>JAABUZ0100000878.1_pt1 | contig 64814 bp, 68 predicted proteins | sample 5562091 | NCBI WGS metagenome assembly JAABUZ01 (sample SAMN12813069, study PRJNA571459) | rock metagenome | isolation source: Antarctica rocks | place: Antarctica: Victoria Land, Linnaeus Terrace sud | collected 2015-12-21 | reverse complement strand
TTTCTGCATCGCGTACATGAATGATATCTTGATCTATAGCAACAGCAAAAAGAAGCATACTCAGCATGTTCATCAGATACTGAAGCGACTTAGAGTCGTTGAACTACAGATAGATATCAAGAAATGCGAATTTTCAGTTATCGAGATCAAGTATTTGAGTCTAATAATCATCATTCACGAAATCAAAATGAATTCTGAGAAGATCAATGTCATCATGAATTGAGCTGCATCTCGAGACATCAAAGATGTTCAGAGCTTTCTGAGCTTCGTCAACTTCTATAGACGATTTATTAAGAAGTTTTTCAAGCTGATCGATTCGTTGACTGTCTTAATCAGAAAAGATCAGTCATTTAATTGAATTCAGAAGTGTCAATTCATCTTTGATCGACTTAAGCAGATGTTCATCATTGTCTCTATCTTAATGCACTATAATTCGAATCTACTCGTGACTGTGAAAATCGATGTCTTCGACTATGTTGTGATCGAAGTCATGTCTCAGCGAGATGATAATGAGCAGTTAAGATCTGTGATCTATTTCTCTTTCAAAATGCTACTCGCAGAATGCAACTACGAGATTTATGACAAGAAACTTCTAGCTATAATCAGAGCTTTTGAGAAATGAAGGTTCAAACTGAAAGACACGTTAGATTTCGTTGAGATCATTTTCGATCACAAGAATCTAGAATATTTCATGTCAATCAAGCTGCTTAGTCGAAGACAAGTCAGATGATCAGAATTTCTCTCTCAATTTAACTTCAAAATCGTGTATCGTTCGAGTGAATTGAACACTCGAGTCGATGCACTTACGCGTCGATCAGAAGATCTTTTCTTGAACGAAAAAGATAATCATTGAGAACATCAATGACAGATCGTGCTAAAATCAAAAAATCTGAAAATTCAAGTCTTAATCAATGTTCTCGACGATAGTGATTCTGAAGCACTCGAATCAAGTGACTCGAAGAACAAATCAGTGATCTCTGAGCAGTCTGAATCATCAGAGAAAATGTCTATGAATGAGCTAGAAGAACAACTCTTTGCAGTCTATTTCAATGATGAATGAATACAGATCATGATAATTGCGTTAAGAGATGATCAACGAAAGCTTAAAGAATTTTCGTTAGCGAAATGTATGCTGCGAAGTGATCGAGTCTACTATAGAGATAGACTATTGATATTCGAAGATGAGAAACTGCGACTACGTCTGCTTCAATTAAGTCATGACACGTTTATTGCGAGTCATTCAGAAAGAGTCAAGATCTACGAAATACTCAGTCGTCATTATTACTGATTCGAAATGATCAAGACAGTAGCTCGCTTCGTACACAATTGTCATCTATGCTCTCAAGTGAAAATCTCTAGAGAAAAATATCAGAGAGCTTTGAAGTCTCTTGATGTATTCAATCATCGCTGAAAGAACATAGTCATGAATTTCATCGTGACAGTATCTGAAAGTAAAAATCTGAACGAAAATTCGACAATCAATATTCTGATAGTCGTGAACAGACTATCTAAACAAGTGCATTACGAGTCTATGAGTGAAATTACAGCTTTAGATACAGCTCGAGTTTTTTATCATGCAATATGAAAACATCATGAATTATCTGATTCAATCATCTCGAATCGTGAAACTCAGTTTGTCAATCACTTTTGAAACGAACTTTGTATTCGATTGAAGATTCAAGCTCGATTGTCAACTGCGTTTCACTCAGAAACGAATGATCAAATCAAGAACATCAACGACGTTTTGAAACAATATCTTCGAGTCTTCATGTTCTTTATGCAGAATGACTGAGCTGCATGACTGTCATCAGCTGAATTTGTCATCAACAATCACTTCTTTGAAAGCACTCAGTGCACGTCGTTTCTAGCTAACTTCGAACAGCATTCTCGAATAAGATTGAAATCAAAGAAGACTCAGAAGAACGTTATTGAACACTCGAAATGAATACATGTCGATCTGTTTGTTCAGAAAATGAATCGAATCAATGAAATTCTGCGAGAACAAATGATCTTAGCTCAAGCATATCAGAAACAATTTGCTAATGTTCATCGACAACACGCTCTCAAGTATGCAATTAATGATATGATTTGATTAGATGCTCGCAATCTGATGATTCATCGACTCAGCAAGAAGTTATTTAATAAATTCGAGAAATCTTTCAGAATCATCAAAATTGTTAGTTCTCATTCTTATCAGCTAGAGTTGCTCAATGACTGATTCTGTTTCGACGTCTTTCATACTTATCTGCTTCATTCTGCGATCAACGATTTCTTATTTGAACAAATATCTTTCGCGTCGTTTTTGATAGTCTTCGTCGAAGAAGTGCTTAGCTGAAAGATGAACGAAATATTGAACTTTCAAGTAAAGAACTCTCAGCTAGAGTATTTAATTAAGTGAACTGAGATAGAAGAAAACAGTTGAGTAAAGTTTGCGAATGTGATGAAAGTCATCGAAGTCATGAACGTCTATCACGCTCGAAATTTCGATCGTTCGAATAAGAATTCATGAATCGCTTACGTGCAAGAAAGCAGTGACTCTGAATATGAGTCAGAGAATTAAAAGTCTCGCAGAAGCTTTGACTTCAAAAAGAGAAATCTATTGTCACGATTTTAGCATGTGTTACTCGAAAGATGTTGGGAAAAGAGATGTTAAATCACTTAGATGATGTTGAACAATATTATAGATGATGATAGATGTGAGATTATCAGTGATGTTATGAGAGCTTCTCGATATGAATGATACTCAGCGTTCATGAAGTATAAGAATCTCTGAATGATCTCTTTCTTTTCTTTCTTCTTCGTGCAACGTCTTGTATTTAAAATCTAGTTATTAGAATTTCATTCTGATTTCATTCAGCTCTCAGTTCGTGACATAAATGTATCTCTTTCTTTAAAAAGATTCTCTGAGCAACGTGTTAAAGCATTCAACTTATCATTGATCTTATCAAGATGATAAGCGATGTGATAGTTAAATTTAGACAGAAACTCACTTCAACGAGTTTAATGATGACTCAACTGCTTAATTGACATGAAATACTTAAGATTTTTGTGATTCATGATCATTTTGACAGAATAAATAAAGTCTTCAAGCTCTGATCATCATTTCTTGAAAGTGCAAACAATGATCATGAGTTCTTTATCGTAGATTTTGTAGTTACACTCAACTGAGTTATGCTTTTTTGAAAAGTAAGCGACTGAATAAAGAATCTCATTCTCATCATATTGAGAGAGAATGTCTTTGAACACATAGTTCAAAGCATTGATTTCTATCACAATCTTGTGATCTGAATTATAATGACAAAGAATAATCTTGAAAGTGAAGACTTTCTTAAGAATGTTGAATGCAATCTGACATTTTTGAGATCAGACAAAGAGTACATTTTTTCTGATGAGATGAGTGAGCGAAGTAATTATTCTACTATAATCATAAATGAATCTTTTATAAAAGTTCATGAAATCTAGAAAACTTTGAATGTTTTTAACGTTGATCAAGATGAATCAGTTGACAATAATGTTTATTTTAGAAAAATTCATCTTGATCTCTTTAATGATGATTATCAATTCTAAATATGAAACTTGAGTGATGTGAAACTTGCATTTGATTATATTCATTTGAAAATTTGCTTCTTGCAGCTTTCACAGAATGTGCTTGACATGAATCTTGTACTCAAGTTTATTGTCAAAATAGATCAAGATGTCATTCAAATAAGCTGTATAAAACTTATTTAAATGTTTGCAAAAAGTATTGTTGATGTACTTCTGAAATGAGATAAATTCATTACATAGATTGAAGAGCATGACTAGATACTTGAATAATTCAAATCGAGTGCAAAAGACGATGAAAGCTTCATCTTTTTCTTTGATTTGAAGTCAATTGAATACAAAGATGATATTCAGCTTGATAAAAATTTTAGCTCAACTTAGATGATTCAGCATTTCTGAGATCAGAGACAGAAAATATCAATTCTTGACTGTGATAACGTTCAGATCTTGATAGTTCATGCAAAAGTGAAGTTCTTCTTCAAGTTTCTTAATGAAGAGAATAGAGATGATCATCTGAGAGTGACTGACTTGAATGAAATCTTTGCTCAGATTTTCATTCAAATAATGACGAAGTTCTAGAATTTTGTCATGACTCAAGTTGTACAAAGCAAAGACTGAGAGTTGAGCATCTTCTTTAAGATGTATGACATGATCATGAACTTGATGCAAAGACAAGATATCAACGTTCTTCTTGAAGAAGATGTCTAGAAACTTGAAATATCTGAATGATAAAATTGTGACTGAATTGACATTCTTACTTTGTTAATAGACTTCAAGATTTTCTTGTGTCGTGAATGCAATTAAATGAAATTTCTTTTTCATTTGATGAAGATTCAAATGATGATTCTTATCATACATACTGTCTTGAGAATGAGACAAGAACTGAGCAAGAGTTGAACTGTTCTTTGAACAGACAGTTAAAGTCACATGACGTAATTTTGACTCATCAGAGTCTAGACTAAAAGACAAGATTAACTCAAGATTCAAGAAAACTTTGATTTTCTTTAAAGTGATGTTAAATACTTCAATGTCTTTGACATGAGCAGCATGATCAAAGCTTCAAGCTCTCAACTTAACTATGTCAAGTTGTATAAAAGATTGATTGAATTGATCTGCTTGAAAGACAACAGAAGTTCTAAAGAGAAAAGAATTTTGACACTTGATTTTTGATGAGTATTCTTTTTGAATGACTTAAAGAATACAACTAGAAGTTTCTTGTTTCAGATGAAAGACAAAACTGAATGAGATTTGTTTCTTGTGAACGAGCTGAATATTAGTTGACTTTTCATAAGCAAACGAGAAATTATATTGCTTCTTGTGAGCAGATGAAAAACTGAGTTACTTCTTATGAGTGAATTGAGAACTGAATTGCTTCTTGTGAGCGAACTGAAAACTGAGTTGCCTCTTGCAAGCAAACTGAAAACTGAGTTACTTCTTTCAAGTGAATGAGAAACTAAATTGTTTCTTGCAAGCGAACTGAATGCTGAATTGCTTCTTGTGAGTAATCTGTAAACTGAATTGCTTCTTGTGAGTAATCTGTAAACTGAATTGCTTCTTGTGAGCAATTCATAAACTGAGTTGCTTCTTGTGAATGAATTGAGAGCGAGACTGAGAAAAAGTTACTTTGTTAACTTTGAATAAGATATTTTCTTCTTGTTGATTAAGATCATAAATCTTGACGAGAGATGAACAACAATGATTAAGACAGAAGAAGAAAGACAAGATGAGAATATTGTGCTCAAAATTGACATTAATGACGTGATGATGAAGTCATGATAAACTCATGATGATAAAGTATTAACTTAATTCAATGACATAAAAGAATAGTCTTTCAATGTGTTCATCAAGAATCATTGTGATTTTGACAACATGAATAATGTCATTGATTAAAGTGACTTGATCATCAAATTCTTGAAGTCTGCAAGAGTGAGTTAATTGATGCAAGAGAAGATGATGTTGTTGCGTGAAGAATTTATTCATAAAGACATAAGCGAAAACTTCACTATCAATCAGAGTGAGAATGAGAACTCTAAATTGAGCTTGATGTAAAATACAGAATACTATCATGTGATTATCTTTGAATGTTGAATTGAATTCAAAGAGTTTCAAGACAGATTTAGCAGAAAACTTTCTATATGATTGAAGTAAGAGTGAGAAAATTGAGACTAGTAAACAAGATGATATGTATACAGATCTTTGAGCGTGACTTAGTTCAGAGACTAAACTTTTCTTATGAGTAGTGAGACTTTTTCATCTATACTGATGATGTCACTGTCATAGATGTTCATGATATGCAGAGTGAAAAACTTCTTATTTGAGCATTCTTTAATGATTTTGCTTGAATGTTGCAATTTGCAGTAGTAGTACAGCTTTCACTTGTTGCAAATTTTCTTAATCTCAGAAATGATCAGAGTCTTATCTTGAATGATGATAATGATGAAGCTTAAATTCATTGATTCATCAAGAAATGAGAAAGAAAGAAATGAAGAGACTGTTGAAACAACAGTCACAGAGATGATGATCTTTGAACTCAAAAAGTTATTAATCAATGCAAAGATGCTCTTGACTTTGATGAATAAAATGATGATGAAGACGAAGTGAGATTGATGATGCTTAAGCTGCTGAAGCTCTTCATCAATGTCAAAGAATGCTTGAACTCATTGATAAACTGATCATCAAGTTGAGTTTTCATATCTACATTCTGACTCAACTCAAGTACTCAAGTTGAATCTTCTGACTCGACTTGAATACTCAGGTTGAATCTCATGACTTGACTTAATATCAATCTTGAGTCGAGTCAAAACTCACTGACTTGACTTGACTTGTCAAGCAATCGAATATGATGTCAAGAAAGCTAAATATAGAAATTTTTTCGATTTTTCGTCTTTGCATTATCTTTTTGCATTATCTTTTTGATAGAAAGTCATAAAGAGAAACATGAAGAGAAACATGAAGAGAAACATGAAGAGAAACATGAAGAGAAACATGAAGAGAAACATGAAGAAAAACATGAAGAGAAACATAAAGAGAAACATAAAGAGAAACATGAAGAAAAATATGAAGATCGTTTGATAGAGAGCTTTGATAGAGAGCTATGATAGAAAGCTATGATAGAGAGTCATGACAAGAAACTATGAAGACTATTTGATAAAGAGTCATGATAGAGAGTCATAATAGAGAGTCATAATAAAATATCTATTTATCTATCTTCATGTCTTTATGAGTCAAGTCGAAAATTTCGAGTCAATACTTGATTTCAACTCTTTGACTCAACTTGAATACTTAAGTTGAACATCTCGACTCAACTCAAATACTTAAGTCAAGAATTCTGACTTAAATCAAGTCTTGATGAGTTGAAAACTTGACTTGATCTCAATGATTCAACTTGACGCGATCAGTTTACTCATTGATGAAAGATGAATGATTGAATTTCATCAAGATTTCATCAAAAGAAGACAATGACTTAAGTGAAATAATTAACATTACGCTTCAGACAGTCAATCAACGAGAAATTTTTCATCAAAGAACATTCTTTCTTTTAATAAAAGAGATTGTAGTAGTCAACAAAGTTATTTATGTTTTACTTCAGAGTTTTGCAAAGATATAAATGAGCATCTTCTGTCTTGAAAGAATTGTTGCAGCAATGATGCAATTTATGTCATCAATTTGCGAAGATGAAAATGATACAGAGATCATTGACTCGATATTGATTCATTAGATTGTGAATCTTCTTATTTATGATGAGTCGTGACTCGATATAAATGATCTTGACTCGATGAAAGAAGTAATAATCATCGTTCATGTTCATGCATTGTATCAGACTCTGCTCTCATGCATTCAATTGATCTTTGTCTTTCTCATATTTAAATATGTCAAGAAGCTTCTCAAATCTAGAAGCAATGAAGACAGCAACAGAGTTTGCAGAGAAGTGAATGACAAGAAGAGATTGATTATTCAAAATTTGTGCAATGATTTGAGTTATCATCACAAAAGACTGAGAATTCAATTCTATATAGATTAAAGAATTAAGAATAATGAATGAGAACAAGATAATGATATCATGTTGTTAAACTTGATTTTGAAGCTCTTGCATTGCGCGAAAGATCTTAATTGAATTTTCAATCATACTTTGAGTGAACTGTTCAACAGCACGCTCATCATCAATTGAGAAATTGTGAAGCGACTTCATTTGAGCGAAAAAATAACTAGATGAGATTTTAATGTATGAAAACGTTGCAGAAAGTGTAAATCTTTCATAATGTCAAAGACTGAGCTAAACTAAAGATACTATCAATATAAAAGATTGATATTATTATTACTTTGATAGAATTTAAATACAAGACAATACATCAAATAATGTATAAGATGAAAGACAAAGAATGAAAGAAAAGAATGAAAACTCAACTTTTATATACATGAATTGAGCAGAATCAAGACTAAACAATAGTTTTATAACTTAAGATTGCAAAAATTTGCACATATGACTGAGATGATTAAAACAGAATTATTGAAACTAGATTAAAATGATGATGATTAAATTAATGACTTGATTCATTGAACTGCAAAACAGATTCAATGAATTAAAATTATTTAAAACATTAATGATTTATGTTTTAAATTGAGTTGATGATCTGACATCATGATATTGAGCATCTTCAGCTTATTGTAACTATTCATCTGCTTTTATTAATTCTTTCTCTTTTGTTTAATTCTTCGCTCTTCAATCTTTCTTTCTTTTTCAGCTGTTGCTTTTTATATCATCTGTAACATCAATACATCTATTATGCTGATTGATTCGTTGATGATCTGCAATGATTGTATAAAAGTAAATGATGATGTAATGATTGAAAAAGATGCTGAGAAAGAATTGACATGCTTGACTTGAGATTTCGCTGTCATCAGAACTTCGATCAGTATTCTTGAAGATTTAGTAAATGATGCAGACTCATCATCTTTACTGATTGCTTCTGATCAACATATTATATGATCAGCAGTCAGTCAATGATAAACATCTGACTTGTTGATTCAGCAGTACTTTCTCTTATTGTGACAGTTTTCTTTGCAAATTCAACTCATCTGAAGAACTCTCATCTGTTTTACAATGTCTGTATGAAGTCGATCATGCTCATCAACTTTCTTCTTCAACTTCACTGTTTAAGTGAATGATATTTTCATCGCTGAAAACTCAATTATGAGCGCTGAAGATGTGATATCAATCTTATCATGATCAAAGATGAGTTTTAAATTAATATCTACATTTTTTTTGTTTATTGAGTATTTCTGTTGAATGTTCAAAGCTACTTTCTTTCAAAAATTATGCAGTGTCAAAATCATTCACTCATTCTTCTTTATTAAATATCAAATGATGATGATTTTTATAAATACTAGCACATACTTTAGATTGATGAAATCAACATGCTCAAAGTATTTATGCATTTGCTCTTGATGCAGATCTTGAAGATTGATGTCATTCTCATCATTTATAGTAATTTGCAAGATATCATTGATGATGAGAGTGATTTTATACTTGACTGTCATGTTCATAAATGATCTAAGCAATTTTAGTAATAACGATGACTTTGACTTTGTTGATTCTCATCTTTTCATCAATGCAGTGAGCTTCGTGAATTGCTTTGAAGCTGCTTGAATCTTAGACTGATTATCATCTAGATTCTTCTCATTCTCATTCTCATCTTCAAATCAATCAAGCTTCGCTGACGATGATATTAATGATGATACACACGCTCTTTAAGTGACAAGAGTAGCAGCAGTCTTAGCGACAAAGATCACAAGCTCGCTCGAGATGAGTGCATTTATGTTGACAGCTTGAAAGATCTGAGAAGTCTTGAGAGAATTAAGCTGAGAAATCTTGAAGAGATTAAGTCTGAGCAAAGAAAGATCTTCTACATCTGAAAGCGTCGAAAGTGAGAAGATCTCTGTTTCTGAAGAAAGTACGATAGGATTCTTAGATACGAAGGCGATTTTGCGTGCCTTAGAAGCCTTGAATGCATCTAGGTGAAGCAGAGCCTTGAAGGAAGCTCTTTTGTGTTCGATACGTCTGGGGGGCATTCTGACTATCTAGGATTGCCCCCGTGTGAGGCTGAGGTTTGTATAGCTTCAAAAATGAAGCTTTGGGGTGTTTTGGGGGTGTGGGGATGATATCTAGGTATTTGCTTTATTTGCACCAAATTTGAGGCTGATTTGTGGGTTTTCCCCGCCAAATTCGCTAAAACCCGAAAACTGAACTAGACTTTCGGATACAACGATAGCTGGAGATAGAACGAGCGACGTGGATTGCAGCGCGGATTCCTGCATTGGGAGCGAGCCATCGTCAATACCCAGCTCGAGAAAGGCCGAGATCAAACGCTGCTGTCCAACACCACGAAGCACAAAGTATAGGCGGGGAGCTCTGGACCATTCGCGCATGCCATTGTCTTCCAGGATACCACCAAGTCGGGAAATATCTTCGTCGGAATAGAATTGCCATGGAGTGTGGAAGAAGACCTCGAGCGCGTGCTTTGGATCGTATGTGGGGCGCGTACTCGTCCCGAACATGATGGGCCGAACTATGCTCGAGTATTTACACAGAAGGATCAGCCATGACTTATCGACTTCGAGGCAGAACCGCTTGAGATGATAATGAGTGCTCGAAGGTTTTAAAGGGAGAAATGAAAGGCTGTACCAGGACAGGTTGCAGTCAACGCGGGGTCTTGCAGAATGCAGCATCTCAGCCTCGTTGTGACCTAATTTGAGCGAGTGCTTGCTCAGTAGGAAGTTGATTTCCCCATCCTACCTGCCTTCTATAAAGAGTGCTCGTCTATAAATAAGGCTCTCTCTTCAGCTTTCTTCACGACTTCTGCCCTGATCATCATGGATCCTGGAACTGCAGCTGGTCTTAGCCTGGCCGTTATTGGAGTAGCCGTGCAATGTTTAACTGGCCTTATGTCAGCCTTGCGACTGATAGCAGCTGCACGAGGACTGAAGCCTGAATATAGGTATCTTACGCTCCGGTTACAGCTCGAGCAACAGCGAACATTGAGTTGGGCATCTGGATGTGGCCTTTTGTCTTATATGGGGGGAGATGAGAATGCTCTCGATGCCAGCCTGACTAGGCTCCACCGAGGTGATGTCGTCGAAGTCCTCGCCCAGATGCAAGCTCTAGCCACGGGCTTTATCAAATATAAAGGCAGATATGGTAGTCTCGTCCCTGACTTGGAAGCCAACGAAGACCATGAACAGGTACCATTGGCACAGTCTGCTCTGGAAGCATCAACAGGCGGTAACTTTCGCGACTTTGTGCCACACATTACGAGATTTCTTGACGAGGCTCTTCATATAGCAACTTCTTCGACTTTGCCAAGAAGAGTGAGATGGGCAATTCAAGATAATGACAAGTTCGAAGGCCTTATCAACCGTCTGAAAGAGCTGAACGATGCTTTACTCAATCTGCTCGACACTAATGTAGGCAAGAATATCCTTGAAACCACACGAGAGACGCGTATGTCTGTCTTGCAACTTCACAACAAAATCGACGATCTGAACCAACTAATAAAAGCACTTCTGCCTATTTCAGAGCATAGCAAAGGTAGTGGTGATAGCATTGGTTGGTTTCAGGAATACGAGGGAGAGTATCGAAGTAATACAAACCCAATATCTCACGCCTCTAGGCGCATGATAGAGCCTATCCAAAAGGATGATATGGCCATAGCCAAGCTCGCTCGTTTCAAAGCATCGAATGCATCAATCGAGGAGGGTACCTCCTTGGATAGCCAAATAGCCAAGGACTTGGCCATCGCTCAGCCTGATACGAGATTGAAAGACGCGAGGCTTCCTCGAAAATTCATCCGCGTTGACGAAGATCCTTCGTTTGCTAGACTGCAGCCTCGACATTCCAATGGTAGATATACCCCATCAGCATCAAAGACCCAGCAAATCTGGATTGAATGGAAGAAATATGTCCCCTCAGACTCGCGCCTAAGCCCAAAGCCGATCATATTGGATCGCGTGCAGAAACTGGCTGCCCTCCTTTGCGACGTCAACAAGCCCAGCTCACTCCGCGTGCCCACTTGCCTGGGGTACTTCGATGATGGGGAGCATGAATATGCCAAACGAGATCCAGAAGACGAAGACGAAGAAGCTGCCGACAGGCCTCCGGAATGCCGATTTGGCTTCGTCTTCCTTAAACCCGAAGGTGGATCTGTGGTTACACTTCACCATCTCCTAAACAAGGCCCCGAAGCCATCGCTTTCTCGGCGAATTGCCCTCGCACAAGCAATCGCCAATTGCTTGCTATCACTTCACTCGGTCAATTGGCTGCACAAAAGCCTTCGGAGTTCCAACATCCTATTTGCTGGCAAGGAGAGCTCTCTACCAACCAGCACTCATGAAATTGATTTAGCTTCCCCCTTCGTGTCCGGATTCGATTATGCAAGACCTGCATCGTCAGGCGAGATGACGGAAGTACCAACAATTCGCTCAGAGAACAGTCTGTACCGCCATCCGAATGCACATGGGGAAGAAGAGCGCGAAGGCATCTCATTCAAGAAGTCATTCGATATCTATAGCTTGGGAGTCATCTTGACTGAGATCGCTGTCTGGTATCCGGTGGAGGAGCTATTAAAGAAACAAGACGGCGAGGATCCGAGTGAAGCGGCAAAATTATCACCTAGACGGAAAGCAAATTGGACTGCTAAAGACGTTCGGAACACATTGCTAGGCATAGCAGCCATAGATGCCGTGGAGGCGGGTGCAGGAGCGAGATTCCAAGCTGCAGTAAATATCTGCCTGAAGGGTTCGGAAGCATTGGGCCTTGATGCGAAAGAAGATGAATCGGACCAGAGAGTGGGAGTGAAGCTGCAAACATCCTTTCACAGGAAAGTTGTCAGGCGGTTAGAAGAAATTCAGACGTAGGAGAAAATATTGCACGACATTGCTTAATATCGTTTGACTACGAGCACCTGGTAAGTTTATATCCACACTCATAAGCTCGAACCAGCCGACACACAAAGACAATACATTTAATGGACTTCATTTTAAATTACACTAGCCTCGAGGTGCGGCGGACGGGGTGAGTCCGACCTGAGGTAGCGGGCACTGTATGTATATTGCCTCCACAGTTTGTAGCGAAGCTTGGCACAATGCAAAATACGAACAATGCTCTTATTCAAGCTGACGAGAACGAGAACAAAAAGAAAAAACGTTCTAATGAACAGATCAAAGGAATAATCTTAGATGCTGAAGTTCTTCAGGAGCGAGAAGCTGCCGAAAAGGAGAAGGAAGTCATAGCAGAGAAAGAACGAGAGAAGGAATATTGGGAGCTTTGGAAGCTATTCCAGACTATATAAATGAAGCCATCAAGTTCGAAAAAGCGAGCAGCAAGAGGAGCTAAGCAAGCAGCTTCAGCAGCTCTTCCGATCAATGTAAATGCTTCTGTTTTGGAGCCTCCGCGGTATGATATGCAGACTGGTGATCCAGCGCGAAAGATTGTACTAGTGAAGGAAGGAAATCCTCAAGGTCATTATCGAGGAAGAGCTTTGCTCACCAGAGGCGAAGAGGTGATAGAAGAAGTAAATTTGATCCCTACCTAGCACTGAATATGATCCCTACCAAACATTCTTCAGGGCTTTCTTTATGACTCTCTACCAAATCTACCTACCTACTGAGGGTCTACCTACCTACCTATCTACTGAGGGCCTACTACCCTATCTAATAAACGATCGAGTCGTTACAGAACTATATTCCAACCGTTGGAAAGTCTTCAAAATATGCTCGGACAGTCGAACGATCAGCTGAACTCACCAAGCAATGGAAAATGGACCTAGCATATCTTTGAAAATTTGAAATGATTTTGGAAATTTGGATATAAACCAGGTCATCACCGTGCAACAGAGATTATACACTATTTCCCGCGGAACATGTATTTAGAATTTAAGTCAATAGATAGAATAGATATAATAGTATTGATTGCAGTTGTCGATATCGAAAGAATATATGTGTTGCGTTGATGATCGCGTCTGAAAGCAGGAAGACGAATGTTGATTTTCAAAACAACGCTGATCTGGCAAAAATACGGCGCCTTGCGTTAGACGTATTACCCCTGCGAAGTCATCCAGAGGGTAGCTAACCCAAAGGGGCTTAGGGGAAGTGGTTAACCCGAAGGGGTTTAGCCACGGAAACACGTCTGAGGTCCTGAGGCAAGTAAGGGACCTCAAGCTTCTTGAGCTATGTACGTACCGGCTACACAGCTAAGGTATCTCTTCCTCAGACGCCCTTATGTGTTTTATAGCACCTGTATTCACAATGAACTAGGTGGTCACAGTACCCAGCGAGATAACCCGTTAGATGGTCGAGGTATCCTGATGCGATCCTGGGCCTGGGAAACACCTCTTGGCGGAAAGTAATTCAGATTCAAGCACAAGTACCTCCGTAACAGCCTACTCTAACAGGACAGCCCACGGTCTCTTGCCCTTTCCTCATTGGCCGCGGTCGGACCCTGAACGGGATTTCGTCATGCCCCTGGACCCGCCTAATCGATAGCGCCCTTTCGGCTCTAAGATCAAGGTACAAGATCTGAGCTTCCTGCAACCTCAGCTCTTCCCACTCTTCGAAGCTGCAACCACCTTTCATCTCGCCCCCGTACCAATTTACCCTACCACAAACACTCGGTCCAAAAGCCCCCCCTAAAGCTACAATGTCTACCCGCAAGAGGAAGCAGGAGGAAGAGGAAGAGCTGCAAGCACTTCCCAGTGACGAGAGCGAGGAGGAAGAGGAGTAAGCAAGGCTGTCTTGACGTCATACCCCTTTTCCGCGCATCCATTTTACAACTCTTCGAAGCATTGAATTGCCAATTATATACGAATCGCAATTGCGCGCTTTCAACGCTTCTTTTAACTAATTGGCTTCCGTTGCGGTAATGGTCGAGTCCAGTTGCTGACTATACGCCGTAGATACGAGGCTTCCGACGCTTCCGATGTCGAAGAAGAAGAAGAGTCTTCTGAAGAGGAGCAAGACGGTAAAGACGCAGCCGAAGGTAGTTTTCTTCAATCAAATATGGGGCTTACAACCAAGCTCATGAGGTTCGTGTAGCTCCACCTGCTTCGAAAAAGCGCAAGACCGCTCCCACCAAACCAGCCGCTCCTGAAGAAGCAAGTGACGAGGAGGAGCCTGAAGAGGCGTCCGACGAGGAGGAGCCTGTGGCAGCGCCAGGTGAGGATGACGAAGAGGATGCCGAGGGCGACAGTGGAGACGACGCTGCCGAGGCGACAGCGAAATCGAGTGGACCTGCCGCCACTGCAAAAGCCGTGAAAGGATCGATCGTCCCTAAGGAGGATAACCTTAGCGAGGTTGAAGGGGGTGAGGAATAAAAGTATGCATGGTAATATGTCTTGAATGTTAAGAGGAATATTTGTAGAGAGTGGTGGTAGACCGAGATAAGGCTTCTGGGTATGGACCTGTATTATCAGACTACTGCAAATCCTACTGGGTTATCTTCAACCTTGTTCTTTCAACACTGTCTGCGGGTGACTACCATCAATTTACCTCTTCCTCAACTGGATAAGTCGACCTGTTTTACGAATCAGCCACCTATCATTGCGTATTGGGCCATTTTACATGCGCGGCACCAATACAAGCACATATGTTCATTTCTACCATCCTTCTTCATTGCACTATCTTTCAAAAGCTGGATGCTATATACATTATATTTAGTAGCTACCACTTTCTATGAGCCATTTGAATCGTTTCCATATCACGTTGATAGCGGCATCAGCCTTTCCCTCACCGGCGAGCGAGGTTAAAGCATTCTAGCTATATTCATTACGCAAGTAAATAGCATTCTCTTTGCTTTTTATTTCCTAAAAATAGAGCGGCAAGGCCGACGTCGTCTTTGTTTCAGGCCGCTACCTGACGTCCTGCACAAGAACCAAGACCGACCGTTCTACGACCACGAAAATTGAATCTTCCTATGGCACCTGAGTTCGCTATGTCACATAGACACTCACTGCGGCTGTGCGCCATTACCACTTAGTCAAGAAGGTGCCTAGCATACCCAAACTCGATCCTAACAAATCCGAGAATAGAAGGGAAAAAGGAAAGAAACATATACACATCCTCGCCAAGCCAGGACTCTGATTGCAGTCGTAGCGTTTTCGGAAAATGGAACTGAATTGGAAGGTTCTGTTTCGAGTGCCCTGCTGCCTTTGTAGGTCTGAGATACCTCGACTTGATAATTTAATATACTTCTCAGTTGCCAGAATTTCAACATCCAAACGAGGCCTGTATGGACAATACAGGATAAATCGTCCTAAAACAAAGTGTGCTTCGATTCGGCTACAGCTGCTTTCGCTACTTTAGGAATGACAGTTGAACCTCAAACTCTCAGCTGAACCTGAAGGATTCAAATCCCGGCTAAAAATCCAGTCGTGAAGCCATGACCTAAGAAAACCCAAGTTTTTCAAAGAATTTGACTGTTGTTCTTGATGACATAGCAACGAAATGGCTCCTTTATACTTGGTGGAAGAAAATCAGTCAAATGCTCCCTTGCTCACAAATAAGGAATATACTAGCATTATAGCCGAACCACTGGAACCCCAAAAAGCTGATGCAGCTGCGAGCAAAATGGGGGGGTGAAGCTGACTCGATCTCTTCCTACAATGCCTCTGATCAACCTAGACGCCCAGATTCAGATTCGGAGGCTCGTTGCCATGATAGCGACCACGGTATTAAGCTTCTCCCACGTTTGCCACGTTCGGTTTTCAACATTGGGAACGAATGGTGGATTCGGGAAGTGACTGGATGGACTGTCAGTCTATTGGTTATAGCTACTCTTCTCGCTACACTCCTAAAGTACAATAGTAGAGCTCTTCCAGATTAGCCACTACACATCACACTCAATTCTGTTATAGCTTTATGCGCGACTATTTTCAAAGGCCATGTTATAGGTTCCGGTCGTCGAAGGCATAAGCCAACTGAAGTGGTGCTTATTTCAAAGGACGCAAGCGCTACAAGAAATGGAGATTAATGATAATGCAAGCAGAGGACCTTGGGGGAGTACCCGATTTCTATTCAGCCCTCGTGTAAGGTATGACTTTGCACACCTGAATGGTAAATGCAGACTGACTTGGCCTAAAGGCACCTAGCATCGCTGGGGGCTTTAATAACAATCCTGGGCCTCGCAGGCAAGGAAGGCCCCCCGTCTCAACTCGACAACCAAAACCCTCTCCTCTCGAGAAACCCATCGAAAGCGTTTTATCCGGCCAATATTCCTACAAGGTACGAATACGCTTTGGTTGAAAAGGCCCAAAGCTTCGGAAAATCCAAAAGAAGAAATAGGCAAATTGAGAGCACGACATAGAACCTAGGATTTAAAAGGGAATCCCCCTAAACCGAGTCACTGACATGACCACATCCTTGCAAGACCTTTTGCCGAAAACGTTGCCTTTCCAACATCTATCTCCCCTCATACTTTAAGCATGAAACACACACCCAAAAAAAAACCTCTCCTCTGATCAGACTCTATATTTCCGCAAAGCCCAGAGTAAGATATCGTATATATTTCCAGGCCACATAGGGCTTTTGGGCGTATGGCATTATCTCACAGCGTTGTGAATATTCCTTGATGTGAATTATTTTATCAATGGATTTTATAAAACCCTCCTACAGTAAATCCCCATCTCTCAGCCCCACACTCAAAAAACCACCAATACCAAACCCCCCACGTCCTCAAAACCCCAGTGACTTCAACTTCCCCAGAGCCCACACAGTGCTGGAACCTTTTCAAAAGCCGTTGAGAGCGAATTTCGGAAGAAGTGGGGGGGGGGGAACCGATGAGGAGCTGGAGAGATGAAAGTCAACTCGAGCCTCCTACGTAGTTACTATCTGAGCAAAGACACCGAAATTCCCACAGAAAAGCAAATCAATAATCCGTCTCCTGACGTGAGATGTCGTCGTAGGCGTTTTCTTTTTTTCTTTTCTCGAAGGAGAGAGCAAGCCCGTGAGTTTGTGGTTTCTATGGATGGTTTGTGGGTTTTTTGGGTTTTTGCTGGGTGGTAGGTTCTTTGAGGGAGGGGGGGGGGAAGATTGGTGTAGGGGATTGTTGGGAGGGCGGTTTCATAAAAGGAAGTTTGTGTAGGATTTCTGGCGGTGAGATCTGAGGGGTTAGGGAGAGGGATGATGTCTCCATTCTGAGCAGGTTGTTTCTTTCTGGAAATGGAAAGAAGATAGGAGTGTATTAAATTAGGACTACTTGATTCGTTCGCTAGTAATGCATGAGGTTTATAGTAGTGTCAGTGCTGAACTGAAATTGAATTCGCCATAGAGCTACCGACTGAGCTTCGGTTGGGATCGATATCCTGTTTGCGCGTTGTGGGTTGATGGAGATGAGGTAAGGTTATAGTATGGAGGGGGACAAGATGTTGGTTTCTGGTGCGTAGAGGAAGGAGTGGAGTAGCTGCTCTAATTCCAGGGGAGCATGGAATGTGGACGTGAAGACAATGACGAAGATTGTGCAAGTAGTTAATGGTGAAGATGACGATCCACGAGGGAGTATGACTTGTAGTGGTAGGTGATGAGAACCTCTGCTGATAGGGTATGAACACTAATGTTTTTTTGCAGAGAATATTCCATCCGTTTGGGCGAGAGACCGCACCGTACCACTGCTGACAGCTCTCCCTTTGGTATGACATTTCATCTTAGAAAAGCGCGCTTGATACATCTGGGCTTTCTCGGCGTGCGTTATGCGTAGACGTTTGCTTTGAGTGCAGGATTGGTCGTGGTGAGAAGTGGTCGTATTGCTGTTGAAAATCGCGCACGACGCCATGGTTGAGAATTTCGGTGTTGTTGTATCACGTCGAATAGGCATTTGGTGAAGGAATTGAGTGGCGTCGTTGCAGAGTTGCGGCATACTTTGGAATCTCTCGGACAGAAGGGGTATGGATCTGCGTTCTTTATGCAATCGTTACACATAGCAATGATTGATGAATTCAAGGCCGATTTGAAGCACTGGTGATATTCAATGCTTGTTGTCCTAAAACTTGACGAACATTGACTCATCATCGTCTGATGAGTTGCTTCGGTAGCTCTTCATATCTCCCAGCTAGGAGCATAAAACTCTACATCGCCAGCAGCTTTGCAAGCTCTCTTTCCAGCCTCAATAAACGGGTTGGGTCCCGAGATATACACCCACGTCCTTCCCTTGGGCTCCGCTTCCCGCACATCTCCCAGCACCTGGTCAACGTCTACTCGTGCCCTTCCTGGTCCCGTCAAGTACGTCTGCATTTCTAGCCCTTCGCATTTCTCAATGAACGGTAACTCGACGAAATCGGTAGACTTGACGCTCCAAATGATGGAGCACTTTTGCCACGGAGACCTCGTGGGCATGATTGGCTTTTCGGATGTGGTTTCTAGACGGCTCCGTTGTGATACAGCAAAGGCACCGGCAATGGCTATCGCACCACTGATTCCTGTGCCTGCTACGAGGCAGACGACCTTGTGGTACCGGGATGGGTCGGCGGGCGAGAAGTAGGGACCTTCAAGGCGCAGAGCAATGTTGATTTTTGGGAACGATTGTTTTCCAGGAGTGGAGTGCGAGTCGTCGGTTTTGGAAAATGACAGGTCATGTTCTTGCTGCTTGTCCACGAGCCCTGCTAGTTTGTCCGTCCATTGCGCACTATGCGCGCGCGATTTCTTGCCTCGTAGCAATCGTCTCAAGGCACCTAAACGACCGAGGTTTGGGACATCCGACGCCGGCTGATCCGGCCGGGTTCGTTTTCGAAAGAGGAATTGTATCGGAAAGTCGTCATCGATTAAAGGAGTTTCGGAATGCTTAGACGCTAGGTGAGTGATGGTGGTGAAAGGGTGTAGCTCCCTGATGGATGATCCTGCGTGATGGATGTAGAAGTGGGCCAGTGGTGATCGGCAGGAGCAGCCAGTTAATCTTGCCCGAGGAAGAGGAGTAGTAACGCTGCATGTCGTCAGTATTCGGTTGACATAACAAGCATCCAGATAAGCGTACCAATACCACCCATTCCCAATTGTAGTTATGTCTCCATCCAAGACCTTTCTCAATTCGTATATCCGCATACCCCAGTCGAGGAACCACATGGCCAATCCGGGAGCTGTACAGTAAAGTATCGTACTGGCGTGGAGACATATGATAATGACCATGACAATACTGAACAAATGTGTAAAGTAGAAGAGATTAAAGTGCTTTGACCGAACTCTCGGTAGGGTAGTAACGGAAAGGGCTGCCATGATAATGACGGCCGTGATCCCAGTAAAGATTAACGATGCTCGCCATATGCCAAGGGAGTCTTGGTTGCCTGGCCAGACTTCGTTATATAGATAAGTTGGGTTGAGCACCGGTATTATCATCCGAGCGTTGTTAGAAAGGCTATTGAATACTGGTACCCAAGCAACGTATAGGAACGCATGTATGAGTACGAGGGTGAAGAGGGTGTATGCAGTTAACATATGATTAGTAAGTGTCGTCGACACCGACAGCTTGAAGAAGGATGCCAGGGCACTGTGCCTGGATATCGGGACCAAGACCATTCCCATGGTTATGTCGCACAAATGGCCAGTCAGGGCAACCGCGGCAAGTCGATTGCCTCCACGATGAATACCACCAGCAATACTGCGTTGAACGAAGTAGTCGCGCAGCCTGATCCACCAAACTCCGATAACCACGGCATATAGTGCAATAATCCATAGAAATATCAGACTCCCTCCAATGGTAAGGCTTCTACCAACCAGAGGTAGTTTCCTCCTCCAGATGGGTCGAGTAAGGACCTTTTGCATCTCGGGATGGAAGGCTCGCACGGCGAGGAAGGTGACCGATATTGAAAGCCACATGTACCAGATTATAACATGAAGGCGTGTTTGAAGAGGAAAGAGCCATGCTCCGCAGGTTCCGGCATAGCAGTGATGGTTTGATCGAAAGGTCAGGCCAATCGACAGGCCAAAGGTAACGACCAGACTCCCAGCAAGCGGCCAGAGGCAGGTCCGAGGGGTGATACGGGTGCCTCTTCGAGGCTTTGGTATGGTTTCAACAGTCGTCTGCTCCATTGAGTCCATCTTCGGCAACAGATTAAGGCAACGGACAGTAAGAAGGGAATGGAGGGAACGAATCTATATGCCGTGTAGCATCTTAGAGGACAGTAAGATCACTTGGAATAGACGATGGAGCGCATATATGAAAAACAGAGGATGCGACTTGGCATGCAGAGATGCATTGTTCATGGGACCGGGGGGTCTAGAGGGTAAAGTTTCTATGACCAGCAAATACAGCAAGATATTTGTTTCGGAAGATGGGCAAGCCGATTTTCAACAGTAGCGGCGATGGTAGACTGAGCGCCATGGGCTGTTGTAATATTACCGTGATACCTAAAGTAGAGTGTGAGTATTAAACAAGGTACTTAATGGCCTGGAGATGATGCCATTGGTACGAGTACCGGCCGGTTTTTGTTTGTATGCAAGACAAACGTCGGAGCTTGAGGGTTCCGCTCAAAACGGGGGCCTCGGATCTTGCGCTAGCTATATGTGCTCAGTCGAGCAAGCCACAAAGTCTCAGAGTAGTAAGGCGTTGCAGATCGTGCAAAGCTTAGCATATCTGCTAGTGTAAGACAGGAAGCGGAAGCAGGATACCCCTGCAGAGTATCCGGGCTTGGGCTTCATCTGTTAAAATCTTCAACTGTCCATCCATCGTGGGCTGGATCAGAAATACATCGAAGCCAAAAGGTTGGTATTTCCACATAAAACATAGAAAGCATATAGACGCCATAACGTCCAACGATATGACCACTAAACAATAGACAAACAACCATGTACTCCTGCAAATTGACCAAGAAATGCCTGCACGATCTCACTTAGGATCAGGACACTTTACAGCCTTCCTATCGTTGTCCAAGCAAATATCATCCAAGAAGTTAAACTCGTCAATCGAGTTTTTAAAATATGCGATCCCATTGAAAAACTCATCATGAGGGTCCGCTGGATGCCCGACGAAATCCTTGCACAGCGACGCGCACACTCTCGTAATCACATCTCTCGGCTCCGAGGTTTTGCTGCCCCATGGTGCTGGGAAAGGTCCGTTCTTTTGGTCATTGAAAGGAAGGGGGTGCTCGGAGCCGCCAAACGAGTACTTGTCGTCCGAAACCACCTTTGCCTTTTGCTCAAAGCAAAACTCGTTTCCATCCACAGTACGGCATTGTCGGTCGTGCACCTTGGGCTTGTCTTTGCAGGCGTTGTCTTCCTTGCGATGGATGCATGTCCAGTTCAGCGAGTGGATGCGATCGAGCTGGGAGTTGTAGTACTCCATGTGGTAGTAGGACGACCCGCTGTTTCTGGTTCCGGCGACGGGGCTGCTACAATAGCAAAGAGTGCGCTTGAGACGGTCACCGTGTGGGTGTACACCTTTCAGACCTGTAATGTTTGGAGCTAGGACCGTTTTCGTATCCACAGCGTTCGAGGCCTCAACATATGGGGCCGTGGCTTCTGGAGGGAGGTTGAACGGGTCCATATATGGTGGCGACGGCACTCCAACCGAAGTAGCTTGAGCGTCTACTCGGTCGTAGAGCAGTGACAAGAAGCTCACGAGGAGCAAGAGGAGAGGAAGTCTGCCAATACTGAGATGCATAGTTGGAACTTAGTAGTAATTTGAGTGCGGGAGTAAGGTTGGAACTTCAGAGCTGAATGATAGATGGCCAAAAATGCGCAGTGATCTTTTGCTAGTGACTGAAGTGAGTACTTGGAGAGGTAATTTATATATATATGTATATCTCTCTCTCTCTTTGTACACCTGGGTAGAAATTTTAGATATGGATATTTGTTATCCATGGATGGAACGATCTCATACAGGGATCAAATGGGGTTTTTTGGATCAAATCGCGGATTGGTGAAAAATCTCACCCATGGATTGTGATAAAGTTGCGCGAACCGGACCATTAATCCACGTATGAGGGCTATATATCCAGGGATTAAGGTAAAGTCCCTGTAATCCATATAAGGTCAATTTTGCAGAACCACCTCTTAATGAAAAGAAAATCGTTCTAGCAAAGACGGCATACAAACAGTATCAATACATGTTGATCTCAAAGAACGTGTATCAAGAAAGGAAATTGGAGCTATGTTGGATATCATTGTAGATTGTGTTTTTTCAAACGAAGGTATTACCTGTGATTATATTTTTGATGTGAGGTTGTTCAATTGGCTTTGATCCATGGCTTGGAATTATTATTCTAGGGTCCTTCCAACCTAATATTTGAAAACTCGATGATTGAAACTTCAATGGCGCGAGAAAACGCATCTGCTTATGTATGATACCGGAACTGTACGGGACGACTTGAGCGATCAATGAAGGTGAACGGAGGTGGGCTAGCCCATCACTTCTGTGCTACCGGCATTGTCGCAAAGTATGCCATGGCCTGCTTATTGGCCTCCTGCAATGACCTTCCCTCCTCGGTTATCTCGCTTAGAAGCTTGAAGTAGTTGACGTAGAACGCCGGCGTAAAGGTATTAAAGAACCTTGCCTCCTCATCAAATGGATTAGAGAAGGTGTGCGGCGCGCGTACGGGCACAGTCACAAAATCCCCTGTTTTGCAATCCACATCTTTAGCGTCTCTGAGACCAGTGGTGTGGAAACGAACGGTGCCCTTGGTCACGAGGAAGCCTTCGTCGTGCATTTCGTGCCAGTGAGGGAGTGGGCCCGATGAATTCGGAGGCAGGATAAGTTCGGCAGCGCCCAGGCGATTATCTATGGTCCATTAGTGATTAGATGATAGATCGAAGGACTTAGGAACAGAGGAGCAACTACCGGTACGAGATCCATCTTCGATGATTCGAATAGATAAGATGCCAAGCTTATAGATATCCCCTTCTTTGGCTGGAACATGATTGATACGGACCTGGGGGGTTGCCATCAATGGGGGCGTCTCTGCACTTGCCGCCATGGCTCTAATATCTCGTAAGTTATCTCTTGGATTGAATTGATTTGTGGAGTTGATTTGTTAAAGGAGTCCAAAAGTGGAGATTGAAACACGGGACAAATGCAGAGATAAGTCAAGCTGATTGATGATAGATACCGGCTGATAAAGGCTCCAAATGAAATTGCAGCTGATAAATATCAGAGCAACTTCTTAACACAGAGTCACAGACTGATATAAGGAATTCTTAAATCCGGGTGGCTCGGGGATAACGCTCCTATGTCAGAGACGAGTACCATCATCGGGCTAGGTATCAAGCCAGCCAATCCTGGCCGCATTTCTCAGCTTGCGTACAGAGGTAATCAGGTAATATGGGGCGAGCCAATAACCTCGTTAGTAATGGAGTTGGCCAAAATGCCACAGGTCTCCGTCGTTCGATTGCATACAGTAAGTAGTACGGAATACCTAGAGAATGGATCCTGCTGTAGTGCCGGTCACACTAAGGCAGGTTTGCTACCTTGTTAAGGTATATTCGTAACAGTGGTCATGCAGCGACGAGTCCTCCTTGTACCTAAAAGGATGGCGAAACTGCAATGCTGACGAAGCCTCTTTTGACCTCGCGGAACCTGGGGTAGCGATAGCCTCGGCCCGTCTCAGATAGATAGCCGATGCTAGCCGAACGCAAGAGACAGCCCGAGAAAGATTTTCAAGAGAGCAGCAACATCGAAATGTCTTCTCCATTGGTTTCTCGAGCTCTCACAAACGCATTGCGACAGGTTGGTCGGTCAAGACCCAGAACCCATATTCTAGTTTCGAGTCGCGCAGCATCTTCCAAGCATCCAAAAGGATTCGTCCCACCAAGCGATGAAGATCTGGTAGAGCTGAGGGAACGACTACAGGAATTTACGCGTAAGGCGGCGTGCCTGTTGTAAGATCAAACGAAACTAATATTTTCCCAGGAAGAGAGATCCCCGAGGAATTTGCGGCAAAGACAGATCGAGAGAATGAATTCCCGAATGATATGTGGAAGAAGTTTGGAGAAGCAGGGTAACACTGACCAAACATCTTGGAATGAATGCCGTTGACGCATGGAAGATTCCTGGGCATCACGGCAGATGAAGATTATGGAGGACTGGCCATGGGCTACCAAGCTCACTGTATCGTCATGGAGGAGATCAGTCGCGCCTCAGGTTCGTACTGTCAATCTATTAAACAACGGGGGTTCACATGCTTATGGTTTCAGGAAGTATCGGACTCTCCTACGCCGCCCATTCCCAGCTCTGCATAAACCAGCTTTCCCTCAATGGCACCTCTGAGCAAAAGGAGAAATTCCTGCCGCCCCTGATATCAGGTGAAAACATCGGTGCTCTAGCCATGTCAGAACACTCTGCCGGCTCCGATGTCGTCAGTATGAAAACAACTGCCAAAGCTGTAAACGGCGGCTACGTCCTTAACGGCACAAAGATGTGGATCACAAACGTACGAGCCCTATTGCCACATCCTGCATGAACTTCTGAAAGCTTACCTCCAGTCGACAAAAACAGGGCCCAGATGCACACACGGTAATTGTCTACGCCAAGACGGAACCCGAGAAAGGCTCCAAAGGCATCACAGCTTTCATCGTCCCCTCCGCAACCCAAGGGTTCTCCTGCACGCGCAAACTCGACAAGCTCGGCATGCGCGGCTCCAACACCGGCGAACTCGTCTTCGACAACGTCTTCGTGCCACAAGAGAACATTCTCGGCGCTCTAAACCACGGCGTCAAAGTCCTGATGGAAGGCCTAGACATCGAGCGCCTAGTCCTGAGCGCCGGACCCCTAGGGTACGTCCACCTCCCCGTCCCACCACACCCCACCCTTACCCTCCAGCAAGGCCCCCCCCACTAACCCTCCCCCCAGCCTCATGCAATCCGCCCTCTCCCTCGTCCTCCCCTACACCCACACCCGCACCCAATTCTCCACCCCCATCGCCCACAACCAACTCATCCAAGCCAAACTCGCCGACATGCACACCAAACTCTCCGCCTCACGCGCCTACACCCTCACCACCGCGCGCCTGCTCGACCAGCCCCCTCATCGCATCGAAACCAAAGACTGCGCGGGCGCGATCCTGTATGCGGCGGAGCGCGCGACTGAGTGCGCGCTTGACGCGGTGCAGTTGATGGGGGGGATGGGGTATATGAGTGAGGTGCCGGCGGGGAGATTGGTTAGGGACGCGAAGCTGTACGAGATTGGGGCGGGGACGAGCGAGGTGAGGAGGATGGTTATTGGGAGGTGTTTTAATCGGGAGTGGGCGGGGAGGTAGGGGGTTTTGATTAGGTGGTTCTGGCGCAATGGGAAGGTTGAGGTACTCGGACGATATTAATTATGTTTGGGAAGACTTGTGATGTTTGTGATGCTGTCAGTCTAAGCCGCAGGGGACGTAGGTCCGGCTATGGTAGTAAACTAGTTTTATATACAGCAGTCCTACCTATTTGATATCACCTTAAACCCTTCCACGTGTCCTTGCCGTCGTTACTGGCGTTGCTATCGCTTCGAACGTAACCCTTGCAGCGAACTCAGCGGCTGTCCTCGAGGTCCAGGCGGCGTATTCCGCTTGGCCCGCGGTTCAGCGTCTCTGATTTGCAGCTCCTCAACTTTCCGCTTTCGCAAACTTCCCTTCGGAGCTTCAGGTTGCGCTTCCTTGCTGGTCTCTGCATTGGTGACACTATTGCCTTTACCAGCTACTTTCCCATTCGGTAGAGGTTCGAGAACCGCGGCCTTGGTATTCGTGGCTTTCTTACTATGCGTGCTTCCCTTTGATGTTACTGGCGGGATTGAAGTTTCGGCCTTGGGCCTTCCGCTTTTCCTAAGTGTCTCAGAGGCTACGGATTCGACTAATGTTCCTTTCTTAAGAGGTTCGTTCGCTTGAGTAGTTTTAGTGGCCTTTGCGCTGTTCAGTCGCTTAGAGGCTCCACTGAAAGTTGCCGAGCAATCGTCGTCGTCGGTCAATGCAGATGCCTTTCTCTTCAATCCGCTGGTCGGCGCTTTGTCCTCTGATAGGGTTGAAACGGTCCGTTTACTTGATGGTTTTTGGGTTGGTTTCGTGGCTGCTGCATGTTTTGGCGTTTCCCAAACCTTCTGTCGCTGCTTTGCAGCTGACGAGGCGGTCATTGCTGTGCCGTTGTTGTGTTTTTGTGTGATTCTCGACCTTGACGGTATCCCTGGATCTTTTAATAGAGTAGTTGTCGGGCCCCTCCTTTTTGTGTCCTTTTCCGAAGCCTTCTGTTCGATGACTACAGCGACTGCTTTTTGAGAACCTCGTCGGGCCACGCCCTGGGATTTAGAAAGGTTTGGACTAGTCTGAGAAGGAATCTTGAATCTCTCCCTCCAGTCTTTCAGTAGCGCGACCTTCTCTTCTTGCCCTTCGCTGACCACAGGAACATTGTTAGGTTCCGTTTTCGACTTCCATACCACAATCGGAGCCACAGCCTGATGATCACCAGAGTTGGCATATAGCGAATCTCCAAGATACAACTCTGGTATTTTACTCGTTGAGTGTAACTTCCGACGCTTCCGCCTCAGACGCGATCCCTCCTCTCCTTGCTCATCGACGGTATTTCCCGCGTCGCTAAATTTGCTCCTCTTTCTTGGTGAGTCCTCATCATAGAAATCATCGGAATAGTAATCCCAATCACTCCAGACCTCGGCGGTTTCAATGGCAGGATCGTAGTCTTGCCAGACGGGTGAGTGCATAGTATGCTCAGCTAGGTCATCCTGTAGGAGTGTTAGATGAGGATTACAAGACTGGCTGCACGCCATCGACTTACTGCTTCGGCATATGGACCATCGTCCAAGTAGATGTAGTCGTCGTCGTCATAATCCTCCTCATCGGACATCTAGCTAAATCTTTCGAGAGTAGCCTTTCACCCCCACTTAACCTTTACGACTGGGTAAATTTTAGGGTGTCTGAGCGAAGTTGATATCTTATAGCTCGTGCTTGTAAGAGAAAGTTGAGGCGTGAATGGCATCAGTGAAAAGGCTACTGCGAGTGAAGCTTGTTCGTTTCCAAAGTGAAAGTTATGAGCGACGCTTGCCCGTGCAACCGGACAATGGAGAACAGTGGAGAGTAGTACGGCAAGGAGAACGAATATTAATGTAAGGCGCAAACTGTCATCACAACTTTTCAAGCTTTAAGGTAAGCAACCAGGGTGCCAGGGTGCTAAATGTAGAATGACAGGATTCGGCATCTCGGTCTGGGCCGTGAAGTCGACTTCGGCTACCAACGGCCACAACACCTTTCTGTACTCTCTACATAGGTGGAGAGTTGGAGTACTTCACATCCACATCAAACGTGTTGTTAAGAAGCCTGACTACCTACTGGATTTTCGTTCATATATCATCTCAACTTCACTATGTAAAGCGGATCCACAACGACCTGCTAGAGCTGAATAGAACTATGTATCGTAGCCCCAGAGTTGGCCTTCTACGCGTCTTACCCCATCATGCCTCAAACCTCGTTGCCAGATATTCAACTACAGAGACGCCTGGTAAGTCTATAAAATCAATTCTGATAGCGAACCGTGGTGAGATCGCTTTGTGAGTCGATACTAAACCGTTGGAATCCTACCGCGTTCTGATGAATGCTTCAGACGAGTTGGTAAAACCGCCTCCCAGTATGGGATCAAGGTCACTACGATCTATACCGATCCGGATGCTAGGTCGCAGCATGCATTGAGCTCGCCTTTTTCTATCAACCTGGGGGACCCTTCGGCTTATCTAAACGGAGACAGGATTATTGAAGCTGCTACACTGCATGGCTGCACCGGCATACATCCAGGGTATGGATTCGTACGTAGTTTTATGGTCTCTATAATACCTGGATAAGCTCACTGATAATACACAAGCTGAGTGAAAATTCCGCCTTTGCAAGGAAATGTACAGAAGCAGGCCTTGTCTTCATTGGTCCGCCATGGGAGGCAATGGAGGCCATGGGCAACAAGAGGTACCTAAGTCCATGATTGATGGTGCCTTACGTGGCTGAAAGACATAGCCGTTCGAAGATGATTATGACTGAGGCAGGCGTACCCTGCATACCAGGCTACCATGGCAGCAACCAAGATGTGGATTTTCTAAAGCTGGAAGCATCGAAGATTGGCTTCCCAGTACTTCTCAAGGCTGTGAAAGGAGGCGGCGGTAAGGGCATGCGTATTGTAATGACGCCGAATGATTTCGAAGACCAGTTGAGCTCGGCGAAGTCAGAAGCTCGGAATTCATTTGGAGATGACATTATGCTGGTGGAGAAGTACATTACCACACCGCGCCATATTGAAGTGCAGATATTCGCGGACAAGCATGGTAATTGCGTTGCTCTGGGAGAACGAGATTGCAGCATTCAGAGGCGGCACCAGAAGATCTTGGAAGAATCTCCTGCACCCCATCTGGATGAAGCGGTCCGTCAAGATCTCTGGGAGAAGGCGCGCGCTGCTGCCTTGGCGGTCAAGTATGAGGGTGCCGGCACTGTGGAGTTTATCTTTGACAATGAAACCGGCGAATTTTTCTTCATGGAGATGAATACAAGACTACAAGTTGAGCACCCTGTTACGGAGATGGTTACTGGAGAAGACCTAGTTCGTTGGCAAATTGTTGTCGCTGAAGGAGGCAATCTTCCCCTCACTCAAGCTGAAATTCAATCAAGAATAGCAGAAAGGGGCTGGGCCATCGAAGCAAGAATTTACGCCGAAAACCCTGCAATGTCTGTGAATTAGGACAACAAAAATCTTAACTGGGCTGACTTGGATATAGGGACTTTATACCTGACTCCGGACGCCTGATTCACATGCGAACGCCCATCACTACAAGTACAGTTCGAGTCGACGCAGGCTTCGTTGCTGGCGACGAGGTGTCTTCTCACTACGACCCGATGATAGCTAAGCTGATCGTTCGTGGCGCTACTCGCGACATTGCCATACAAAAGCTGCATGCTGCATTGACCGAATACGAAATTGCTGGTCCAATCACTAATGTAGAGTTCCTTAAGAAGGTATGCGAGACTCCGGCTTTCATTGCCGGCGATGTAGAGACAGGTTTCATCAGCAAGTGGCGGAAAGATTTATTCGATCAAGTCATCATAGCACCAGAAGTCTACGTACAAGCTGCATTGGGGATGTACCTCCTTGAGGCGACTACGTTTCAGAATGGGAAAGCGAATCCCCCGGGAATTCGGGCTGGCTTCATGTCTAATCTGCATGGTCGCCTCTTCCATTTCATACCCAATAGGGCAGACGGCACCACCGATGCTGCCGAGACAGTGGTAGAGCTGAAACATATAAGCACCGGTCTCTTCGACGTCAAAGTGGACGGAAACGCCTATAACTCAGTTGCGAGTCAGTGGGATAGCTCCAACCTCCGCATCACCTCTTACTTTCCACATACACGGCTTGAAACCAGAATTATCAGCGACGGCGGAAACCTCACGCTCTTCCAGCAAGGTCAGCAATATCGTCTGCGATGTGCCACACCGAAGTGGATTGAGAAAGCACTAGGGATCAAAGACATAGCGCATAGTGTTCTAGCTCCTATGCCTTGTAAAATATTGAGTGTGCAAGTCGCGGAAGGCGATATCGTTAAGAAGGATCAGCCGCTGGTTGTTATTGAGAGCATGAAGATGGAGACAGTAATCCGGAGTCCCCAAGACGGGGTTGTCTCTCGGGTTGTGCATCGGCAAGGCGTAAGTCTGGAAGTTGACCATTGGTTCCCGCGCTAATTGAGACATAGGATCTTTGCAAGGCAGGGACTGCATTGGTAGAATTTGAAGGCCCTGAGACTTCATCACCATCTCAGACCTGAGCAGTAAAATATCAGGGTTCGTGAAACAAAATGATCGCTTGAATCTTCGCGCAGTATCTACCGGCAATTCAGTGTATTGCAAAACTTTGATGTCGCTACACTTATCCGGGATTCCTTATCCTAAAATGGCGTTCAAGTTCCTTTCTCCGGACCTGTTGCAACTGTTATAGCCACTTAGTTCTCGATCTGGTAGAATGTACTTTCCATTGGCAGACCGGGAAATGAAGTTTAATCAACAGCTATGGCAAAGGAAACCAACAAGCATACAGAAGAGAGGCCATTAATCGTATGAGCTACATGTACGCCAGCGATGATCTCTTCTATCCCGATCTTTGTGCCATAAAGACCACGACAACAAGCTCTTCTTCATATTGCGGCTTCGCCACCTTGTTACCGTAGTGGTTTCCCAGTCTGCATCTAAATTGTAAAAGAGATCTGCGGGCCCGGCTGTTGTGGGTAGCGAACCTGTTATCCATCTGTTCAGAAAATTAAGTCAAAGACGAGCGGAGCAAAATGAACGTCATGGAAGACTTGATAATTAAAGAGAACAAGAATGTTACGAGCCCGGGGCAACTCGTATTCTGAATCGAAGTGGTTGAGAGGGATCGACCAGAGATGGTCCGAGGACGAGAAGGGCACTTTAGCACATCGCAGGTGTACTGTACTCCTCACCTAGTGAAGTCAACCCTCCTAGTTGTGATGCTCCGACACTATCAGAGCACAATATGTACTTAGACCTTCTGACTATATGCAATCTTAGGTATTCTTGATCTCAACGGGCACAGAGAGTACTACTTACACGAATGAGGGAGCAACTTCGAAATTTAAGCGAAGCAGCCTTGGACAGAAGACTTGGTCGAGACGCGAACCAGCAGTCGAGTTAGAAATTCTTCGTAGGGCGATAAATCTCATCAGGAAATATGAAAGAAGTGCGTAAGGGTGATCTCTCGAGCGGTATGATCATAATGGGAACGAAGGAAATTAGATGTATACGTTCAAACCATCAACAGGGGCAATGGCAAAGATGCCATTACGATGGCGGTTCGATCATTCAAGGGCACAGCGGATGAGACTAATGTGTGTAATGTGGACTGATTACCAAAATTGTTCGTCATTCTAATTTCTCAGCATATGTCAAGGTCTATCGCCATGGGCTTCCCAGATTGAAAATACCCAACGGCTTGACTGTTATCTCTTCTTTTCAAACCGCAGCAGCATAGAGTAGAAGAAGCAAACCAACTGCACGTTGACTGTGCACAGCGGCACCAGAACAACCCGAGTCAGCTACAAGGCTTGGTCGAGCTCAAGCAGAACAGTAACTTCAACAACTGGTAATTGCCCTAGCCGGGAGCGGCCTTATCAGTCTTCCACACCTCATGTCTGCAAACTATCCTGATTTGATGTTACTCTCTGAATACCTCATGTCGCCGCAAATTATCAGATTTGGTGCGCCGGTCTGACCTCGCCGTCGGCTGTCGCAAATCGCCAACTAAATGGATGAAACGGCGGAATGGTTCACGCCAAAACCCGATCGACCATCCGATGCACGGCCAAAGAGGTTATAGATATGCTTGGCTCCCACAAAATCCCCGCACCCTACCAGCTCGACTCCAAATAGCTTCGCACTCGTAACTCGTCAAGACTGCTTGGGATCGAATCATTGGCAAACCATCGTGTTACAAGCACCGCTCGTCTCTACATTCCAGCCTTGCATTGTAATGCGTGCTTTATCACCGTCTCCTCTCCTTCTCTTATTCAACTATGCCATTGCAAGCGTAGCTGCGCCACCTCCAGCCTGGCTTAACGGGGCCTCAAGCTTCTCCACCCTTCAGCTTCCAAACAACCTCCTAAGGTCCGCTCTCTTCTCTCTTCTTTTCCACCCAACAATCTCCCAGCCCCTCGTCACAATTTCCTAAAACCTCGCAGCCCCACCCGCGCCCAGCCACTCGTCAACGTCGACGTCCCCAACACCCGAACCACCGTCATCCTCACCCTTCGCGACTACATCGATCGCGCCAGCCTCGAGGGCCTCATCCAACGCGCGCAAGTCTTCATCGGACTCCATCGCCAAGGAGAAGCCTCCGAAAATCCTTTTACGTATACAATCGATCCGATGTTCTTAATGGTGGTGCATACGATTCCAGGAAAGCATTTGCCGTGGGAGGTCATGCACAATGCGCTGCAGGGGCTGCAAATTTATCTTGTGGATGGTAGGCATGAGGAGTTGTGCTCATTCCAGATTTTGCAGGAGATGGTGAGAGTAGGGTGGGGGTACATCAAGAGAACGATAACGCCTCCTCCTTCTTTAGGGGGTGGGATGGCTGTTTCGTAATTTGGAAATCGGAGAGCAAGAACTTTTGCTCTAGAATGCAGTAGAATTTCATGATCGCATTCTGAGTATGTCGCTGTGAGGAAAAGAAGCACACGCGCATTATAGTATCAAGCATCCACCATGTCGTACAAGCCACGTAAGGATCCGACCAAACAGACGTCCCCTCAAGCATTACCGCCATTACGGCTTACAACTAGCACTTTCTCAACTCCGCCATTCCTCCGCCCCCTTCTTCACCCCCTTTCCCCCCTTCCACCTAGACCGCCGCCCTGCCCGTGAACTGGGACCGCGAGTTGCGGTTCCTCCAGAACATGAGTGCTCCAATGATCGCGGTGACGAACCAGAGGAGCATGTTGATGAGGTCGATCCAGACGGCGTTCTTGAGCCTCGAGATGTTGTGATCGCCGTGTGGGTTCTGATGGATGTAGATGGAGGCGAAGACGCCAAAGACAGCCGTCCACAGGATGCTGCAAATGGAATGTTAGCAAATCCACTGGCCCGAATCTCTGTTTGCGCGATCGGAACCGCGATCAACACAACTGGAAGCACTTACAAAAGAACAAGGTCCCAGGCAAACGCGAGGTAGCTCTTGAGCTTCGGGATCACAAAGACCAGACACGTGATCGCGCTGAGGGTAGCCACGACCATGGCATAGACCCAACGCGAGTCTTGGTGCTCATGTCCCTTTCTCGCATTGCTGATGTCGGTGCCGTAGAGGCCGATGACCGCGATCGCAAAGACGAATTGAAGGAAGCGAAGGACGGCGTTGATGATGAAGGCTACAGATGAGCCAGAAGACGAACTGCCAAAGCTGAAAGGCATCTTGGCCTGGGTGCGTTGTGTGGTGGTGGTGGCGGTGGGGGGAGCTGGAGCTGGTACTGGGTCGAGGTCGCGTATTACGACTTGGCTTTGGTGAAGGAGGCGAGAGAAATCTTGTAATTCGATGGGGTCGTTGGCGTTTGCTTGGAGAGCCCCAACAGATTCTGGGTGGCCTAGAGGCAAAGGACGTGGAAGAGAACTTGAGGTAGTGGGTGGTCGAGCACGAGGAATGGGAGCTTGGACAGGTAAAATTTGATCAGCCATCTTTATGCAATATGACGTAGATGAGGGTCGGTAAAGATAAACGCGATAAGCGCGAAAGAAAAGAGTGAGGTAGGAGAGATATAGACGCAGCCGCACAGAGCTAGTCTTGATTGGACCTTAGCGGAACAGCTTGGTCTTTATTGCAATCATTCACTTCAGATCTTTCAACACAGAATAATATCACATGACTGTTAGTGCTCAATAGAATCGGTTCAGCTTGGTCTTATTAGTGAGAGTATCTTAATTTTCTATGAGTAATACGCACGTGTGATCCTGACCCTTCACTTGCACTACGGTTTAATCTCTATCTCTATCTTGATACTCATTATTACCTTGTATTCATTTACCGATGTATGCCTCTCGCAGACAAGGACATAGTGAGTTACACTGGAGATACGGTAGAGAAGCCCACGACAAAAACAATAGCGGTAGACTCTCAATGTACATGCTACCGGGGGTAAAGTGATTAACGATGATCTTCCTCAGTCACAAGCCAAGCTGTGACGAAGGGCGACGGGGACTTCTTGTCGTTCGAGGAACGATGTGTGTAAAGAAAGATAGGATCGTCACTATATTACTACTACATTATGGGTATATGAGGTGCAGAAAAGAGCACATATAAATTGTATCTTTGATGGAACTGTAGTAGGAAGCTGGGAAGGGACGTGAGAACTCTGAATCCCCTGTTGCCTTATACATGTATGAGGCCTAAATAAATACGCTAATGCAATGTCAGCCCGCTGCAGGAAGGACCTGTGGTTCTGGGTGGCTATCGGTACTAGCACCCACTGACTACATACAAGTAGCAGCGTGAAGACCGGACCCGGATAAGCAAATGATATTCATGTGGCTTTTCGGCTAAGCTACCTACAAAACCGCGGGTGTGGTTTGGTAGGTACCTACGGTATTAAGGCAATATTATATAATTATGATGTCACGTCTCTTTAGCACACTGTCTTCCGAATTCGAGTGAGAAGAGTTGGGTATGACATGAGAATCACATTTACTCTATTTGCGCTTCTATTAAACATAAAGAAATTTGCATGCCAGCCGTAAGCAACTACGTTCTAGAGCAAGGATAGGACTTAATTTCGGCCAAGCGACGAACAATTCAAAGTAATACCAAAGATGTTCCACAAGAATATCTAGCGTTTACCTGTATTGAGCCTATAAAGGCCATGAAGGCAAGAACAGTAACAGCAATCGCTACGCGGGACTTGGCTGTGCCGTCACACACTACATGACATGCGAAACTCGCAGGCAAACAAGGCACGAGCACTACCGTAGTGTACCTACCTTATGGTAGCGAAAACTCGCAGGCAAATAAAGGCACACGAGCACTATCGTAGTGTACCTATGGTAGTACGAATGTTAACTCAGCATCGCCAGATAACTTCAGCCGCCATACGGAAGTACTCTTATAGGTATCGTTCATACCATTATAGGTACAGTGCTCATGCAAGGCATGGTGGGAATGATGGCGTGCGCTAAGAAAATAGTATGTAAGTTGTAACTGCAATGGTGAGTTGGTGACCGTCGGGAGATCGACGTTTAATATTCCAAAGGGTCAACCCAGCCTTCTAGCTCGGTATTCATAACTGTTAGCAGGGATACAGTAGGAAGTAGAACTACCTTACCTCTAGAAAATTTGAAGATGAAGATCACAACGACTTGCTGTTATTGAAACATTTGAACATTTTAAACTTCTTTAGAATTTAATCTCATGATGATTATGAAATATGAGAACAATCTGCAAGAACATAAAAGATTGTGCGCGTTTCTGCATTGCTTGCTTGTCATTTGACTACATGGGAGACCTCAGTATTACATCTCAAAGCTAATAGTAGCCTTGAGGTGAGACGGTTATATTACTGAGTAGCGGCCGCTTAGTTTTGGCCATGTGGGGTTCCCAAACAAAGTGAGGGCCAATCCATTTCCTCTTTCCGTCAAGCGATTCCATGTTAACACAGCCGCGTCTTTCGTGCAAGAGTAAAAGTTGTCAGCCCAGCAGAAAGCAGCTGCAATATGAACCTACATAAAGTAAGAGCGCCTTGCTCCTTTCCTACTAATCAACTCTTCATATTCCTCGCCCGCCGTCTGTTCACTGTTCAAATCGATTTACAATCATGTCGCTGTCTCATCCTCCCTCAATTGATCAAGGCTCGGGTCATCCTTCTTTCTTCATACAATCGGCCTCGAAAGGGGACATGATCAATACTGTCTTCGGCATCTTCGCAGTATTGGCGAGTGCCATCACCATCTGGCAAGGCCACAAGACCTGGAAGATGTGGCGAGAGCATCACCTGCACCGCCATGCGCAAACAAGTATGCTTGTACCTTACTTAGGGATGTTGTTGTTACTTCGACATGCTAATATTGCTTGTCCCCAATAGCTGTACCGCTAGATCTTGAGCTAGGCGGGTCGCCGCCTCCCTACACTAGCCCAGAACCACCCGTCAACCGCCCACTACCGAACGAGGCGGACCACCTTAGAGTTAGTACAAATACCGATGGGGACAGCACACTTCCACCTATACCCGGAGACTCGGAACCAGCTCCTGTGACCCTAGTTCCGAGTCCTATACCAGTCGAACAAGAAGTGCCCTCAGCAGACATGCAGCTTGGAGCAAGCCAACCGTCACCATCAGCTTCAGCATCATTGGAGCCCCTTGAGCTTCATCCTCGCCGATGAACTTCGGTTCCCATACTGAAGGGTCTTCCGCCTCCGGGCTGACATGATTGGGCATTCGTGTATGCTCTGGTCATTGGCAAGGTGGTAGGCTATCGGACTACCCATGGTGATTGGCGTGTTGCACTAGGTTGCGTTCTGGTATACTGGGATATTCTTTTTCTCCCCAAACAAGGATACGGTGGGCCCATGGCGATGAGTCACGAATATATGAGCATGTTGTTTCCATCTCTTCTTCGACGCCGTGTTCTACTGTCACCTCCATAGACCACAATCCCACTACATGTTCTTCAGCTATACGCCCTTTAAGGGACTCCTTTCAGTCTTGATGGATCAATACCTACGGTATTACTCTTTAAGAACCTAATAATAAGGATCTTCGAATCACTCATCTTACTTTCGTCTCAACGATCAAGCATTCAATACGTAAGTTAATCGAAAAGTTCAAAGAAATTTAAAAAAAAGCTTTGACATCCTCAAACCATGTTCCCTGAAAAGATTAAACTTACACTAGGCTACCCACTTGGTCATGTTTAGTTGTATCAAAGAGGTATGAAAAACGTACTGCATCGGATTAGAATAGCGCACAGTCCTACGCTTAAAAGTAAGGTGTGAGAGATGAAATGAGGCTGAAATGAAAGTACCCTAAGGGCAACGTCAGATTCCGCTCCGAGCCGCTCCGAGCCGCTCCGAGCCCTATAGGGCTGGCGCTAGGGGATTCAGGGTTCTCACCTTCTTCCTCTCCGTAGTTCCTACTTTCTAGAGTAGTTCAATCAATACATGCACATGCACATACTCCTTCTGACCCTCATATACCAACAGATATAACCATAAAATTCGAGACTTCTTTCACATGGTTTCAGACAACTATCGTTCCGTTACTGTTAGATTGACTTAAAAAGAGTTCGTAGTCGCTTCTGCCGATTATGAAAGTTCTGCTACGATGCTAAGAAACGACGTCTCACGAGATGGTCTTTGACGGTTATTAACAATTAATACTTAACAGAATTTTTATACCCTTAAAAGAATTCTCAACTATGGAAAAATCGACACACCCAGACTTATGCCACACCATAAACCGGAAATCCCCATCGAAAAAGACCTAGAGATGCCCTGAACATCTCTTAAACACCCAATCCCTCACCTCGAAAATTGACGCGTAGCTTAATAATCCTCATTTAAGTCGTATAAGTATTTTAAATTTGCACATCTCAACTACCAAGTGCCCAAATCAAGCTCCGGAAGCATTGTTCTTCATACGCTCATTCGATTCAGTAAAAGTGCATAACAATTGTCAGAAGATATCTGTTTGGAACCAGCGTATAGCACGCTGTAATGCATACAGGGTATGTTCTGCGGTGGTTATGATTGTGGCAGAGGTGTCTGGCTAGTTGGTTAGGACGTCTAGGCAAGTTTCTACTGATGACGTTGAAGTTTGAGTTTTGACCTAAGGGATAATAGGTTTTGGAGGGAGAAGAGGAAGGCGAGATGGTAGTTGCAGGCCACTTAAGTGGGTTTCATTGAAATGGCTTGTCTCGAGAGTAAATATTTCGGAAGTGTGAATAAACATCTTTGTTGGCAAGACGAATCTCCCAGGTGCGATATTAAGAATGCTGTGGGATGAAAGAAACACTCCGAGGTATGCGATATCCAGCGCTGGTGGTTTCGTAAAAGCGTGATTGTAAGGCAGTCAAGGACCTGATATATCAGGGATGGCAGGAGGTCGAATCATCATTGGCGCGCTTCCTATCCGCCGAACCGCGCTTCTGCAAGACCCCGAATCTAAAAGTCAAAACGCCCGCCGCGACGGAGAACCATAGGTACTCGGACAAAGATCCGATCTAGATGTACGTCAGACGCCAACGTCACCCAAATACCGCGGTCGAGGGCTTCCAACGTTTGGACATGATGGATTCATTGCCGTGCGAATTGTATCGGCTATCGGTTAGATCTGCCGTCCTAATGATACGTCAGCATATACCACAAGAGGAGTGTCAGATAGGTAGAGAGAAAGAGAATTGTTTGTGCAAGCGAGCTGCATAATTATCGTCATGCCAAGGGAGCATCTAGACAGTATCATTGGTTAGTAAAGAACTTCCTTTCTGTCATCCCGGTATATCCTCCTACAAGGGTGATTGGGGCCCCATAGTATAGACGTGGCACTGCCTTTTATTGATAACTGCTCTTGAATAGTATTCCACAGATAGTGTGGGCTCGTTCCGTAGAGTTACCTGCGCGGAAAACACCGACTCCGCACAAGGGCTATGCCTTACCCCTTTTCTTGGAAGATTCGCGCTTTTGGAAACTTTGGGGCAGAATGGTATTCCACTGTATAGGTTGTTCGAAGTCGATGTCACTTTCGCGAGCCAAAGACAAAGAGGAGGTAGGCAAGCAGCGGTGTTGGCTACGTTGCTTCCGCTTAATCTTGTCCACGGTCCTCTAATAACTCGAAAGTGTTTTCAGAGATATAAAAATACATACAGCTTCAAACAAGAGTCGAACCCCCAATCAAAAAGCCAAAAGGATAATTTCCCTGACACGATGCAGTGAATATTAAGCCCTCTAACCAAGTCAGGAAGTCAGAGTTCTCGTGACACTGTGCACTAGACGGGTCTGACAAACTGACTTGATAGCATATAAAATATTATTTTGATATATATCCTAATGAATGATATTTTGTTTTGTTTTGAGTTTTGTTTATATCGAGAAAAGGGGGAATTGAGTACTTTCTACTTGAAGAGACAAAGATTTCCTTTTTATTTATCACAATGTACTTTGTTGTCAGTATACTCGCACACTGGCGTCTCACTACACAACAAACTCTCAGCTATTGTACAAGTGTTACGGTCCTACGCATAACGTAAACACACAGCAGAGCCACAGGCTTCTTTACCTAAGAAATGACTGTTGCATCTCGGCCCTGCTCTTGATGACGGATAAGAATATCATACTCTGCAATTGATCGTGCCCTAACGGGGCTATTATTTGCAGTAGATCATGTTGCCATGTCCATGTCCACACTATTACTCCCAGGCCATCTGGGATTATGGCTCAATGCAAGCACTACCTTATAACCAAGAGTGCAGACAGGGGGAACATGGCAGTGATGATACTTGGGGATGAAAGATGAGCGGTGCAGATAAGCTTAAAAGATCTTTCCGGTTTCACCTGTATGATCCAGCGCTGTAGGGGTTTCACCCAGTCACGAGCTTGCATGTATGCGTGCCTCGGTACTATCGTCAGAAAAATATCTTCAGAACCTGCCTTGGGCCGCGATATGGTGCATCAGAGTGTAAGTGGAACAATGGTTTGGAATCATAAAGAAATGTTTGCTGTTTTAGGACCAGCTCTAAGGGACTGCAGATGATTCTATGCGATGAATCTGTTAGGTTTATAGGACGCTTGGAACCTGGAACGGTCAATAATCTCAGTTTGGTCCCGTCGACTACATAAGAGTGTGCGGAATATGAGACCACAACTAAGAGCACGGCAAAATCATCGGCTTGCTCCATCGTTCAAGCTGACTGTGATGTTATGAAGTAATAAGATGGGCTTGGCCAAGCATCTCTGGCCAGTCCGAAGGCTAAAATGCTGCTTCAAGCAAGCCATGCCACCCAAGGTAGAAGTGTGCTGAAAAACCTAGGTCAAAAGTAACAGATCTCCAGCATATAAGACACAAATACAAGTATCCTGAAGTAACCACAGAAATGAAGTTCGAACTGCGAAAGCCCTACGGAGACGATCAACCGTACCACCCAGAAGCGCTGACCTGGGTCTCTTCAGTTGATTGCCGATGTGGAATAATACTTTCGTTGATATCGAAAGCCTCAATGAGGTCTTCCCAAGTTTCGAAGTCGAGGTGAAACACGGCTTGGTGTTTAGAGATGCCCTCCTCCTTGATTTCCTTTGCACCACGAGGTTTAGTAGCATCTGTCCTGTGTTAACAACCGCCTTACAATACCTAATAAGGAATGGGACCCACGAAGTGTTGGTAGCATACTGCTGTCGTTACCAATTGCCGCAGTTCCGTCTCTGATTAGAAAGCTCACGTAGAAGAGGTTCTCTACAGTTTGGCCGAAGGAATGGGGATTGATAACGAAGTGGAAGAGCGGGATACCGGCGTCGTCGGCAACGCCATGCTTCATCATCAAGGCTCTAATCTGCTCTTCTGTCATGTCATCGTCGACTTCTTGTTCGACTCTATTGGGCCCCTCAACCATTTGGTGAACGAGAAGGTCTCTAATGTTTTTACATAGCGTTGTCAGGTTCGAGTTTTCGACTCTTTCCAGATCTTTGGCCTTAAGCTCCTCCGGATGTACAGCATCCTTAGGATTTCGTTTCTGAAGTCTTTCTCGATGTTGAGTTTGCTTGCGTAACCTTTTCTGCACCGACAAGGGTCCGAGGAGGAAACCGGGAACTGGAGGGCGGACGTTGTTGGGGAAGCACGCTTGACGACCAAGCCAGTCCCAATTGAACGCATCCCCCTCGTCAGCACCACCTTCAGCATCGCTGAGGTCTTCGTCGCTTTCATCTCTTCGTCGTGCCCTACGAGATGCTGCTGGATCACCACTACTTGGAGCACGACGCATAAAGGTAATGCATTTCCCTACAAAGTCGTCGACATCTATACCCTGCGTTGCGTCCCCGAGATTCAGTTGAGTCGTCCTCTTAGCAGAGAGGTCTGCGGTAGAGACGAGAAGCCGCGAATCTAGGGTTGCATCGGATGTCTGCTTGACCGATGTAAATATATCATTCGCCTTATTGAGCGTTTTGATCAACCCATCGGAACCGGATGCCAGGTATTCAGCGCGCGAATCTGTATATAATTAGATGAGATTACACCATTTAAGATATGAGAGGGTTTGACATACCATTTAATTCCCTTGACAGATCTCTGATCTCTTTGCGGATGCCCCTTCGCTCTTCCATACTCTGATTAGGATCATAGTGCTCGATGTCGTCAATTTCTTCCAGCTGTTTCTGGTGAGCTACCTGGCTCGCGTTGGGGACATTGCGTTCGCTCAGCTTTCTTCTCTTGCTGGCCCGTGGTGTTGCTGCCTCAATAGATGTGGGTGTAGGTAGTTTTGGCGGTGGCATAGCTTTCGACTTGCCATTGCTGGCGCGCGCAGAGCTCGTCGCAGCCGCTCGATTTTCTTTATCGGATGAAAATGACGCGGCAGGAGATGGGGAAAGTGAGGCTACGTTAGATACGCGCCGTTGCCTTCGTCGCGTCGGTTCTCCATCAGAATATATCTCTTCCTCCTCAGCATTCTCTTCTGCAGGCGCGGAAAGCTTTGCTTGACGTGCCATAGGGAACGTGATAGATTTAGGGATGTGGTGGGTAAAGCTGCTTCGTTTGCGTTGGAATGACGCAAAGTCGCAGCGCGACCAGGTTTGCCAATATCCTCTGATGCCTATCCTTTGATCTTGATCAGGTCGTGAACCAGGCTATTTGTGAATGGGTAGTACTTTTGACAAAGGACCCAATAGTAGCGGATTTGTTCGAAAGAAAGAAATCTGAGCCTTAGTTCTTGGTTGCGGCTTGGAGAGCATTTGCTTGTCCGTTTTCCGCCAATTTACGCGGTGGTCCATGCACTCGTCTCCTAATCCTCGGGAGCTACTGTAAGTCGAAGAGCCGTCTATCCAACTATAAACCTCGACTGGGCAAGGCTTTCTACGGCAATTAAATAAAGCGACTATCACAATGCTCAGTAGAAGCTATGGAAGAGTATTCCTTTGCCAACTCCAGTGCTCTTGACTATCCTGTCAGTGTCAGAATGTTCGTTCCTGCAAGAAGGATTTACGATGCGGCCTGCTGACATGAAGCAGTGGCAGCTTAGATGGGCAACACAACCCCCCGCCGTTCTCCACTCTACTGCAAAGACCTGACTTGAGACATATTGGTTCAAACACAAGGTGCACTGACGTATCCTATAGCGCTGTAAAATTGCCATACTAACAAACCCTAAGTCTGTATTCTGATCTCTACGTGACTGTACAGTTATGGGCGGACTCTAAGCCGTTGACCGTGCCGCTTCAGACGGCTTACCGGTCATTCAAGAACTCACGGATCTGGAATGAATGGCTGGAGCTCCCAATCACTATATCAACTCTCCCCCTAAGCTCTCAGCTCGCTATATCAATATGGGATCTCTCGCCAACAGGAGGGAAAGGCGCCAGAGGTCATGCCATACCTTTTGGAGGCACTACCATATCGCTCTTCGATAAGGATAATACCCTCCAGAAGGGCAGACAAAAGTGTCGAGTATATCGTCATAAAGTGGCAGATGGTTTCTCATCAACAACCACCCCCGCAGTTCCGCCTCCTCGGAGAAAGCGAGGCGACAATCTTAGCAATGACCATACCATGACGGCTGAAGAGGAGGAGCTTGAAAGACTGGAAGGACTTTTCAAGAAGCATGAAATGGGCGAGATACCGCGGGTGGATTGGTTAGACCAACTCGTGTTCAAAGCGGTGGACCAGAAGAGGTTACAAGTTGAAGCTGCAGCAAAACTTTCTTCGAAAGCGATACGGCAGCAACCGAAGTATACAGACAAGAGCTCTACTGGTGCCAACGACACTACTTCCAAATCTGCAAAGGATGAAGACGTAGACCCAGAATCTCAAGATGACGGCGCTGAGAGATTCCACTTGACTATCGATTTCCCACGTTTCGACCATCCCATTGTTTTTACAGATCACGAGTATGCTCCTCCTCCAATCTCATCTCAATTACATAATGCGTCACTCAGCGGTAATGTAAATTTGAAACCCCCACCAGAAGTACAGCTTGGCCCAGGTATCAACGGTACTGGAGGCGGAGATGGAGATGACGATGAGAACGCTCCACCGCTGATCAGAATCTACGACCCCGAAGTTGGTGCAAAGGACAATCCGGCAGAGAGTAAACATCGGCGCTTAGTGCGAAGCCACCGTACTGGAGTTCTAGACCGAGATCTCAAGCCAAACGCCAAGATCAGGGACGAGCTGAATACGATCATGTCCTATGGACCAACCCAAGAACTCAATGCAGAGGAAAAAGACTTGGTATGGAAATTCAGGCACCATTTGACGCGGGACAAGCGTGCTTTAACCAAGTTTGTCAAATCAGTAGCATGGCAAGACCACAATGAGGCACGACAGGCTGTCCAGATCCTACCAAAGTGGACTGAGATTGACGTAGACGATGCTCTGGAACTTCTAGGTCCAACGTTTGATAATCAGGCGGTTCGAGCTTATGCTGTGGATCGTTTACGGGAGTCGGATGACGAAGAACTGCTATTGTATCTTCTCCAACTAGTACAAGCACTCAAATTCGAGAAGATATCTTCAGAGACTGATGATGACGGTACTCGAGACTCATCATTAGCTAGGTTCCTTATCAGCCGTGCTACTAACAACCTCATGCTTGGCAATTACCTGCATTGGTACCTCATGGTAGAGTGCGATGACAGAAGCCCAGACCAAGCGAAAGAGCATCGCAAGCTCTTTGCTAAAGTTGAATTCGATTTCATGATTGAGCTCACGCAAGCTCCGGATGGGCCAGAGCGCCGGAAGACCCTCTTACGTCAAGGGGAGCTAATCACGGTTCTTTCCAAAATCTCCAAAGAGATACGCTTCTCGCGCGAAGACCGCCCTCGGAAGCTGCAACGATTGAAGAAGTACTTGGCTGATCCAAAGAACGAGTTGCTGACATTCGATCCACCCCTGCCTCTGCCTTTAGACCCCAGTGTCTCGGTCGTGGGCTGTTATCCAGACGAGTCTATGGTCTTCAAGTCATCTCTTTATCCTCTACTCATCCACTTCAAGACTTCCGATGGTAAGAAATACCCCGTTATTTTCAAGACTGGCGACGATCTCCGCCAAGATCAGCTTGTCATCCAGATCATCTCCCTTATGGATCGCCTCCTTCGAAAAGAAAACTTAGACCTAAAGCTGTCGCCGTATCGCATTCTGGCCACAAGCGCCAACGCCGGAGCCGTACAATTCGTACCGTCCATGAGCTTAGCAGCCGCTTCAGCTAAATACAAGGGCAGCATCTTAGCCTATCTCAAAGCAAATAACCCAGACGACAAGGAACCGCTCGGTGTGCGAAGAGAAACAATGGACACGTTTGTAAAAAGCTGTGCCGGTTACTGCGTCATTACCTACCTTCTCGGCGTCGGAGATCGCCATCTGGACAACCTCCTACTAGCCCCTGATGGTAAGCAACTCCACAAAGCCTCCATTGTTCCTAGCTAACCCCAACACCCAAAAAGGCCACTTCTTCCACGCCGACTTTGGCTACATCCTCGGCCGCGACCCCAAACCCTTTGCCCCGATGATGAAACTCTGCAAAGAAATGGTCGAAGGCATGGGCGGCAGCGCCTCCCCGCACTACGCCGCCTTTAAATCCTACTGCTTCACCGCCTACACCACTCTGCGCAAGTCCAGCAACCTAATCCTGAATTTATTCGCGCTCATGGTCCACGCCAATATCCCGGATATCCGGCTCGAGCCCGATAAGGCGGTGTGGAAGGTGCGGGAGAGGTTCCATTTGGAGCTGAGCGAGGAGGAGGCCATGAGGGGGTTTGAGACGCTGATTGCGGATAGTGTTGGGAGTATTTTTCCGGTGGTCATTGATACGATTCATAGTATGATGCAGGGTTTGAGGGCTTAGGGGAGGTTACTTGGGAGGTGGGTTTGGTTGGGGGTGTTAAAGGAATTGGTTCTTTCTGAAAATTATCAATATTGACTAGAATTAGTCTCAATCATGCGATTTAGATTTCGAATTCTACCCTCGTTCCTCCCTTGATTAATAGGCAGCTGTCGTAAAGTCTATTCCACACTCTCTACGAAAATCGAGCTCCAAGATTTATAAGATACCCGCCCTCTCCGCTACTCAGATGCTTCTATAGCCTACTTTTACACGCCCCCCAAAAACACCCTTCTAAATGCTACTGCTCTTTCTACACTCATAACCAAACGCTATACTTATATATCCACTGCCATATACAACTGACTCCAAAATTCTAATCTTGCACACGATACCCTCGCTCACCCATGCTTCTTCCACTTCTTCCCAACATGATTCTTACATCTCACACTCACCGTCCTCACCTCCCTCTCGCCCTCAACCACCAACGCCGTCAACTTCCCACCCTTCACGCAACTACTATCGATTCCCATGCTCCACTTCGCAACCCGCAGCCCCCTTCGCGAATCATGCCCGTAAATCACAGTCGCCCGCTCTTTCGCCGGCAGCACGGTCTGGTATCTATTCCACAGCTTGGCCCAAGGCGTGCCCTTGGCGCGACTGCTCGGGACGTGGTTGTGGAGATCGATGGTGCGCATGTTCATGACGGCGGTGGGGTCTTGCACCTCGAGGGCGAGACCGGGGACGAGGCCGGCGTGGACGACGTGGGTAGGGCCGAGGTGGGGGAGGTGGCCGAGGTGGAGGATTAGAGGGCAGGAGGAGAGGTAGTCAATCTGGGCTTTGGTGAGGGTTTGAGCTAGGACGCGGTCGTCGTTACCGCCGCTCGCGAGTTTCAATTCGTCCCTGTTCTTCTGTGGTTGGGAGAATTTGATAGGGCGATTGGAGCCGGCTAGTGGAGTTATGGTTTCGTCGACTAGGCCTGGGAGAGTGAGGGGGTGGGATACTGTGTCGCGGTGGGCTAGGAGGATGCGGTCTTCGTGGTTACCGCGGACGCAAGAGGCGCCGAGGGAGATGGCGAGGTCGACGACGGCGGAGGATGAAGGGCCTTTGGAGACGAGGTCGCCGGTGAATACTAGGTGGTCATCGCGTTCGTTGAAGGATAGTTTAGATAGCAGATGGACCACTGTGAGAATGTCAGCCATATGCACATCAGGAGCCGATCTCATCTTGCCGGAAATCAGAAGGTAGAATAGCAGGATACTTACGCTCATCATGGCACCCATGCACATCTCCCACAAGAACAAGCCTCCTCCTATCTCCTTTCTGTGGCACTAGCTTTTTGTCTAGTGTCTTTAACTGCACCATCCCTAAAAACGCCGGTGTCATATTATGTCCGAACAGCACATGGCCTTCGCTCATCGTCAAATTCAAAGATTCGTTCAACGCCTTGTTTTCCAATCGCGCAGGTTGCACCCAGCCTATCCAAGTCGCCCATATAAAGCTCAACAGCGACATAATTGATAGGAACTCAATCGCATACCGCCGAAACCGTGGCGCTGATAGTATCTGAAGCAAGGATGGGGGATCCTCGTCGGAAAAAGTTGGGGAGGACGGCGAGGAGTCGGCGTATAGGTTATTTCGCCAATCGTTGCGAACGTACTCCAATAGAGGTCTTGAATACCGCCGGTCTCGATATGCGTGAGCGTGTCGGGGAGGCCACTGGAACTCTGTACCATCTTGAGGACCATAGCGATTACCATTCAACGTCGGATTCCCTAAGCCTCGCTTCTCGTCCGAATAGGAATCTTGGTATTGGTTTCCATGAAACCCCACATGGGTCTCGTTTCTCAACCAAGCTCTAGGCTTTTCGTCCAGAAAAGGAACTTGATGTAAGGATTGTGGTTCGTCGAGATCGAAGTCATCTGAACTTTGGTCGGAGTCCGAGCTGTATGTGTTGGGGACATTGGAGGGCAGGACAGATGAAGGAACCGTGCTCGCAGGCTCCATATGGGAACGGGAGCCAGGCATCGCAACTTGTTCGGATCCTTTGGAGAGACGCCATGAAAGTCGTCGAGAACAAAGGAGGCGAAGCTTGGAGTCTTACATGAGGTAAGCTGCAGGGATTGCATTAATGCCCGGACGAGGGGGGGAGATGTAAAAGCTTTGACCATGCCCATATTTGAACAACATACAGCACCTTGAATTACTACCCCCTAGAATAGAATGCAGAACACAGGTACATTTGGAAGAGATTGAGAGCAAAGTAAGCTGAAATCATTGCTTGATGCATTGCATAGACTGTATGCATACTATATTCGTCACTTGAATAGACAAAGGACGAAGCACAAATGATCAGCGCACAATTGCTGCGAGGTACTTTGTGTAAAGTAAAGGCCTCACCAAAACTCAGGTAGATCTAAGTCGACATTCGCTGTTCATTATAATTCAACAAATACGTTCGCTTTGTAAAAATTGAAACACTATGACTTCATGGCCATATTTTACATGTTAATATCTTCGAATCACATATGTTTTCCTCTTTTCATACGTCTACATGCTCGTCGAGCGTTCATGACTATCTCATTCTCGTTCTGAGGAATGTCTTATTCAGATCTATCTATGAAACTATGAAGCTATCTTCACAAGAGAGAAACAGGACAAGATCAGATAACTGTTGCGGAAGTGCTCAAAGGAAATGCGTGTTGAGATACGAGGTCATATGGGGCATATTGGTATTTTGGTTGTTGCTGTTCGGAGGCTATCTAGGAGGAAGGTGAAAACTCTACTAGCGGGCCCCAGCCCTACCAGCCCTATGAGGCGGAGGTTACCAACTCCCCTATTTCCAACAATGCGCAAACAAGAGAATTTTATATCAATGATTTTGCTTCTGCTTCATGTTCCTTCACGACTTCGTCGACCTTTCGACCTTTCTTTTATATCATGCAGGTCTTTGTGAAAACACCAAACCAGCATTAGTAATCGAGTCTGCCATCGCCACTCTTGATATGGTTTCCATGAAAACCAAAAGCTACTACACTCTCCATGCTCGCCCTCCCTACCTCCTGTAGATTTCTTGCATCGAGTACCAATAGATAGCTCTTTCCCTTGGTGCCATCCAGTACGACGCTTAGCAAAACCCCCTCGTCTTCTTCGTTGCCTTTTGGGTCAGGTACAAAGATGGGTTCTCCAGGAGTCTGCCCATGGTACTGCCACGTGATATTCTTATGAGTGTGGGTGTCATACTTGGTGATCTGATCAAAAAAGGTCGAAGCACCGGTATCTGAAACACCATATATGTAGCGATAAGGACGTGTAATGTTTCTGAAGTTCATTGTAGGAAGCTCTACCGAGGAAGACTTTGGAGCAGCCCACTCAAGAATAGCTTTACCCATGCCAGATTCGAGCTTGGCTTCAATGTTAGGAAGCCGCCATCTCTTGATCGCTGGCCGTGCGGAGTCGCCTTTCTTGCCGACAAAATCTCGTGAGCCGGTAGAGGTGGCTTTCACATTGTTATAGTAGAGTTTTTTAAGAATGTCACAATTGTCATAGGCCACTAAATCGGCTACAATGTCAGTCTTAGAGGAGTCTGTTGTTGAAGGCTCCTCCCAGGCGTTGATGGTGTGAAAACAGAAGAAAGGGGTTGATTCGTACGTTGCAACAACGCCTGTGCCATGCTTGCGGTCGACGACGAACCACGTTGATGGGATGGACTCATCGAGAGGGTTGAGGGCATCGAGAATGTTTTGCTCCCAAAGGAGCTTCGCACCACCGTATGCGTAGTAGCTACCCCAGACGCAGAGAACGACATGGTTCTCAGTCAAGAAAAGAGAATGAATGTAGGCGCTTCTGGCATTCGTAATCGTCGCGAGAATCTCGGTTTCGCCAGTCGAGGCAGAGACGTGGAAAACACGATACGTAGGCTTACGGCCTACATCCAGGTTGAAGTTGTACACGTCGCCTGTAACGGGGTCTGACTTGGCATGTGCAGCGGACATGGCTCCTTTGAGATCAGGGTGTAAATTTGTTTGCTGGGCCATACCAATGGGCTCCAGTGTTTCAGGGTCCAATCGCTTGAGGACGGTGGCGTCCGTCTTGACCCACAAAGTCTGGATACCAGATGCATGACCTCCACCTTCTTTCTTGGATGATTTGGTGGATGGCAGACCTGGTAGGTCGATAGAAAATGTAACGTTCACATTGGCATCGGCTTCGCGAGGAGTGAACATGCTGGTGAACTTTTTGAAATAGCTTTCGCATGGGTCATGCTTCTGGCCGAAAGTAAACCCCTTGAAAGATCCCGATTTACGGATGTTTTCAATGAGCTTATCTACAGTCTTCCGAGAGTTGTAGAAAACTTTGGTCTGTGCGCTGGGTTTGGACGGGGCTATGATCTCAAAGCGATGAACCTGGGCGAAGCCATCGAACCAGTGAGAGGCTGTAAACGTTGTACCTTTCTCGGTGACAACTTGGCAGCCACCCGGACCAGTGCGGTATAGTATGCCAGCTGCATAAGCTGGTATCTGTCCGGTCACAACGAGCTCAACCGGAGAGCGATAGTCAACATCTCCATCGAACTGTATGAGTATCAACATGGTACTTATTGTGGGTACATATGTCAGTGACTTGCCCCCTGCTCGTTCTGCCATCCATTGTACGGTTCTAAGCGATCGGTGCCCATCGCCATAACAGATTTTGCGCTAACAATAGTCGATCCAGCAACTTTGAGGACCTAAGCCACTTGGGAGCTTGTGCAAGCAAGAGCTTAGTGATGTATAAGAATCTTGAAGGAATCTGGAAGGATAGGGTAGAGTATAGGATTCTAGAGTGTCGCTATCTTTTTGGGAATTGCACTATAATGTACCGGTCCTTAGAGATCGATACTGGAATAGAAGCTTATAGACGTAGATTTGTGAAGATAGCCCATGCTGATGCTGGGAAAGGCCAACTCTTATACCTACACATAACTCACAGTTCTAGCAGAACATCTTTCATGTGGCTACACTTTTGGTCGGACACGGACCAACCCCATCAATTCGTCGGCCGCAGCAAATTCGAGGGGCCCAGGCATCCAAGTCTCAAGTGTTGTGTAGCAAGATAGAACGCTCGAATTGCATGAGGAGAGATGCGCATCGGGATTAGACCGATGGGACAACAAATTTTGATCCAAAGCTGCCCAATTGACCGCCGTGCTTTCTACAAGGACAACTCGAGACTGGCCGCGAAGCAGTTTTGCATAGACTTCGGTCGTTGAATACGACTACATTACGCACGCACGGCACTGCACAGCATCTGCCCGCTACGTCCGTAAAATCTTTCCGGCTGGAATACAGGCCGGCTTTTAGAATAAGTGGCAGTCTTACCAATTTTTCCATCCATTCCTTCAGGTAGAAAATGATAAAGCTTTTCTAGGGCGACGTTCTCTGTGTCAATTTGTACAAGTTTATTAGACACGGTCTTCCAAGGTCGATACAGCTAAGTGCCCAGGCGCAACAGGCAATGTAGATTTCTATGGCAAAAGTCGTTGCCGATTGTCAAATTAACCGATCCCCACCAAAACATATTCTAGGCGTTTTACTACCAAATCCACGAGAAAATCAACAACATCGCCCTGAAACGACCTCGAATATCTGATTTAGAAGACAACAGACTTTCTGCTAGACTACATCCACTCGAGCACGTGTCCAACAGTTACGGGTCGCGGGTCACAAGGCTTCGGAAATTCGTCAACAAACGGGAGTTCCAGAAAGAACTTAAACTGCAATGATTAAAGCTTCTGTTCGACGGCCTGGTGCAGAACGTTCTGATTGACCTAGCAAGCTAGATGATGATACAGTTAAGAAGACGATCAACACTCTGAAAGGTCATTATAAGAGACATATTTGATCGTGAGGCGAATGCTGTGAGTACTTCGAATTGAGCTGCAGTGCAGACACTGTGAAAAGAGCTTTTAAAAAGGCTGAATATCACAAGTGCCGTGCCTGTCAGAAGAGCTAAATAAGCTATGAGCAAGCTGAGCTTTCTCAAGAATTTACAGTAGTAAATTCAAAAGATTCTAATTTTCTCTCGGATTTACTTTTTGTTGTGGCCATGCCAACCTGTGGAACCGTGGATGGAATGTTTGATCAATAGAGGTAGAACACTATTTATGTACCTACCTAGTGCTCAGAGTTCGCGCTAGGCCCAAAGGGAACGTGTTGTGACACAGGGCAAAGGAGATGTTACCTAGAAGGCGCTAGAAGGTGATGGGTAGTGTCGGTTAGGGTGTCGGTTAGGTTGGTTAGGGTGTTAGGGCTTGTAATGTGACGAGCCAGATCTGGGCCAGATCTGGGCTAGAAACCCCTTGTTCCTTCAGGCAGTCGTTTACTATGGCCGTAGGCAAACCCTTAGGGCTTTACCGTTTAGGAAACCCTATCCAATCCTGACCCCGTAACAATTTTCAGATGAATCTTATTTTTATCAAAACTCTCAGCATATGAATTGTATTATTAGAAATAATAAGAAACGAAATTGTTCGAACGCAGACAGTCAATTCAATGTATAAGCTATAATAGAAGTCAATTAAAAGAGCAAGCTTATGTTTTATGAATACACGAAGAAACAGAATAAACAGCAGAAGAACGGAAAGATCAGAGTCACGATTCAGAAGATGAGCGAAACTATGACTCATCAGCGATATGCTGATGAAATACTATTTATCGTCAAGGATTGAAAGCTTTAAATAGAAGCTGAAGAACGTCAATTCATCTTTCAAGAAGATGATGACTCACACGGCACACGCTCGGAAGAAAACATAGCACGCTACAGAAAGTTCGAATACGAGCTAAATTACACCGATGACTGATCTTCTCACTCCCAAAGGCAAACCAGATGCCAAGGGGGTAAAAATAGGCAAGGCTAGCATGCAGGATAGAGCGTGATGGACATTCTACTGAATTTGGTTTCCTCGTGATTTTGGTAGTGAAATGCCTATGTAGGGATCGGTTAATATAAAAATCGGCAACGACTCTCGCATCCGACTCCTCGGGCCAGCACTAGAGAAAAGCCACGCTGCAAAGCGGTCTAATGCCAGACCTACATTACAGTAATCCAAGTCCTGGTATATTATACCAGGAACCTCGCATACCTACATGCATGACGCATTATATCCTATCTCTGAACGTTAAAGCTCTTGGTATACGAGGACACGAGGGTAGAAAGACATATAGATATATTTGACTGAACTATCTAGTAGGTAGAGCATACGGAGGAAGAAAGAAGTGGGAGGAAGGATAAATACCCCTAGCGCCAAGCCGCTTCGGCCGGAGCGGAAATAACTAACCACCGGGGTATACGTATGTACGTATGTGCATACGTATGTGCATACGTACCCCGTTTCCAACAAAAGCCACAAAAGTCGACTTATACGCCGACAAATTCCAATGAGCTCAATGGAGCGTGCTGTCCAACGACCAGCGAATGGGGTAAGCCTGGCTGCCTGTATGTCCAAGAGGGGTTCAGTACTACATAAACCACCTTAACTCATGTATTTCTTAGTCACTTGGATGCATGGCTATAGCAACAAAGCTCTCTTTCGTTGATGCTTGTGCTCAGCCTCAGGTTTCATTCTGAGACACGGGCAGCCAGCTTTGGATACCTTACAATCGGAAGAGCGGTTCATAACCTGGCTCGATCGGCCACATGAGACCTTGGCCCATTGAAATCGATTCCTTTAGCTACTTACTCTCTGGTTGTGATATTGTATATCCTATACTACAGTGCTGCAGCTACGAGTCTGTTGTGCATCCTGGCGATTTGCTCATCATGCAGTGAGTAATGGTTGATTTCATTATCTTTCTTCATTCAATCGCACCGCTCTTGTGCAGAAGGCGAAACGCTTGTTGTCTTAGGTGAAGCAGTTTCCGAAGCCTTCAACTGCCAGATCAAACCCTAAACCTTTTAACTCGCTCTAGATCCAGTACTGTTGCACTGTCGCAACAGTATGACTGGTTGGTGCGTTTGCCTATTGTTCCGCGAAACGTGATTTACTTCAAGTAAACAATTGGCTGACGGTCATCCTGTATGCGCCTGTCGGATGTTCGGATAAACCCCCGCGGGCGAACACATGAATTATGTTTTACATCTTCTTGCGATCCGTGTTTTTTGACACGGTCGAAACAAAGGCATGGTATTCTCTGTCGAATTGCGCTTACAGCAGATATGGCCCTCAAATATACCCTCATTTTGCGACTGTAAAGGCGCCGCATTTCAGTGGGCATCTTAAGATAAGGTTTTCTTACTATGTTGCGTCGTTTGTCTTTCATTTTCAGATAAGAATCGGTCTTTCCCTCTTGCCAAAAACCGGCAGTCAATCCAACAGTCTACAAGTTCGCCAATCATGCTTCTTTCCATGCTATGCCTTTCTTCGGTGTGGGCTTTGATGCCCTTGACCTCAATTGCATTTCCTACAGGTTCGAACGGACTAGGCACGAGCAACACTTTATTGGATCAGCTCTTTGGTCGCGATCAAGCACCGCATGAGCGGACCGCAGAGAGCATCGCCCACGCGAAGCGAGCAAGCACTACTATGGTACCAACAAGTATTGATCCAACCGACCTTACACCTATCTATACCTTTCCGAACAGCAAACCGCAGGTATCTACCAATATCCTTGGGAACCTCACCGCACCGGCAGGAAACACTGCAGGTGGCGGGCCACCGTCAGTTATTAACTTCAAATGGGGCATTGGCCCGGTGGTTGTACGTGCCTTTTCTTAACTTCAAGCTCATCTCCTGCAGTCGACATAAGTAACCGAACCCCTCCATACAGATTGATGGCAGAATCGACACGGATACCCTTGACACAGACATCACTGTCTGGATCTACGGCTTCAAGCTTGGCGAATTCCACGGCAATCTCGGCACTGGGATAGCAATTGACATCAATCTCCGCTTCGTGAAGGGTGAGATTATGGTATATTTGAAGAACCAAAATGAGGTTTGGCTTAAACTCTCCCTCGAATTCTCGTTTGGAAAGAAGCTTGCGAAGGATGTGAAAATTCTGACGCTTCCCGACATCGGGGTGCTCAACATGCCGCACAGACTTCCAAATCTTCCAAATGGGACGCCACAGGGAATTCCTGCGACTACTATTGATACCACTGCGAAAGCGTGAGGATACCTGGATGGGGTGTTCGTGAAGTGTCTGCAAATCATTTGGATTGCAAACCTATAGTAGAAACCTCGTGCTCCTGGGGTGAAGGACCACCAGGGGGAGTGTCTCCAAATTACTACCAGAATTCTCGGTTACGCTTGAAAATTTTGGATGCATGGATATAGTCGAATGACTAAAGTAGCCTGTTCTTCTGTTGCGAGTACTTATAGAGAGCGAGCGATCTTCAACTCAATTACTACTGCTAAGTTCATCGCCCTGAAACACGTCGAGTCTCTTCTTGATTAGTATGCTGGTCATCGTCTCCCACTCATGAAATGCCACTTCAATGTATTCTGCCAGTTTTGATAAGCCAGACCAACTGATATTACCCTGAATGTTCCTTGTCTTGTTGCGTACGCACTTAAAGTTCTGAAATGAGACAGCTTCGCATTTTCTTGATGTAGGCCGCGTGACGGATCGGGTTGGGATTTACCGGGTGATCAAGTGTAGATCTGATAAGGCTATCTAGTATGTTTTGTACCGCAATAAGCGCTAGCCCCAACTAGGCTAGCGGGCAGTGTAACGGCACTGCAAGTAGTCTGCCGTACTATGTTCCTAATCAGAAACTATGTTCCTAATTGAACGACTACTCCTCCTGCTCCTACTATTGCTCCTACTATTGCTCCTACTACGGCTCCTATTGCTTTAACACCGAGGAATCCATGTGGCAAATATATACTATCAATAGTCAAAGAAGGTGGTGTAAAAAGGGGTCGAAGATGGGGAAAATCAGAAAACGGGGTCCAATATGGAGGAAAATTCCCTATCTACTAACGGAATTACTGCCCATAACTCCTTATCCACCTCTCTATCCATCTCTCTATTCATCTCCGTACCCACCTCCCTGTTCACCTTCCTACCCACTTCCCTACCCATCGTCCTACTCAGCCCCTTATCCAGCTTCCTACTCATCTACCTACTCGCCTAAATACAAGACTTCCTATCGAACACTCTATATAGCTTTCTACATGAATTTCTACAGAGCTTTCTACATGACTTCTTACGTGACTCTCTACAGGGCTTTTTGTATGACTTCCTACCAGCCATATATATGGCACCTCCCTATTCCATTAATAGTATATATCTGCCACGGAGTTCCCTCGTTAAAAACCCAACCCATCATTACACCCAACCCAAAACCCAACCCGTTGCGCGGCGTATCTTGATGAAGGTGAATTGAATGAAACCACTTATCGAGCTTACTTGGGGATGACTTCATCAAAACCAAACATCAGAGAACTGCACATCAGCACAGAGCTTGCTTGACCACGTTGTCGAACACACATATTCGAGTTTTACTCACTGTCACATCATTTCAATCATATCTTCCGAGACACCTGTCATTCTCTCACTTCCAAACGCAAAGCCGACTTACCTTTCCGGCGGCCTCATTTCACAATGGCGGGCCTTGAATATACGTCAATCAGCATGTCACATCAAATGGCGGTACTAGTTTTTGGAACGTCTTCTATGTCGGAGAACGTCTTAAAGCAAAGGGCTGATACCTTCCGAAGACTTAACGAAGTTAAGCTTCCATGCCACTGCAAGCACTGTTTACATCAGGGCACACTTCACCGGTGATGGATGAGACAGGTGTAAAGAGAATTCAAGATGACGGGACCGCAGACAGGTCGCAGTTTTCAGAGGATTTAGACATTGCAGCTTGCACCACAGGGGTAGAATGCAAGCAGTGGCCTTGATGGATAGCTCTCTGATCACCATAGCAGCATTTATGCTGAAATCAAGTGAATCGCCTGCCGTGAATGTCGCCTTTCCTGTCTCTCATAGTCGAATCTCATCACAAAGACGCTCGTACTAGATAATCCAAAAAGATCTATTTGACTAAACGTAGATGTGTAGAGTATTAGATAGCGTCGTATTGAGATTTCGTGAGGGATATCGCCGACCTAATTTTACGGCCTGATGGGTGCGCCTGGCGGCAAGTCGTCAGCCACGACTTGTGACGTCAGGCTTGCGGCACGCTTGCCCAACACCAGTATCCCGCTTTCCACAATCTCAAAACTTTACCTTGCGTCCAGTCGAGAACATCACCCAAGGATAGTCGCTGAATGAACCCCTCCGATGCCTGAACCCACGCAAAAGGAGAAGCGCTCCAAATGGCACCTGTCAGGCATCCTTTCCTCCAACTCCAACAAGAATACTCCACAACCAGACTCCACATACGGTGGTAGCGAGCCCACAACGTCCCAAGCAGCGAGTACGAACACAATCCCGAGTATCTCAGGCAGTGATGTGACTCGCAGTAGTCACTATGACCCGTCTTTAAACCAAGTAGTAACCACTACTACCACCACAACTGTGAGTTCTCCTCGCAGCAGCCAGGGATATGCTCTACATTCTGTGCTTTAAAAATTAAGCTGATTCCATGAAAGACTACGACCACAGTTGGCGGTCAACCTCAGCAAACCACCACCGTCGTAAAGGAACCCACTTATAGCACGAGCGAAAAACGCGATAGTTGGAGCTCAAACCCGCAAGCAGAGGAGCGCTACGACGGTCCGCCGATTCCAGCGAAGAGTACCATGAGAGAGCGAAGCCCAAACCCTCCAAACACCCAACCTGCAGGTAGGGAACGAAACCCTAGCGTGCAAATTCCGCCGAGCACAGCCAGAGAACGAAGTCCTGGAATCAGCCCCACTGGACCCAATTTCTCCTATCCATACGGCAGGGGTGGGGGACCGGGAACAACAAGCACTGCGCCACATCCCAGTACGCTTCAAGGGCTGAAGACTGCCGCCGTGGGGATACATGTGAGTCATCAGATGTTGATTAAGATTAACCTCAGAGCGCGGCTTATGCTGGGTTAGGGCGCAGGGGAAACTCTCCGTGGCACGCTGAACTCGGCCGTGGACAGACGGTTCCATGCCTCACCCGAGACGGTGGCCGCAGATGAGCGGGTGGCTCTTGCTGGGAGAGAAGAGATAGAGAGTGGGAGATTCAGTCAAACCACTCGGGACAGGGAGAGGCAAGGAGTTGGGGGTGTTCTCAAGAAGACTATGCCGGGCAACCGAGGCAATCTCCGTGTCGTCAATGAATAACATGATGTTGCTGGTACATTGAACCCATCTGTAAGGCTCCCGCTGTTCAGCTGCTAATACCTCTCAAGTACATAAGGGCGTCGGAGTTGAGGTGCTCGTCTGAGGTTCAGGGAGCTAGATGACATTCTTTGATACCTCTCAGGCACGTAGTAGAGGACAAGCTAGGATCAGGACCCTATCTAGCATCTACTTCACCATCTACCAAGCGGATATGCTACTGAATTGAGATTTCACGAAGTACACGCCTGTCTTCATAATGAGACATTTTCTTGCATGAGCTGCGCACATGTAACCTTACATGGTATGAAAGATTGCCTTTCCATTGCTCGTAAGATCCGACAGGTGCTTGACTATGATTGGGGCCAACACATTCATCTCTCAGCAACTGTCGCAGTCAAACAAGCTGATAGAGTTCAGAAATATATAGTAGTATATTCGACCATTAGAGCTAAGTAGGCCCTACCATCTACATCTCTATCTCAACGTTCAAAAGCAGGGTTTGCTAACAAGGTACATACACGAGCCGATAGAATTGAAAATCCAGAACAGAAATGTGGCTATTCCTCTACATTCCGCACTTGGCTCCTATTCAGCAAAATTCCCTTCTCCAACCTCATCCACACTCACGACATCCCCCACCTCCAATATCCCCTGCAACTCCTCCCTCTCTCCCCAACCCCCCAGCGTTCCCACCGAGATCCTTCCCTTCTCACAAACGCAGCACTCTTACCCACAAAGTTTCAGAGGTCGACGTGCTATAAGCGCGTACTCAAGCGCCCAGAGCCGTTGTTGTAGGCCTTGGTGGTATGCCGCGTTTTGCCCACGGTGTGTATTGTGGTGGTGGTGGTGGTGGTGATGAGTTGAGATGTGGGAAGGGGTTAGGTACTGGAAGGGGGAAGTGAGTCTTAGAGTGGGAGGGGCGAAGGGCAGAATGGGTATCTTCTTATGATGGAATTTTATTGAGGGGCACGGTGGGGGTTGTGTGTAGTTTTGGGCGAGACAGGGATGTTGGGGGTTGAGGGGTGTTGATGCTTTGGTGTTTGGTGGGTGGAGGGAATAGGAGGTGGGGAGGTGGAAGTTGTAGATTTGCTCGGGAAATGGTTTGCCCAATAGGTGCAGAAGCGTTGTTAAGAAGATGTTAAGGCGAAATTCAGTGACATTGGTTTGTCATGATGAGTGATCAAAACTGAAAAGCGGTCTTTTGAACTTACATTCTGGTACCGTTAGTTAAGATTGCAGAAGATGGACAGAGAAAGCCATACAAGTTGTGACTAAGCTTCATCATCATTGATTTCTGGGTCTGAAGGAAGCCAGGGCAATATAAGATCAGTAATGGTTTGCTCAACAGATGCAGAAGCGTTAAGAAGATGTTACGAAGAAATTCAGTGACATCGATTTGTCATGATGAGTGATCAAAACTGAAAAGCGGTCTCTTGAACTTACATTCTGATACCGTTAGTTAAAGATTGCAGAAGATGGACAGAGAAAGCCATACAAGTTGTGTGACTAAGCTTCATCGTCATTGGTTTCTGTAAAGAGGGGTCTGAAGGAAGCCAGGGCAGTATAAGACCAGTAGATAATCCAAAGCATTTGAATGTCAGATAGCAGAACAAAAAGACAGAAGAGTTGATATGGCTAAGTATGTGGATTGATTCATTCGGTTTTGCGTTGCTTCATTCATGTATTGGCTAAGAATCTATTGGTAGGATTGGAAGGGTCGGAAGCTGTTGAAGGCATGTTCTTGATATACTAATATCAGCAGTTTTTCGTATCTATATTGCTGAATCTTCGAATCGACGGTCATTTCTAGTACTCTCTTCGTTTATAATTCTTTGATCAAGCATTCTTCAAAATCTAGGATCTACCCAAACAGATCCTAACCAAAGCTAACAGCCAAGCCTAGTCTAACAAAACTTGCACTGGACTTGCTTGTCAAAGGCCCACATAAATTAGAGAGAACGAGCCGCCGCGTACGAGCTTTGTATGATAACCTCTGGGTATTTGACACCACAGCAGCTCGACATGTCTGGGAGCATCCCTGGTACCCTCAATACTATATTCCTATCGAGGCAGTCAAAGACGGTTCTGTGACGAAGAACGATGCTGTTGACAAGGAGGGTTCGGCCTTTCTAGCAACGCTAAATGGGGAGAAAAACTCGACGGATCGTGTGCTGGTGTTCGAGAAGGGCCCGCTTGCTGGTCTCATAAGGTTTGAATTTGCTGCTCTTGGTTTGTTCCACATCCGTCCCTCAGTGAGATGGGAATGCTGATGAGGGTAGACACTTGGTTTGAAGAGGACCAACCGATATATGGCCATCCGAAAGACCCATACAAACGCATCGATATCCTCCCGTCATCCAGGAAGATCACAGTCAAGATCGACGATGTGATTGTTGCAGAAAGCAGCAATAACATGTTCCTCTTTGAGACGGGGTTGCGGACGAGATTCTACATGCCCAAACCTTCTGTAAGCTGAGTCGCTGGACCAAGATAGCTGTTGCCACACGACTGCTAATGGATGCAAAACTCTAGGTCCAATGGCAGTATTTCACTAATAGTGATACCGTAACTCACTGTCCATATAAAGGCAAATCAAGCTATTATTCTGCCGACATCAACGGAAAAGAGTACAAGGACATTGTATGGTGGTATGAATATCCGACGGCCGAGTCGTCTCTGATTGCGGGACATGTATGTTTCTACAATGAGAAGGTGGATATCTATATTGATGGAGTAAAAGAAGAGAAGGAACGAGAGATATTGTCGTAAAGGGTACGACCAGGATACACGGGGCAGAGTATGAACCTTGAGTCCGTATTGGAATTCCAAATAGGTGTTTATATCCACTACTCGCACGTAAGGTACCTGAGTGATCAGGTCGTTTTGAGTCTGTCGCTTTCAAGATGCCGAGGTCTTCGAACTTAGGGCTTGCAGTTGCAGGGGTATGTGGATAAGGTTGTCGTAGTAAGAAAGCCCTAAGGTACTTAAGTACCTTAAAGGTACCTTAAGGTAGGTAAGGTAGGTACCTGGAGGAACCCGATGATGCAAGACAATACAATGCATCATGCACGGTGAACGTTTAAGACTTCCGTCGAAGACAGCTATTGATCGGAGGCGTGCTGTCACAGTATGCAAGACTCTTGATAACACTCTATACGCAGTACGGAATAGTAGGAATGCAGATACGCAAAATCTTGACGCTCTCACATTGACCTCGGGCGCTTCTTACCCGTTTGGAAAACAATGACGGCTTGCGAGCTCTATCTTAAGTCTCACTCCGAGGACGCCGCCCCGCCACATGTCAATCTCACCAGACACCAGACACCAATCAAAGATGGCTGATTAGTGGGCGTTTTCTGGTTACTGAGCACAATAAATGCAAATCAGTTGCATCCATATACTAACTTGATATTGCCCCAAGCTTCGTACATATACCAACCAACCTGACCTACAGCACATTCAACTAATATTTATTTACCACCGCTCACCTCTTGCGCAAAAGCCCACAATGTCGTCCAAGAAGCTCATCCCTTCAGACCCGTCCTCGGTGATGGTGATTCGCAAAGTCACCCCTAATATCACCACCTGCTCCGCACCGTTCGCACGTTTTGGCCGCCTTAAGATTGGAGGACGAGGCACAATTGGTACTTCAAACCACCATCGCCAACCCTGATCAAGCTAACATCTTTACCAGTCCGTCTTCAGTCCGGAGCACTGGCTGTCTTCTCCCCAACTGCCCTCACCCCTGAGGTCCGCTCCACCGTCGAACAGCTTGGCAACAACGTCGCCTATGTGACTGCTATGGACTTTGAGCACCACATCTTCGTCTCCGACTGGGCCAAAGCTTACCCTAACGCCAAGCTCCTCGGGGTCGAGGGTCTCCCTGAGAAGCGCGAAGCAAACAAGGAAACAGCTGGCACAAATTTCTCGCACGTGTGGACGAAGAAGAACAAAGAGTCCATGACCGTCGACCCTGAGTTTGATCGCGAGTTCAACTACGAATACGTTGGTAGCCATGCGAACAAGGAATTGGTATTTTGTCATAAGCCGGATAGGACACTGATTGAGGCGGACATGATGTTCAACCTACCTGCAAACGAGCAGTACTCCCGTTCGAACGAGAGGCCAACACAAGGGTTCCTGACGAGGTTCTTCATCAAATTTCAAAGCACAGTTGGTGTGGCGACATGGCAGAAGAGATTCTTGTGGTATGCGGCTAGTATGAGTGATAGGCCGGACTTTAATCGCAGCGTCAAGAAGATTAACAGCTGGGATTTTGAGAAGATTATCCCCTGTCACGGAGATGTGATTGAGAATAATGGAAAGGGGGTTTTCCAAAAGGTGTTTGAGTGGCACCTCAAGGCTACTAATAAATAAGAGATGCTACTGAGGGTGCGAGTGACCAAGGCATCGGTTTAACAGGGTGGCATGAACAGTCAGATTTCGTATGTATGATAACGAGAGCAGGTAAATAATGGCTACTTTAATGAAAAGGACTCTTTAATCTATAATTGTAATTAGAGCCTCCATGAAATGAATTCTGCGTGCTTATCAACAAGAATAATATGCCACATCCATTTCGATTCCAGGCTCTCAGATTAGCTCTCAAGTTCTCATTGACAACCTTGCCTTCTTCGGCTCCACTATTTCGAGCAGAGCCGCTCCCAGCAGGCTGCCCTACGACTTTGGCTTTTGACACATTTTCTCATCACTGAGCCTTCTGCCTCCTCTTCCAACCCGACAATCTCACATCTCGCTCGCACAAATGCTCGAGTGGGGAAAGAGGTTTCGATCCCTACTACAACTGTTGGGAACTGTCGATCTGTTGTCTCTGTGAGCATGAGCAGTGTGAGCTTCAACAGGGAAGGACTTACGGAGCAATAATGCCTCTCCGATTGAAAACTACAAAAACGCCTCATCACCAACGCCGTATCTCGCCACCTTCCCGCCCCCTCCCAGAACGGGAGTTCGCAAGAAGACGGCACGTCGTCTCCGAGAAGATAGTGTCGTCACGGCTGCTGCACGTCGCTTTCCCCAACACTGCGAGGTGTAAAACCATACTTTCTTATTTCTCACAAATATGCGAGCATGAGGCTTGAATATCGAGCTTGAATGTGGAGGTAATATCGAGTGGGTTAGGCAGGAAGTCTAAGATCTCTGTTCACGTCTCTCAGTCATAAGTGCGTGCCGAGCTACCTAGCTCCTGGAGGAGCAGGAAGGGCGGACTTCGTGGAGCTCGGGTGAGGGTTTCTGCATTGAGTCGAACCTAGGTAGCTGTGTCAGTCTCAAATTCTAAATTGAAGAATGGGTTGAACAGATACTGAGGAGGACATACTTGCCAACACCATGACATTGTTGTGTGTTAAGGTTTCTGCAGAAGCTTGAAGCAGCCACAGTTTGAATGCAGCTCGGGAGATCGACAGCGCTAGCTTGCCATGTCATCCACAGGGCTGATCCATTCTTCCATATATCAATCTTGATCCAGAGCTTTACAATGATCAAACTACAGTCCCAGTCCTATTATGGATCCCAGTAACAACTTGAGACGCAAAAAGACCGTTCGTTTTAGCCTAGATTCTCCACCCCCCGAGACCATGGCCTCCTGGCTGGAACGCCAGGCTTCCTCTCACCAAGTTCAGCTCGCAGCAACTGCCGTCTTTTCCGGCGTCGCAGTCGCGGGCATCATCTACGGCTCCCAAGTCATTCGTAGAAAAGTGGCTGTGGAAGAACTAAAAGCTTCGATTCCGGAGCTGAACGAAAGCCATCATGCCGAACGGGTGCGTTATGCTCCGTCTTCTTGGACATCGCGTGGAATGGCCTTTCGCTGACCATCCTAGTGAAGCTCACAGACTTTGGTGCCGCTGCCCCTCTCCCTCGATCTAGTAAGGAAGATGAGCGAGCTGCTGCTTTAGCCCGCCGGGCACAGCAGGGCGATTACTCTGAAGGCAATAACACACCACCTGCTTCTCCCTAAAGAACTCCAAACTAATCCTCTGAAGACCTCGTGACCGAACAGCTAACCCGTACCTCCTCCTTCCTCACTCCTCCCCGGTTCTCCAAACTCCGCGCCTCCAACGTCACAATAGTCGGTCTCGGCGGCGTCGGCTCTCATTGCGTCTCCGCGCTTGCCCGCTCCGGCGTCTCACGTATCCGCCTCGTTGACTTCGACCAAGTCACTCTCTCCTCACTAAACAGACATGCCGTTGCCACCCTCGCAGACGTAGGCACTCCAAAAGTCCAATGCGTCCGAAAGCGCCTGGAAGCCGTGGCACCCTGGGTGCAATGGGAATGCTTCAACGAAATCTTCTCCGTTGAAAAAGCCGAGAGGCTCCTCAACGGCTGGGGTGGCAGTGTTGGAAAACCCGACTACGTCGTCGACGCTATTGACAACATTGACAGCAAAGTCGCGCTCCTCCAATACTGCCACTCCCACAACATCCGCGTCGTCAGCTCCATGGGCGCAGGCTGCAAGAGTGACCCCACACGAGTGTGTGTCGACGATATCAGTGCCAGTACTGAAGATCCTCTTTCTCGCTCCACGAGACGAAGACTCCGAGCCGCGGGCATCAGCGAAGGTATCCCGGTTGTATTTTCCACGGAGAAGCCCAGCGAGGGTAAAGCGCAACTGCTGCCGCTTCCGGAAGAGGAGTTCATCAAAGGCCAGGTCAACCAGTTGAGCGTGCTGCCCGACTTCCGCGCAAGGATCCTGCCCGTGTTGGGCACGATGCCAGCCGTATTTGGGTACGCCGTCGCGAACTTTGTCATCCTGGAGATTACGGGGTACCCGCACGAGGCTTCTGGCGGCAAAGGCAGAGACAAGATGTACGAAGATATTCTCGGCCGCCTGCAGGGCCTAGGCGAAAAGCTCGTGCGCAGCACAGGCGCCGATGCGTTAGGCCTGCGCATCCCCGTCACCAAAGACGACGTTGGCTACGTCGTCGAAGAAATCCATAGAGGCAAAAGCGTCGTTAGCGGCCTCGCGACCAGACTAGTGCTAGTACCGTGGATAAAACCCCATCAGGGTTGGACAATAGATACGAGCGTCGAGGGACAGAAGGTGCTACCTTTCGCACTGGGGGATCTGGTTTGTATGACCAAGGAGGAGGCAGCAGTGCACGAGAGGGAGGTTTTGAGGGGGGCAAAGGGCCCGGAGGGGGTGTGGGGAAGGGAGGTGGTGGGGCTGGTGGAGAGGAGGAGGGAGGAGGAGAGGGTGGTGAGGGGGTGGAGATGATGGCTTGATGTACTTTGCTTCTATAAGGGTCCAGAGTAGATGTATGGATGATGCGCATTACGCATCCAGCTCATGAACTAGCAGCGTGATACCGATTCCGGATTCTCCGCTCAGCCAAAAAACTACTACATAAACCCCCCCAAACCACCACCCCAAGGAAAACAAGACCCCTCCCCTCTCCTCTCCCCCCCTCCTCTGCCCAAATTCCTCAAAAAAAAAAAAAAACTCCTAAAACCGCACCTACCAACCCTCCCCCAAGCGCGCACAAACGCGCTGCGGCGACTGAGATCGTGAAGGATCTGGGAAG
>JAABUZ0100000873.1_pt1 | contig 65228 bp, 9 predicted proteins | sample 5562091 | NCBI WGS metagenome assembly JAABUZ01 (sample SAMN12813069, study PRJNA571459) | rock metagenome | isolation source: Antarctica rocks | place: Antarctica: Victoria Land, Linnaeus Terrace sud | collected 2015-12-21 | reverse complement strand
TGCCGCTGCAACGAATATTTACTGCCAAGGTTCTGAAATCGCTCCTCCAACAGCAGGGCTATAACACCCAGACGATAAAGGCACTGATAGGGTTTGCATCTCAAAGGCAAGAGATCGGGGATCGGGGAGTCCGACTCGCTTTAAGGTGAGCCGAGGGTGAGCGGCCCTCAACCGTGTGCCTGAGCCCCCCGTGGCAGTGCAGGGGGCGCAGCACATAGGAGCCTGAAACTGTTGGCTTGACGGCGGAAGCATCCTTGCATTAACATTGCGACCCGCGGCTTGAAGATAGCAGCGTAGAACAGGGTTCAACTGGCTTTATAGAAGTAAAAACAATAATCTTTGAAACGGCGAGGCGAGAAAGACACTCTAGGGAGCGCGTAAACATCTTTGATGTTGATATATTTGAGTTAGGTTGTCTATTTCACACTGTTGCGTTTCAGTTTATCGAAGAGGGTTAATCGAATCGCCTATCATGCGCGCTCAAACAAAAATTCGCGAGATATTAGCATCTATATATAATAATAAGACAAGCAAGACTCAAGTGTTTGTCTTATTTTTGTTTTAGTTTATCTTTGCTTTGTGCGAAGCGATTCTTTATTTTCTTTGTTGCAATTTTAGTCGTTTTAATAAGTCTTTAATCTTCTAACATCTTACGAATGCGTTAGAGTTTACTTCGAAGTCAACATATATTTTTACGCTTATATACATTAATCTTATGAAGTACATTGACGTGTTTGTTTATCTTTAGAACTTTGAACTTGATCTAGAGTAAATATTTTTTGACTTTGATCTTTAGACGCAAAGTTACTAATAATATGCACAACATTGTATTTGTTTATAAACTTAATTTCAAGAGCAATTTAAAGCACACGCGCAAGATATAAACTTACAAGAATAACATATTTTGATCAATAAAACTTCTTCTTAAGCTTTTGTCAATTGTACAAGTTCTTCTTTTTATTTAAAACTTAAGTGTTTTTAGCAATGCTTTCAACGTTTTAGTCGTCGATTATACATAATTGTTGCTAAACGATGTTAATAATAGATAATTAAAAGCGATAAAAATTTATCGACTTCTTATATTTGTCGCGCATTTGTTAAGAGACTTGCTTGTTAAACAAGTTATAATCGAAGCAAGACTTAACAAGTGAAAATATAATTGTTTAAAGACGTCAATATATAAGCTAGTTTTCTTTGCTACATTATATGCTAATAAAAATAGATATATGCTTTAAGAAGTTAATTTCTTTTTCGAGTACTTTCTAGAGTCTTACATTTGCTTGATTTTACGTTGCAATATAACTCGAGTATGTTAATATTAAGAATTGCAATAAAATTAATATTGCAAATATTGCTTCTAAAGTGTGCAACGTATTAACAAACAAATTATCAAATTTTTTGCTTATTACATTAAAGAAGAATTCGCTTCTAAACAAGATTTCGTTCGATCAATTTGCTTATTAGATAAACAACTATAAGATACTTATCTTTTATAAGATTCGAATAATAAATGTAAAGATTAACAAACGTAAGATTTTTTTACAAATTATCAACATAATGTGTAATTTCATTGATTTATCTTTAGATTCTAGCTAAATAATAGTAGTATATTGTCGATCGCAACGCAAGTAAATTAAGATTCGATTTACTTTCTTTCGATTGCAATTACTTAAAGATTTGTAAAGTTTTTGAAAAGAAAGATCGCATATAAGAAAGAATAAGCTTAAATTTAAAGATTATAAAGACAAATGCACAAAAAAACAAGATTGATTGTAATTATGCTTTATTACAATTTTGTACATAATGTCTTACTTAATATAAGACAAATAAAAGAGATATTTTCGAACCAATTGTAAGAATAATAGATTGTTCAACTCTATAACGTTGTATATTGCACTAGCTATTCTAACAATAAGTAAATAATACATATTAGAATAATATATATTGAATTGTATTAATCTTTGAAACAATAGCAATTAACGAGTTACGTCAATCTTATATTACATCTATCTCGCATCTAGTTATTTGTTAACAAGTAATAAACAATAATATCGAACTTAATTTCTAAGTGCAATTTAATTTTATTAATCTATTTGTTTTTGACAACTTTGTCAATTAAGATATAAAGATAACGCAAATAGAACTTTCGCTATTATTTTTAATCTCGCGATATAAACAAAAGATTTACGTTCTTTATAATCTTAATAATATCGACAAAATCTAGTTGATTATCGCATATATTTGAAAACATTAAGAGATATATAATGCAATTCTATAACTTAAAGACAATAGCAAAGATACGCTTCTACAAAGCTTGACAAGTTTTGCAACATATACAAATATCAATTATATATCGAAGTCGATTGTTAAGATTATTAAACACAACGAAGAAATAACAAAGAGCGCGAACGCTATTCTTTAATAGTTGACTTTTAAAGAAAATTTTCGATAACTTGTTATCTTTGACAACGTTAATCGAGACTATTATATAGAGATCGAAGACTCTTAAATTTACGATATTAAGTTCTTCTTTTTAGCGATCGATTACAACACTATCTTGATTATTACACGTTTTTCTTATTTTAAAGAATTTGATGCAACAACACAAGTTACGAGAGTTGACAAAGATCAAGTTCTTTAGATTTTTACAAATAGTTTATATTTATCTTAGTCTAGTTTAGGTAATTCTATTCTTCGATAGTAGTTTTCTTAACGTTAAACTCTAACTTATCGATAATTAAACATAAATAATCTTGTAACAAGACTTGAAGAGCTTTTGTTAATTATCGTTTAAATCGATCGATACATGCGTAAGATCAAGACAAGTTGTTAAATATATCTACGACTATACAACACGTTGTAATTAAAACTTTAGACAAACGTATTTCGACTACGTAATTATTTAAATAAGAGCGTTCAAACGATTTAGAGCATCTTGTACAAATATGTTAAACAATCGAACTTAATAACGACGAAACTTCTTCAACTTTAAGTTTATTTCGATTATTAAAATGTTTGATTTAACTTGCTAAAACGTAACAATCAAGACTTTAAAGATTTAATTTGATTTTAAAATATCGTAAAGAGTAAGATTAATTTCAAGAAAATCGTTAAGATGTTTCTAATTTACTTGTTAATTAAATTATATCTTAATATTAAGAGCTACTTGATACATCTAATAATTTAGAATTAATGTGTAAAGTTTATTAGTAGAAACAAGCATAATCTAATAATGCTAACTCTTACGATCGTTAAATGTGCTATGTCAAAATCGTTAAAGTTAAAGTATTAAATAACGTAGCAACGTTTGCTTTCGCATGCGAGTCGATATATACAACATCTTTTTAATGTTAACGTCGTTAATGTCGATAAAAATCTTAATTCTTATAATGCTTTTTATAACTTAGACCTTCTCTATACTAATTAGAACAAAATAATAGAGACAAAGAAGATATATTAGCGAACATTAAATAAAAAGAAGAAAGCATAAGATCTTAAACATATATTAACACTTAATATTGTTAGTAATTTAGATCTTCTTTATAAAGACTAGAACAAATTGATAAAGACAAAAAAGATATATTAGCGAACACTAAATAAATACGAGAAAGTATAAGACTTCAAATATATATTTACATTGAACACAATTTACAATGTAGACAATCTTTATGCTAATTAGGACAAGCTAACAAAAGCGAAGAAGATATATTAGCGAACACTAAACAAAAGAGAAAAAGCATAGAACTTCAAGCATATATCGACATTTAACATTGTTAACAACTTGAATAGTCTTTATAAAGATCAAGACAAGTTAATAGAGACAAAAAGAATATATTAGCGAACATTAGATAAATATAAGAAAGCATAAGGTTTCAAACATATATCAACACTTAATATCGTTAATAATTTAGGCATTCTTTATAAAGATTAGAGCAAGCTAATAGAGACAAAGAAGATATATTAGCGAGCACTAAATAAATACGAGAAAGTATAGGATTCCAAGCATATATTAACACTCGATATTGTCAACAATTTAAGTAGTTCCTATTAAGATCAAAGCAAACTAATAGAGGCGAAGAAGATGTATTAGCGAGCAATAAATAAAAAGAAGAAAGTATAAGGTCTCAAGCATATATCGACACTTAACATTGTTAATAATTTAGACATTCTTTATAAAGATTAAGACAAGCTAATAGAGACAAAGAAAATGTATTAGTAAGCATTAGATAAATACGAGAAAGCATAAGATCTCAAGCATACATCGACACTTAACATCGTTAACAACTTAGATATTCTCTATAAAGATCAAGACAAAATAATAGAGGCGAAGAAGATGTATTAGCGAGCAATAGATAGAAAGAAGAAAGTATGGGGCTTCAAGCATACATCGACATTCGACATCGTTAACAACTTGGATAGTCTTTATAAAGGTCAGGGTAAGCTGATAGAGGCGGAGAGAATGTACCAGCGAGCACTGGAAGGATACGAGAGGCTTAGAGGCCCAACCCATCCGTCAACGAAGGAAATTCGTCGCAACCTAAGCAATCTTGGCACATGAGAAACGAAGCACCATAGGTCTCTCCGCACACTGTGTTCAATCGCCTAAGAAGGGTCATGATCAACAGGGGGGCTGCCTAGTACTGATATTGATGCATACTTAGCCTATGATACTTCCGCCATCACCTATATTAGTTGTCTGCAGCAGCCCAACTTGTCAAGCAAAAATAGTCATATATCCCGGGCATCTCAAACGCATATTCATGGAATGGGCAAGAATGTATAAGAGACCAGAATACATTGCCATATTCTGGCGTTTTCTTCTTCCTCCAGACTTGGAATGATTTCAATGAGCCATTTGTTTTAATGGCACTTCAAAACGTTTACACGGAGCTAGAGGATATATCGAACTAGGGAGATATCGCTACCATAAGCGTAACAAACACAGAAGACACAAGTCAAGCAACAAAAGGAATTCTTGAACCTTTTAAGGAGTTTCTAATCGACCTCAACTTTTCTTTTCGATGTGACGACACGCGGGTTGGCTGTTTTGGGTTGCGGGTGTGGAAGCTGTATTCGCTAGGCTATCAACAGGTCTCGAGTCTAAGCTCGAAGACATGCAGGAAGAAGCCGATGCCAAGCAGAATACTGCAGTGGAATCACTCGTGAAAGAGTTTGGAACCCTTATGTATTCGTAATTGAAAAATCTAGTAGACACGATGTCTTAACATGAGTCACAACCGGATCACTAGGAGAAATGCCGTGATTGAAGGAAGGAAAAAGAGATTGGAAAAAAAAGAATGTTATCACGAGCCGGAGGAATGGAGGAGAGGAGCTAGTTACAGACCGTAAAGTTCCAATGTAACAGTGAAACTATCGAACACGCTTTATCTGTGGGCACACAATAAGAAAAAATAATTAGGGGGAGAGCATATATAAGAGGCGATAGCACGGACGTAGATTAGAGGCCTTGATGCTTGTTAAGTCGGAGGACTTAATTTGTCAAAGGTATGTGGCGTCAATAAGTTCGATACCAGACCGATACTCCTGCGATATAGTATGTTCTGAACGAGTCTGTGACATGCGATGTATACCTGAAGACCGGTCGCGGTCAGGTGGGGATCTTGTGCACCACTTTGGCATGATTTTGCAAGTGCATTTTTCCTGTCAATGTAGCGTCGCACTGGGGATGGGGACATGCTATTAATTGATCGTTCGAATGATAACGAAGATGCTTGCGATAAAAGTGCTTCTTGAGGTCGTCGCGATTGGCGAAAGCCCTCAAGCGTTCAATTGTCGACAAGCCTTTCTCGTCGAGACAAAAGATGCATTAAGTAACTTTGCATTCGACTAAAAGAGTTTTCGAAAGATTTGACGATAGAGAGACGAACGATAAAGTTTGTCTCTCTTTGATCTTGATACTTGTTTTGCGACGACAAAAGTCTTGACTTTTTTACTTTTGACAAAGAGCGATTAACGCATTAATAACTGCTACTTGACGTTGACACTTCTTCTCAATAAATAATGTGACAAAGATAAAGAGCGCGTCGATAACTTAAATTCTTTTTGCGAAAACGTATTTTATTGTCTAAAGATTTTCTTGTTTTGCGATCGATAATCTCTTCAATTAACGTTGAATGTCAATTATCGATTGTTTCTTCTTGTATCTCTTCTTGATCTCTATTAAAAGAGTCTTCTTATATTGTCGTTATAAATTGCGATAAGCTTAATAAGTTTATCAATATTAATTGTATAAGAAAATCTCTTTCGCGTTAACAATAAAACGTCTTTAGTCTTAAAAGATTTGCAACAACGACTTTAATCTTCGACGTAGAAGTTTTATTTCTAAGTGACGATCGATCTTTGCCTATTGCGTAAGATTAAGTCTTCTCAATTGTCAAGAATCGATCGTGCGACTTATTTTATTAATTGCTCGCATTAGTGCGATTTGTAACTTCAAGTCGTGATAGACGATCTATATGTTAAGCATATATCTCGAGACGTAGTTTTTTTGAAAAAGGAAGAAGTTGTAATGTTGTAGAATAATGTTTCGCTATGCGTTTGTAATCTTACTTATATAGCGATAAGCGATTTTTCCTTTTATACGACAATTAATGTCTACTCACTACTATTGTCGAGAGCTTGCCTATTATTACGTCGAAAGATATATAAATTTGTGAAAAGTTTCATGCTAATAATGCTTTCGAAATTAATTATTTGCGAACAAAGAGTAATGTTAGTCAAAGCTTTTTCGTCGAAAATTTGTACGCTTCTTACGATGCTTTTGCATCGTTAAAATAGAGATTTTTTCGTTATTTTCTTCTTTAGAGGCATTGACAACTACTTTTGCTCTAAATTAATTCGAAAACGAAACAACTACTTTAATAAAGTTAAGAAAAAGACGACGAAGACTTAATTTACAAAAGATAAAGCGAACATAGTAATGTAAGAACAAAGTAGCAAGCACAATTTGTTTAAAACGTTAGGAATTTTAAACTTGTTTTTGTTATGCTCGTTAGCGATTGCGACACATTCGAAGACTATAGCAAACGTAATATTGAATATAAACACGTACGCATCTTTCTCTTTAAGATAGTCTTTAATGTAATTGAACACAATCTTGATTAGCACTCGAAGTTGCTCTTTATTGTTAGAATTCTTCAACAAGATTATCCTGACGTATTGATAACAAATTGTTAATAGAGTAGAAGATCGATTGTTTGTAATCTTAACAAGTTGCATAATTAAAGTTAGTTGCACGCAATATCGTTCGTAAGAGAAGATTGTCGTCGTAAAGATATATAGCGTCTTTAGAAGCTCGAACTTATTCTTAACATATAGTACAAACTTTTTCTTCTTGTTCTTTCGTAAATTATGTGCAATCGCAAGTTGTTGTTTTATTTAATAATAATTAGCAAAGACTTAGTTCTTGAGACAACTAATATACTTCGTACATTTGACTCTTAATAAGCGAATCAAGTTAATAATAGCTCGTCTTTTGTTTTCGCACAAGACACAAGACGTTCCAATATGTTTGCAAAGAATTAATCGCATCAAGATTGTCTTTGCGCTCTCTTAGAAGCTAGTTAAAGAAGACGTATAAAATATTGATCGAAATGTCTTCAAGGATAGTCACAAGATTCTTCTTAGTAAATTGACAATATTTGGCGACGTCGATTTGATAATAAATGGTTTATTAATTAAATAGAGAAAAGATTCTTATTAATATCAAAAGTTCCTAACTAGATTTAATATATTTTCGCTATTCGCTTTGTAAACTCGTAAAGTAATTTTTAATACATTCAAGTCTTCTTTTAGTTGCTAATAGTATTTCGCGAAGTGTTCTATAACGTGTGTTATAGCTTTGTTATAGTTTCGAGAAGTTATAGAGCCAATAAGTTAAAATGATTGATTGTCGAAGTCAGGTTTCAAAAAGGACGAAGATAAGAGCGTGAGAGGATAAGAGAGGAAGAGACGAGAGGTAGTGAGACACGAAGGATAGGACAAAGAGGATGGTTGAGCTTAGCAATTAGTTAGAGAGTCGTCGTAGAGAGACCAGTTCTAAGAGAGAAGAAGGAAACTATGATATAAATATATAGCGTATTGATCGCACGTAGAAGAAATAGTAATTGAATCGAAGTGTCAAGCTAAGTAAGGCGTTTTAAGATAGTTATGTCCAAGTAAGAACGAAAAATAATTAGAGTCAAAAGTAGCGTTCAAATCTACTAAAAGAGGCAATCCCTTAATCGTCTTCTTGCTAATTTTTATAAATTACGTTTTATTAATGTTTATTGATTTAAGCTTCAATAAACTTTTTAATCTCTTTTAGCTATTGACAATTAAAGATAAGAAATTCTTTTATCTTAATAACAATATTATTGACTTTTCTAGCTTCAAGACGTTTACAAGTAATTTTATAATCAATTATATCTAAATTAAAACTTATTCGTAAGTGAAAACTTTTATTGAAGTAGAATAAAATTATTGAAATAATTGAGAAAATTTTGAGATTCTTGCTAAATTTTATTATTGAAAGTTATTTAACTTAATTATCTTGCATGTAGTTGCAATAAATTCTTAGTTTATATTTAACATCTTGATTAATTTATTTTAATTAATTGTTTGTTTCAAGATAATAAATTATTAATAAACTAGTTTGAATTTATAGTTATTTGCAAAGACTTTGTTATATTATTAATATAAATTGAGAGTTTCTATTAGAAACAATAAAAGTGAGTAGATTATAAAGTTGATAAACGTTTTATAGCATAATTTAGATTATTTCTTCAATTAAGATTTTATTATTTTTTCGATAATAAGATATATAATAATGTTTTTTAATAAAATAACAAATAATAAGGTAAATAATATTATAACTCTTAGATAAAAGTAGTTTTGTAATAAAATTTACGATTATATTCTTTTAATATTTTTGTAAAATTAAGAGAGAATAATAAAGTTTATTAATACTATTTTTAAATGTTTAACTTTGCTAATAAATATAATAGTTTCAAATGTATTATTTAATCATAATTCAATAATCTAATTAATAGTAGAATTATTAAATTAGTCTAAATCAATAGTTCTTTAATTGTTAAAATAAAAGATTAATTATAAATTATAAATTTTTTATAACAATTTTATATACATACTCTTAAAAACTTATAGTAAGTTTTTTTTAAATAAAGCATTATTAATAACTTAATAGTTTTTTAATTCAATGCTATGCAATTTAAGTTTATTATTACTTATAACTTGTTAATACTTATTGCAGAGTTTATTTATTTTATTGATATTACATACATATTAATAAAAATTAATCTTAAGTTTATTGATTAAAATGTTTATTCTATCAAAGATTAAAATAGTTTAATAATAATTTTTAGTATGTTTAACTATTTTAAAGAAATTAATTATGAATATTTAAATTAAAGTATTGCACAACAAGTTCAATAATATTAATTAATAAAAACATTAGATTTTTATTGAAATTTTTATGCATTAAATAATTTAACATATTATGCAATATAAATTCTTAAACATTTTGCATTTATATATTTTAATATTATCTAAATTTTTTATTATAAATTAAATATTTAAATAATTAATAAATATACAATTATATTGCTTTGTTATATATTTTATTAAATTGTTTATTTAATTCTTAACTCTTTAATTTGTTAATTTTATATTAGTATTTGTATTGATTTAATTAAATAATCAATATAATATCTTAATAAACAAATTTACTTTATTCTTTTTATTTTTATTTCTTCTTTTATTAATTAACTTATACTTTTTAACATTTTTATAATTACTATATTTATTTAAAGTTTTTTAGTTTAATTTACAATATATAAATCTTAAGATTATTTCAAGAAATTAAAGAAAAAGAAAAAGATTATTTGCAATACTTATTAGCAACATTATTAGAAAAATTACGTAATAGAAATTAATATTTAACAAACAATTGCAAGAATTATTAAACTTAAAGTATTAAATTTTAAAAACAATAAATAGCAATTTTTAAATTTCTCTTATAAAAATTAACTAATTATTTAGATTATAATTTTAACATTAAATATTAAAATTATTATTACTAAAAAATAAACAACGAGCATAATAAAAATTAATAAAGTTATCAAATAAATAAAACAATTTAATATTAAAAAAGAAAATCTTAATTTATACTTTAATTATTCTTTTGTCTTAAATTATCTATTTAATATTAGTAATAAATGTTCTCATTATTAATAAATACAACTTAAAGTTAATTATAAACAACTTTAACTTATTTTTAAAAGTATTAAAATAACTTTAATAAATAATATTAATTAAAATAAAATTGTTACAAAATATTTTATTAAAATTAAACTTAATAGAAAGATTTATAATTACAACAATTTTTATGTTATTATTATAATTATTATTTTAATTATAAAAAAGACTTTTTTATAATTAAAATAATAAAGTTTTAATCTAAATTAATAATAGAGTAAACAATCTTAAAAAAGTTAATTAATTTATTTTCTTAATTATTAGTCAAATTATATAATAAATCTTTTAAATAAAAAATAACAAAGTTTTAATTTATATTAACAATAAAGCAAACAATCTTGAAAAAATTAATCAATTTATTCTTTTAATTATTATCAAGATTATATAATAAATTTTTTGATAAAATAATTACAAGATTTAGATTTATTATAGAATTTATTATTTAAATTATTATTAGAAATATATTTGTATTTAAAAGTATTATTATAATTAAGCAATTATTAATTCTTAAAATTTAAATTAAATTATAATATAAATTTTTTAATTTTTATTTATCTTTAGTTAAGTTTAAACTTATTAAATTTTTCAAACATAATAAAGATAAAGTTTATTTAAAATTAATTTTGATTAATTTTCTTTACTTTTATAATTAATCTAATATTAACTTTTAAATATTAAGAATAATTTAAAACTTCTTAACAATAGCAACTCTAACAAGAAATTTATATTTAATCTTAATATTTTTTTTTTATATTTAACATTTTTATTGCATTTTAAATTAATAAATTTTTTACATTTAACTCTTTATTTTAAAATTTAATTCTTAATACTTTTAAAGCAAATCTTAAAAAAACAAATATACAAACTTTATTAATATTAAATAATGCATTAAAATATATAACAACGTAATTTAAATTAATTATAATTATTTATTAAGAATTTAATAATCTTTATTATATTTAAATAATTAATTGTAATATTAAAATTATTATATTTATAAAGCATAATTAGTTTAGAAAATTATTATAACTTTATTAATAACTAATTTTTTCTAACTTTTTTCTAACTTTATATTTTTCTTTAATTATATTTAAATTAAATTAAGAAATTAATCTTTAATATAATATAAATAATTATAGTAGTATAAATAAGTTAAAAATATTATTCTTATTTATTAATTTCTATGAAGTATTAGTTTTATTATATAATTAAAATTATAAAAATATTAATATTAAATTAATATTTATTAATATAAAATTTAAGTTGTTTAATTTAAATAATAAATAATTATTTAATGTAAAATAATCATTGCTATTTGTTTTGCATTTATTAACAAATTCTCGAATATTAATTAATTAATTACTTGCAATTAATTATTTTGTTAACATTGTTAACAATTAATTAAACAAAAAGTTAAGTTAAACATTATTTAATTATGTTGTTAATATAGTAATTAAATCTAATAATTAGTAAATTAAATTATTTAATTTTGCGCATAGATAATTAAATAACTAACAACATTATTAGATAATTTAACAATATCTTTATTCTTCGCATTCTATATGCTTACTATTCTACTTATTATTCTACTCATTATTCTACTTAGCATTCTACTTATCACTCTACTTATTACCCTACTTATTACTCTACTTATCATTCTACTTATCATCCTACTTATCATCCTACTTACCATTCTACTTATTATTCTACTCATCATTCTACTTGTTACTCTACTCACCATTCTACTTATCACCCTACTCATTATTCTACTTAGCATTCTACTTATTACTCTACTTATTATCCTACTCACTATTCTACTTATCATTCTACTTATCATCCTACTTATCATTCTACTTATTACCCTACTTACCATCCTACTTACCATCCTACTTACCATCCTACTCACCACCCTACTCATCATTCTACTTACCATCCTACTCACTATCCTACTCTTAACCCTACTCACCATCCTACTCACCACTCTACTTACCACTCTACTCACCATTCTACTCACCATCCTATCTACTCGTCTACCTACATGTTCAGATACCAACCCACCATCCTATCTACTATTGAAAACATGGAACAGTATTGCTACTCGTGTAATTAGTAATCTTCGCTCCAAGCTCTATAGAGCTGGCGCTAGGGGATTCCAAGTTTTCATCTTCTTCCTTCCTTCGTAGTTTCTACTTTCTAGAAATAGCAACAACCAAAATATTAATATGCTCTCATATAATCTCGTATTCCAACATCATGTTCAGCTACAAACTTAGCTATCTACTCGTTCGCCTACTCGCCAGTGTATTCGCTTCAAAACATACTTCAAAATATGCTTCATGCGACGTGTTCGAACACGCGTTATTCGTTCTATAATCTACTTCATAATATGCTCTATATATGCTTTATAGTACATGTTAATTAGCTCAATAGAAAGCACCCTTCATAACTTAACATCATGCTTTCTATTGAGCTCTCTATCGAACACTCTATATGCTTCAAAATACGCGTCGATCGAACGCATAACACACGTCAAACAATACTTCAAACAATTCTTCCTACATAACTTCCTCTATGACTCCCTTCATAATTCTTTATCGAACATCCTTCATAACTTCCTTCATAACTTCCTTTATAATTTCTTTTATAATTCTCTATCGAACATCCTACATAGTTAACAATTTGTTTAAATAGATAATTAGATAACTAGTTAAATAATAAATTTATTAATTTAATACTTTGCTTTTGCATGCGTTCGAGCATATAGAACTAAGATTATATAACTAGTAAATAGAATATTTAGTGCTAGCAATACTAGCAATGCTATTTAGATAATTAGATATACGCTTATAGCTAATCGTGCCAAAGTAATCTTACAAGTTAAGAGATCGACCAAAATATTTAATTATCTAATTTATTATCTAATTATGTAATTAGATAATCCATAAGATTTGTTAATATTCTTATTGTTTATACAATATGTTTTCAACTTTTAATTGTTATTTTTTTCAATAAAATATAATACTAGACTTTGTTATTAAATTACAAATATTTAATACTATAACAATTAAAACATACAATATTATAAATAATGCAATATTGATTTACTTTATTGTTTAATATTTTTACAATAATAAATTTTATTAATTCTTTTGCAAATTCTTATACATTTAAAAAATAAATAATTTATAATTAATATTAAAATATATATTAAAAGAAGTTATTTGCAAACAATTTTAAAAAACATTTTAATTCAAGTTTCTTAAAATTTAGGAAAGAATTCTTGCAAACAATTTCTAACTTTTAATCTCTATATATTTATCAATTTTAAAACGTTAACAATTTTATTATTTACATTAATTTATTTATTGCATTTCAAGAAGAATTTAAACTAACATATAAATTTTTCTTTCTACGCAAACTTACTTAGAATTTATATATAAAGTTTTATAATTTAATAATTTATAAAATAAAAAATCTTCAACTTAAATATAAATTAATTAGTGAAAAATACAACTATTATCATTATGTTTTTTTTCTTATATAAAGATTAATTCTTGAATTATTAATTATTTATCTAAAGATTAATTCTTAAATTATTAATTATTTATCTAATAATTAATTTAAGATCTAAATAAACAACATTATTTAAACTGCTCTTCTTGCATCATGTTCTATTAACATTCTACCTCTTATTCCCAACATTATTCTCTAAGCTATTAGGGTTGGTGGCCTAGAGAAATCCTTTCGTTGCTAGGTCGTCGACGACTAGCGAGGCCATCAATCCTCGATCGATCGATCACTAGTCTCGAACTTCGCAAAGGCGCTCTTTGACGATGAACTTTCTATGACGACGATTGTAGAGTTGATCGAGACGAAAAAATATTGTTTTTTAATACATGCTTTCTGTTGTTTTGTAAGATAAACACGAATTATAATTACTAAAATGCCATAAGTATCGCTAGCGACACATAACGTAAAAGTGAGTAAATCTTATAATTATTTTTGCTAGAAACTATGTTGAAATCTCATTTACTATATATATCTTAGAGGCATAGCATTCTAAATTGAATAACATAGTATTTATTTCTCTTTCGCAATTCTTTGAAATTAAGCTTACGAAAAGAATTACGATCTAGTTCTAATATTTAGGAATATTTAGAATAGAATGCAACATCTATATATTATTCTAAAGTATAGATCTTTGTCTTGAAAGTATATATCTTAAACATGACTTCATAAAGAAACGATCATATTATTTCTTTTTGTTCTAATAACGAAAAATAAAAACTAAGCGACATATTGTCCAAGAAAAAGCTCGAAAACAAACTCAAAGTCTCTTCAAAAAGACAAACGAATTGACGCAAATCGCTAACGCAAACATCTACGTTGTTATAAATCGCAATAATAAATATTAAATCTACAAATCGACAAATCAATCTAAGTAATCTTTATTAAAACAAGAAATAATAAGATCTTACGACGCAACGTTGTCTACAATGCTTGACAATCACAATAGAAGAAGCAATATTCTATTTCGAGATATAAACGTTTAACGAACTTTGAGTCTATAAAGCGCGAAGTCAAAAATTAAAGAAAGAAGAAAGAAACTTAATTTGAGAACTTGATTAAACTTGAATTAGAAAATAGCAATTATTTTATTAATAATAAGCGACGCATTTTTTTTATTCTTAATTCTTCAATATTGCAGAGATTATCAATTGAAAAATTCTCTTTTTCGCGTCAATCTTTATCGTAGATTATGTATATCTCATTTATTTAAACTATCATAAAAATCTAAATGCATCGTTCTACTCTAAAATTAAAAAAACATTATTGACAAGTTAGTATATCTTGACTTCTATCAATTTTAGGCGACTTCTAATTAAAAAAGTGTGTCTAATTGATCAAAGTCTCTTCTAATCCTCTTGCACTTTGTGTTGACACGTAGAAATATAATATGTCGTTTGAGTTAAAGAATCTTCAAAGAATCAATGTCGAAAACATTGCTTTCGAAAGAAGAAAGTTAAGATAAATAATTTTCGCACATATGTTTGTGAAGTTTACGATGAGGCGTTCTTTAAGCAGGAGCATCGTTTTGCGAGATAAAAGATTAGGATAAGACACATGATTGCGAGATGATTATTGATGATCTAGGAATTCAATTTTTTGAGTTATGTTACACTTACATCTATTTGTTTCACGCAGGTTTTAGAGATCGACTTTAAGCCTAGCTAGTGCAACCTAATGTGACGTGCATTTCACGTGTTCTAAAAACGCTATTTACTAACATACGTCTAAACCTTAAATAGCATCCTTGTATTTGTCTGTGCCTTATAACATCCTCATTCCTTGGCCCGCTAATAGATGGCTCTAGCTAGTAGAGATCTATCTAGAGGAAGTCTCAACCTCAAATTCCTGCCATCCAATGAACATTCATCCGAAGAGTAAAGGAATACTTCAAAGGACAAAGCCTTCGAAACTTTATTCGCATCGCTAAAAAGTAGAATGTTAGCTCATTTGAGTTGCAATTGATTCACTTACGAGTTGGCGATTCACACAATTAACAATGCTAATAACTTTAATTTGTTTATGTCTTCATTTGCAAAACAAAAAAGAAGATGATCTTAAAGTTATCAAAAATAAGAAAAAGCAAATCTTTGATAACGTTAAAACATATCTCAATTATTGAATGTGTGAAAGTCTATGTATCTAAATGTTCGAAATAAACTTTTTGGAAGCTTTTATTTGCAGCTAGAAAGCTATCGAAAAGTAGTTAAATTTGATCGTCAAGAAAGCTTGAATTGGCTCAAGACGATATAATGAAGTCGAAAATTGCGCAAAGCAATCAACTAGAAGATTGATTAAGAAAGCTTATAAGAACATCACTTCTCTCTTCGATAATTTAAACAAAAATAGATCTTTAAGTTCTAATACAAACTTACAAAACAAATTGATTGATTCGATTTTTAAACAAATTTACTTCAAGAATCTCATTTGTCTTCAAGCAATTTAACTCTTGTAGAAAAGCTAGTCTAGCCTAAACAAGAAATTCTCTAGTTAAGTCATGGCACAATTTGAAGCTAATCTTGAAGTGAAAAAAGCGTTTTAATAGATAGAAGTAACGAAGACATCCCAAAGTCTTGCGACCCCAAAGAGCACGCTAGGCTCGAACACTTCTCGCCTCGAGGCAAATAAAGCAACAAAGCAGGTTGAAGCATCTTAAGGTGCAACTCCTTCGAACACATTCCTAAATAATGCGTTAGGCGAAGATTAAAAAAACTATATCGACGAGCAAAAGCAAGTAATGAAACAAGTGCTAAAGTATGAATCAAACAAATATTATTAAACTCTTAGAGTGAACAATTCGTTCACAAAACAAAAGATCAAAAAAGCGTATAAGAAGTTCGCATTGCTTTTACACTTAGACAAGAACAAGTATAAAGACGCTAAAGAGATTTTTTAAAGTAGGCAAAGCTCTATTGAGTCGTTTGAAACTATTTTGGAATTCTTACTTTTATTTTATTTCATTGTAGAGTTAACTTCACAACATAGATGTCAACACGACAATCAAAGCTCTCGATGTTGAAATTGAGAAATTTAGCGAAAATGCTTACGAAGACGACGAAAATAACGACAATTACTTAATGAAAGTCGAGCAAAGCGAATTAAAATAAAATAACTTTCGCAAGCAAATCTATGAACAAGCTACATCTTATTTAAGAAAGCTTATAAACAATCTCGATAATAAAGTCGCTCAACTCGAATTAAGAAAATTGAACGAACAAATAAAGTAGCAAAATGTTAAGAACAAGCTTTCGAAGAACAATTTAAATAACTTTCTCATTAACGTTCTTATGTTTATTGCTAATTTCAAAAACGCGAAGAGATTTAATAAAACGTTAAAGAAGAATTTAATTAACAACATCGCAAGAGAAAAACTTATCAAGATAAATTAGCATATAAATCTAGTAAATAAGTAGCGAGGCTATTCTAGAATCTAGCTTATTATAATTTCATCTTACTTAGACACAAATGTAGCAAGATTCGAATCTAAAACAAACAAAGAGTTATTTAGATCGACTAAAGACACCAAAGCTATCAAAAAAGGCGATCAAGCTTTTAGCAAAGATGATGTCAAAATCAAAGTTAGCGTTCTAGTATTTAATAAGTTATATGATTGAACATCTTTTGAAAAAGTCGTGATTGTCAAAAGCGCTAGCTTTGGCTCACGAGTTATTGTTAATCGTGAAACCAATATGAACCCATATTACGATATATATTTTGGAGCGACTTTTAAAAAAGAGGTCGTCCAACAATAATTGAACGAGAGAACATATGAAATTGCGAATTCGCCAAATAACATTGCGATCAATGAGTTGAAAATCTATAAAAGAGTTAAGGTCGCTTATATCGCAACAACACTTCGTAAGCGAATCGAAAGACAAGATCAAAGTTGTAATAACATTTTTTACTACTTTATCAAGATATAAGAGAAAAGTTACTTGAGCATCAAAACAACACTTTTAGAGATAAAGAGAATTAGTCTCGCTAAACTTAAACGAATTGATGTAGCGTTAAATCGTTAAACTAAGATGTTGCTTAAGAAACTAAATTAATGTCGTGAAAACAATAAACATTCGAACATTGAAGAGAAGTTAATCGATAATAATATCAAAGATATGTTATGATTAGTCTTCAAAGCGACATTTAAAAACGAGAATAAGAAAAGCGATGCGAAGAATGAAAACATTGATAACTTAGTGTTTTCAATAACAAGTCTAAAGCGTGATTCGAAGTCTATAGCACCTTCGAACACGAGAAGTGTCTCTAGGAATCCTAGAAATTCTATCGAGTCTAAGCTATAAAGCTTAATAATCAAGTATTGATAAGTGGCAAACGATAGCAAAGACGAAGAGTTAACTTGATGAAATCGCGAAGAATGTTTAGAATTTTTTGTTTTCTTCAATCAATTCTTATTAAAGCATACATAGCTAGAATTAAAATTTACATCAACAATAGATTATTAAGATGTAATAAATTATTTTTAGAACAGTTAGCATTACTTGTCGTAGTAAGAATTTGTAGACTTGATGTTTCTAAATAAACAGAAAAATTGAATCTCGATACTTAATTATAATAGAAGTTTGATCTAGAATCTAAGAATGCGAATTGATTGAAGCATATCAAGTCTTGGCGAAAACATTACTAGCGTCAAGTCCTCGCAAACTTCTACTTTTAGATCTTACATTTACAAGTTCGAGCATAGATTTCATCCACAACGCTTTATCGCAATTAGAGCTTTTGCTCATAGAACTCTAGACGCCAAGTCTAAAACGTCGTCTTGACAAGCTCGACAACGTTTCACGTCCATTAAAGAAGAGAAAGCTTTAATTGCGTCTCTTCCCAACAATACAATAGTTTAGATCGATCTATTTCTTAATATCTTTATCGATAATTCGACTTTTCATTCTTGCTCTTGCTCGACCTTTACTTTTGACTTTAGCATTTACTTTTAACTCTAACATTTATTTTTAACTCTAGCACATTCGCGTTTTGGGAGGCAGATCGAGCTAATAGAGATCAAGATATTTATTAGATTCTACAAATCTCTAGATCTATCTATTCTACGTACTTAAATTAGTATTGTTGAGGCAGAATTTGTTCGAAGAGCTCGTTTTGTTTTCTTAAAGTTCGACGAAGTTGCGAAATCTTTATTAAGTTAGACTACGTCTTGACGTATAAAGTTTTGATGTTCGCGATGTGCACGAACGTTTGCAATTACTTGCTAGTTGCACAATTGCGTCAAATCTTCACGTTGTTCGCTTTAAACATTAGATTTTGTCGATTCGAGCAAAGTTTACTTTTGGGACAAATCTAATAGATCAAGAGAACGTGTGCGCATCTCACATAGATAAATCATAATTGCTATACAAGACAAACGCATTCACGAGCGCAATGTTGAAGAATATCAAGATCGTCTCTCGCAAAGCTTGGCTTGAATCTCTAGATTCTCGCAAATAATGCAAGATTCACGAGCTCTAATCTTGATCTCGCACAAAGCCCAAATATTAGTAACAAAAAACTGCTACTTTTGTTACAATAGATCTAGGTACATCTAGAACTAAAGTTAGGGTTTACCAAATGCGAATACATCTACTTGTAGATATAGATATCGCTATCTACTAGCCCAAGTCTATTGGATAAATTGCTCTTATTCTCTAAACTTATAATAAGTAATAACGACTATATATTTTGCACAAAGACAATATATAGTCTTTACAAAAACGCAATATATTTAGCATAATTTTATAGTATTAATTCGACATTTTTATAGAGTTCTTTACATAAAGCTCTTCTAGAAGCTAAATCAAATTAATAATAATCGAAGAAACAAAATTCTATCTAGCTAAATACAACGCAAAATCAAGCATCAATATATGTTTATTTTAGCTTGCTATTATATATTATTACAAAAAGACAATCTTTTAGCGAGACATTTAACTCTAGACGCGTTATTTGCTCGAAGCATAAGACACACAAACAAAGTTAAAGCTTTTTCGATATTAGTATTTTGTTAATTTGCTACTTATATCTCGCATTTGTCTAATAATATTACAAGCAAATATAATTAACTTCTTCTTTGTTAAAACTGTTATAATAGCTAGTAATTGTTTTTATTCGATAGTTTATTATATACATGTCGCAATTCTAAGTCTAGATTTGATTGTTATTTTGATTTAAGTAACTTAAATTTAGTTGTTTTTGTTTCTCTAATAGATAAGATATCTAAATAAATTTGAAACTCTTTACATTGTCTTAATTGCTATCTTTCTCAAATCTTATATTCTACAAATAAAGAAGAGTTTTATCGAGTTAATTGTCTTTGCAATCGAGTTTCGTAAAAACAATCAAAACAAGCGTTAAACAAATATAGATTAAAGAGTCTTAATTAATTGTTTATATTATAATCAAAAAAACAAATTTAAACGCTAGTTTATATATACTTATATTAATATCAAATGCTTGATTATTTCTTATCTAAAGAGCAACAAATTTATAGACATTTTAAAGTATTAATATAGTATTGACAAGTGCACTAGTTAGATAGTAGCAAAATAAAGAGACGAAACAAATTTTTAAGACGCTAATAAATATTATGTTAATTTATTAAATAAAATATAGACGTATAACACTTCGCAAAATCAATAAATTAAAATAATTTAACTCGAAAAGAATTTTTATTGTAATAATATTCGATTACATTTAAGTTTAACTTCTATTGTATTTAATTCTAAAACTTATATAGAATTTTTATAAATGTTTAAAAAAGACTTTCTATAAAATATTAAAAAAGAGACTTCTCTTCTATAGAGTTTAGAAGAATGTTCAATTATTATATTTAAGAAGATTTGCGAAAAAGTATTTTTTTAAGCAATTATAAATAGACTTTTAAGTTATTATTTTTAGTTTGCTATTAATTTCTTATTAAACATTGTATTTAGATTAAATATATTTGATTATAATATTACAACAAGCAATACACAAATCGAAAATAAAATACAACGTCAATTATTACTAATAGTAGAAAAATAGCAACAAGAAGTAATTTATAACAAAGTTTTAAAAATTACAATATTAAAGATTATATTTTTAAGAATTAAAACAATTAAAAACAATCGACATATTATCTTTTAAGATTCTCGAATAAAGCAACAACTATTATTAATATGTTTTGCATTTTGTCGACAATTAATTTTCGACAAAGCAAATAATATTGTTACTTTAGACAATTAGATTGCAAAAAATAGAAAAATTATATTTATTTACAAGCAATTATTTTATTGACTTTAAATATTAAAGCAAAATTGCTTTGCTTTTTTAGCAAAGCGCGTAATAGAATTTACAAGAACAAATAATTATTTACTACAAGAACTAGCTTATTATAAAGATACTCGAGCAACTAATATAAAATTTTACGAAATAATAATTTATTTTCATGCAAAATTAAACAATGCGTTGAGAAAAAAATCTTAAAAGCAAATAGACGCAAAGTCTACTTTACTAAGTTATTAAAGTATTGATTTTAATAATAGAAATGTTAAGAATATTGTTTTTTAATAGCTTTTATCTTTATTTTATTTTGTAGAAACGAGCGAGTTTAGCGCTAGAAAGAGACTCGATTTAACTAAAGTATCTAATCTTTGTTACAAGATATAAAGTAGATTAAAAGCGTTAAGTTGTTTACTACTAAATCTAGACTTTATCTTAATTCTAAATTGTTAGAACTAATTATAGTCTAACAATAAGCGAACTATATAGCTATTTATAGATAAAATATTAATTAAAACGTAATAAAAGAGTTCTTTTTAGACACAACTTCATTTAAGTATTTGAAAGTAAATTGTATAATATTAATTTTTGTTTCGCAATTCTAATAACTAAGCTTTTCGATAAAAATTGCGATATTGTTTTGTAATTAAAAATATTTAAAAAAAAGCAATATTTATTTATTGCTTTCGAAAATTCGTTAATTTTTTAAAAATATATATTGTTATTATAATTTTAAAAAAGAACAATTAAAGCATTTTTTTATATCTTTATAACAAAAGTTAGAATCTAGCAATATATTAATCGAGAGAAAGTTAAAAAGCAAACAAAAAATCTCTTTAAAAAGATAAACAAATTAATATAGATAGCGAACGCAAAAATCTACTTTGTTATAAATCGCAATAAAAGATTTTAAATATACAAATCGACTAATTAATTCGAGTAATCGTTGTCGAAACAAGAAATAATAAATTGCTTAATCGCAAAGATTTGCGCACTATTTAATATTATAATACTAGAAGAAGTGTTATTCTATCTTAAGATATAAAGATTTGACAAACTTTACATCTACAAATAACGAAACAAAAAATAAAAAAAATACTAAAGAAATCAATAACAAACATTTAACAAAGTTCAAACTTAAAAATAACAATAGTTTTATTAATTATTAGCGACGCATTTTCTTGATTCTTAAGTCTTCAATTTTGTTAAGATTATTAGCTAGATAAATATATTTCCTGTTTCGACTTTCATCTTAGATAATGTGCAAATTAAATATTTATTTATTATAAAGACTTAGATTGCAATTGTTTTATCTAAATTCTAAAAATTTCTTATAAAATAACTTTATTTCGATTCTTATTTAATTCGATTTATATTTGATTAACAAAATATAAATTGTCTTTTTCGTATTTTGTACTATATAAAACATATATTGTTGTTTAAGACTAATATTACTCGTATATTTAACGTCGCATTGTGTAACGATGCTTAAAATTTTTCGATTATAATTTAAAAAATAATGCAATAAAGTAAAATTATATTTTTGCAAAGTTTTCGACAAGAAATTGTTAAAATAAAGATATTACATTTTAAAACTTTTAAATAAAGCAACAAAAAACAAAAACAAGAATTATTGTTAAAATGCATAATTAGTAATTTAGTTAAAATTTTAGATTAAATTTTACAATCAAGAAGCAATTCTAGATTTTTCAACATAGTTTTTACGTATTTATTAGCGCATTCTTGTATAGTATGCATTTATATACTTAGTTAATTTGCGTTTATGTCTTAAATAGAATTCTAGTTGCGAGAGAATAATTAATAGCGACAAAGACTCGAAGTTAAGATCGAACTATTTAATTAAATAATTGTTAGTATTTGCAATGTTTTAAACAGAAATGCGCATAATCTTCTTTATTAGAACGCGCTTTACTTTATATGTTTTAGATATTGTTAAAATAAACTTCTTAATTTGAAATACGTATTTTGACTTCAATTGCGTCTTTCTTCTTTTTAATAATGTAGCACAATCTTATTTCTAAATGCTTGCCACTTGTTTTTTACTAAATTTTACTTTTATTGTCTTTAAGATTTTTGCTTTCAATAAATAGAAATCAAATTACATTCTTTTACTTAATATTAAATTTTTCTATATATTAATCTTAATTAATTCTTTCTTTTGTTGTTAATGTTTTTCTTCAAAGTTCTTTAATTATTATATTAGTATTATTGCAAAAAACAACTATAACTTTTTGTAAACTATTAGATCTTTTTTGAACAAAAGATATTTAGTTTTTTTCGAATGCGTTTAAAGTAATTTAGAGACAAGCTTTTTTAAACAATTAAAATAGAAAGACTTTATCGCAAGATTTTTAAAAATAGTGCTAATATTATATTGCAATCGACAATCTAAGAAAGCAACTTTAAGATCTTTATATTTAGTATTAACAATTGTGCGCAATCTACAATTAGACTCGAAAAGACGTAAATACTTAGATTTAACAATTTAAACCTATTGATTTAGCTCTTAATATAGAAAGAAATGTGCAAATAAAAAAGAAAACTCAATATAAAGTAGACAAACAACAAATAATTATTATTGTTAAATTTATTAATATTCTTTACGCTTTGCAAGTTCTTGATAAGAACATAAGAATTTGACTTAAAGTAGAAGCACTAAAGCTTAATCTCTTAATTGCGATAAAGATTGTTAATACTTTAATAATATAATAGACGATTAATAGATATAGAGTGTAAATAATATAGCATATTAGAGAGTCGCAATTGTTAGAACATATTATATATATAAAGTAATTACAATTATAAATTAATAAAGTTTATTTTGCTTCGATTCAATTTATTTATATTACAAAATCTCTATAATGTAGTAGTAAATATAAGCAAAAAAACTATATTTCTAGATACTTTCTTTATTGCAGTTCGACCAAAAAATAAAGCTTCTAACAATCGTATTTTAGAATTTAAAATACTAGTTATCTAGATATTGTTGTTCGTTAATTATATACTTAAAAAAGAAATCGCAATAAGTATTAAAGCAATTAATTTATTTTTAGTTTACAACAAACCAAATATTTGCGAAGCATTCGTAGAAATTGTTTGCGCAACGTTCGCTATAGCGCTATCGTTAACTAAGTAACAATTTGAAGAATTTAAATTAAAGATTTCTTTATCTTTGTTACGAAGCGCATAGTTTTGCTATAATAATAGATAATAAAATTATGCTAGATTATTTGTTGTTATCAAGTTAAAGATTATTAATCTAAAGAAATTAACAACGCTTAATAAGTTGTTTGTTTAACAAGATCGATTTAAAAAAATCTAAGCTATATAGTTTCTAAGATTTACTAGAATAAACAAGATAATATCGTTGACAAAAGTATTTAATTAATTCGAAGTAAATATAGTCTTTACGTCGATATTAACGACAATATAATAAATCGATAAATTTAAAAATATAGCTTTTAAACTAGATTTTAGTATTGTTGCTTATATATTAACGTTGAAACTTGTTAAGTTCTAGCTTGCGTTTAACTTAAACAACAATATCTAAAACGCACTATTAGCATAATTGCTAAGTAGAATATTAGCTAACTCGACTTGTATACTATTTACTTACATTTTAGCAATTAACGTTGTTAACAATACTAATAATTTTAGTTTATTTATATTTTTTTTTGCAAGTTAAGATATTAATATTGTCAAAATTAACAATATTAAGAAAGAGACTTCTAACTATTATCGAATAAAAAGATAGAAACTCTCAAAAATAGAATTTCGAAAAGTCTTAATTTGTAAATATTTGATATATATCTTTTGCAAGATTCTATTTGTAGTCAAAAAAGCTTACAAAACAATACAAAAACTAATAGTTATAAAAGTCTAAATTAATTTATTAATAATTTATAAAAAAGTATATTTTCAAATTAATAATTCAAAAAAAATTTAATATTATACAAACAATTTTTTTAGAAATAGATTAATTAATTTAATTTTTAAATACATTTACTTAAGCAATATTATTATTTCAAAAGACAAGCAATATTGCTCTTTCGTACAAGAACTAATTTGAAAAGAAAAAAGAAAAAAAGAAAAATTCTTTCGATTAAATAATAACTAGTTTTGAAACAAAAACTTTATCGATTGTAGAAGTCGAAGAGAAGACGTTAAGTTTAAATTTCAAGTAAGTTGTAATTAACAAAGCGCGTAAACAAACAAAGCAAACAAAGACGTTCTATAATTTTTCAATATTAGAGAGTATGTTAAGTCTAAATATTGCTTGTCTTAAAGATAATAAAGCATGTTAATAAACAAAATAAGTAAAGACGTCTTACAATCTTTCAACACTAAAGAGCATATCGAGCTCAAACATTGCTCGTCTTAAAGTTAACAAAGCACGTTGACAAACAAAAGCGACAAAAGTATTCTTCGAGAAAATAAATTCAAAGAAGACATTAAATCAAGATACTACTTATATCAAAGCAAACAAAAAAAAAGATCAAACAAAAGAGTTTTTCGAAATAGCTTCTTTAAAATTATTTAAAATCTTTATCGATAAATTCGAAGAGTTTGTTAAGAACATTTATTAAAATAAAGATTAAAATAACAAATCTAATTGTATAAAAATTGAGCAAAACAAAGCTTCAAAGTCAAATAATTTTCGTCGACAAATATACAAAAAAGTTACATCGCATTTGAGAAAATTTATAGAAAATCTTAAGAACGCTAAAACGACATCAAAATTAAATAAATTAAACAAATAAATAAAAAAACAAAATTTTAAAGACAAGCTTTCAAAGAAAGATCTAAAGAACTTTCTTATTTAGATCTTTACATTTGTTGTTAATTTCGAAAAAACAAAAGATTATTACAAATCTTTGCAAAAGAATCTAGCTAACAATATAACAAGAGAGAAATTAATCAATATTAATAACATTTTAAATTAATTAAATAAGCAACATAGATATCTTGAAATCTAGCTTATAATTATTTTATTTAGATTAAATACTAATAAACCAAGATTTAAAGTAGCAAAGTTATTCGAAGTAGCAAAATTATTTGAAACAACAAAGTTCAAAGTTGTCGATCAAGTTAATCAAGCTTTTATCAAAGATAATATAAGGATCAAAGTTAATATTAAAATATTCGATAAATTAAATAACTTAACGTCTTTCGAAAAAGTTGTAATTGTTCGAAAAGCTAAATTTGAATCGCAAGTTATCGTAAATTATAAAACAAATATAAATTTATATTTTAAGATATATTCTAAGATCGAATTTAAAAAAGAAGTTGTTAAAGAATAGCTAAAAAATAAAATATACAAAAGCAAAAATCTATTAAAGAACATAAAAGTCAATTAGATACAAATTTACAAACAAGTTAAAGTTAAGAAAATAAATCGTAAGTTAATTAATAAAATCGCGCGTATTTGAAGTAAAATTCAATACTACTTAATCAAAGTTCTAAGAACAAATTACGTAAACATCAAATCAATGCTCTCTAAAATAAAAGAACTTAGTTTTGTTAAACTCAAACGTATTAATACACAATTAAATTGTTAAAACAAGCAATTGCTCGCGAAACTTAATTAATATTGTAAAAAAAATAAGCACTTAAACATCAAGAAGCAACTAACAAATAATAATATCGAAAGAATGTTATAATTGTCATCGAACGCAATAATCGAGACTAAGAAAAAAAAGAAGAAAAATATAAAAATATAAAAATATAAAAATATAAAGAACATAGTTTCTTAGAGAATAAATCTAAAGCGCAATTTAAAGTCAAAGATCGCTTTACGCACGTCGAAGACATCTTAAATTTTTAAATATTTTATCGTTCAAGCATTATAGCATGTTGTAAAAAAGATAAACAAACAATAGCAAAAACAAAAACGCGAGAGTCTCTTAAAATTTGATTTTCTTCAATTAGTCTTTCTTAAGTTATAATAGATTTAGAACAAAAACAATAATAAATTATTAAAATAAAAAGCTTCTATATACATACTTTTGTAATTAAACTATTGTATCTTCTTTAACAAGTAGAATTATATAAAATGCTTATATAATATTTCTTTGTTTTGTCTAAAATTTCAATGTAAAAATTGATTAAAATCTATCAAACCTTAACATAAAACTAGCGCTAGCTTATTTAATTTCTGTATTTAAATTAAGAATATTCTCTCTACAATTGTTTATTGCAATCAAGATTCTTATCTATAAATTCTTAAATATTAATTTTGAAACATTGTTTTGACAAACTTAAAAGCAAACAACGTCAATTCAAGAGCAAGAATTGCTTATATGTTGAAGTCAAATCTAAATTATAAGATTTTATACAATTATACACAAGCAAACAAAAATATATATCTACAATATCTAAGCAATAAAGATATAAAAGAAAGAGTTCTTATATTAATTAGCAACGCAATGCAAAGCGAACTTGTTATATTGTCGCACAATTAACACACTTAATTGCGACAACGTTTCAAAGTATTTAAGACAAACAAAAAAAATCTAACAATAGCAACGACTTTAAGATAAGTTGAGAGAATTTCTCTTTAAATACAATGCTAACTAAAAATAGTGATTTTATATTATAAGTTATAAAAATAAAATACAATTAATGTTAAGTTATTTCGACAACAAACAAAAAGAAAGCGTTAATCTTTTATTCTTAAAATTTAGATTTGTTACGACTTACAATGTTGATTTCGAAGATATACTAAAGACGCATCACGTTATAGAGACAAATAACAAAGAGCTCAAAAATTAAAGAAAGCTTTAATTATTAATAGAAAGAGAACGCGCATTTGTATCGTCTAAGAATTATAAAATTAAAAATATTTAAATAATTGTACGACGCAACTCAAACGAGAATAGCGTTTCTTCTAGTGTATTTTTAAGAATTTTTCTCGTAAGCAAAGTAGACATCTATTACACGCTAAAGAAGCACTAGAATTATCAATAAATATATTGAATATCTTCTTATATAAACTACAATTCTAAAATTGTATCTCTACAATTAGACTATGCTATTAAATATTATATTAAACTCTTTTCTAATAAAGCTATTTGAAGACTACAAGGACTTGCAAGCTCTAGCAAGAATAAACTCTTGTTTCTTATATTCTTTGTCGAGTTAAAAGAGATATCGAACGCAATAAATATTTCAAAATTACAAAATTTGCACAACAAAATAAATATAATTTACAATATGTTAAGATTGCATTAGACAATAGATTAAAAAAAAGAAAATCTACAATAGAATCTAAATACTATCGCTTAATATTAACAACAAAATATAAAAACTTCGATATTATTAAATTTCTAAAAATAATTATAAATATAATATTTATTATTTAAAAATTCTTAGATATTAAGCAATCGAAAATTCGAAAATAATTATTGTTTTGAAAACAAAAGCTTTAATAAGAAATATTGTAAATTAAATGCGCAATATATTATTTAAAGATTTATAAGTTGCGATAAATATTTGCGAAAAAACTTTCAACTCTTAGCTCTTAAATTTTAAATTCTATTAAATTAACTACAACACACAACATAAATTAGAGAATAAAAACATTTTTCCAATATTTAATTACTTCTTTGTTAATAAAACGCAATCTATTGAGTTTAATGCATAGTTTAATATCGCTTTAAAATCTTAAAAGAATCTCAAAATTAACATTGAATTTATACATAAATCTATTAAATTAACACGAATTAATATTTCGATGTTAACTTAATAGTCGAGCCTCTTTAACGCCAAGAACGATAAAGAAGAACTTAGAAAAAAAAAGTAAAAACTAAACAATCTCGCGAGAAGCTAGCAATAACATACATACGTTAATAGCATTTAATATAAACACTTAGTTGCACAAAAATTTAATATTTGAATATTTTGCTAAACAATTATATATAACAAACAAAGTTGTAAAGAATATGCATAATAATTTTGCAATTTTATAATTATTATATATTAAATCTATTGTCTTCGATTTTCTAGCTATCTATCTTAACGTTTAAACAAATTATATAGCAAAATACTATCTTGAAACAACAATAATATCTAGTTTTATTATATTAACTAGATTAATTCTTCTAAAATTATTAATAAAGACTTGATAAACTACGACTTAAATTAAGACTTTTTGTATATTTGTAATTTCTAATAATTATTAAGTGTTAATCTCTTTAAACTAATATTTAGAATACATAATTTACAAAATTGATTTAGCAGGTTTTTATAAAAAGTCGTTTCAAACAAGACATTAAGCTTTTGCTAATTTTTAAATTATTGCATTGTCTAAGAAAATGCACTAGTTTTTTGTTGCTTTTACGTAATGCTTTTGACGTAAATAATTACAAACTTAATCGAATAATAGATTAAAAAGTCAATCTTTTTCTAATACTAATAACATAACTTAAAAAAAGTTTTCGAAGAACTAGATTTTTGACTTTTTGATTTATAAATAATAGAATAGAGAGTTGCTAAATTGTTAAATTAGTTATCTTTCTTACAATTTTAGTCAAACAATCTATATTAATTAACGTAATCTCTTTTTTATCTATTACGTGTAATTACTTTAAATGCTTGCAAATAATTATATTAATTATGCGTACAAAACGACAATAATACAACATAAAGAGATAGAGATTATAATAGATCTTATATATCTTTATAGTTATTTAAAAGCTAACTTCTTTTAAACATTCTTTTTTGACAATTTGGAAAACAATCTCTTATTTAATAATTTGACAATTACTAGACATAGACACTTAATCTTAGCTTTAGATATAAATAATAAAAAGTAATCGAATCTTTATCTTCAATATAATTATGTTTATTTTACGTAATTTAGTAAGAAAAAGAAGTTATCAACTTCTTCAATTACGTTTATTTATAAGATCTAAATTATATTTTTTAAAGCAATATATTTTGAAGATACAATATCGTATTTTGCGAATAGCGCATTTATAAAAAAGACAAACAAGTTAAAAGTTAATCTTCGCAATAAATAACTAAAATTAAACAAAAAAAAATTGTAAACGCAATAGCGATATTGTAAACAATATTTGCTCTTCTTCTTATTTAAGTTGTTTTCTTTTTTTTGTCTTGTAAATATTGATTGCAATTTAATTATTCTTGTGTTAATTTTCTCGTTGCTATCAAAGAAATATGTTTTTAATATATTTTATAATTGAATTTCAAACTTTTTCGACAAGTTATTAAGAATAAGTTGCTTATATTGTAGTTTGTTAATCGTATATTGTAGTTTGTTTCGCAAACTTTTTGCTTTTAACTTTGTACTCTCTTATTTGTAAGAAAAAAATCAAGATTCATGTTATTTAAAAGATTAATATTTAAATCTTCTTTGTTCGAAAGCTCAAGCTTGTTAAGAATGTTAATTGATATCTAAACAATGATTTGTTTATATTTAAAATATCTCTTTGTTGCTTTATAACAAATTAATTCGTGTTGCAACAATTAAATTGCAAAAACGTACTTTCTTCTTTATTCTTCGAAAGTTGCTTGTTAAATATTAAGTTATCTCTAAAAATTAATTGCGACTTGTTTCGACAATTCTATAAATTTAATATATTTTTTTTGTTTATAACTTAGAATTTGAATATAAAGCTTGTTAAATTAATCAACGTAATCGACTCGAAACAAGTAATTATTCAAAATATTGTATTAGCTTTGAAAAATATTAATCTTTCGATAAAGATTCTAATTTGAAAACTATTTAATATTATATGTTGTACAAATAGATAAATCTACTTGTTACTAATGTTAGCTTTATAATTTCTAAGAAAAGCAAAAAGTCTTTATTACTTAAAACGCTTAATATTCGAAGCTTACTATATAGTTTTGCGATGTTATATCTACAATAATTGAGCTTTTTTTAAGAAAGTAGAGATAAGAAATTAACGAATTGCTAAGCTCTATAATTTTTTCAATAAAAACAATTACGTCAAGATATACTTCCGAAAACGCAATATATAATAAATGTCTTTAATTCTTTGCAATACGTTCTAAATCTAATATTTATATCTTAGACGAAATTAAAATTAGTTACTTCTATTGTAATAATATGTTTTAATTAATTCTATTTTATAATACTTTTAAGAGCATTAATAATATAGATCGAATTTTCAAAAGTAGCGAAATTCGAATAGCGCAAATAACTAATAGAATTACAAAGATAAGTAAAGTATAAATATACAATGCGTAAAAATTAACTAAACTTAAAAACATTGCTTGTATAAAATAAGCATTCTTGATAAAAAAAAATTAATATATAAAATTAATATACATAATTATTTACGTAATATAATATAGCATCGACGCACAATAGTTTTAATGATATTTTCAAAATTTAATTATACATTTGCAATTAGTCGAACAAAACTTAGTTGCAATCTTTTATTCGTTATTTTTTATTATTTAAATATTATTGCTTCGAAGAAATTAATAAAGAAAGTCGATCTTATCGAAGCAATTTTTTATAATTTTTTTTTTGTTTTTTGAGATAACTTTTATTAAGCAAGAATCTTTGTTTAAAGAGCAATAGAATTAATTTATTAAGAAATTTAAAAATTAACTCGACGTATACTTTTCTAGATACGAAAATATTACATTAAATCAAGATAAGTTATTTGCAAAAAACATAACTAATCTAGACTTTAATCAAACGACAAAGAATGTAAAAAACAAATTAATTGATTTAAATATCGATTAAATATTTATAAATTTAGTTAATTAAACGTTTAAAATACTAGAAAATAACGTATCTAATATAAATCTTAATCTTGATTAAATATTGTTAAGACTTAATACAATTAAAGCATTATATAAGTATTGTATCTCTCTTGAATAATAATTGCTTACAATATAATAGACTAAAAGAAAATTCAAAATATATCAAGTCAAAAAATCTACAAAAAAACAAAAGCTAATCTTTACAAAAAACAAATTAACGATTTTTAGTATTACTTGATTGCACTTTATTTATTCTTTTAAAAGATAAGAGCAATCTTAAAGATATTAATATAATACGTTTATCTTTTATAGCAGATTAAGATATTTACTATCTTAATTAATATGCAATATAATAGAAACTTCGATTATAACTAAATGCAACGTTTACGTTAAAATATATAGTTAATATAATTAAGTTTAACAATAGCAAGACTAGATAGAAAATTAGATCTTGTTTAATCTAAAGTGCTTTTTTATTATACAATTATTCATAAATATCTTTTCGCAAGATATCTCTTTTGTAAATCTAAGGGATTTTGGCAATCTTATTGCTAAAAGAAAACTTAATAACGTTAATATAATATATATATAGCACAACTACAAAGCAATAAATGCATTTATTGTTGCAATATTAAAATAGCATTTGCAACTATTACGTTCTTTATGCAATTGCGTTATGTAATAGAAATTAAATATACTAAATCTTAAGCTATTTAAATTCTTTGACAATTTGTTTATTGCAATTAGTAAAGTCGTTTTATAATTTTCGCAATTAATTTATTTTTACAATTATTTCTTTGTTAGCATAAGTACGCAATCTTAAGTTATACGCAAAGCTATATTGTTACAAGATAGTATTTCTATTGCTTCGATACAAACATATAAAGTTAATTTTAAGTACTTTGAGAGAAATATAAGTTTAAAGCAATTTGAGAAATTAATATTTACATAAATAACAATAATAACAAATTAACAAATTGTTATATAAAGAGAAATCTATTCGTCATTTTTTATAATCGAGAGTATTTGACAAAAGTTATTTTATATATACTCGATTTACAAAAGTAGTATACAACAATTATTTTTGTTTAGATTTAGTTAAAAATTCAAGAGAGATATATTGTATATTAATTTATTGCGTATGTATTACGTTTAACTATAATTATATAAAATATTTCTATTTTAACTTTGCAATTAATTTGTTATCTTAAAGATCTTCAAGTCTTAATTATAATTAAAAGAAGTTGTCTTCGATATACTAGACTTATTATTATTACAAAATATTTTAAAGTCGTTTAAAATTTATTCTAAAATTAAAAAAACGTATTTGTGTAATAAAGTACAAAATCTTGTTCTTCAAATCTTCTTTGTTGTTTGATAAGAATTTTGTAAAATATAATTTTTGTAAAATATATTTTGCGAACGTGTAAAGAATTTCGAAAATATAATAATATATATTATTGTAAAACGTTGTAGTAAGACGTATCAAATCAAAAATAATAGATTTGATTTTTCTATAAAATATTTTAATTAGCACGATCGCTTTATTGTTTATACAAGATAAAATATTTTTTTCTTCGAGACTTAAGTATTTGTATAATTAGACTTTAAGAATTTAGCACTCTTTAAATGTTGTTAAATTTATATTGATTTCTAACTTACGTGTTAAATATCTTAACATATAGCCTTTTTCTTGGATTTTAATTTTTAATTAAGCTTGCGCTATCTAGTTAATCTATAATAATCTTAAATTTTGGCTTCTTTTCTCTTTTATTTTAATTATTGTTAAATTTTTAATCAACAATTTATATTTTGAACTAGAAGAGTTTATTTTTAATACGCAAAACTTTGCATAGTTCTTAGCAAATAAATAGATTTAATTAATTTAGAAACATTCTTAAATATAACGTTTTTTTATTGTTTGCTAAATCAAATATAACTTCGAGACTTAATTATAAATTTCTATTATATTCGATTAATTTTAGAAGATATTTCTTAAAATCGTTCGACATAGATATATTTTTGCTATATTTGTATTTTAGAATTATATTTAATCTTTTTTGCGCAAAGATTAAATTATAATTAAGTAATATTCTATCTTAACAAACTTATTATTAGCAAAACAACTATGTTAAGAAAATAAAAATGTTATACAATTACAAAATATATTACATAAACTATTTGCTTCTAGAAATAAAATTGTCTTCTTTATTATTACTTTGCTTATAACAAAAATATATATTGTTAAAAACAATAAAATTTTCTTCTTGTATATTTGAACTATTTTAGAAGTTTTTATTTTTTACTTTTTTACAATCTTTAATTTCGCCTAAATATATAATAGATGCGCTATATATATAGTGTCATAAATAGAAATTATATTAGAGTTTACATTTTCTTTTGTCGAAGTTCTTTTCTTTTCGAATTTTTGTTTGGACAAAAATTGTCTTCGATTAATTGCGCTATTTAAGATTATATTACGTTGCAAACGCTATTATATCAAAATTATCAAAAGTATTATCAAGTTAATTAATGCTTTGTTGCTAGACTCTTTATTTATAACATATTACTATAAGAGTTACTTTTATTAACTTAATATTGTTGCTTTTTAAAAAAAAATAGATCAAATTATTATTAAATTAAAATAACTTACTATCTTACTATAGAATAAGTCGTAGACAACGTTCTTTTAAGATATAGCGTCAAATATAGCTTGTAAAATTCTTAAAGTCGCTTCTAAATAATCTATTGTACTTTTAATTTTATATTACGTTTCTATTAAAATTGTTATTAAAACGTATTTTCTTCTATATTGTCTTATTTTTTTAAGTCGATAATACTTAACTTGCGTTAAATAATATATAAAAGAATAAAAATAGCAATATTGCATAAAGTAAATAACGAGTTGTCGAATTTAATTCTTTATTATAGATAGAACTATTATAGAGATGTTAAACTTATATTTACTTTATATGCATATAATGTAGTTGCGCAAATATCTCGCATATATAGTTTAGCGTTTTGCTAATATTGTAAAAGATTGCGATCTAATAACTTAGCAATTTACTTTATAGTCTTTTATAATAAATAAACACTTATTATATTGCTTAATCTTCGACTTCTAAAATATATTTAAATGCTAAAGTTGTTCTAATAAGTTTGCAATATCGTGTTTTAGAATTTCAAAATAATTGTCTAATTTAAAAATAGTTTTTTAAGTCTAGTCGCAATTTCTATAAAACTTTAATAAAGAATTTATGTTCTCTAAATTTTATTTTTACAAATTTGCATTAAAATTAATAGTGAGTCTTTGTAAATAAGACTAATAAGTTCTTACTATTTATTGTAGATTGCGCATTCTTCTTTCGTAAATTAATTCTTTAGAATAAGCAATAAAATAAGAATATTAAATGCATTAAACAAATAGACTTATATCTAATTGTTATATTGTTATTTTCAATATTTGCAATTTTGTAATTCTTGTTTCTTCGCTAAACTTAACTCTTGAAATTTAGAATAAACTTCTTTAACAAATTTTGCAAATATCTTTGTTAATGCTTTTTTTTCTTTATTGTCGATTTTAATTTTGACTATACTTTGCTTAAACAATATACGTTTTCTTTTAATTTTAATATTTTGCAAAATCTTTATTGTAAATATTTATTTTTTAATAGATAAAAGCATCTTATTTTTAAACAATTTAATCTAAGTTTTTTTAATAAATTAACAAATAACTTTAGTTATTAAACTGATTTTCGATGTTTTAAGCTTAATATATTTTTGCTCTTAAGCAATTGCTTTATCTTAAATTATTATTACTTTTTTATATTCGATTGCTTCGATTATTTGACGCAATTCTTTTATTTGTTTTAAGTATTTTAATTTAGATTGTTTGTACTTCGAATTAATAATAACAAGATAATTTTGTTTTTTAAGCTAAGCATCTTAAGATTTTAAATGCAATAAAGACTCCCAATTTAATTTGCGACTCTTTTTAGATTTTTTTTAATTTTGACTAGACTTGTTTTCCAAAATATTTTTAAATATACAACGCTTTTTAATTATAAGTTTCTTGTTTAAAGACAAAATTATATTTACTATTTGTCGTTTACTTCTTCTTTAACATTTTAAATCGACTAAACATTTAAAATAACAATATTGAAGTCAAATATTGTTTATTTGATTCTTTAATATATTTTGATTAAAGACGAGATAATTTGCATTATATATTATGTATATTCTATAATTAAAATTGTTTTTTTGCTATTAAGATAGTTGCAAATCTTCAATAGTTATAAAGAAAAATATAGAAGTAATAGAAATTTTTTTATATCTTGTTAATTGCGATAAAATTTCGATTTCGATTTTTCTATTTTTTTATAGCGTAGACTAATCGCTCTTTGATAGTTAATATTATCTCTAAGTTTAATATATTTTTAACAAGAGAATTATATTGTTAGATAATAATACGTTTAAGATTTATATTAAATAGCGTTTAATAATTTTGAAAGCAACATAAAAGAATAATGCAATTGTAATTGCAATTTAATAATTATTGCATCTTTAAATTGAATTGCTAATTGTTACTCTTGAATAATATGTAAAAGCTATGTAATATCAAAGTCGTTTTTGATTAATTAAATAAAAATAATAACGATATTAAGTTAAAATTAGTAAATTATTCTTCTTGTTAAAAACGAGAGAAGAAATAATTGATTTTATTTAGATTGACAATCTCTAAGCGTTTATCGTCGTTAACAACGAAGGTTTTCTCGCGATAATTATTATGTTTATAGCGTTAGAAACAAGTACTTTCGTCTAAATATACGCACTATTGTCTTTAATATAATTAATTGAGAAAATTATATTGTAAAATAAGACTTGTTAAGATGCCTTAAATAGTAGTATCTTAATAAAGAATAGATAGAAGCATCAAATATCGAAAAATATTTTTTATAAATAAAAGTAGAAATAGAAACAAGCAATAGAATAGAGCAAAAGACAATTTATTAACAAAAGAGGAAGATTTAGATAGCAATGCTAATATTGTTTTAAATATGTTTACTTTGCTATCGTCATCGTACGTTTTAAACAACTCTATTAGTTAATTACAATATCTAACATTATAGCAATTTTTGCGTTCTACTTTTTGTTGTTTTTTTTACAATTCTTTTACAATTAATCTTCTCTTTTATAACAACTCTTGTCAAGTTTGTCGCAAAAAATATTAGAAAAACCAATTTATATAAGATTTACGCTTTTGAGTAACGATTTCGCATTGCTTTTTCAACTACTAAATTGTTACAAATTCTTTTGTTAATTATAAAGAAATTCTATTTCGTTCGACAATTATTTATAAAATTGTTTTGTTACTATTGTTTATATTTTGTTATATTAAATTAATCTAGAATCTTGATTCAATTTTTCAAATAACGCTTATTAATTATTACATTAATTGTATATTATCTTTATTTTAATTTTTATCTTTGCGTCGATTGTATTATTGTCGCTCTTTTTTATTTTATTTTTTAGATAAAAATTCTAGAAATAATAAAGATTAAAATTGAATTTTCGAGCATCTAAAATATGCAAAATTGTAATCGATTTATGCTTCTTTTTCTTTATAAAATTATAATTAGTTTTGTTAATTCGATATATTATTGTTTTTAAAATTACTTATTTTAGAAGTCTATTATTGATAATTTCTAATTTTAATTCTAGTATTATTGTAGCAATTAATACGTCTTCTAAAGCAATTTAAGATAGTTAGAGAACGTTGTTGCATTTATTTATAACGTCTCTTATTACTTTAGCATTAATATTCGACGCTAAGATTATTCTTTTTATTTTATTAAAAGAATGGACTTACGCAATTGTAATAAATCTCTATTATGTTAAAGTCTACAACTATTAACTAAGAAAAATTAATTAGTTTCGAACATATCTTATATTTGAAAAACAACGCACTAAAGTATTTTTTTTCAAATCTTTTTTTTAGATTCTTGTTGTATTTTGAATATTAAATTGAATTGTTTTTTAAAAGTTCGATCTTAGTACTTTCTTTTTTCTTTGTTATCTTTGTATACTTTTGAAAATATTTGTTTTTTAAGTTTAATTATAATTTTTATTCTAATATCTTTGAATCTTGTTTATAGAAAAAACGCATTAAATAGAGTTTAAGATTTAGATAAACTTAATTAAGCAAACGTAAAACTAATATATATTAGCTTTTATTAAACTTATTTAATAATAATCTTAATTGTAATTATCTTTGTATGTTATACAATATATACAAAATTAATCAAGTATATCTATATTTGATAGACGTATCTCGTATTATTAAAACATTGTTTTTAAGTCTTCGCAAACACTATTTTTGTAACAAATATTTTTAGAAATTTTTTATTTATTTTTGTTTTAACTTGTCTCTACAACGTATTTTTTTTACAAAATACGTGTTATATAAATTAATAAAGATTTTTTCGAACTATTTAAAAAGATTTTAGAGCAAGAAAAAATAGTTTGCATACTAAAGATCACAAAGACGAAATTTATACAATTAACGATAAAATCTATTAATAATTCAAAAGATTTAGACTGGTCGCGCTAACCCGGAAATGTCACGTGCAAATGCCAAGACTTGGGTCAAAAAAAATTCGAGGAATCGAATCGCTTAAAGTAGTTTAGTCGATTACTATAAGTAGTTTAGCGCGAAGCGCGCTAAACTAATTTGAGCGATTTGATTTCAAAAAATCGTCGCGACTCGATCTTGGCGCCAGGTCGAGTTAGAGCGATGATATCATAACCTGGCCCAACGATCAATCTAAAAAGATTATAATTTTACGAAAGTTAAAATAAGCAATTTAAATTACGCGTATATTAAAGGTAAACAATCTCTTTAGAAACAATATTTAGACAAAAAGAATCGCAATTATATACGTTTTTTTATTTTTTATTTTATTTAAATGTTATTAATATTTTTCGTAAAAGCAAAAGTTAATATACTCTATTATTGTTAACAAGAGATAGCTTGTTTGAACAACAAAATCGATTAAAATTAACAAGAATTTAAAAAAAAAAATTTTTTTTTAACGTTTATACAATTTAATATTTAAGAGACTACGTATATAGCTTGTCAATCTATTGTTCGATATATATTCTCGTGTTTTAGATCTTAATATTTCGAAGCTTTGTCAATAAATATTAAATAAGAAAACTTGTCTAAGAGCTAATAAAGTTAATATATACAAATTGTTCTAGTTGTTATCTTTATTATTGTACTTATTTTATTATAGTTTGTTCTTGTCGCCTTTATTGATCTTGTATCTTAGATTGCTTATTTTACAATTTTGTTGTCTTAATTGTATTGAATTAATGCGCTTTCGATATAGTTGTTTAATTATATTTAAGATATTTTATTGCAATTAATTTTGATTGCACTAATTACGTTGCTATTATATATACTATATATTATTACAAAACGTCGAGATCTATTAACAAAAATAGTTGTCAAATTTTCTTTTTCAAAGTATTGCTTTACTTTTTTGTTTATATAAGTCTTTTTAACAATCTTTTCGTCTTCGAGTATTATAGTTGTTATTTGAGAAGTACTTTACAATTTTGATTTTATATTGATAATATTAGTTACAAATCTTTCTAAAATAAGCAATTACTTCTCTTTTTATTTAATATTGCGATATTTTTTAATAAGCGCAAGTTCGATTCTTTAAGTAAAACAACTAATCGATTAATATATTTTTGTCTTAATTATAAATATTATGTTAAGACAAAAATAAGAAAAGCAAATAGCTTTGTTTTGAATATAATAATATACTTTCGCCTTAATCTATATTAATCTAGCTTGTATCAATAAATTGCTCTTGTATTACTTGTATATAATTTTAACACTATATTAGAGTTTGTCTAATTAATTATTACTTTGTTAATTCTTTTGCTTAATTCTATTATCTTTGATTTTTTTTAAATAGTGTTTTGTTACAATTTGCTTTACGTTATAGTTTTCTAGTCTAATATAAGAGATCTACTTTATTTAACAACTCTAAATTAACTGTTTACAAGTATCTACGTTATAAAGCTCTATATAATAGACTTGTTTTTTTTAGTACGCAACAATTATAATAGAGCAATTTGCGTCGATTAAGCTATAATTATAATTATTGCTACAACAACAATACTTGTCTTTCAATTAATTTTAAATAATATTGTTGTTTTACTTCTTTAATTTATGTCTTAAACTAAAATAAGAGAAAAGAAGAAAAAATCAAAGTATTGTAAAACAAGAGAAAGTAATTATTTTCGAAGTCTTTTACGAAAATGTTTTGATTAATTTGATTAAACAAGAGAATCAAGTTCTATCGATAAAATCTTCTTCAATATATATAATAAAATAGAGAATTTTATATTAAACAAACGTAATAATCTTGCTTTGCTAACGTTTTAATATAAATTTCTTTGTATTAAAAAACTTGTAGTATAAATTCTAAACAATTGTCTTAAAATTAATAATAATAAGATATTGCGCATTAAATAACGCTACAACAATATAAAAATTACTAACAAACATGCAAGTTTAAATAAAAAGAAAAGAATAACAATTACGCAAATTGCTAGTAACTTTTTAGAAATAAAATTAATAAAGTCTTAAAGCTTTGTTTGTTAGAGTTTAGCAAACAATTGTTTAGTTTTATTTATATAAAGCTTTTTACATTCGAGTAAGATTAAGAAAATCGCTATTGTTTCAAAGTTGCATTTACTCTTAACTAAGTTTTAATTTTCTTATTTTTTTCTCTCTTCTTAATTAAGTTATTTGTAGAATGTCTTAAAGTATAAATTTTGTTCAAATAAATAAAGATTTTTTTTGTTAATTAATTGTTAAGAGTCTAATATTGTTCTATATTAGATTAATTGTTGATTCGATATTCGATTCCAAATTCAGAATCGAATTAAATTGCCAAGAAATCGAATAGAATCGAATCGCTTAAAGAAGCTAGCTTATTACTATAATAAGTTTAGCTTAGTCGAAAAGTTACTATTTTAAGCAATTCGATTCCAAAAAAAAATCGAGGAATCGAATCTTGACGCTCTCACGTGATATTTTCGGTTTCTCGCGATTAGTCTATTCTATATAGGCAAAAATAAAGTATGCGACTAATATAGAAAATAAACGCATCTATTGATTAAAATGTCGTAACAAAAGATATTATTAATTAATTTGTCAAATAGTGTTTACAATCTAAAGTATACTATCTACATTATTAGTTTCTAATTTTTAAGATAATCTTAATCTAAAGACTTTAATTAATAGATCTAAAAACTAGTTTAAAAGTATTAATTTTTTTTATAAGTTTTTTATTCTTTAACGCTATTTGTTTATTTTTTTTGTGGTTTTTTTAACTTAATTTGTAGAGTGCAATCTAATATATCTTTAAACTACTTTTGTATTTTCTCTCTTTTGTTTGCTTTTAATATACAATATATAATTTAGTAGAGCAAGAAGAGCAACTAGAGACTTTTTGTCAAAATAAAGACGACGCATATAGTTCTTAAGATTCTTTCGTTTTAAGAAAGATAATTATAAGTTACGTTTATCGATTATATAAGAGCAAAAAAATAGATTTTTGTTCAAATTATATTGTTAATATGTTTTTTTTTTCTGTATATTGCAAGAGTTACAAAGTATAAGACTAAAAAGAGAGAACATAACAATAAATTATTAATTACTAAAGATAAAATTAAGATAGTACTAAATAATTGCAAAAGATATATCGCGCTTATATATACTTGATTGTATAGATTTTTATTATTTATTGTTCTTGCATCTTGAATTAAAAAACTTAAGAAAAAATAATATTATAACTTTATATTTGAATGCTTTTGCAAGCATTTAAAAAATAAAATCTTTTATACATTATAAAAAAGAAGAAAATTTTGATCTTTTTTTAAGACAAATTACTTTCTAGATAAGTTAAATCTAAAATAAAAACTTTTTATTAAATTGCTTTTTTAATGCTTGCAACTCTAATAGTCGCAACTCTATTTAATTGTTTATTAATTCTTACTATAACAATTAACTTTAAGAAAATAAACTTAATTTTAGCTTCGAATATTGTTACAAATGCTTTAGAAACTAAAAGTATTACTATAAATAACTTGAACAATAATATTATCATTGCGATAATTAATGTGTACAACAAGCAATTATCTCTTTTTTTTGTTTCGAATTAGACTGGTCGCGTCGAGTTGAGTCATCGAGTTCGAGCTAGGTTCCTAGCTCGCCAAGACTCGATTTGGGTCAAAAATCTTGACCCAAGTATTTGAGTCGAGTCAAAGAGTAGATATGAGGTACTTAACGTATAACTTGGCTCAACTCGCCAAGACTCGAAAAATTTAGATTATTTTTAAAAAAGTGCATTAATCAACTTAATCAAATTAATTAATTTAATTAATTTGTTTATAATATTATATAGTAATGCATTTAGATAATGCATTTGTACGTTATTTGTGCGTTATTATTTTTAAACTATTTTTAGTAATTCAAATAATGCGAATTTTTTTAAAAATAGAAAATCTTGGCATTTTGACGTCATTTTCGATTGCTTGGCGAGTCAATTAAGTCAAGTCAAGAAATCGTTAACTTAGATCGATTTCGAGCTAAGTCAAGAGATTGATATCAAGTATTTGGATTGAGCTAGAATGTTAATACCGAAATTCGACCCAACGATCAATCTATTTCGAATACTAATAACTTGTCTTCGATAAATAATTCTTAGACTACTATACTTTTTAATAATGTCTTTACTTAATATACTTTCTTAACTAAATAAGTAAAAAGAATATATGTAAATTCGAATCTTAATTTTAACAAAAACAAGATTAAAGACAACTATATAAGCTTATCTAATATTAATATTAATTATATAGATAGCTATTTTGTGTTTATAATATGCTTTTTCGAGAGTATAACAATGTTCGATTGCAATATTAATTTGTTTAAGTAGTTAAATATTTTATGCAATAATTAAGTCGACAATTCTATTTATTTGAACTTTGCTTAAAATATTTTTAAAGAATTTGCTTTATCTTTTTTTGTAATTTGTGCAAAAGCAATCTATATTTATTCGAATAACAACAACGTTAATATTAGCAATTTCAAAAGTAATCTAATTTTCTATTGTATTGATATGTTATACAATATATCTTAACAACAATTTAAACAAAACAACATACTATATAGTAAACGTATACGAATCAAAGTTATAAAATTATATCTCTTAGAAAGAGACGTCTTGTTATTATTTCTTTCTTTATTTTTGCGCAAATATTGCTATCGATATTACTTGTTGCAATATTTCATTTACAAATAAATTAACAATGCAAGTAACACGCTTTTACGTAGTGCATATTAATAGCTTCTAAAACTTTAATAATAAATGCTCGCTAAGCGAGTTATATCAATATAAAAAATATTTAATTTATAATAATAGATAAAAATATATAATCTACTTTTGACTTAAAAAAAATTGATTAAAATTGATTAATAGTTATTGTTTTGTTTGTTATGTAATAAGAAATCCCTCTAAATATATAGCTTGCTTGCATTAACAATAAAGTAATAAGCAAAATATTTGACTTACTTAATAAGATAATCTCAATATGTAAAGATCTTTGTACACATAATTATTACGACTTATTAAGCGAAAATTCAATATTAAGATTTAAGACATAACTTAAACTTTAGATAATATAATGTAGTTTGCAGATAAAGTATAGTTGATACTTAGATCTTAAGTGCATTTACGTTATTGTCTATATAAGTGCAACAATTTTCAACGCTATAGATTATATAGCGATTGTAGTTTAGCGACTAGATATTTCTTAAATATTAATTGAATTGTTAATCGCAAGTATAAAATAAGAAAAGATAAATATTAATTTTCTTAACCTTTTTACATTTTAAAACTAGTTAATAGTATTTATTGTTGCAATAATTTAGCAATAGTTTTATCTTGCTTTAAACAACATTAACAATTCGATTATCTACACTTAGAAAGGCGATCGTAAACTTAAGACAATATCTTATCTTATTTATTTATATATAAATTTATTAAAAAATAAAATAGATTTTGCTTCTATACAATAACAATTTTTACAAATAAACTATTAAGAAATTAATAAGAGCGATCGAATTTATTACAATATAATAATTGCTATTAAGAGCGTATCTTAGTCGAAAAATTTAAGAGCTCAATTATATCTTAATTTTGAATATTTGTCTCGATTGCTTTATAAAAAAATATTATAAAGTTATTTAATTAATAGTAGTCTAATTAACTTGTCGTAAAATAAGCGATAAAGATTCTTTAAAAGAAGTAAATTTTTCTAATATTAAAAAAAGAATTATTAAATAATTTTAAAATCTCGTTAAAGTACAATTGCGAAAGTACTATATTAACAATAGTTAAAAAATAAATATTGTTAAAATAGAAGAGTTATCAATAGATTTATTTAAATATTGTTGTATTAGAACTTTTAGTTATAGATTTAATAAACAATATAGCAATCTCTTTTTTAAGATATTCGTTAAATTAATTGTAATTATCTTGTTAAAATATAAGCAAAATATAAAGATAAATGCTAGAATCAAATAAAATATTAAAGCGTTCTTTTGACTTAATAATTAATAGATTTATTTAATAAGTAATTAATTCTTTGTATTAAAGATGCTTAAAGACGTTCTCTAAAAATATATTAATATTAAAAAAGAATTAAGAGCTTTTCTTTAAAATAAACGTAATATATTAGAAGATAAAAAATATCTTAAATGTTTAAGTATAAGATTACGTAGTCGTAATATAAATGCACACTAAATGTTAAAACAATCATAAAGATTGTCTAAAAACTTTATCTACTTTACAATTAAACTTGTTTAATAATTTTAATTGTTCTTGTATTTACAATTGTGTTAAATACGTCTTGCTTAAATTATAATATTTTGATTAATTATATATAGCATTGCGCATAACAATTAAAGCTCGAATTAATCTTCTTTAATCTTATTGCGTTATAAGATATTTTCGAAATTTAAATAGTATTAGCTTATTTAACACTTTGTTCAAGTTGCTACAAATTTTTTATTCAAAAACTCTTGTATTTAAATATTGAGTTTCTATATTAAATATAAAGCTCGAAAATATTTATATATTTATATATCAAATAATTAAAGAATAATAAGTTTAAATAAGATTAACAATTTTATATATATTACGCTTTTTATTTTATCTCGCCTTATTTATTTAGTTAACTTTGTTGCTTTATAGACTATACTAATTTCGCTAAAATTAAGTATGCACTATAAGTAAAATATAGAACTAAAAAATAAATAATAAGATAAAACAATAAAATAACAAAACAACATAATAGCATAAAAGCAACTTGAAATCGTAATACTAGTCTAGTAACTATCGAACATAATTGACACTAATGCTCAACTTATTTAAAAGATTTCTTTGATTGTAGCTTTTAATTAATTGAAACTTTCTTAATTAACTTCGAGACACATTTTAACTTAACAAACAAGTTTGTTAATTAACAAGTGAAAGAATTAGTATAAGAAAGAGTTAAACATTTTTTAAAATCTCTTAATTTCTTTCTAAATTATTGATCAAGTAAATTTCAAATTCGATTTACTAGATTAATAATCAAATAAATTTTAAATTTAATTTGCTAAATCAATAATTAAGTTTATATCTAAAACGACAATAGAGTAAATCAAGTCAAATTAAATGCTTAGCGTACGCTTAGTTAACTAAATAAGTTCTACAATATTATCTACTATATTTAAGACTTTCGAAAACGAATTCGTTTCAATCTTCTACGCATATTTAAGACAATATTACAAAATAAAACTTTTGATACAAGATATTAAAGTAAGCTTTAAATGCTTGTAAGCAAAAAAGCAATTAAGAGTTTTGTTGTAAAATCGAGTTGCTTCAAGTCAATTATAAAGATTTTACTTAAAGACTTAAAGTAAAAACAATAAAGTTGTAAAGTTATAAATTTTTATATATTATTAAGCTCTTGCTAAATGCAAAGCAATTTATAAATAGAAACGCAACATAAACAAATTAAAGCTTGTATTCTTGAATTCTTTTATGTTTTCTTTATACTTTGTGTAAGTTTATATTCTTAATATTGCTTTAATAATTCTTGCAAGTTATATTATAAAATATTAAAAATTGCGTAACTTGCATAGTCGTATATGCATATTTGTCTATAAAGTATTTTAAAAGAATTTGTTATTTTCTTTTTTTAATAAATTTGTTTTGTCTTATTGTTTAGTGTTCGAGATGCATATAGTTAATTTAGCGTTGTTTTTAATATTTAAGTTCAAAGTCGTATAATTAGAGTTTAAGTATATTTAAGTTATTAACAAGATTGAGTATTTGTAAGCTTCGTTAAAAATTAATGTAAAAATAAGACGCTCTAGTCTTTCTTAACAACTTATAATTTATACAACTTTATAAATTTTAAAATTAATTCGATTTAACGTCGAGAAGCTTAGTATAAACCTAAGAAATTAATTATAAAAGTTTGATTACACATTAGCGAATCAAATCGAGTTAAGCAATTTCAACTAATATTAAGTAAAATTAAAATCGAAAATTAACGTCGCTAGAAAAAGTAATAATAACAAATATTATAATATTGCTATCTATAATCTATATTTTCTATAGCTAATCTTTTATAAATTTGAGCTAAATTTCGACTATAATTTAACAACGTTAACAAAGAAAAATATATCGATTTATAATATTTAAGACGCAATAAGAAGAATTTATGTTTATTTTTTTTTAACATTGTAAATACAATTTGTTCTAGACGCAATTAAGAACTTAAAAAAAAAAATTGTAATATTGTTTAATCAAATAATTTAGCAAGATTACTTAAAAGAGCTGTTCTAAATTACGATATCTTGATAAACTTTTCGCTTGTTAGACTAAGAATTTTGTTAATATTTTTTAAAGATTTGATTTTCTAAATTTGCAAACAATTTACACAATATCTTGTATTTTTTGATTTGAATTTGCTAAAAAATTATAACTTTTGTTTTGTTTTTAAGCTTTTAACAAAAGACAAAAACAATTTGTTTTAATCTTTTTAAAATAATTGTAAAGTTCTATTCGAGACTATATTAAAGATTAAGATATCGATAAAAATATTAAAAGATTTAAAGTTTTACAATATTTTATTACTTTAATCTTTGCTAAAAAAATTTAACAATAAAGTAAAATGTTAACAATATATATTCGATTCAAAATATTCGATTAATAACAACGTTAATTTTTTTAGTTTTTTTATTAATATTGTTAATACAAATCGATTTGAAAGATTTAATTCGAAGCAAATGCACAATGCGCTTTCGAAATTCGAAATTTTTGCTAAAGATCTAAATATTAATACGCTAAATATAATAAAATAAAGTATACAATTAATAAATTTTCTTTCTATCGACTTTTTGTAAAAATATTTAATACAATATTTGAAAGAACAAATTTAATTAATGCTAATATTGTTAAAAAATTTGGTCGCAAATTCTATGCAAGTTAGACTTAAAACAAATAGATCTAATTCGTATATATTTATAAAACGTCTTTCTATAAATATAAAAGACCATTATTAATAAAAGCAACAAACAAATTTATTATCAATATTTATCTTTTTAAAAGTTAAAAAACAATATACTATTGTTTTTTACTTAAAGCTTAATAATTTACAATTTATTTCTCTAAATACTTAGTAAATAAACAAGCTTAATTGATAATTTAAAGCTATATTAAAAATTAATTAAAAATCTTCGAAATTCTTAGAGAATTAGGTAGATTATATTGACTTTAGTTATCTTAATCTATTATTGACAATTTTTCTCTTACAATTCGAATAATATTACGCAACTCGTTAAAGATAACTATTTAATCGATTTAGATTTTCTCTTAAATAATTAATTTCTTAGTAATAAACGAATAGTCTTCGAAAGAATAGATTTTTTGTTTTTACAAATACTTAATATCTTTAAGAACCAATATAAGAATATAATTTAATTTCATGTTGTTTTAGTTAACAAAAAAACATCTTTATTAAAACAATTTAATAAATTTTCGAATCAATATTAAGCAAAAAAAATTAAAAATCGACTTGCTTATAGTAGAGTTTACAAAAAAGCGAAAACGTTAATCTTAATAAAGACATCGATAACAAGTAATATAGATAACAATTAAAAATAATTCTTAATAGCGTTTAATAATAATTTTAAAGAAATTAAAAAATGCAATACAATTAAGAGAGTCGAAGAAAATAGTAGTACTAGACCAACTATAATATAAGACAACAAAATTAAAAGTTTAATATTGTAATAAAAATTATCAAGAATAATCTATTAATAAAGAAGATCTCTTTGCTTTGAATTTTCTATCTTATTATAAAAATTAACGTTAGCAAGTTAAGTAATCTTATATAGTAAAAAAAGAATTCTTAAGAATTTGCGAATTAAAATTAAAACAATTTATTGCATTTAAATCTTTCTTTTGATAGCTAATATATTCGAAATTATATTTATTAATGCAAATGTTGCAAATATTTATAAGAATTAAGAGACAACAAAGTAATAATTTTCGCAAACTTTTTCAAAAATAATAACTTTACAACTTTAAAAATCTTTACTTTTTATAATTAAATAATTTATCTAAAAATTCTAAACTCAATACGTGCATATCGTACTACTCTTTAATATAACAAATCGATTGAGCTCTTAAAAGATATATATACTAATTAAAATATATTAAAGTTGTTTTCTCTCAAAAGAAATTCTTACTGTTAAACAAAAAGTTTTTTAATAACAAGTTTTTCGAAAAATTAATAATAAAAATTAATATTAAATACTTTTATAAAGTACAAAAAATTTGTAATTTTTAAGTTTTTTTGCTTCGATTTTATATAAAAGAAAAGACTTTTCGAAACAAATTGTTTATATATAAGCGAAGATTTTTTTTTTTTAAAAATTTGTTATTAATATTATTGTAACAAAGTCTTCTATATGTGCAAAGATAATTCGATAAAAGTTTACGTACAAAGTAAAATTATTGTAAACGCAATTTTCTTTAAAGAAGTTAATTTAAACTACAAAATATTAAAGTTTTATTAATTTTAAAAATTTATATATAATGCTTTAAAGTATAATTTATAATTAGAGTCTATTTCTAAATTGCAATCTATATTAATAAAACAAATTTTTGCGAAAAATATGCAATTAAAAGATCTACTTATATATAGTTCAATATTATTAAAATATTCTTACAAGAACAAAATGTAATGTAAGATATTTTATTATATTAAATTACTTACAATTGATCGATAATTGCAATTAAGTTTGTCGTAACAAAACTAAAAAATATTAAATAAAACTTAATATTATTTAATTGTTTAAAGCTTGCAAAGAAAAAGAAAGTAATTATATGAACGTTTGCAAAAAGTATTTAAGATTAAAGTTTTAATAATTTTGTATCTAAAAAGAATTAAGAAATTATCTTTTTTCTTTAATATAATTTAAACAACTTAAGTATTATTATATGCTAATAGATTAATAACAAGTTTATCGATATAGAGAAAACATTAATTGTCGAAGATATCTTTGAGCATTTGCAAAAGTCGCTTTATTTAATATATATATACAAAGACTAGCATAATTATGCTAACATTAAATAAATTAATGCTAATAAACTAGACAATAATTTAAACAATCTTGAAGAAAATCTTATTAAAATTCTTTATTTAATTAGTTACTAAAAAATAGTTTTGTTATTAAACAAAATTAATATATTTCTTAAACAACAATTATTCGAAATAATAATTAATAACTCTTTAATTTTTATTTTTCTACGCAAATTAAAATATTTTTGGAATATTATATTTTTTACAACGAATTGCATAAAAACGTTCGACAAAGCAATTATTAATCAAGTATATTTTTCGTTACAATTTGACAATCTCAATGCGCAAATTAAGAAAAATATATAAGTTAGCTTTCTAAAAAAGATTAATACGTTTTACGATATAATAATTATTAACTTAAAGCAACTAGAGACTTTAATAAAGAAGTTGCTTAATAATTGTTAAATAGACACAATTAAGTAAGTGTATAAAGATTGCGCTAATTATTTGATATAAATTAAGAACGTTGTGCGCATTAGTATTGCATTAGCAAAAAAAGAAAATTCTTTATTTGCAATATTTTATCTATTAGTTGCGATTAAAGAGATTGTAGATTTTGAAGCAAATTTTAGAAATTACAACGCAATAAAGAGTTTAATCTATCACGACTAGAACTAGCATCTTAGGAACTTTTCAAAAATAAGATTTGATTCGACACAATTATAATTTTGAGAAAACAAGTTAATTATAAATAAAAATAGAAACAATAATTGTTAATTACTTTCTTTGTTTATAAAAATCGTAAAAATTAAAATTATTTAGTAAATTTAAGACACTAATATTATTCGTTATATCTTTTTATTCTATTTAATTAATATATTTAAGAAGACAAATACTTTGCAATTAGTAATGCAAGATTCTAATAAATGTTTAAAATAATTTTGTGCATTATTTATTTTGTTCTTAATTATTAATTCTTTATGCTTGTCTCTAGATCTTTAAACAACTACTTTATAATATTGTTAACAAAATCTTCTTTAATAAATACATTTGTTTAAGATTAACTTTGTGCAAATTCTTGTTCGCTAATTTCTTTGAGACAAAAGCTATTCTTCGAAATTTAAATACAATAGATAGAAATGCTAATTTAACAATTAAATATTTCTCGCAAAGATGTTATCTTTTCTAAGTAACTCTTAAATTTACTAATAGAGACTCTATCTTCGCTCAAAATCTTATATTAAACGTATAAAGCTTTATTTTATTAACAATTTTTCTATATATTTGATTTTTCTTTTTGATTTTCGCGTTTATCTTGATCTTTTTGAAGCGTCAATAGTGTCAAATTCTTTAATTCAATATATAGAAAAGTTTATTATTAAGCTTTGTCTTTAAGACGCGATGCAATATAACTTAGACAAAACAAGAAAAAAGCTTAAAGCAAATAAAAAAGAAAAAAGAAAAATAAGAGAAAAAATATAAGCGTTAATTGAAGTTGTAAAGTTGAAAGAAAACTTATAAACTTTTTATTTTGCTATTTGTTTACTTACTCGAAATAGAGATCAAACTAAGACACTAAATAATAATATAATATTATATTATATCTTCTTGCTTATAAAAACTCAAAATTGTTTTAAAGTAATATTATTTTTAATTATAAATCTTAGTTTTGTTTTGTAAAAAATTGCTTTTTTGTTTCTTTAATATTTTTTAAGATTTTATTAAGCTCGAATTTAATTTGTTGTTTGCAAGACAATTCTTAAGTTTGAATTAAAAAAGACGTCGCAATAAAGTTGTTTATAAATTTAAAATTAAGTTTACAATTGCGCTAAAATTTAACATATTTACTCTTTTTTTTTGTTTGAATATTCGATCGCTTTTGCGCATAATAATATTAATAAATAAAGATTATATATTTCTACGTAGATTTGTAGTTGAATTAACTTTTAATGCATTCGACTTCTTTTAATTATATTCTAATTAATTGCTTTTGTGCGAAGCAATATTGGCAAACAATAATAATAATATTGTTGTATAAGAATTTTGATTTTAATTATTATTATGCTTTGTAGAAATTATTAATTGTTGTTAAGAACGCAATGCTTTTCTTTTAGTAACTTTAAATACTTTTAATAAATAAATTAAATTAAGCGCAAAATTTGCTAAAATATATTTTTTGTTTTGATTTAATTGTTAATTATTATCTTGCAAAATCGATTTGTCAAATCGATCGAATCAAAGATTCTTAAATATAATTTAACTTCATTTTGATACTTTTTTTAATAATATAACTTGATTTTCGAGATAATTTAAGATAAATACTTTTGTTGTTAAGACGACGTATTTGACAAAAAGAATTAAAAGCTATTATTTTATTTATTTTAATTGCGTTTCTATAAATTCGATTTGCTTTTATGCGTTCTCTATATACGATTATATATCTTTAGTCTTAAAATAATTTTAATAGATTTTGTCTTTTATTGTTTGTTATACGTAGTAGTTCTTTTTTTTCTAAAAATATTTTAGTTGTTGTTGTTAAAATTTTACTTATTGCATAGCGTTGTTTATCTTTAATTGTTAATAAATTTAATAGTCTTTTTAGAAATCTAATTGAGTTAAGCTTTCTATATATTGTTGTTCTTTTAATTGTACTTTTGTCTTTTTATTTGTTTCTTTCTTTTGTTAATAGTTTAAAAATTTCTCTTATTTTCTTAATTCTTTCTCGAACTAATTATATTTATTCTCTTAATAGCAAAGAACGCAAAGATATTTGTTTGTATGTTCGTAATTATGCTTGTTAAATATTGATCGAATTAAACAAGTTAATTTTTTATTTATCTTTATTAAAGTAATGTAGACTCGTCGCGCTTCGAACTTGCTTCTCTTCTCTATTTAACAATAAGATGTTAACAATCTTATTAATAATGCAGCGCATTTCGAAAGAATTGTTGAAAGTTGTTGCTTAATCTATTTTAATTATTTCTTTTCGACTAAAAGTAACTCGCGTCTTTCTTTTATAAAGCTTAATCAATCTTAATTATCTCTTTTATTTATTGTTTCTTTGTTTACAATTACTTTAGAATCTTTTCGCTATATTGTTTTTATTGTTTATTAGACTTCTTCAATTACGTTCTTAATTCGATCGATCAATCTTTTAAAATAGACTTGATAATTTTTTTAATTCTTTAATTTTTTTAAACTTGCTATAAGATATAGATCTTGCGAGTATTGTTATTGTTTTATATTCTCTTCTCTTGTTTTGTTCGATTGATGCTTACGAATTTATTGTTGCGTATTGTTAAATTTCTATTATTGTTATAACTCTTTTTGATATCGAAATTTTTCAATTAACTAGTGTCTCGCAATATAATTAGCGTTTGTTAAATAAAAATAGAAAGATAGTTTCTAATTATAAACAAAGTTGTAGAAAAGCGTCTTATCTTATTTAGCGCATAAGTATCAAAGCTCTATATTGACAAAAGCTTTTTCCCAAGACAATATTGATCGAATTGGATTAGTCGATTTTTTACTTATTTGTATTAGCGTATTGTAGACTTCTTCGACGCTAATTTTGCTCTACTTTGTTGTTATTTTAAGAGAATCAAAATCTAGCGTTTTATTTTTGAAATTTAGAAATTCGCTTAATCTAGAAGAGCAATCTTTAAATTTTCTTAAAATGCTAGTATAATTGTTTATATTTGAGAGAATTAATTAAATTTATAAGTTTGAAATCTTCTTATTAAAGTTTTGCTTTAAAATTATTTAAATTTACAAATTAAATATAGTGTACGCTAAGAATTATACTTCTAAAAGCAAAAATAAAGTGTTAATATTACAATCTTAGATTTAAAAGATTTAAGTCTCTCAAATTAAATCTTTTATGTAAATTTCTCCCAAATCTCTAAAGTTAAGTTCGACTTATCTTTAATATTAAAATTTTTATTAAAAGAAAGTACGTTAATACATTTGTTCAATAATAAAGAAAATAAATCTTTTAATAAGTTGCATTTTCTTATCTTTTTTTCGCAATTATTGCTATTACGTTCAAATTGCATAGATCTTTGATCAAAACTTCTATTTAAAAGAGAGAAAAAAACGCCATTATATAAGAGATATGCTATAGATAAAAGAGTAGATAGCTAAGAAGTAATAAAGCAAGAAATATGCGACAAACAAGAGAAATAAAATTGCTAACAAAGTCTTTCGCTCTAAAGAATTTGAGCGATTTCGAAATAGATAATATTTTCTAACTTATAAAACATGCAAATGCGAGATATATAAAAATAATATAATAGTCTTTGATTTAGTTATTTAATAAAGTATAATCGCACATTAAACTCTAACTAATTGCGCGAACTTAAATTAACTTAGAAATAAAATTCTTTCAAATAATAAGCGTCAAAGAAGTTAATTAAATTCTCTAGATTCGTGTTAAGATAAAATGTTGTTGTCGTTGTCGTCTACTAGATACAATAGAAAGATTTGATAGATATATAGAGATAAGATGTTTATAACTAGACTGGTCGCGCTAACCCGGAAATGTCACGTGCAAATGCCAAGACCCAGGTCAAAAAAATTTCGAGGAATCGAATCGCTCAAAGTAGTTTAGTCGATTACTATAAGTAGTTTAGCGCGAAGCGCGCTAAACTACTTTGAGCGATTCGATTCCAAAAAATCGTCGCGACCCAATTTTGGCGCCGGGTCGAGTCAGAGAGGTGATATCATAACTTGGCCCGACGATTAGTCTATTTATAACTAGAAAAATCCTTTCTCTAAACAATTATCTAATAAGTGTTAATTTTTTTATTTTCTTAATCGAACAACTTCAAGATAGAAGTAAACAATCTTAAACTTATTGCAACATTGAAGGCGATCAATTTAACAATCGAAGAAGCTTAAAATTAATTGTAGAATCAAGATCGATATTTGCTTGCGTTCAAGTTTAATAATAAAGTTCGAAATATCTTAAATTAAGAAGCTATTTTTGTCGCAAATCTATACAAATTTCGATTACAATTAAACTTTAACAACAAGTCAAAGAATTTTAAGAAAAAATTTGTATTTAAAAGCAATTTATAAGTTTTCGATGTTTTTTTGAGCAAACAAGATATCAAGTTTAGTTGTTAATACTTTCGCATTATATTTAACGAACAAAGACAAATTATATTCGAGAACACATCTTAAACAAAAGCATGCGTCAAATATAATAGCGAGATATCTTTTGATTAAAATTATTTTATTTGAATTCTCTTTAACAAGTACAATAATATTAAAATTAAAATAAATAAAGAGCATTTAGTCTTTAAAATTAAGTAATTAACAAATTTTGAAAATTGCAAGATCAAATATAATGCATATTGCGACGTCTATCTTAAAGAGCGTTAAAACACTCTTTTTGGATTCGATTAATTAGGCGTAAAAAGTTAACAAACGACGACGCTACTTATTGCACAACGTTCTTTTAGATAACAATCTATTTATTTGTTAAAAGAAGAGCTCGAACGCAATAACTTTAAAACAATTTATAAGATCGAGCAAAGAATTAAAATATTTTATATTAAGTTACTTGAATTAATTTGCGAACGCAACAAATATTCGAAGATAACAAAGTAAAGATTAGAATATTTCTTAATCGATTGTTATTAACATTAACAAAGAGATTATTATATTATTGTTGTCTAAACGTTTAAATTTAAATTAACTTAATCTTTAAATATCAAAGATTTTTTCTTTAAGAAGCAATTGTTCTACGTTAAATCAAATTCAAATTTAAACCAAATTAATTTTTAAATATTAACAATTTTTTTTTTAAGAAACAATTGTTTTAAGCTAGATCTAAATCAAATTTAAGTTAAATTATTCGTTAAATGTTAAAAGTCTTCTTCCTAAGAAGCAATTGTTTTAGACTAGATCTAGATTAGATCTTTTATTTGAGAAGCAATTGTTTCTATGTTAGATTTGATTCAAATTTGAGTTAAATTAATCTTCGAATATTAAGAATCTTCTCTTTGAGAAGCAATTGTTCTAAATTAAATTTAGATTAGATTTAACTTAGATTTGATTTAGATTGTTCTTTAAATATTAAAAGTCTTTTCTTTAAGAAACAATTATTCTACGTAATTTAAATTTGAATCAAATTGTTTTTTAAATATTAAAGATTTTTGTTTAAGAAGCAACTATTCTACGCTAGATTTGATCCAAATCTGGTTCAAATCTAGCTAAGTTAACTTTTGAATATTAACAATCTTTTCTCTAAGAAGCAATTGTTTTAAATCAAATTTATACTAGATTTAATCTAGATTTAATTCAAATTGTTCTTCGAATATTAAGAATCTTTTCTTTGAGAAATAATTGTTTTACGTAATTCAAATTTAAGCTAGATTATTTTTTGAATATTAAAGATTTTTTGTCTAAGAAGCAATTGTTTTTACGCTAGATCTAGTTTAAATTTAAGTTAAATTAATCTTCGAATATTAAGATCTTTTCTATAAGAAGATTAAATTTAATCTAGATTTAAGTTATCTTAATTTTTAGATATTGAGAGTCTAATTTTTGAGAATATCTATTTCAAATTAAATTTGAGTTAGATATTAAGAATTTTATTTTTAAGAATATTTACTCTACGCAAGGTCTTAATTAATATTGCTAGCGTTTAAGTTAAAGAAGAAGATAAACTTTCGAAATGCGAAATTTGAAGTGCAATCTTTATACTTCTTAATAGTACTAGTTATAAAAGTAATTGCGCAAAAAGAAATTGCTTTTTCTTATTGTTATTGTCTTTGTTTGTAGCAAAGAGATTAATATAAATTAAAGCATATTTGATATTTTTAATTGCGCTAATAGTAGAATCTTTAATACAAGTATTAAAAACAAGAGCAAAGACGCAAATTTCATTTATATTAATAAGAGAATTTTTACAAAACAACAAAGTTTTAGAGCTAATCGATCTCTCAATTTTAAAGATTTATAATTTTTGAAAGCTTAAGATTTAGTTAAGATCTAAATAAAACAATTATAAAATAATTAATTAAGAAAACAATAAAAAAGACTAGACGTTTGTCAAATAATACTTAATATATAATTCTTAAAATTTACATTTCTTTTTAAAAACTTTTGTAATTTTGTATTTTAATTATTTACGCAATTTGCAACAACAACAATTTGTTCAAATATTGCAAAATTTAAGAGATAATAATCTTAAATAAAAAAAGATTGATAAAGAAGTTAAGATACATATATTTTGACAAAACTAAAAAGAAAAATGAATTATAATATAGTGCGAGTATTCGAACACAAAAATCGACAAATTATTAGCTTTATTATTGTCGAAATTAATATTATTGTTTGTTTTAATATACAATTGAGTTTCTTTTACAAAATATAACAATTTAGATATATTGTTATTAACAATAATATAATTTTACGATTTAATCTTATCTAATATTGTGTTGTTATTATCTAGACTAATTGCGAGGAACCGAAAATATCACGTGAGAGTGTCAAGATTTAGTTCCTCGATTTTTTTTTAGAATCGAATTGCTTAAAATAGTAACTTTTCGACTAAGCTAAACTTATTATAGTAATAAGCTAGCTTCTTTAAGCGATTTGGTTTTATTCGATTTCTTAACAATTTAATTCGATTCCAAATTTGGAACCGAATATCGAATCGACAACCAATCTATTATTATCGAATTCTTAAAAGAGCAACTTAATTAAAATCTTATTTATTAAACTATATAATAATTATTAACTTAACATTTGTCTCTTTTTATTTTATTCTCTTGCATAATATTTATTCGAAATAGAGTTTTTATATATTAGAAGTCGAAGACAAAGAGATTAAATTTAACAAAAATAATAAGATTAAATTACAAGATATTACTTTGCTTTATATACAAGAAAGAAACAATAACAACTTTATTGATGCTTTTTTATTATTGTTATAAACAAAGAAGAGAACAACAAATAAGTCGACAATTAAGATTGTTGTTTAGCAAATAAGTTGTTGTTAACAATATATAATACAAAAAATTTAAAGTACAAAAGAGCAACAACTAGTTTAAGTAACAAGAATAACAATTCTATATTATTATTTGTTAGTTATGCAAGCAATATCTCGATTTAATTATCTAGTATTGTAGATAATAAGAGCGACAACTTTATATAAATAATAAGAATGTTGCTTAGTTTATCGATTATATTAAAAGATTAAAGATATTGAGCTTAATATCTTTTTTGTATTCTTAAATATAAAGATATATTTAACAACATTTTTTATTATCGATTGAATATATAGTATATGCAAACATTCTTAATTGTTATAAATTTAATAATTGAGCATAATTTATAAATGTTTAGTTTGTCGAACTTATACTTATTGTTTACAATCTTATTCTTACTTTAACAATGCAACTTAATTAATTTTATAAAAGAACAACAATTTAAAATAAAGAACAATAATTGTAAAGAAAACACAAAATCGATCTCTTAATAATTTGATATTCGAAAGTTAGTTTTTATAAGATATATCTTTATAATAGTCTAGTGTGACCGTTGGGTCGGGTCGAACACTTTTTTCTCAACTCGACCCACCCTCTTGGGCCCCGTAGGGTTGGGCCAGGGTCAAGGCGCGAACCCGACCCCAGGGTCGAGTTTCGTCGAGTCAATGCCAAGAACTCAAGCTAACTTCGTCGCGTTAGCATTCGCTTATCTTATCTTATCTTATCTATGCGCTAACTCGATTGGGCTAGCGCAAGGGTCCACGCTAACCATATGCGGTTAGCGTAGACCCTGCGCTAGCCCAATCGAGTTAGCGCGTCACGTGACGTCACGTGATCGGGTAAATCGGGTTAAACACTCGACATGCATTCTTCGCTCGCCCCACCCTGTTGGGCTAGGAAATTTGCCTGACCCCAGGGTTAGGGTTGGGCGAGTCAACCCGATCGGGTTGAAACCCAACCCGACGGTCACACTGTAATAGTCGAAGCAACAAGATAAATTTCGATTAAATTAACAAAACTTGAATTATTCTTAATAGACGTATTAATATTATTAAAGACAATAAGTAATATTCTATTGTAATTTATTAAAATAAGTGCTATCTTTTTTGTTTAAATAAAAATTGTTAAGATCTAGTTAAAATTTAAGTCAAATCTTAATTAAATTTTGTTTAAATATAGTTTAGATTTGAAACTAATATATCTCGATATATTACAATAACTTCTTTTGTTTGTTTTTCTTCTTAGTACAATTTTATCTTTGCACTTTCTACTAATTTCTTAATCTCTAGCAAACTTATGCTATTCTAAATATAGTATTTTATTAGCTTATTCAAGTATTTAATTTTGTGCTATAGATAACTCTTAAGCGAACTTCGCATACATAAGTAATAAGCGCAATTATTACTTATTAAATTCTTAAAGATATCTATTAATTTTCTTGTAAAAAAATAATAACAATTCGATTAATAAAATAGAGTTCAAGATTTTTAAAATATTGCGCAATTCTCTTAAATATAGAAGAAAGATATTATTACTCAACAATTAAGAAAACAATATAATAAGAATATTATTGTTACAAATACAATACAATATAAGTCTATTTTTAATTATAGAAATGCTTATTAATTAAATACAATTTACTACTAATTTTGCGTTTGTTAAGAGCAAGTTTCGAAGTTAAAAAATATATCTTTTATATTTGTTTTAATCTCTTAATAACAAGCTTAATATTATATTTTTAAAGATTAATTGTACAAAGTTTATATTACAAATCTTCGAATTTATAAATAAACAAAAAAATGCAATATTATTACGCAAGATTTAATATTATATCGAAATTCTTATTTTATAAGACGAAATAAAATAATGCTTAAAATATACTTTGACGTTAAAATATAAAATTGTTATGCGCAAGATATATATCTTTTTGTAAATTATATTTATTATTAAGTACAATATTAAAGACTATAAATCTTAAACTAATTTTTAATAGAAATTCAAATTGTCAATACTAATAAAACGTATATAAGAAAGAATCGCGTAATCGACGAGTTAAGTTTTAACTCGAACAAGTTGACTTGCCCAATTTTAATTCTAAGATCGAGCAAAAGCTCTAGTCTAATTAAGTAAATTGAGCGCATAAAGCGTGTCGAATATTTAACTCAACTTACTCGATTACGTAACGTTACGTAACGCGCTAACTTGATTGAACTAGCGCAAGAGTTGACGCTAATTATATGCAATTAGCGTAGACTCTACGCTAGCTTAATCGAGTTAGCGCGTAAATAAGATAAGATAAGATAAGCGAATACTAACGCGACGAAATTAGCTTAGATTCTTGACATTAACTTGACGAAACTCGATTCTAAAGTCGAATTCGCGCCTTGATTTTAACTTAATCCTACAAGACCCAAGAGAGTAGATTAAGTTGAGAAAAAAGTGTTCGATTGAACCCAACGATTATACTAAGAAAGAATAACTAATTGTATAAGAAATATCAAGAATTAGCGTAACAATAATATAAAAAATATTCTTGTATCGAAGAAAACAAGAAAAGTATTACTTTTATCTCTTTCTATTGTAAATAAGAGCTTATTTAATTGTAGCTCTACAACGCAATAAAGAGTTATCGATTTTATATAATAAAGCAAGTTCGCAATATAATTAAGAATTATTATAATTTTATTAGCAATAAAAAGTTGCATAATTATATTTAAATTTTATCATTAAAATTAACTTTTTTAAGCAAGAATATTTAAGATATAAGTTTGTTTATCTTTATTAACTTCTTGTTAAATTATAATTAGAAAAAGCAATTTAAATTATCTATAAGTTTAATAATAATTAAAACTTTTATATCTCTATTTTTTAACAACAATTAAAGAAATTTTAAAATTAATTCTTTAATTAAATATATATTTAATTTTATAATCTTAGAAGCAATTAAAATAATAAAAATTATAATTTGTTATTGTATCGAGAAGTTTAAATACAAGACACAAATATTTATTAATTTCGAAGAACAATATATCGAAGATATATACTTTACTCTATTAATAATTGCGATCTTTAATTCTTTATACTTATAATATATTAATAAATATTTACAAGAAAATATAACAAAGATAAAACAATTAACTCGTAATTTAAAGAGAGAAATATATACAAAATTGCAACGAAAGATTGTATTTTGTAGCAAAAAAGCTATTAACAAATTCGATAATAACAAGATCTTGCGTATTTCTCTTTAAAAGTCTCTCTTAAATTTAGATACTAATAAATTGAAATTCAAATACTTATCGAAGCAATATAATCGATAAAACAATAACAAAAATTCGATAAATGCTTCGAATAAAAAAATTGTATTTAAAAGCTCAAAAGATAATAAAGTATATAAAAATAAATTAACTTAAACAATTAATTAACAATTTTAATAAAAAAAAGCATCGAGTATATAAGCAATAATTATATAAATATAAGTTATCTAGAGAAAATCTAATCTAGTTCTAACAAATAATTACAAAGATATTAGGTAATTGCGAAGATATCTATAAAGAGAGATTAACAATTAGAGCAATATTAAAGTAAATATTCTTAATCGAAGACGTAGACTTAAGTTAAATCTAGATTAATCTTAAGTTAAATCTTCTTTAAGTTGTTAAATAACAATAAAAGTATTAATTAATTACAAGAGTATTTGTAAAGAAAAATTAACAAATAGAGCAATATATAAGTAAATATTCTTAATCGAAGAAACAAATCTAAATTAAATCTAAATTAAATTTTGTCTAAATCTAATAAATAACAAATACTATATAAACTAATTACAAGAGATATTTACAAAAAGAATTTAAGAAGAACAATAACATTTAAATAGATTTGCTTATATACAAAGAAGAAGATTTGAATTAAATCTTGTCTAAATTTAACAAATAACAATAAATAAGTTAATTAACTAAGAGCGTACTTATAGAAAGAGATTGCTATATAAAATAACGTTTAAGTAAACATTCTTAAATATAAATATAAATTTGAGTCAAATCTTGCTTAAATTTAGCAAATAACAATATATATATTAATTGATAACAAGAATACTTATAGAGAGAATCTAAGAGAAAAAAAATCAAAATAGACTTTCTCGATAAAAGATATTTTGTAAAAAGTATACTAAGTTAAATATTAAATATTTATATTTATTTGCAATTAGACAATTACAATTTCTCGAGAAATATAGCAAAAAATATAAGTTGTCTTTAATAATTATAATTAGATTTTAGATTAATCGAAACTAATTAAAGAAAAATAAACAAAATATATTAAAAGAAAGAAGTATTAATATAGTAAGTTGCGTTTGCAATCTTTATATTATTATCTATACTAATATAATTTGCAAACAAGTTAACTGTTAAGTTAAAAATCAATATTAAGAATAATTTTTAATAAGATAAATATAGAGCTCGAGTTAAGAAACAAGAGAAAAATATATTATTAAAATTAACATTTAGTTAAATTGCTTAAAGAAAAAGGCTAAATATTAAAAATAAAACACATATAATTTAATATACAAAGAAAAAGAAGATTTCTTTATTAATTGTAAATAATGCAAAAAAATACAAAAATTTGTTGCTTATACAAAAGAGTATTTGTATTTAAATATTTTTATAGATAATAAAAAGAAAAATTTCTACTTTTCGTAAAAGTATAACGCATATATAAGAGAGATATATTTAATACTTAAAGTATCGAGCATTTTTATAAGCGCAAATACATTTAATGTTATAATATAAATTAAACAAATTATATTAGAAATTGCAATATTATTGTGTATATAAGTTGCAATCGAATAAAAGTCTAAGTAATTATAGACGTTAAAAATATTATACTTTCTATATTTTATATTGTAAGTATAGATTAAAATCACGCAAAATAAATTAAGAAAAATATTATAGTCTATAACAATATTATTTTGCGAAGATAAATATTTTAGCTTAAGACAAACTCTATAGCAACTTTATTTAACTAATATAATTCTAGAACTAAGATATCGACACAACAACTTTAGAAGTCTCGAGTCGCTAATAGAATCTCTAGAGAGTTATTTCGAATTGTCGATGCAATTAAGAAGTAATTTAAGTTAAAAACTTATTATAAGCTTTAGATGTTTTTGAGCTTTATAAACTTTTATAGATACTTTATATATTATTATTCAAAAAAAGTTGTCTCTCTTACTAATTTATTAAAAGAAAGTAAGAATAACAAGAAATTTAATTTTTTTATTTAATCGAATAAAGTAGAGCAGACATTTTATTAACTTTGCAATATTTTTATATTAATTTTGCTATTCTATTATTACAATTTGAACAAAAAAATTGGAGTAGAAACTAATATAGTTAACTTTGCAATTGCAAGTATTCTAAGTTAACAAAATAACAACAAAAACTAATGTTTAATAATATTTTAATTATAAAAGATAATTTCGACAATGCAAAATTATAAAATATATAATTAGAAATTGCTAACTATTGTAATTGCTTTTAAGCAATAAAGATACTATCTAAGAAACAATATTTATTCTATTAACATATAATTAGATTATAATAATCTTAGAGAATTTATAGATTAAAAGAAGCTAAACTTAAGACAAATTTGCTAAATACTTACATTAATTGTCTATAACTTTAAAATCTTTTATTGTTTAAATAAAAAAAAATCGATAAATAGATTATTAAGATGTTTCGATTATAAAAAGACCTTATTGTTAAATACAAGATTACTATCGATATTGCAAAATAAACTAATATTATTATTTGATAAAAATTTGCTAACGCAAAGCAAACAAAACATATTAGTTAGTTTAACTTTTATATTTTAAAATAAGTAAATACTATTATTTAACAAAAATTTGCTAATACAAAGCAAGCAAAAGATATTAAATAATCTTATTTTTGTATTACAACTAGCAAAAGTACTTATTAGTAACGCAAAAATCTTACAACTATAAAATAGAAAGAAAATTCTTAATAAATTAGTATCTCTATTTTAATTAGTTAATGTATAGATTGTTATTCTAAGAAAAATATATCAAAAATATATCAAAAAAATTATATAAAAAATTTCAGAAATTAATAAAATTTTTAATTAAAAATCTTCAAACAAAAAATATTTAAATTAAGAAGATTTGTATTAATATCAAAAAGTTGTCTTGTTATTAGCAAAAAATATAAATTTTAAATTAAGAGAATTTTGTTAAATATAACAAATTGCTCTATATTCTAGAAAATACAATTGTTAAAAAAAAGTTAATTTGCAAAAACTATAACAATTCTTTAACAAGATACTTTAAAATTAAGAAAATCTTGAATTTATTTTAGAGAAAGTATTTTTGATTTGTTTGCGCAAAGTAGATAAAAGTATATATTAAAATATATAATATTTGTTAATATATTAAAGTTTTTTATTATAAGTTGTATAATAAGTTTCGATTCTTATCTATTGCAAAAAAATTATAGAAAAAAATTATTATAGACTTTGTAATAGATTTGTTGTCGAACAAATATTATAAAATTATATATAACTTAATCTTTATAATAATTAATTACTATACAAAAATAATCAAATATATATTTGTAATTATCAAAATTAATATTGCAAAATTAGCAAAAGTATTTTTTAATAAAATTGTTTTATATTTCGAAACGTTAGCTAATATAGTAAACAACAGAAAATCTATCTTTACTAGTATCTTCTAATTTGCTATATATTTTTATATACAAATTAGAAGATAATTAAGTATTGTCTTTTATTTTTAGACAAATAATTTAATCGAGCAACAAAACTAAACTCTTAAATACTATCTTTATACTTATATTAACGCAAAACAAACAAAATAGACTAATCTATTATTAATAATAGAATTTTTCTATAACAATAACTATTATATTTTAGTTAAAACTTTGTTATTTTATTTAATATACAACTATTATTCGAAGATTTACTATAAAGTTAAAAACAATTTTATTAAAAAAAAGATATTATTAATACAAAAATGCGTAAAATAGCTTTATAACTTAAGAAAAATTCTAGCAAAGTATCTTAAAAACGCTATTGCACAATAGACAAAATACTATAATAAAAAATATAGATTAAAAAGTTTTGTTGTAGAAAAATTAATTATATTCTCAATTAAAAATCTAAAACAAAAGAGATTTAGCAAAAAGATATTATATAAATATATTAAACTATTTAGAATTAAGAATAAAAGTAAAATACAAACTTATTATTTTATCTTACTTAATATCTATCGAATTTATAATACTTTTTATACTTTACTTTTGAAGTTATATTTAGACTAATCGTCGGGTCAGGTTTCGGTATCAACATTCTAACCCGACCTAGATACTCGATACCAATCTCTTGACTTAGCTTGAAATCGACTTCGAGTCAACGATTTCTTAACTTGACTCAATCGACTCGCCAAGCAATCGAAAATAACGTCAAAATGCCAAGATTTTCTATTTTTAAAAAAATTCGCATTATTTGAATTACTAAAAATAGTTTAAAAATAATAACGCACAAATAACGTACAAATGCATTACCTAAATGCATTACTATATAATA
>JAABUZ0100000871.1_pt1 | contig 65378 bp, 69 predicted proteins | sample 5562091 | NCBI WGS metagenome assembly JAABUZ01 (sample SAMN12813069, study PRJNA571459) | rock metagenome | isolation source: Antarctica rocks | place: Antarctica: Victoria Land, Linnaeus Terrace sud | collected 2015-12-21 | reverse complement strand
CCCCTAACCCTCCCCTCCACCTCCCCGTCCCCCTCCCCATGCAACTCCCCCGCCCCAACCCCCACGCACTCCACCCCCTTAAACACCCTCCGCGCCACCTCCCCCCCCAGCAGCCCCCACACCGCCTCCCCCAACACCCCCCGCCACACCTCCCCCGTGCTCACAATGCCGAACCGCTCCCCCTCGCGGAGCAAGCTGCGCGCAACCGCGACGGACGCTTCGAGGATGCCGAGGACGGGGATGCGGGTGTGGGCGCGCAGGGCGGGGATGAGGGGGTGCGGGGAGTAGCAGGCGAGGAGGACGGCGTGGTGGGTGGGGAGGTGGGGGAGGGCGAGGGGGAGGGTAAGCGCGGTGGATAGGTGGGCGTCGTGGGGGGTGTTGATGGAGGGGGGGTGGGTGGGGTGGGGTGGGGGGGTGAGGTAGGTGTAGGTTGTCTGTTGGGTGGGGTGGGCGGTTAGTGGGGTTGTAAGGGGGGGGAGGTGGGAGGGATGTTACATTGTTGTAGTCTAGGGAGTCTATGGGTGAGCGGAGGGAGTCGGTCATGGATTGGTTGGTGTTGGGGTTTATGATGAGGATGCGGATGGGGTGTTTTTCGGCCATGGGGTTGGATGGGTAAGGGGTTAATTGTCGTAGCACTTGGACTGGTGTAGAACGGAAAAGGAGAAACGTGATCCGTGCTTTGTTGCAAGAGGCTCAATAACAACAAGATGTATGCGCATGTTAGGTAGATCATTGAACAAGAAGTTGGACTATCTAGGGCCTAGTTTCTCCAGCACCCGCGGTCCTTGCTCTTCCCATTCTTGCTTCGTAATCCACATGTTCTCCTTGTCCGCCATCTATAGTGTCATCAGCACAAGTTTCAATTGATCCCTAGAGTATTGAGAATTGGAAAGTGATGAACATACGATATTCGCAAGCACTGCACCGCCTAGGAACACCATATGCCTTCGCCGAGGCGGGTCTTCTATCCTGACTTTAAATTTCTGCAGCTGGCTGTCAGCAATTTTTCACGCCACCAAACACTTTAAACTTACATTTAATCTCTCCGGATTTCCTTGTAATACTTTCGTCAACCATAATTGCTTGATTTCCTTCTCTAACCTTGACGGCAGCCCCGGGTACATGCTACTACCACCACTGAGCACAATCGCCTTGTACAAGCTAGTCCTGACATCGACATCGGCTGCTTGTATGGTATTGAAAAGAAATTCCGCAATGCCTGGCTGTTCCACGTCCACCAAGTGTGGCTGGAATAGACATTCAGGAGCCTCGAATCGCTCACTTCCAACTCTTATTACTCGGCCGTCAGGCAAAGTATATGACTCCACCAATACCGTTGTATCCTCACTAAGCCGCTGGTCAAGCTCCAAATCATATGAAACATAGCAAAGCTTCTCTTTTATTTGCCTGACTGTCTCGAAGTCAGCCGTCCTGTTCAGCGCGTAGCCTCTTCGTAGCAGCAGAGCAATGAGATTCCTAGTAACATCGCGGCCTGCGACATCTAGACGCCGTGTGAGATGATTCAGTACTGTGGACTCGTATACTGGCACAATGTGCGTGACACCATCGCCGGAATCGACGACAACACCACTGCTCAGACCTTGAAGAATAAACTAGTCAGTTTTATTGATCACACTCCGGATCATACAACGGACCTTGCGCGTAAAGAGCCAATACGGCTTGAATAGCAACGTAGACTCCTCCAAAATTGTACTTCTCAAACATGACGCTACACATTTGTTCCCGGTTTTTCAACGGGTTCATTGGTGGCTCCGTTAGAAGTATCTTCCGCCCCGTAGTATCAATCTTCATCTTTTCGTTGAATGTGTAATTCCAAAGATGCTCCATATCGTCCCACCTCTTCACTATGCCATTCTCCATCTATGCAGCACCGCGTCAGGATCTAGGGTTTAGCTCTCCAGAGGTGGTGCGATCGTACCGGATAGGTTATTTGTAGCATTGACCGAGCCGCTGCTGCTTCGTCCCCACACATAATGTCCTTGACCACAATATCCCCGGACCGCTCCTCGGAACGTAGAATGGGTCGCCCGACGATAGAAGGGTACTGATGCTCCGGAAAATTCTGTAGACATAATATAAATCAGCCTAGCGCTGAAATGAATGATGAGTGTGGGAGAGTCCGTACTTGTGCAGCATACCCAACTTTAAGGAACCCAGTGCCTCCATCGAGGACTGTGAAATGTCAGTAGGCCATCCCTCAGCAAACTTCTCGACTATTGCATACCTATGGGTGCCTCTGCCATCTTGGACAGAGTTAATCAAGAATACAATGCCGCGACTTCCATGGATTTATCGATAATACGGTTCAGAACGCAGCGAAGCGATTGGCTGGCGCTTGCGTCGGAGAAATAGAGAGACCGTGATCCGAGATCCGCGGCGTGTAACATCCAGATCCCAACGTCGTGAGCGTCCAATTTTTTTACCCCTTCTGAAGTCGATGTTCATAGAATGTTGTTTCCACACAAGTTGAAGACCAGGAGACACGCAGTGATGCTAGAAACAAGGTGAGTGCACGTGGAAGAGAAAGATAAGGGCACGTTCAATCTCGCCATTTTTTTCGATATCAATATTTAATGAAATCTCTGTCACAGAACATGAATGTACGGCAGGGGACGGATAGCGATGCTGGAATGCAGTGTGAATCCTAGCGGAAGATAGAGCCGGCAAAAGGATTTCGAATCCCTTGTTCGCTCTATAGTCGATGTTTGATGAAGTCTCTAATCGCACACAATGAATGCCAGACGAAGCTTCCCGGCAATGGATGGTAAGATGAAGACTGATAGGATAGTATAACAGGTTCACGCATACTACCCGACAAAACTGTGCTCCTCCTAGGGTACAAATATCCTAGACACCCCCGCCCATTTCCATCCTTTATTCTAATAACTCCAGCCCATCCGAGATAACTTCCCAGATTATTCTTTTGGCTCGATATTATACTGATATACTATTCTCATTAGCTAGTCCAAGGTCGTCATTGTTAGACATCAGTCTGAACGTCTATGTATCCACTTCCATACTCTTTAATTAGTTCTAATTGTGCTATACTCAGTTGCCTTAAGCCTGTCGATAATGCCATTTACAACTGCCATCTGGCAGGAAATTCGGTTATACTCCTATGCACTATCACCACTCCCACTATCGGTCTTTCTGTTTTTCATTGTAGTCATTTCATACTGAGCTTCCCTTCTTCCCTTATCCGTATCTTCCATCTACTATTCCTTGTATTCGATGTTCAACAACCGACTTCGATACTCTTGCTGTCGGTCTTCCAGTATTCCATCGGGGTAACATAAATCTAAGCTCTACTCCTTGAGCATACTTATTCACCTGGCATCTAGCAACCGCAATCCGTGACCAGCCACAGAAAAGGCAATTCCGGCATCCTTGCTATCGCTTTTACCGTTTCTCAGCGGAACAACATGATTCTGGGCTTTGCTCTATTGATTACACATCTTCAAGCTATCCATCATCAGAACAGGAATTTTAGCTTCATTACCCTAGCTATGTATTGAAGCGCAAAGCCATGGCTATCTGTTTCTCATAATAATCCGCCAACGTTGAGCCTCACTCTTTTGATTCTCAATCTTCCAGCTATCAATAAATTGAAGGCGAAACTCAGCTTATGACTTGACGTGTCTCGAAGCTTACAGCAGGAGCTACCACTTCCCGAGATCCAGTATTTCTTCAATCTTTCCAGCCCGAAGAATTATATGATTGGCCGGTGAAAGCAACGACATCGTCGCTATACGTGAATTGCTAACACAATCAATCCTCGCTAGTCTCGTGATCTGCGAAGCCCTTCTTTGTTTTTCCCGCGAATTTCGCCAACGCTATTCGAATTTGCAAAACCTCACCGCACTGCCCAGCAACACCTCTAGCCTTTGACTTCCTTACCTATACATGAGCTCATTATCATCTAGAACCGCTATATAATGTGCACTACATATCAGTGCAAGCTCTATGTTTAGCTTCAGCCGGTTGTGTGGTCTCAAACACGTCATTCTGTACTACCTACTCAAGATCAACCGTCAACCTGTGATCTCTAATATCTACGGATATGCTGTTTGGAGCTCAGATGGTCTTCTTAGCCTTGTACGTAAGTACTTGTCTAAAGTCACATTGGCTCGAGCTACGACACTCTGATCTGCCTCTCACGCTGTCTCTAACCGATTCAGATCAACCACCAAGCTTGTGACTTGCCTTACCTTGCTCAAGAAGACATGTATACATACACACGACCTCATAGGATGGCTATCTGGACGAGGTTGTAAGTGCCAATCTTGAGTTTTACTCACTCAAACTACGTCACCTTGTCCTTTCTCAGAGGCTGACTCTAGCACCACAGGTGGGCCGTCTAGACATCAGAAGAAACATATGATGTCCTCTCGCTGGGCTAGTAAAACCAGAAGAAGAGCTGTTACCTACCCCTAATCCCATAGCCATCTATCCAACAGTCCCAGAGGAACAATTTCTATCTCCAAGCTTGAGATCCTTGGGCAAGAGCGCCGTTTTAGAATACACAAGAACTTAGGACGATATCAGCAATCGACCAAACAGGGTCGGTTTCCTCGTCTTGAACGATTTCTACAAGGCAAATCCTGGACTATTGGAAGTTTTGAAAGTCCGGTTTCTTAGCCTACTTGGCCTACCGTACTTATCCAAGGTCCCAAATAAACAGCTTCTGCTTTCCGTATTTAGAGCCTTGGGCAGACTGCGCCCGTAGCTTCTCCGGATTCAATCAATACATGTGTTCAAAGCAGTAAAGGCTCATTCAACTTCTCCAGCAGTCATCTATCCAATTTCTGACTTCCGACATTCAAGTCAGTGGGCGATGGCGCTTGTGGCTTCTCTATAGACGGGAATTACATTCGCTATGATGAAAGCAGAAACGGCCCAGTGAGTCAACATCCAGTTGGGCGAGAGGGGTTCAAGAGAGATACATTCAAGGTCAAGATGTAACCTTGTAACAGAGTCAGCGATAAGGCAAGGCAGATACTTCGCGCGTGGTCTTATACCAGACGCTGCCATTATCGGACGTTGCCATGAGCCATTTCACTTCAGCTCCACTGTCTCTTCCTTTGTTTCTAAAGATAATCCCTGTGGCGGTAATACGAAAAGAGAACTGCGACTTTCGAATTTACTCTCTATCGAGCATGACTAGCGGAATCCGAGATGGGACATATCAATCGACGTCTCTCATCCTGGGCGTTTCCTCTCGTTCGCTTATGGAGGCTGTTGTCGGGCCATGCCATCAGCCCACTAGGATTGCTGCCTAGAAACCATTGTATGGAGAAATAACCATCGTCATTGTTTGCCCTGGGCCCTTTGGTATCCAGTCGTTCGGCCGCTGTCATTGCTGCAGCAAACGAGGATCCACTTGGAAACGGCTGCGAAAGGACCTTGTCATACAGGTAGAAATCTGAAAGGTTTCGACGGTTATGGGAAGGAAGTTCTTCCGAATTTCTTACTCACAGTGCGTGAGCATTCGAAACCACCCTTCATGGCTGCAAACCAGCAGAACACCATCTTTATATAGAAAAAGGTAGTCTCGACACATTCAGAGGACATTCTAAGTTTAAGCCTGGAAGTCCTGGAATATCATGAAGAAAGACATATTGGCGACTGGCTGTGTCTATAAGACAGACCACGTGAAAGGGGGATAGCGGAACTTCCTACGGTAGGGAATCTCTTCTCCTCTTACAACCAAACCAAATGTATTCATTATAAGTGCCGCTCGCTGAGCACTCCATACGGATACCTATGGAAATCTCTGCCATACCGATCTTCAAGTCCTCAGCTACTCTTCATTGTGACCAATGCGCTGTTGGTAACGTCGACCAAGGACCTCAGGTTTCTCGTTCGGAAGATGTTTGGTCAGTCGAAACAGGCGGAGTTAGGACACTATAAGGGGACTTAGTCAGGAACACATACAACCGATGTCGACCAAGTCACGTTGTCATCCGCAGCACCACTTCCGGGTGGTCTGCTTCTAGACGCCTACTATGCGGCAGCGAAGGACCGCCGTTATGACGCTTTTTGGATGGAGAGATACGGGCTCTCTGCAGATCGCTATGCAGTACCGATAAATCTTTCAGGTTGTCGATGTTCATGATGCTACCTGGTCGCCTGGCTATCGCGGCTCGAAGCATTTCCCAGACATCTAAGTGGACCCTCTTCTCGTCATTCTGGCTTGGAAATATTGTCGTGCAAAGGAAAAGATATAAACTCTTGCACCAGTTGAAAGCTCAACCCAAGCTCAGGAGGATAATGAAGTTTTTGCATGGTGTTTGACAAAATCGGGGAGCCACAATCAATTTCGATTTCGACCAATTGAGAACGCGGATGATCATTTGCGACACTGGAATGAAATATACGCCTGCATCGCAGCCTTGTTCACGTATCTAGGGAGCGGTTCTTGCTCTTCTAATTAGACTATCCAGCATATCAACGCCTTGGTAAGTCGGAGCCCTGAACCGAATACAAGTTCATGAAAGAGAACCTGGCTTCTAGCCGACCCTCCTAAGACGGAAGCTCGAGATTCAGACCATGATCTGACGGGCAGCAGTTGGATATGTTCCATATGTACGAAGCCATACCATCAGCAGACATGTCACATGTTCCAGCTCCCGAATCAAGAGCAAGAAACCTCGATTCTGAATCAACAGCATCTAGGAAATGTCCGCCTCTCAGAATCAATCTGAAGCTTTGAAGTGGACCGCAGCTTTCATCCAACGAACTCGCACATCCTCTGTCTTCGTCGTCACCAGTTTGCAACAGAAATGGCTAATCACGAATTAACCGCATATTCCACTTGTATATTTGGACTCTGAAATATGTTATCAATCAGAAAGTACACGCATATTCTCCAGCCATAATACAGCAAGCTGGAATTGGCGGATCAAGGTATTCTATGCAGAGCTACAAGTTATACACGTCGGCAGCAAAGACATAAGCGTTAAGTCAACGGAAAGGGAACGAAACTCGAGAGAAGTGTCAGTTGAATTTTCTAACAAGACGAAATACCCCCTCGACCAAAAAGCAGACGCATATTTGCGAAGGCTTTGGTCAAGCAACCTGAACTCGACCCATTCTGACTGTACATCCTCAGCTTCATCTGCAGAGATGACGCCTGGTTTCCATAGAATTCTCAAGATTCTCATATCAGAGAATTAAACCCCGTTTGACTCATATGATCTCTGGCATCAACTCAAAACAGCGACCTGGCTCTGCATGAAACGATATTTGACAGGAACTCTGCATTTCACTTCAAAGTTTCGCCCGCTCTCCTTGACAGCATGTTCTCATCTGGGTTGGCTGGTTTATCGAGCCCAGTGCTATCTGACAATAAGCTAGATGCGGTCTAAATACCTGAAGGTCGTTGGGAATTTTGACCTAAGTGTTGTTCGCGGACTGCTATGGCGTAGGTTTTGGAGGCTACTACGCCCACGTCGTCACCAGGGCCGGCTTCGCCAACGGAGTTGAACATCTCATGGACGACGATAAAGCCAGCAACATCAGCAGGTGTCTTAAGGGTGGCGAAGACCATTCGGAACATGAGTCAAGAGCCATAATACAGCAAACGGCAATCCACAGTCAAAATGCCCGATGGAAATTCTTGATCTCCGGCCATCGTCATAGCGTCTACATTGGACCCGAGCGTGATGGAGAAGCTGTGAAACGAATGGCCAATTACGAGTTGATATTCCAGTACACAATTTGACTTCAAGACATCTGAAAACTCAATAAGCAGATGTCTATCTGCAAGTTCCCAAATCCTGCCAGCTGTAATCGACAGCTCAAGATACCTCACTCAAATATCACTCCTTATTTTGATATGCAGTGATGTCGCTTGTTCATCTCTTTCATCAATGGAAACAAAAATGTTCTACTCGCAATGTCTGCAGGATTTACAAATCGGTCAATTCGTTGACACATACCGTGGAGAGATCATTACCTGCGAGGAAGCAGATCGACCTCGACTGTGCATTAGACGAAACTCGATAGAAACTCGACATTCCAGCTCTCTCAGCATTTTGGAATCTTACTTGGAAAGTATACTCAGAGCATGAAGTCGAGAACCATAACTGACTAAACCGGACTCAACATCGCAAATACCCTTGGAAATTCCTAGGTCAGCATCAAAGACGCGGATAGTGAAGGGGCTGGTATCGGGGGACGAGATTCAAGAGAACGTTCATCCGAGCATGGAGACAGTAAATGATACCACTTTAGTATCTCTCATAAATACCTACCGCGAAGCAAAAGAAGCAGCAGCGAAGGAGACCAAGATAGCTTAAAGCCTCTCATGAGGGTTAGCGATCTTCACGCATTTCTATCTTCAACTCGAGCGCAACAAGTAACCATCTTCAGCGGTATTCGAGATAGAACAACCAAAAGATTTTTTTTTGAACTGATCGATGTTCTATCATCCGCATGCGAGGATTATCGACAGACATTATCGTTAATTCAGAAAGACAACTGTGTGAAAAATGTCATTTGAAGGAATAATCAACGTCATTAATCGTTCCCGAGCCTCTCAGGAAAAGTTCCTTCAGCTGCTGTGATTGTCTCAGTCAATGCAGATTCAATTGATGTGTCTAGCGTGAGAATGCACTGACGCCGCCCATGTTGAAGACAACGCAAAACCACCATCAGATTGGCTAGAGCGTCATGTGCTATCAATGATTCCGATGGCTGATCACGAGTTGACCCCATCCTTCAGTGTTCCACATTCTTTGTTAATCGAAAAGACAAAATCATACCGTCAAAACCCTTAACCGAGCACACCAGACCCGACGCTTCGGAGTTCCTGTTTGGGGTTATATATGCTCAGCCATCGTTACGACATTCCACCTCAGCATCGAGCCAATGAGTACACGAGATGAGAACGTCTTGAGGATACAGTTGCGACAGTGCTTCTGCAGATAGAAGATCTGACGATGAATGGACTGCGACACCGCCAATACCTTAAATGATAGAATGATCTTGAGAGCGAGAAAGCAAGAGTGGGAGACGGTCGAAGATTCTGCGACTTGTTCACTTAATTCTAGCCAGCGGATTTGGAAACGTGGTGGGTCATATAATTCAACAGCTCGAATTTCACACGATGCTTATTGTTTGCACGCATAGTCTTGGCTATCACGCTGTTTCGCTTTACCCCTTCCGTGGTATTGTTCCCAGTGCTGGATCATAATGCCTTGGCGAAAGGATCGTGACAATGGGTTTTGTAGAGGTGAGAGCGATCCTCAGAGAAATGGAATCGAGATTGAACTGCGAATCGATCGATGAGTTGGATGCTTGAATGATTGAAAGAAGGGAGCAAAAGCAAAAGATGATCGAAGATTCTCCAAAGTTTTGTTTCTAGCGATTACTGTGACACTGGAGTTCGTGAACCGACAGCAGTTTTGAGGGGATGAAAATGGTATAGTATGGTGGATCATGGATGATAAGATGGTCAAGAGACAAAGGAAGCAAGGGCGGGAGATGATCGAAGATTCTAACATTGGATCTGAATCACTACGCACAGTCTGGGCACCTAAAGGCCCCTGGAATCTTTGAATTGGGACGTGATGATTATCACAGTATTTGAACAAGAGAAATTCCAACAAAAAGCACATAGCCAAGAGAGCGGAATCCAGAACCTTTGGAATACAAGGAAGTGTTCACAGCGGTTTTTAGCAGATTGACTTAGTTGGAAGTGGTGCGGTAAGATAGTCTTATCATTGAACAGCCGTGGAGGAAAGCAGGAGTGGATAACAGTCGAAGCTGCGACTCGTTTCATTTACTCCTACTACAGTACTACCGAATCTGACCATGCGCTGGAAACCCGACGAAAAACCATGGACATGGATATCACCAAAAGTACAAAAACTAACGGAAGCTGCTCCCGAGTTTCTTTCCGAAAGTTAGGGGATTTTTACACAACTTACATCCAGACCTGTTCGTGACGATGAGGACTATCTCCGTAAGAGAGCAGATTTGACGATGGGTATGTTACGATGCGGGCGAAAAGCCGAAGCGGGCAATGGCCGAAGATTCGAGGACTCGTTCAATTACTCCGAAGACCGAATTCGAGGAGGTGGATGACTGCTGAATGGGCTGAATGGTTGACGGTAGGATTCGTGATTCTTTCTTACTTCTGATGACGAGGTCGATGGTTGGCAAAGCTGGTAGGATGATCCAAACAAGAAGGAGAAAGCAAGGGTGGGCGATGGTCGAGGAATCCTGCTCGCTCTGGACTTTACTTCTGGTAACGAAACTGGAGAAGTAAAGGACCATCCATAATCCGGTAATTGACAGGAAAAAGGGAATAAGAGATACACGCACGAGCCCAGAGCCAAGAAAGTGGCTTTTGGAACTTTCGGATAAGGAGATTTTCACGGTTTGTATATAGACTTGCTGCTCGGTTCAGTCGTCTATATAAGGGGACTCATAGTCCGTAGCCTTCGAAAGCAAGACAGTGAGTCCAGAATTGGGTATATTAGAAATTGCACTCGTCTTACAGGATAAGTCCACATAACTATAGACATCCCTTTTCTTTATACAGTACACCAACATCACCCACAACCCACCATTTTTAGTCCCACCTCTCTTCCGTCATCAACCCCATCCCCTTCGCGACTTTTTTAATCAGCGCTTTCTTCAAGAATTCCTCGCGTGCTAGACTCCTCGTTTGCTGTACACATTTAGCACTTTCGCAAGACTCTCATCATAGACAGCAGAATCCTCACCTTTGCCCACACATCACCCCCAATTCTCCCCTTATCCAGCGCCCGCCCCACCACCGCTCTCGATTCCTCCAAACTCTGCTCGTCGGCCACAAGCTCATACAACTGGCCCGCAACTACCGTTGGCGCAACCAGTACCTCGTCAACATTAGGCACCTTGCGGCGCTTTGCATCTTCGAGGACTTTGTCGGCGTCACGCATTGCTTGGTGGAGAATGACCTCGTTGGAGCAGAGGAGAGACTCGAGATCGGCGAGCTGAGAGATCTCTTTGTTGATGGCGTTGAGAGAGGTGGTGATGGCAGCTTGCTGAGCCCGCAAAGGGGGAAGAGCAGCTTGATTGGATTCGAAAGTTGATTGGACTTGTTGAGTGAGGGTTTGGGAAAGCGCATTCAACATAGCGTCTTTCTGCGGGTTAGGGGGGATGGGCGGAGGGGCGACGTTGGGTGTGGAGGTCGGTAGGGTCGTCTCGAAAGGAGAGGTTAGAAGGTCTTCTGGAGGTTTGGCTTTAGATTGCTGTTGTTGTTGAATGGGATAGTATTGTTGAGGAGGATAAGGTTGGACAGGCAGCTGTTGTAGCTGTCGCTGAGGTTGCTGGTGAGGGGGTTGTTGTTGGCTCCATCGAGGATCTGTCGGGCCTGATTGTGAAGCGCCGCTTGGTAGTGACGGAGGAGGTATCCCTTGTTGATTATGTTGAGGTTGAGGAGGTTTTCCTGTAATTGGGGGAGGCCTTGTCTGGTGGAATGCTGGCGTAATGGGACTCACTGGACTGAATGAATCTTGCCGTCGATGCTGGTGTGGGAGATATGGGCTTTGTTGATAGGAAGATACTGGATTTGTTTCGTTTCGAAGACTGCCGGCTCTCTGTGGCTCAAATTGAGGCTTGGGTTGCGGAGGTCTAGCATATCCGTTCTCATAACTTCCACGTGCTGGGGCATGTTGACTTTGCAATTCTGTAGGAAGCGGTGGGAGTGGCGGTGCTTCATTCGGATGGGCAGACTGCATATCTCCACGATGAGCGTATGGTTTGGGAGGTGGTGCAGGAGGCCCAGAACGAGGGCTTGATGCCGCGTGAGATCGCGCTGACCTGGAGTCTGGTCTCTCCAGCTCAGGGGGTAGTGGAGGTATCGGTGGAGGTTCTCCATTTGGGCGTGAAGGGGGTGCTGGCTGGGGTATCTGCTCCTCTCTGGCAATTACGGGTGGCTCTCGCGCAAATACTTCTTGAAGTATGGATAGAAATTCTGCAAGATTGGATCGCTAGATTCCTATGATTAGCCCCAACGATTCACGAAATGTAAAGCTAAGCGCTGCTATCCCAGGAGATTGAGCTCGTGAAGCAGACAGAACCTTATGTACATGTCGATTTCCGGTAGGAGCGCTAAAGCTTACGCACCTCTTGTCTCCAAGCCGCCAGATACGGATGATATATCCTGCCTTCTTCACTAACATACTGTCCCGGCCGTACCACCATATTCTTGGTTGGCGTCACAAAGGCGATCGGAACAGCTGTTGGATACTCGTGAGGCACCCATAGCGACACGGGGAACATGTAGGTTGTGCCACGAAAGGAGACTGGTAGAGTTCCTGCAACATTAAGAAGAAGCGAGGATCGACCATGTTCGTAAGCTGAGTATATCAGTCCTCTGTACTACTCAACGCAGAAGAGGTGCGGCTGCCGTCACATACTATATACATCGGTCCGGAGGGAGAAGTCGGGGTTGTATGATAGGGTTTGGGCGATGTCTGAGTAGGTACGATTCACATCTAGGTACTCCTGTGCGATCGTCAACCATGTCATACTCCTCCTGAGGAAGGTACAGTACATTTCTCAGCGCCCCATGAAGCCAACCCAAGACCTTCTGTGGGACAGCTGCCATGCTTGCTGAACTCACTTGGAGAGTTTTGTTAGGTAGACGAATGGCATTTCGTCATCGCCAGAATATGCGTTGGAAGCTCCAAGCTTTGTACTACCATGCGAGACCACAATCTCCTTCGCTGACGCTGTCGTCGGAATTGTCCACCATGATGCACGACGTTAGCCAAGATCTGGCCAACTTGAGCCTCAATGTCAAGTCAACAGGATCGAGGAGCCACAAGCTCCGTCGGAGCTCTCACGGGCTGCCGCTTTTAGTGAGCCAGATGACAGGGTTCTGATCTCATGCCTTGCTACTGTTTGCCATCACATACAAAAATGTCCATTTCTTCAGTGGCACTATGTGAAAGGCGATGTATGTAAAGTGATGAATACATACATCGCTCTAAAGCGCAAGTATGGCTGTACTCGCAGAACTTCCACCAATCAATGAATATATCCTCTTTTCAATGCAAAAATGGAAGCTACCATAGATTATTACCTTCGCGTCCAGCTCCAGTTCTAGAGCGAAGGAAGCAGGCTCGCGCTGAAAGTCAAACGGGCATAGTACTACAGAACATCAACTAATCAACGTCTTTGCTGGCTTGAGTTGTATTTTGACTTGTGCTCCTCACTTTGTTTCAGCATTGCCTCATTTTTCGTCTTCATGGCGACGATTGTTTCAAAGATTGGAGAAGTAGCGGTGCAACAGGATCCACCTGCTACCGCCGAAGGATTTGGCCACGCGGTGCGGACGGCTATCAAAGCTGGTAAACTCGGAGAAGTCCAGTCTCTTCTTGGACAATGGCGATCGGACTCCTCCATATCCGGTCCAAGCCCTGAAGACATCAACTATCTAGTTCCTCGAGCAGCTGAGAACAATGGCGAACCAGAAATCCTAGAATACCTGTTGTCCCAGGGCGGAGAAATCGGCACGCATACAATAGGCCGAACCACTTCCCCAGAAATCTTCCAGATTTTCGTGCATCATGGTTGGAAAGCCGACAATAGAGTACTCCACACCCATGTTTCCCACCCAAACCTCATCTCCTTCTTCCTCTCCCATGGCGCGGATCTCAAAATCCCCACCGCTGGTGGCGGTAACCCTCTCATTCCAGCTGCCCATCACGCCCCGCTCGAGTCTGTCAAACTGCTGCTCTCTCGCGGCGCACCCCTAGGTTCAGGTAGTGCGGCCCTAAACGCTGCCGCACAGGGAAACGCACCAGACCGCATCCCCGTTATGGCATATCTACTCGAGCATGGCGCCGACATTAATGGGCTGGTAGATGACATCACCGGGCCATCAGAGGCGCGAAGAGCGGGGAGGAAGGGTACGCCATTGCACACCGCTGCTAAATGGGGAAATGAAGAGGCGATGGCGTGGTTATTGGAACATGGCGCTAACCCAGAAGCCAGAAATCAGGCTGGGGAAACGCCCGCTGAGTGGGGGAAGAGGTTTGAAAAGGACGGGCCGGAGTGGATAGTGAGGGTGCGGAGGGCGATCAATCGAAAGAATACGCTGAAAAGGGAGAAGGAAGAGAAGGAAAGTCAGAAGAAGGTGCAGGAGAGTAACGCAGGAGCAGCTGATACTGATTTCAACTGGGTTACTCTTTGAGACCTCGATCGCCTTTGAAACGCCGCGGGATTTCCTCCGCATAAATCCCTTCGCAGCTACTTCTCACAAAAAATTTCTTTCCAGACCGTTTTATCGCTCGACACCCGCGCGAACAGCACGTACCCAATGATCACGATCCGAGGTGTTGGTGCAATGTCTCAGCCAGCTATTGAGGACGCAACATGGTTGCAAGAGATGACGTGGCATATGCGATGTTGTCTTGCCGAAATCGACTCTAAAGGCATTCTAGAGAAGATTCGCGCGTCCCAAGCAGCGATCAGTTCTGCATTTGCAGTCAGGTCATGAATTCGACATCCAAAGGCTTTGAAGCACCAGAGCATCAGTTAGCTTAACGATGTGGTGTCGCTGGCCAGCGAACATAAATCTAGCGAGCCTCAATGGAGTAAAGACGAGTTCTAGACCCTCGAGGATGTGATGCTGGGACGTCCTTCTCGCTGGTCTACACTACCACGCACCAAACCTGAACAACGACTGACTATACCCTTCGATCTACCAAAAACCTACAAGAAGGAGTTTCCGATACAAAACCCCGCCGTTGTGCAGGGCGAATCAGCTCTACTCACCTCCAGCCAATCATACTCAACCCATCAAGTCACCGCCAGCAGTGCATGGAGCCGACTGGTGGTAAAGAGAACTCCACTTTTGGACTGAATTCCACGTGAGAGGTCAGGAGGTGCCCCATGAGCTCGAGCACTGCTTAGATTATATCAACCCCGGTCTTTGCATCCCACTCCCCCTTTACTGCAGCAAAAACCAAGCCAGCAAATGACTTGACCAAGAGCAAAGTACGTTGATAAAGACCCAACACTCGCACTCAAAAATCCCACACACCCACGGCCTCCCGAAGAACCTTTCGCACAAAATTTCTCTGCTTGTTGTCAAACGGTGAAGGCACAGTTGTAGATCCATCAGATTCATTCCGGTCGTGGTATTCCTATGCCAGAGTGATTGTATGAATGGAAAGGTGCCGGTGCACTTCAATGGATTGGCGGATTGAACGTGTGGCAAAGCGTGAGAATGCTCGGCTTTGTGTATTCCATGCGTGAAGGCGATAGGCTATTAAAGTTTGCTGGAATATACTGCTAGAGCTACAGTATGTTCACAGCCTTCAAGATATTTTCAGAGAAACTTGTTTGGTATGTGAAGTTGGCTCCTATGCTTGGTGTCTTCTTTGAGTAACGGTTGTGGCTGTCGTATGTATGTATCAGTTGTAAAGTGCTGGGGAGTAGAACTCGAAGGAGAGAGAATTGCATCAACGCATGGTGCGTGCCTCTCGGTCTCAACAACGACTCGTATACCTCTAGAATCCCCGCCTTGATTTTTATATGTCTATCTCGTCTTTCTCCCTTCTACTACATCCCAGTATGGCCTAAGATGTGCAAGTCGTGATCTGCTATATCCCCTTGTATATCCCATGCATGACCCAATTCTAGTAACTGCCGCCCTACCAACTTCCCCATTCTCACATCTCACTCCCCTTCCACCGCAGCTCATACCCATAAACCGTCCTCCTCAACAACTCATCCTACCCCCGGAAAAACAATTAGTCGCCGCTATCCCATCACGCACCAAACCCCACACAAAAGAAAACAATCACACTCACCCCCCTATCAACCTCAAACATCGGCTTCGCCATTACCGTCTCCACCACTTTCTCCACCTCGAACCCTCCCTCCCTCGCCAATGCGAAAAACGCCAGATCCTTATGCAGCAACCAGGGCCTATGCGGGCTGAAGAAGACCAAAGCTCGCGAGACCGGGGAGCGCCGGAGCGTGGATTGGACCGTTTGAAGGAGTTTGGCGTGCTCGGTGTGGTTGAAGATCAGGTCGGCGAGAATCAGAGTGTCAAAGCCTGCTGGGGCTTGGGTGTTCTGATGGGACAGCAGGTGCGCGATCGATGCGCCCCAGAGGTAGCCTTCGACGCGCGTTGTCGGTTTCGGCGACGGTAGGAGCGGCTGCGTGGTGGAAATATTGGCTTTGAGGTTGTCCAGGAGCTCCTGGTCCGGGTAATCCGTCAGGACGACGCTTCTGGCGCCCAGCACGGCAGCCACGAAACCAGGGAGGCCCGCCCCAGCGCCGAGCTCTAAGATGTCTTTCTCGCGGGCTAGATCTTCCGCATGCCGTTGCAGGTATTCGGAGAGGACTTGTGCGGCGTTCCAGAGGAAATGGCCCTAGGGGTTTGAGAAGGAAGCGGTTAGTAGGGACTGCGGGAGGGAGAGAGCGGGTTTCTAGGGGGGAACGGGACTGTACCCACAAGGGATTGAAGCCGACGAGGCGGAGGCGGAGAGTTTGGCCGTTGAGGAGGGTGTGCTCTGCGTAGGTTGCGGGCTTCTCGGGCTGGAAGTAGCCGTCGGGTTCTTGGAAAATGGAGGGGTCGAGGAGGAGTTCGTCGTTGGAAGCCATGGTGGAGTAAATTAGGGGAGGTTGAATAGGAAAGCTTTGCTGCAAGATGTGTTATTAAAAAAAACCTACTCGTACGCGGGAGCAATTAAAGGAATGCAAACCTCAACGAATGTGGTGGGAGACATTTTGCCCAATGACGGAATCCCACCGTCAGCGGCGGCTCGGCCCAGATTGGGAAATCTTGAGGCTTGTACAACATCGCTTCTCGGTTCAATCCAGCCAGCTAGAATGTTTCAATTGATGTCCCGGTCTGCAGATGTACAAGAGAAGAGCATCTGAGCAGGGTGTAGAATACTGATGGCCTAGAATGGGTGCTAGAAATAAATAGTATGTCTGAGTGTTTGAAGTATCCTGTTTTTGGTTGGCTTCTGAATCCAATAACAACCATTCATGAAGTATGCTATCTAGCTTGTCAAAACCATGCACGCATGCTGGTATCAATGCTCATCACCTCACTTCTATCACGCATCCCACGATCGATCACGCACCCATCACTGACTGTCTCGCTAATGCTCTTACTGCTTCGCAATATCCGCCTCCGCGCTCCTCTGCGACGCCTTCCCATCATCATGCTTCATCTGATACTTATCCTGCCCCGCCCTATCCCCCGTCAACCCCGCGACCGCACTACCCACCGCTCCCCCAACCCGATCCTGCATCCCATGTCCATAATCACTCAGCTGCCCGTGCGCCTCCTGGCCCTTGCCCTCGGCGTTCTGCTGCTGCCCTTCGCGCTTGAGACCCTCGGCACCGACCAAGTTGCCAATGGACTCTTTTGCGCTGCCGACAGTTTGGTTGTAGGAGCCAGCGGCGCGGTCTGGGTTGTCGGTTGATACGCCGCCTTGGGGGGTGACGGAGAGGGGGCCGAGTTTGCCGACAGAGTGGGAGGCGTCGCGTTCGGTGGAAGCTTGGGCTTTGGTGGTGTCGGCTTGGGACTGTCGGGGTTTAGGTTAGCGGATGTAGTGCTTGGAGCGTCTGGGTGCAAGCTCGAAGGGGGAGGGGTAGGGGGTTGATGGTAGTACAGTAGAAGAATGGGTAATTATGGAAAGGATTGGAACGGACCTTGTCTGCGGGGTTACCAGTGATGCTGCTGACTACGGACTGTGCTCCAGCTACGGCAGAGTCGACGTAGGACTTGAGGGTGGAAGAATTGTCGCCTGACATGTTTGCGGTTGTTTGTAAGGTTATGTCGGATTGCTTGAGGGTAGGTTGTCTTTCGTAAGGGTGATTTCAGGTTGATGTAGTTGAGAGTGCACTTATGAAGTCTTTGTAGTACAGAATGAAAGGTGATGAGCTTCTGTGTTGATGGTGAGGGGCCCTGGAATGTATTGGCAGGTATGACGTCAAACGTCACATGCCGGCAACTGGCTGATCACCAATCACATGATACCACTTCACTAATTCTATGGCTCTACCCTACAGTTACTAATATGTATCCAAAGCTCCTACCTCGTGTTGTATCTGTCTAGGCAATTCGCTAATCAAGAACAAGAAGAGAAGAAACTGAATCCATAGCCACGCGATAGCATACTACAGACAATGTGTACAGAGTCTGAGGAAGTAGCTGGAAGTCATCGGCAGAATCCCTATACACAGAGACTTTCCCCCAAACCCAACTCGTACATATGAGTGAACTTCAGAATATCCCCCATGAATATCCTCTATACTCTACTTCCTCATCTCCTTAAACCCACCTCTACCTACATCCTCACACGTAAGAAAACAAGAATCAAAAGAAATTACCAATCTCCAGAGTTCTCGACCGCGTACTTTCTTTTTCCACCTGCTGCCTCTGTATGAGGCCACTTTCTTCTTTTTCATCTTCCGTTCGCGCTCTACTTGTTATTTTAGCCTTTTTCTTTTTCTCTGCGAGCTTAGGCATCCATTCCCGCATCAGTACCAGTTCAATCTCCACATCCACCATGGCCAGCTCCATTACTGTTTCTTGGTGAGAGTTGAGTGTTGCATGTTCTTGATGACTGGGCTTGAGCGTCTCCACTTCCGTTTCTTGATTGGAGCTAGGTGTGGCAGCCGTCTCGCGCTCCCCAGGAGGAGGCTTGATATCGCTGCGTTTGGGCCTGGGTCTGGGATTTAATGGTTTAGGGCGCAGAGACGGTAATTTGACGGCTTTCAGTGCACTGTCAAACCAGCCCTTATGACTTTTGGGCGTTTGGCTAGGATGAAGTCGCGACGGCTTACCCTGCGGGACAACTACCGAGATGGCCGTATTGTTGCTGGTGAGTCTTTCTCGAGATTGCTGAAGGCCGTCATCCTTCCAAGGACAAGGCGTGGAAGGGAACGAGGAAATATATGTCTGTAACGATGAGGATCGCTGGGGGATCTGAGGATATGTGGTCCAAGGGCTAGCGGAAGCTGACCGCGCTCTCGACTCTAATGAAGCTGAAGTTGATAAGCCTACAGAAAGCGGATGACCGCAACTGGAGAGAAGCTCCTCAAGTACGCCCTTTCGAGTGACCAGTTCCTGGCGGGTGAGTTTAAGAGCGGTGAGTTTGCGCACGTTTGGGGGAAGGTCAACGGCAGAAGTCATGGAGATTCTGGGCAGAGTGATGACACGGGCCCAAATGATGTTGATGTAGCAGGCTTCCTTGGGGATACAGAGGCCGTAGCAGAAAGCAGTGCGATAGTAGAAGAAAATCTACTGCCGGTGAAGGTAGATAGACTTGGGGATTCTCTATGCTTCAAGTTCTCGTTGATGCTGGGTGGAAGCAGGCAGTTGTAGTGTGAACGAAGGCATAGGGAAGGCCGATTAATATAATGCTGCGAAAGACTAATAGCAGTGACGGCATGTCGATGATATGGTGAATGGCGTTCCATGACCACGGGGAATAGTGAGGATTCAACGAAACAAGAGACAGTTTAGGTAATGAAGAGAATGGAAGTGCGTTGAGACATGGGAAATTGATGGAATGGTTGAAACAATGTTTCCATTGTTCGATTCACCAAAAATTGCTGGGGAGGAGCCAGATTTCGAAAACCGCATGCATCATCGCAGAAGTGCATGATAAGGCTGTGAAGAGCAGAGTTCGCGAACCAGCTTCTAAGGTGAAGCAATTATTCAATAATCACTGTGGATTACCTAGGGCATAGATGTGAGGATGGCCAAAATGATTGAGCCTCCAAGGACCTAATATAAATTATCTTTGTAGATCTTTAGCCGTTGTATTCTTTTGGGTATCTCTGGGTATCAATTAAATTCTGCCGATATACCTTTCCTGCCGGATGTGTGCGCCGGATCACATGACTGTGCAGCAGCTATTCTTCAGCTTCCGTAAGACCCTTGGAAGGTACTTCTTGACGGCAGCCTCAATCTCGTCGTTCTGATTATGTTGTTGTGGCCCTCCAGTCTGAGGTTGTTGCCCTGGATAGCCGCCTTGTTGGTATTGCGGGCCACCCTGATATTGTGGGCTACCTTGGTATTGCTGCTGTCCGTGTGGTTGGCCGTGGTTCTGCTGTTGCCCATGGTACTGCTGGTGGCCTCCAACATTCTGATTAAACTGTGGAGGCATCTGGGCAGAACCTCCAGTCAAGTTGACATATATTCTACCTGCATTTGCCTCGGTAGTATATTGTAGGCCAAGCTCCTTACAAACTTGCTCGACCCGAGGCTTGAGCTTGTCGACATGGTTGACGGAATGATTGCCTTTTCCTACGACACTTTTCAAAGAGTCCAGTTAGTTCGAGCCATCCGAGGATAGACTCTTAAAACCGCGCTTACACGTGTAGATGGGTCTGCCCATTCGCCTGAGCATATCTTATCCGCTGTTCGACTATATCCGCAGCCTCTTCGACAAATTGTCCGTGGAGATCAATCATATCCCCGTCCACTCTGCCCACTGCATTGTTTTCCCTGAAGATGTAATCGGAGGCTTGCTTGTTGTATTGGTCCATCATCTGGCCATGTCTCTTCCCCTCCTCTGAGAGCTCATGGGCGGCTGCTCCATCTCCGCGCTCATAGGCTTTGCGAGACTGGCAGGATGGCTCAGCAATGTCATAATACTCTCATTGGCTTCGACACCCACCTTGTCCAGGCAGGCAGAGCGCTTGCCATGTTCTTGCCGTGCCAACTCTCTAAGCCGATCGTATTCAGCCTCGGCACTGCTGCTCTGGTTATGATTGAAAGCTGTCGACCTTTTTGAGCGTGCCGGCGCATAGTATACTTGGAGAGTGGGGTTGACTTACCACTCCCACCTATTTGCGTCAAAGGGTACGACATGATGACTAGCCTAACCTCAGACAGACGCGTTTGAGCGTGCAGGCCTCGAGCAAGGATTCATATCTACGCTGTATGTGGTTGACAGTCGGCAGTAGGGAAGTCTCCGCGAACGGGATTCGAGTTTAGGCGCTAGCGTTCAAGATTAGATTTCCCCAGAGGTTAAGGTACTGTAGTACCGAAGTGAACGATTAATGAATCAGTACAGAATAATGGAGTGAAGCTTCCAAATACTATGTACTATGAGTCTCCTCTCCATCATCATCATCATCATCAACATAGGCTGGCCGTTTGGCCCACCATCAGAGAGTTTTGGCAGTACGCAGAGGATAATCAGATGCTTGTTTTGAGATGTTGGATTCGAGAAGGCCAATTGGCTCTCATCTAAGGTAAGGTACGCTCTTACGCCGCACAGTAGTCAGCCCCCACAGCCTTGTGGTGTTCCAGCGTGACAAGCAACAATGCGGCCAACAGGCGGCCATTGTCAGTGTGAAGGAGCAATCCGCTTTGCTTCACCGTCCATGGCCCGTGGATTGAAGCTTTCTCCCAGCTGTTGTATCGTTTCTCCATCTATGTAGGACACAGTATAAATCTCGCTTGATGGTCTACTCATATCCTTGCGAGCCCGTACGGTGTACTCCGTAAGCCTTCGTATGACCGAATCAAGCTTGATCTCATCATAATCTTGGGGAAGCAGACCGACGGAACTGGACAAGTTGCAGATCCTTCCGTTGCTGCCAAAACTCGCTAGAACTAGAGCGCTTTTTCTCCTGAATCTGGCCGTCTCTTCGGGGCTTAGCGTGGCCCCTCATACCAAGATCCCTATCATACCTTATGTTTCATTCTTTCTCCATCCACCATAACCTCCATCCTTTCGACTGTTTCCCTATTCGAGTCTCCCAGTAGATAGCAGGTGTCGCCATACACGACATTCGTTCTGCGACCTGCCGCCTGCCAGGTCTTCGAGTTCTTACCGGCCCTTCTGTTCTTCCGGCTCCACACCAAGCAACTGTCCGGTTTTAATAGCTTCAGCCCCGGATCAACCGACTCATTCCTTTTCGCACTGCACATCACGAAGGAGTAGTCAAGGCCACCGCTTGCAGAGTGGTCCAGACAATTCTACTACTGTTTCTTCACAAGAAGACACATCTTGTGGTAAGCTTCCCCGGGCGCAACGGTTGTACGAGTAGTCGCAGCAGCGGGCTCTGCATCCACGACATCCATGTTTTCGTTGCTTCCGACTGTCCAACAGTCTGTCACTAAATCTCATGCGATCACCCTCCATTGAGCTCTCTTATGTCATTTGAAGATCGTGGTCAGAAATGGGAACTAAAAGGTATTCCAGGATTCGCGGAGAAGACGGCTTCTCTCCGCACATTGGCAATTCAGCAATCAACCGTGAAATCTCTCGATCGCCGCCAAAATGGGCTGTGGGATGAGTACAGAAGAGAAGGAGGGGAAGCAGCGAAATGAAGAGATCGAAAACCAGCTGAAGCGTGACAAGCTATCCCAGCGCAACGAGATCAAGATGCTCCTTCTTGGTACGAGTATTTCCATTCCATAAGTCCATAAGCTGACATTAGGCCAGGAGCTGGAGAGTCTGGGAAGTCAACGATCTTGAAACAGATGAAACTCATCCACGAAGGGAGTTATTCTCGAGACGAGCGCGAATCGTTCAAGGAGATCATTTACAGCAACACCGTCCAGTCAATGCGTGTCATTCTTGAAGCCATGGAATCACTTGAGTTGCCTCTCGATGACCAACGTACCGAATACCACGTACAGACCATATTCATGCAGCCACCCCAGATCGAGGGTGATAGCCTGCCGCCGGAGGTTGGGGGTGCAATTGATGCTCTTTGGAAAGACGCTGGCGTCCAAGAATGTTTCAAGAGGTCAAGAGAATACCAATTGAACGACTCAGCAAGATAGTAAGTGCTTACGCTAATACCCTTTCTGTTCTATACCCCATGAGAATACCGCCTATGCGAAGGAGTATTCGCATTTTGTGCGCACCGTTTATGCGCAGCCTTAGATATTGGACTTGACTAGCGGTCAAAAGCCTCACCATTACTTACTCTCACGTTCTAGCTACTTCGACTCCATTGGGAGAATTGCGCAACCAGACTACCTCCCCAACGACCAAGATGTACTGCGCTCGCGTGTCAAGACCACTGGCATTACCGAGACTACTTTCATTATTGGAGAGCTCACATACCGTATGTTCGATGTCGGCGGTCAGCGATCAGAACGTAAAAAGTGGATCCATTGCTTCGAGAACGTCACTACAATCCTGTTCCTTGTTGCCATATCTGAGTACGACCAACTGCTCTTCGAGGATGAGACTGTCAACCGTATGCAGGAGGCCCTCACTCTGTTCGACTCCATCTGCAATTCGCGCTGGTTTGTAAAGACCTCGATCATCCTATTTTTAAACAAGATCGATAGGTTTAAGGAAAAGCTTCCGGTTAGCCCGATGAAGAACTATTTCCCAGACTATGAAGGCAAGCTCAACCAAAATGGAACGAACGGGAGGGAGCACCAGAGATCTAACCTTACTGAAGGTGGACCCGATTATGCCGCAGCCTGCGATTATATCCTGAATCGCTTTGTTTCTTTGAATCAGCACGAGACTAAACAGATCTACACCCACTTTACATGTGCTACCGACACGACCCAGATTCGCTTTGTCATGGCTGCTGTCAATGGTTTGTCCACAATCTATTTCTACCAATGTATGACAAGTATCTAACAATGCCGTTTGCAGATATCATAATCCAAGAAAACCTCCGGGACTGCGGTCTGTTATAGTCCTACATCCCTGCCATTCGACATCTTGGATCAGAAGCTGAGTGGAGAAGGTCTCATATAACGGCGGTGATCTCCTGAAAGCATCGGTGTTTTTCCACGAAGGGGCGTTGGCGCCTACGATTACGGTTTCGATTACAACCCCCTTATCTCCTCCGAATACTACTATTCACCACCATGGCCTGAAGCAATATATCGTTGCCGACACGTCTAGAAGGGGTTTTTTGGTATGCAGAAGAACTTGTGTAGGACTGGAGGAAAGGGATGACTTGTTTGTTGGGGTCTTGCTACTTCTTTGTGTCCAGTATACTACCCATGTGTTTTTTAATCCGATACCATTCGCCAAGCGATGTGCGAAGCGTTTTCCTTTGCTCGTTTGACTGAAGGGGTGAACAAGGGTTGCTGGGTAGAGCAGGTGAAATGTATCAAATTCGCATACGGTTGAATTCAGTATTGCTATAAGATCAGAACGTATCGTGGCCTTTCGTGGGGCATAGTCTTCTAAGCTTTATCTCATACCTACTAGGCTACTACTATAACCCCCCCGGTTCCCCCGCAAAAACCATAAATCTCCTGCAGGGCAAAATTTGCAGAGGGTGGACCCTCGATTTTGGAAATTCTAAATTCTAACAGGCACTATGAAATAGGGGTAACACAACTCCAAACGCCTTTAGGCACTAGCAAGCCACCTCCAAATCTTGTCAATGAGTACATTGCCGAATTCCCAACTACGGTTTCATGGGGAACGGAGGAGAGAAACAAAACAAAAGAACAGGAAAGAAAAGAAAAGAAAAGGGACGACGGAAACGGGAAAAAGGGAAAACGAGAGGAGAGGCAGGTGACACAGAGCCATTGGGCTTTTGGATATGCAGGAGGTGGCGCAGGTATAGAGGGAACGAGCATAGGTAGAGAAGAAGAACCAGAACAGGGGTGTGCATGTATGCTGCAACCAGTCGATGCGGGTAGCAGGGATTAGGCAGATCTAAGAGGGATGGATATAGATAGAGTGGAATAGAGAGGTGGGGGAGTGATGGAAGGGGATGAGGGAGGGGAGGGTATAGATGAGAGACGGTGTGGATACCTAAGGATGCGGATGATACAGCGGTGGACTTGGAGCTCGCGGGTCAGACGGTGGAGTAAGGTGGTGCATTGGAGGGTGTGGAGGGGGAGGGGGGGGGGGGGGGGGGGGGGGGGGGCGGGGGGGGGGGGGGTTTTTTTTTGGTGGACGCGAAGGGGAGTGGGCTTATTGTTTGGAGGAAGAGGGGTTGTGGGTAGCTTGTATAATGAGATAGTTTTTGGTCGAGTTGATGTCGTTTATGTCTTGGCTGTTTTTGGTTGCATGGAAGTGCGTGTATGTTTCTTACTGAGTGCTAGGTATCTCCCCCTTCCTTCGTGGTCGTGCTGTGCACTAAACCAGGGTGTGCCGTCCTCTTCCTCAAAGACCAATAACACCGCACTAGGCGAGGGTGAGTCCAGAGCCTAGGAGCAAGGCTAGGGTACCATTTTCCTCTTCTTCGTTCGACCTCTGTAGACTCTCGCTCGAGGGTACTTCTTGTATTGCGGACTGATATGCCGGTGCTGCTCAGGGCGAATGCCTGCTCATGCGGGCAAGGTTTGCAAGATAGTAGATATCGGGGCTTGGGCCCAAGTTGGCTCCTCCAGTCTTTTTCACAGAGTATTTTCGCTCAAAATCTAAACTTCGGCCCCACAAACACCAGCAATATCGCCACAACCCATAACCCAGCAATCCACGCATACAGCATCATCCGTCCAAACCATCCTTTCCCCTCCGTCATCCTCCTCAACATCCCCATCTTCTTCCCCGCTGCCTCCATGCCCCCCGCATTTTTATCTAAGCCTTCTGTCGCGGCGTTAAGGACTGCCGTATCAGCTTCTAGGGAGGTGGAGAACGCCTGAGAAGACTGTTTGAGAGCAGTGGCGAGGGAGAGGAGGGAGGATGTTAGGGCTGCTTGGGTCGTGCTGTCGGATTCGAGGAGAGGGGCGACGGAGGAGGGGGAATTGGAGGGGAGGGCGGTGGTGGTGCTGGAAGTGCGGCAATTCAAGGAGGCATGGCGTCGATTGCGGAGGGTTGACTCGGGAGAGGAGTCTTTTCGCCGGTCAATGGTGGACGTAGGAGGTGAGGAAGGCGTAGGGGGAAGGTCGCCGTATTCGGCTAGGAGATCTTCAGAGCTTTCGTTGGAGTAGTTGTCGTCGTCTAGGTTATCCAAATCCTGAAGGCGATCTGTAAGGCGCTTGATCAGGGCTCGTTGGGCGTTGAGGTCATTCTGGGCGGCTTGTTTGCGGGATTGGATCTTGATCGATGAGGAGGCTTGCTCGAGGCGGAGGAGGAGCGTGCGGGCATATTCGAGATTCTAGCCTCCGAGTTAGTAAGGAGGGTGTCCGGGTTTTCTAAGGGAGGGGCATACGGCTGAGGTTTTGGTTCGTTCGTAGCTGGAGTATTGGAGCCGAGGGTCTGGAGAGGATAGGATCTTGTGCTCTAGGCGCGAGAGAATTCGGCTTAGGTCAATGGCTGTTATGTCGGGCGATTGGAGATTCAACGAGGTTGTTCGCGCCATATTATTGCTTCGACGATGAAGGTTATGCAAGTTATCGCAACCACCAGTTGTACCTTTGGTGGTAGGCAAGCCATCCGTAGCTGACGGTTTTAGCACCGAGATGGATTTCGGGCTAAGCCTGAGCTCTATCTACCGTAGGCTACGGTACGAATAAAACCGCTTTTTCTACAAAAAGCGTGTTTAAAACCTCTTAGCGGCTTTTTACTACGCTTTTAATTATGTAAGCATACAAGGGCCATTGATTGGAGGATGACCTTGCTGTCGCCACGTCGCTGTCACCTCCAGGCTTCAGCTACAGGCATTTTGACATCCCCCATAGCTCAATGCCGCCGCAACGAGGTGGTAGACCAGTCAATCAGACTGTTGCTAGTAACTATCAGCAGGTAATCGTATCAGGAAGACAAAATACCGTGCAATGCCTACACTGTCACCGGCAGATGGCCAAAGGAAGCTTCTCGTCAGCAGAGTCATCTGAATCAATGCAATACATATCAGACGAGAGTCATCAATCAATCTTCATCTCACGCTTCAGCTCAGAAGTATTTGAATAGCATCGACGGCTAGGTGCTTTTGAAGCTTCCTTTACATGATGAAAAGGTCAACCGATCAACCTGCAGGCAAATTTACCCCCTCTATTAATTTGCTACTATAAATATAACCCCTTTGTTTAAAACCTCCATCAAAAAGCATGTTTAAAACATGCTTTGAGCTAGCCTAAAGAAGTTAGTCAAAAAACATGTTTTAAACAGATTCGCACCCTAACTGGTCCGTAGCTCTTCGTTCGAAAATTTCTTATCCGTGATTGCCCATTAACTTCGACTTCCATCAATCCCCTACATACTTGTCCTTAGGGAGCGAATAAAACCGTTTCTTCTACAATAAACGTGTTTAAAACTCACTAGCGGTTTATTCATGTATGTTTATTGGTTTTATATTATATAAGCAAGCTAAACCCAGCTGGTTTAGCTCGGGGGATTTGATCTCGCTGTCACCATTGCTCCATACGAGTATGAAGTAGATCTATCTTCCTACCACCAGCCATGCCTCCTCAACGCGGTGGCAAACCTCGCAATCAGGCTGTTACTGATGCCTTTCAGAGCATAATCCTACCAAACCGAATCGTTCCTGCAGTGAAGTGCTTATACTGTCACCGTCAAATGGCGTCCGGAACTACTCGTCAGCAGACTCATCTGAATCAATGTACTATTTACATCAACAGACCGTGCTGAAGGATTTTTTGAATAGCATCGTCGACGGTGAGGTGGCAATGGAGCACCCAAATAATTGATGCTATTTATATATACCCCTGTGTTTAAAACATGCTTCAATAAACATGTTTAAAACACGTTTTTGACTAACCTAATTTGGTTAGGAAATAAACATGTTTAATACATTTCGCACCCTACTTGTCCTATCGATATGCTTCAAGCTCAAGACCAACTGCTGATCTTTCCCGAGTGCTACTCTACCCTCTTGCACTCTGATCGGTACATCCTTCCTTAGCTACACTGATCAATATTCTATTTCGTAGTCTATTAATGTCGATGAAATCGGAGAACGTCAAGATATTCGATGTGGAACAAGAAAGATCGGGCACCTGGAATTACATCTACAGGGCTCCCATTGTCATGGTAGGTTCATCTCCAGATCCGTTACCATAAGATCCTGTGATGATTACACCAAAAAGCATAGTTCAGCTGATGGTCCAAGGACCAGATGAACGAAGAAAATGTCAAATATCTTTCGCTCCTATCTGAGAATCATGATTGCAACCAATGTGGAAAGACTTTTGCCCCACGTGCTACGCGAGGCTGATGATTCTTTCTTTAGGACCGAAGCTCCATTCAGCTTCGTAGAGGGGGATAATAGGGTATTCAAACGCGAGGCTACTGTCAGCGACTACGAGGCATCGGCAGGCAAATCACTTGCCAGCATGAGTTGAACTTTTGACCCGTGAACCTTATGCTACAAAATAACCAGAAACAGAAGAGTTGGTGTGCGGAGGAAAGAAAGGAAGGAGTCGAATAACCGAGTGCCTCGACCCTGCTCGATGCCGTCTCCCCAATATAGTCTCGCGCTGCGAAGATATACCTTAGTTTCGCGCTGCGAGAAAAGGCTTATGCAGTGCCATGCTAGGACCATGCTCAGGTTTGCTGTCTTTATACGCAGATACTGCAGCTCTATCACGTAGTAATCCGTCCGTTGCTGCGAGGGATGGATTGTTAGCAAGCCTAGCAAGCCGAAAGACAATGGGGATTGTAACGAAACTTCCGAAAAAAGATGGAGTAGGAAGGTATTGGATTCCCTGACATAGCGCGAAAGGGCTTGCCTCAACCACGTGTTGAACAATACTGTTTCGGAATTGGATGGTACTTGGTGCTTTCAATGGCGACTGCCAAGTTTACCTTTACTGCTACTGCATACGGTAGGGGTGACACGATGCTATTTGTGGGAAGATGTGGGTGTTCAATCGGCCACAACCAATTGAATGTACAAGCTCTGGTCGTCCGTTTGAGCGTGGAGTGCATGGAAGACTGCAGTACTTTCTCAGGGAGAAGGTGTCATAAGTGGCTAAAAGAACCCTTGTTTGAATTCAACTCACAATCCCAATCGAAAAGCATCAAAACCCATGGACAGTTGGAAAGTTTGTCTTATCCGCCGGGAGGAGAGTCCCGAGCCAAGATGGGTCTCTCAGTGTGGAATCCACTGGCTGCTAATGCTCCGCCTGCTCTGCCGCATGATTGACACGTCAGATCATCGCCTCGAATGGGCCAAGTATTGTGTGCCAAAGCATGCCAGCGCGCAGCTAATCCTTGACGATGTTGCACTTCTGTACCTCGAATCACACTCTTCGATAACGATTACTATGAGACTCCCCCCCCAATTACGCCCAATACATCAAATACTTGTTTCCGCGCTCGAGTGACCCCGCCCGCGACCTGCTGGCAGTTCGCTTTAAGTCCGCTTCAATCCCCCCCTTCACACCCCCTCGTATTATTTCTTCGTCCAAAGTCTTTCCCCTTTACTCTTATTCCAGCAGAACATAAAATTCCTTCGTGATTCGGAGGCTCTTTCTTTTCATCTCAAGTTACTTGCGACTTGGACCCCCGAAAAGATTTACCAGAACTTGTACTGTAGGTTCTGGTCCGTCTATTGGAGTATATACATCTTCCACTGCGACCGCTCGGATAAGTACCTAGGACATATCATTGAACAGCGTGTCACTGCAAACCGCATACAGCTACGAAGACTTTGAGCATCCGCTCAAGCCTTCAGGATCTATAATGAGGTATTACTCTTTTCCCTGTAGCAAACCAGAGCCGCTTTTTCTTTGAGTTTTTCTCTTTCGTCTCTTTCTTTCCTGCCATCCGCAGCGGACTGTTATTCTAGGACCTTCCTGTGGACTCCGCTCTATCGAGAATCTCCCAGGACTACCGGAGGAGTCATAATACGTGCTCCATGCACTTTATAATACCTACTGCTTAGATGGACTCTTGAAATGCAATAATCAGCCAATTTTGGCCAGCTACCTGTTTGGATCTACGGATTGAAGAACCCTATGGTAATCCTTGTTACTTCGTCTCAACGGCAGACATTGATCACAGCCCACCTGGATCCCGCAATGTGCAATATTGCTGTTCAGCATAACCGCACATCTGCGGCCGGACTTGAGAGCCAGCGACGTTGTCGCATCGCGCTTCAGTGCTCACAAATTCATAGTTCGCATGATTACTTACTGTTCCTGCGGTAAGAGAATGATCCCTGTGAGTTGCCAACTGGCTGGATCCTGGATGGCCGGTCTGAAGCTGTCGGTACTCCCGGCTGTTTGTCGGTGATGCACCAAGCCAATCTCAGCCTACCGAAGGTATTAACGATAAAAGCATTCTACAGGCGGTTATTGTGAGCTCAGCTTCTGGACCTTTGTTACGACAGCACAACTCTTCCAATCACTACTCACACACCAGTAGTTCGAGTAGAGAACGTCGTTCTCTTGACTTATTGTCTTCTCAGCTTTGTGTTATTTACATGGACCCGAGGACTTTCCCTAGATTAACCGACCATGGGGAACGACACGCTATTGATCCTCTTATTGGATGCGGAGTCAACCACCCTGCCAAGGACTCTTGGATCATTATTTCATCCTGGACTCTGTGGTGTGTATTTGAGAGCGCTATGAGTAGTTCCACTTGCGCTAACGATACATTGCTACAGGATTTTCTTTGCTCTTGTGTCTGTCTTAAATTTTATGCGACATGATATTCTACAGCATTGTCTCTACAAATTTTACAATTTGCACAAACTGACCCATGATCCTAGCTTTTGCAAGAGCTCTACCTCTGTCACCCAAGGACAACTACCTAAAATGGCCATCAAGAAGAATAACCCATTCACTGGAAGCCGCTTGAGTGGTATTGTATCGGACAAGAATTGTTTACAGGCCAAGGATTCTTCCAGAGGACAAGACTTTTCTGTGTTACCCACTGGATCTCTCAATGATGAGCAGCTTTTATTCCGGAGAAGTGGTTCAATGTCAAGTTCGGGTCACAGGACGTTCTTCAACGATCCGGCGCAGGTTCGCCAATGGGCTGCTAACAGTGCCACTGGTTCCGACACGATTGTGGACGTTCCATCTTATGGACATTGCAGCGCCAGCTATGGGATTGATCCGTCCATGACCACTGCCGCGCCACAAATACCCGGCTGTGTTTCTGCTTTGCGTTCAGATGTTTCTCATGTTTCTTTTCAACATCTTACTCACATGCCTGAGACCAATGGGGCCGGATCCGTCTATGATCCTTTCTCTCCGACGAGTGCAGGGAACACTGCCTCTCCAATAGATCCTGGGCTTGGGTTCCACCAATTCCAAGACATTGACAGCAGCGTGGGAGTTCTGGAAGAACAATACCCTCGTGATTTTTGGCAGTTCCCGACTACAGGCACCGACGATGTGATGTTTGCTAGCCAAGTAGCCCCAAGCTCTCTGGCAATGGGAGGCCACAATGGTGATTCTGGCTACCGCGCGGGATGGTCTATGGCGCCTATCCAGGCAGGCGACAAGACATTAAACACCGGCGTATCTTCCACTGCATACCCGATGGCGTGTTCTCCTTTGTCAGCAGTTGATCCATCTGTTTCTTCTTCGTTCTCACAGAGTAGTTTTCTGGGACCGCAACCAAACACCCCGATATCACCAGCGTTTCAGGAAGGAACCTGGCCGGCTGAGCAAAATGGGACCCTAGAAGAAAATGCCCTATTCCCGGCCTTTACCATTGGGGAAAGCACGCACGGGTCACTTCCATCTGGATGTCTGCATGAACAGGTCGACCTGCAAAGGTTTGTTAAACTTTCTATGGGACCCTTTCGGTGGTCTGACACTACTCGTAGTACATTGAAGGCACCTCATCCTTTTCAGCGCACACCAATCTCAAATATGAAGATGTGGCCGCAACCTGAGGCACCCAACCAAGAGCCCATGTCATCTCCGTTCATGGAAATTACTTGCCAACGAAGGTCGAGCGAAGGTGAAACTTCGACAGCACGGGAGCATCCTCTTTACCAAGTTGGCCCCTCGGACGACGGCTTGTACCACTGCCCCTTTGCGGGCAAGGAAGATTGCTCCCACAAGCCCGAGAAGTTGAAGTGCAATTACGAGTGAGAATTCTTGAAGTACCATAAACCTTGGAAAAACTAATCAAGAACCCTAGTAAACACCTGGACTCTCACCTCAAGCCATACCGTTGCAAGGTGTCTTCTTGTGTTGCCGTTCCATTCTCATCAACGGCATGTCTTTTACGGCACGAGAGGGAAGCCCACGGTATGCACGGCCACGGAGAGAAACCCCACCTGTGTTGGTTCGAAGAATGTGATCGGTCTGTCCCTGGAAACGGTTTTCCGCGCCGATGGAACCTATTTGATCACATGAAAAGGGTTCATGATCATACTGGACACGCTTCATCCAATGAGAGCAGTTCACCATCGCCTTCGTCGGCGAGCTCTTACTATCAAGGCTTGGCTCCCTTACCACTTCGCAAGCGTAGACCATCGAGTCCTTCCCAAGCAGAGCCAATGAAGCGGACCAAATCTAATAATGGGACCAAACCTCCAGCAAAGGCAAGTAAGCCTGTTTCATCCGCTAACCCTCCTGGAAAGCAACAGTCAATGCAGAAGTTGTGGCTCGAGCAGAAAGCAGCCATCAAAGCTCGCCTGGATTCCTTAGATCCACATGATGCCTGTGCATCGGAACAAATTAATGCGGACTATGCTTTGCTACAAAGTATTGGGTTAACTATCCGCCATCGGGTGACAGGCCAACCTGCTAACGCGTGAACTCTACATACCCATGGATTACTTGGAGTGCAATATGCCCTTCACATGATGATACAGAGCGTTCTGATACAGTAGCAATCTACAGAAGGAAGCCGCAGTTCACAGTCTGCGCATCATGACAACCGTCATGATCTCTTTTTCCTTGTTGGTTTCCCGTTGTGCCGGAGCCCAAGTGATTCCCGGATTTGAGTCATGGATTCTGCATGGAACACCTAACTCGGAGACCCATTGGATCTCCATACTAAAAGGGCACTCCCACCAGGGAACAGTTCTCAGGCCTTTTTACTGGCACAGAAAATTTCGTTGTAAAAGGAGGATTTTGTTTGCTTGAGTGATCATGACCGACGTACTTTCTTGTATTGATGCGACTTGTTAACGTTCTGGTGGATCTCTTGCTGTGCTTGTTTGTCCATATGGTTCTGAAATATCCTGTAAGATCTTTGTGACTCTATCGTGTCGGCCTTTTGATATAAAACTTAGTAGTGCGGCTGTCTGACATAATTTTGGGGGCAGCTCTGCTATGTACGACATGAAGGAAAGCACAAAAGGTCGACGGTATAGTCATTTGGATGGTCATCAATATAGCAGCATCATTCACAAAAAGACACTGGCTGCGCAAACTGGCAGAAGCAAAAATCAAACGAACTGTCAACAGTTATCATCCCCCTTTCCTCCGGATTCGTCATCACGAAAGTGGAGACCGCTATGGTCAATATAGCCATTCTTAATGTTAGCTACCGGAAACCTTCGGAACGCCAGGTTGTAAGAGATGAGGTAGAGCAGTTCCTAAACATCGTCTAGAAGACCACAGGGCTCCAGTGATAGCGCTTAGCATGCCCGTGAGATTGTCCGCTCTATTAAGCTCTACATCATCCGACAACTATCAATGGATCCTAATGGGGTCCAGAACTAATGCTAGCGACGTCTAACCCACCAAGTAATGCCTTCCGATGTCATTCATCGTTGACATAAGTTCAAGAGACAGCTATTGAGACGGGGCTGACGCGGTGGCAGCACGGACCAATCAAATGTTACTCGTAGGCATTTCTAATACGTGGAATTCAGGAATCCAAACCATTGTCGTGGAAATAATCTTACATTGGAAGATGTTCCACCCTCGAACTCTGTTCATTGTCACCGCCGATGGCTGTTTCGATCCATCGCCGGGGTCACCGACCGAATATGCAATGGGCCGCCTCATGCCCTAAATGTAGTGTGCAAGGGCGATCAAGTTTAGGTACTTCGGTACCATGTTACATCTTGGTAGATACGAGTTAGAACACCACGTTCGAACACTGCATTCGCTCGGCCACAAGTCTCCATGCCGTTTCCCGACTTGGTGGTATCTTATGAAGCAAAGCATATAAGTAGAGCAGCTATACGAGGCACTGTAGCTTTCTTCTCCAGTCAGATTGACATAGTTGAGGTGTTTCCTTATTTGTCGCCATATCGCTATCTCTGCATCTTTAGAGCAATGCAAAGCATCTATGAATGGCGATCTGCTAGATATCATCCCAACAGACTTCCACTACAGTGGCCAGATCCGCCGCTACTACATTGCTGCAGAAGAAGAAACCTGATTCAAGTCAGCTACTCATCCACAGAATACTTTCACCGTATAGGTTCGGTGCCTCTCCTTCGTGCTTCTATACATGGGTATTATGGTGGTTTATTGAGTCGTCAGTAACCGGTTCCGCACGTTTTGGCCGAGTATGTAATACTCCGCTGTTTCATATTGAGGATCAACTCTTCATGACTCTCTGGTAGAGCATATAGATACTATTTCAGGGAACCCTGGGGGGGGTAAGGGGGGGGGGGGGGGGGTTCCTACGCGATTCTTAACACAGAGTACCAGTGAAGAGACCTTTCAATTTTGGCCGTTTTATCTTTCGCCTAGGGGCGCTGGGTGGAATTTCTTTGCTTTCACCAACCAGCCAAGTACCATATTGATTGAACGAGTTAATTTTGCTCTCAGAAGTCCCCTGACAGGTTTGTTTGCTACCGGTTTCTCGTCGACTATGATAGACCTCCGGTTATTTGGCGAATTGCTCACATGTGAGTGACATTGCTGAAAGAATATTTCGTTTGCCCTCTTCATAGCTCAGCTGGTAGAGCGCAATTTCCTGGCGTTCATGAACGTTAGTATGGGGCCACTATTGAGGGCCCTGGTTCAATTCCAGGTGAAGAGAGACCCTTTGCAATTTCCAATTCTTCTTTTTGGTGTACTTCAATAAGGCGTACGCTTCACTCCCAAGCTTACCAAGTAGCCATCGGCATACGCTGCTGGTTGAGTGCCCTCTGAGCCTTGGGATAGCGGATGGTGAAGCCTCAGATTCTTATCCAGACTGAAAGGCCTTGCAGATCCTTACTACTCACTCTTTCTCGCGTTCGAGTAAAGCTGGCTTCTTCTTGCCGGACAGCGATTCAGATTGCGTTCGTTAAGTCATCTACTGCGTCTCATGTGTTTGAATAAGGTTTGATCCGATGGTTCTTGAATACTCTTCATAGCTCAACTGGTAGAGCGCAATACAAATCTCGTCGTTAATGGGCGGCGAGAGTCTATTGAGATCTCTGACTCAATTTCGGGTGGAGAGACCTTGGGGTTACATTTTGCTGTTTACTCGATGATGAATGCTATGAATTTGCTTCTTGGGCGAGAAGGTACTACCAAGCACAGAAGACTCGTCGACGTCTTCACAGCTCAGTGGGTGATAGCTGCGGGGTTGATGCATGGCTTTAGGTACTTTTTGATGTGCAATCTAGGAAAGAGAACTTGGTACTGAACAAGTAGCGGAGCCATACCAAGCAAGGTATCTGACTTCACTTCCAAAGGCTAATGACAACCAGAATAGCGCTACGCTCTGAATGGAGATTCTATTGTTCAGGGTATCGCCTCCGGTAGACCCGCTTCTCCTGATCTATTCCTTGTTGTCATTCTACTTTTGGGAGAGTATGGCCTCCCAGGAATATTGATAGCAATCAACCTCGTTATCTAGATGGTTTAGTCGCTCTTGACATCAAACTTTCCGGTTTCGATGATTTACCCAGGAGATAACCATCGACAATTGCTTGCGTTTTGTCTCGCAGCTCAGAATAAACCCTCCAACTGACCCTCATTCCTCAACAGCTTCTGCATATCCTTCCCCTCTAACCCCCAGCAAGGCTCCGGCCACTACACTACAACCTTGAACTCACCCATTCACCACCTGCTCCTCCGCCCTCTCGCCCCTCCGGACACTTGGCCCCCCTGAAGTCCGCGCTATCGCAGGATTGCAAGTCAGCTAGTGGCAGGAGTGAGGGAGGCAGCCATAAGTGTGATCGTGTTGCAAGACGTAGTCCGAGGTTTCATGCGAGTCTTGTAGCGCGTAATTGTGGGAAAGTAAGGGCTCCCGAACTGCAGTGCGTGATGCTATGTCGATTCTCCAATCCTCGTGGTCATTGCCTTGCCAGTCGTGTATGCTTACACTGTTTCAATAGATTGGGTGAGCGACGTGTCCCATGACCCAGATTCCCTTGATCATGTGAGGATAGGGGGTCCGGTCACCTTGGACTACATCATTTCCTCTCCTCCAGACCTTACCCTCCTTCCCAACATTGCGGCCCTCCCCCAGCCCTGAAACTCTTCTCTCACCAAAAAGCCCTTCCCCCTCCTTCCCTCCTTTCCTCCTTCCCCTCGTCCCCCCAACCCTCTCAACCCACACCAATCCCCCAAACCTATTCAAACACAAAGACCTTTCCACCTCTCAGACCACCCCCACCAAACCGAAACGCCCGCAGACGCTACCAAAGCGAGAACCGCGAGAACGACACCACCGGCACAGCCAAGAACGATTCTTCGAAAGAGTTTGCGAAAAGTGGGTTTCGCCGCTCGGTATGAGGTTTTTGAGATAATATACTGCTTTGTTTCCTACCTGCACAATATAGTGAATATTTCCCCAGCCCTGCCTCATCGATATCTCCCCGTCTTCATCGCCAGCAAGAAACACATGAAAAACGATAAAACCAGGGCCCGGTAGGTCTACTGGAAAAATCCAGCATCACATCCCTTGCACTCAAGCCGACACAAGAAACAATTCGACCGCATGTCACAGTTCTACCATTTTTTCCCCCCAACGCTTGCACACAAGCATAAACTAACCAAAAGTGTCGTTCTCGGTTGTTGCGAAGCAGGACCAACCAGGAAAGGAAAGGGATACGGGAGAGCTTGGAGCACCTCACCCAAATCAAGGATGATTGAGAATTTACAATCCCTTATTAGCCTCACGCTCGCCGGCAGCTGCAATACCTATTCGGCAACAGGAACTGCCCGGCCTGTGTATGTGGCGCGGAGGTAGCATGTGTAGCTGGAGAGGGGTTTGGGGATGGTGGTGCGGTGGTGCGGTGGTTTGAAGGGATGCTGAATATTCGGTGGTGGAAGGGTGGCGGGGTTGTGGAGGTGGGGATGCTGGGGGATGGTGGTGGAGGTGGAGGCGGAAGTGCCGCAGGGGTATCTGGTGTTATAGCGAGCACTAGGATGAGTATTGGAAAATGTCAGTTCTATATCTCAGTGGATGAGGCATAGTAATCTTGATTAGCATCAAATTCTGCTGTGGGAGTACTAATACAATCACTCTCGCTATGCTATTGAAAAGCTCATGCCTAGTATCCAGCACCGAGAACCATGCGAAACAAGATCTTCCTTGACTCATAACAGGCGAACATAATTACCTATGTTGAACGTTAGCACTACACTCATCCTAATAAACCTTGTCGCACGCTACGCACCAGGAAACTGCCCCGTCTTTCCATTCAAGGTGCCTGTCCACCACTCATTCTCGGTCGCCCCTTTCTGCACAATCTCAATCACATCTCCCGTGGTAAAGCTTAGATCCCCCATGGCCTGCGCCTCGTAGTCGAACAGCGCCGCCGCCCTATCCGACGCCGGCATTCCACTTAAGCGGCTCGGCTTCGGTTTTGGCGGTGGAGGGGCAGCACCCTTTGCTTTCGCAGCGGAGCTCCATGAACTACCTGTGCTGTTGGCGCGCGTGATGGCAGAGTCGCCATTGAGTGAAGGGGATGCCGAAGAGTAGGGAGGAGGCGGGTTGTCGACGAAGTCATGGGTTTGTCTTCTGGCTGATGCAGGGTCGTAGGACTTTCGACCTTCGATTGCTAGAGTAGTCTCGCCTGCGCTGCTTGTTGGTTTCCGGCCTTCCAGTGCTAGCTTGCTGCTACCATACTTCGGCGGCCCTGGTTTCTTAGCGCCTGTTGTCTTGTATTTGACAATGGAGAGTGCTTCGACTTGGTCTTGGATGGAGCCGCGTTTCTTCTCGAAGGCGGCTTCGACATCAAGCGTTAGGTCGAAGTAACCGATGTCAATGTTTTGCATCTTTTCATGGAGGGTGTAGAAGACGTTAAGTTGCATATAGTAGAACGATTGGAAAAGGGGACGGATAAATTCGGCTTCTAGGGTGAACAGCCTGGGTAGCTCTTCTTTTAGGAGATCGTTGAAGTAGTTGAATTCCTGCGTTGCTTGCTCTACTTCGCTTTCGGCCTTGTATAGTGCCTTCTCGTCCTTTAACGTTTTGTCCTTCTTGTCTTGTATTTTCTTTAGATTGGCTCTGCGCCTGTCATAATCCAGCTGCTTGTGCTGCCGTTTGATAATCGATTTCTGGACAATCTTTATGACGCCCGAAAGCTCGTCTGCTGGTCCAATAACTCTTGCTTGTATCATTTCCAATTCCGGCAACAAAGTGGCTTGCAGGTCTTTCACGATGGCTTCATATTCCTCACAGGCCTGGATGCCTTCTGGATTGCCTTCTGGGATTATGGAGCTGGGGTCAGATACTCGTCCAGAGATTGGTTGGTAGATTTCCTGCACAGCTTTCGAGAACTCAATTTGATGATTCAACATGCCTGTTCGAACAGGTTAACCCCAGTTTACAGGCTTTAATCCAGCAGGAAGTAGCTGACCATTGATGGCGTCAAAGTACCTGTTGTCTTCAGTAGATATTTGTAAAATGCAGGACCCTTTTATGCTCACTTCTTCGACTCATCATGCAATTTCTTCGTCTCCTATACTCATATAGTTGTTAGCGCACATGCCACATCGAAGAACTGGCGATCGTGCCTTTTCAAGCTCCTGGAATCGCCGCTCCGCATCGATGTAGACTGCATCCTTCGTATGCTCTCCCTAAGAGTGGAAAGCATCAGTGACTTTTCCAGGTCTAGCTTAAAAGTTTTGGGGATCATGAAAGGGAGGGCGCGTTTCATACGATGTTGAACCTCTGCTTCAAGGTTTGCGGCGCCTACTCGAAGAGTAGATTAGCAAGAATACCGAGTGCTGAGAGAGGCAGCAGCAAGTGTATCTATGCACATACTCGCACGGCAGCCTTGCCCAACCCCTTCAAACTCATTGTACCCCAGGTAACTTCAGAATTGGACAAGCCTGGGTTTCTATGGTAGTCGACTTTGGCGGATACGGTAGGGAGATGCTGCTGGAAAGTATGCTGGATTCAAAGTATATCCAGGTATAGCTTGGGTTGAGGCGCAATGCTGACGAGTCCCCGTTGCGACGTGACCTGCAAGACCTGGGTCGACTCTTTGGAGCACAGCAGCGCCTGTGAATGCGGAGAGGGCGGAACGGTAGTACGAGTAACGGGGGCTTTTCGCGGTCAATGAGTCGGCGAGTAGTTCTATTCGTTAAAGAAGGGCGAGGTGCAGCTGTGCCTAGACGTGTCTTGCAGGTTCCGTCAAACGCTCTGTCGGTGAAAGAAAAGGCTCATGCCGGCTGACGGCATCGACAAGCACTATTTGATGGGCGCCTGGCCTAAAGAAGCGAGACTGACGGATTCGCGGCCTCGGTGGAAGCTCCAAGTATTTGGGATTCTAGCATCGTTCACATCGTAACACGCACAAACCCCCATCTGTGCTATAACATGCTACAACATGAACCTTCATACAATACACAGCATCATCTTACAGCATTGATAATACTTCCCTGATCCATTATCCGAGCTGGACCTTCAATGGTCTCACCAATAGCAGCCTAGTGCCGGAAAGAGGAGCGATTGGTTCAACGGGAGTGGCAATTATCTATCAATCAGATTAGGGTTGCCAATCCACGACTCACTCCATCTTCCTACGAAAACACCTTCGTGGGTTTGCAGCAGGCTTTGTCGAGATGTCAAACTTTGCCCCCACAACTATACGGCAAGCGGCGAGGCTGTCCTCCAGACGCTTGTCACGTTCGCATGGCTTGATCAGAAATTCGCCGCATCTTCGAACACCAGCAATTGCCACCAACAAAGCATTAAGACGACCATATGTATCAGCATCAACAGCGGACAAGGCACAAGTCAACGTCGATACTACCATAACGGCGGATCATAATGCCTTTATAGCACAAACGGGAAAGCTGCCTGAGAAGGTCAAGATGCCGGGTACAGATATGTCTGCAGATGTCATGATGAGCCCAGCAGCTGGAATACTCAAGCAGGCTACCGTCATGGACGAAGGAGCGCGACCCATCTACCTTGACATGCAAGCCACAACACCCACAGATCCGCGAGTCCTCGATGCTATGCTTCCTTTCTTTACTGGTCTTTACGGAAACCCTCATTCAAGAACCCATGCTTATGGCTGGGAGACGGAAAAGGCAGTAGAGCAAGCTAGAGAGCATGTTGCAAGTCTTATTGGTGCCGATCCTAAGGAGATTATTTTCACTAGCGGGGCGACAGAAAGCAACAATATGAGCATCAAGGGAGTTGCGAGATTCTTTGGAAGAGGAGGGAAGAAAAAACATGTCATCACTACGCAGACAGAACACAAATGTGTTCTAGACAGCTGCAGACATTTGCAAGACGAAGGCTACGAGGTTACATATTTGCCAGTACAGAGCAATGGACTGGTGGACATGAAAGAGCTAGAGGCCGCCATCCGACCTGACACGGCGCTTGTCAGTATCATGACAGTCAACAATGAGATTGGGGTGATCCAGCCCATGGAAGAGATAGGGAAGCTTTGTCGGTCGAAGAAGGTGTTCTTCCACACCGATGGAGCGCAAGCCGTTGGAAAGATCCCCATCAGTGTCAATGACTGGAATGTTGATCTAATGTCTATATCTGCACACAAAATCTACGGACCTAAAGGAATTGGCGCTTGTTTTGTGCGAAGACGACCTAGAGTTAGGATTGATCCAATCATCAGTGGGGGAGGGCAAGAAAGAGGGTTACGGAGCGGCACACTTGCGCCTCCATTGGTTGTTGGCTTCGGAGAAGCTTGTCGCATTGCCAAGGAAGAGATGGCCGTAAGTTGATGAAACCGAGTAAATTGATACCTGATGATAACGTGTGACTGCAGTACGACTCCAAAAGAGTCACCGCTCTCTCGAATCGTCTTCTAAAAGGATTACTCTCCCTCGAGCACACATCTCAAAACGGCGACCCCGAACATTTCTACCCCGGCTGCGTTAACGTCTCCTTCGCCTATGTCGAAGGCGAGTCTCTCCTAATGGCCCTGAAAGACATTGCCCTTTCATCCGGGAGCGCCTGCACCTCCGCATCCCTCGAACCCAGCTACGTTCTTCGCGCCCTCGGAAACAGCGACGAGAGCGCACACAGCAGCATCCGATTCGGCATCGGGAGATTCACGACCGAGAGCGAGATCGACTACGTGCTGAAAGCCGTGACGGAGAGGGTCAGTTTTTTGAGAGAGCTGAGTCCGCTGTGGGAGTTGGTGCAGGAGGGGGTGGCGCTGGACAGTATTGAGTGGAGCCAGCATTGATTGATTGGGGAGGAGCGGTTACGATTTATGGTGAGTTTCAATTACTATCTTTACGGTGTATTGGAGCGGTGGGATTATTGTAGCATAACTTTTTAGGGCTGGGCGTTGTGCTTTCTTGTACCTTAACTTACCTACGCTTTGTACCACCGGTACTCAAAACGCGTTGTGCGACTTTCCAAATGGTGAGCATGACACGCTTTGCAAAATTCGATCGAAGCCTCTGCTCTGAATGTAGCTCGAGAGTTCTATCCCCTCACGTTTCTCAGTACGGTGAACGAAGAACATCTTGGCGCCTGGAGAATACTGAAACCTCAGCCCAACGTCTGCCCAGACGCAGCTTAAGAATCAGCTGGTAGTAGTTTCATATATTCCAGATCTCGAAATAATTGCAAAATTCCCATGTCCGCGTGTCACTACTCCGTACTCTAGTCACCCAACAGTAAAATAGATAGTTTAGTTTCTTCAGGCCCCCCATAGAGCAAGCTATGGCTTCTCCCTTCACGTTGTTTCTCGTACCTCGAACCTTTCCTTACTCTCTAATCAGCGTACAGTTTCGCATCTATCATTCCAAAACTCCTATCCTAGTTGTATACAGTACACACATCTCATTAACACTAAAGTGGAAAGACTACTCTAACCCGGACGACCGGAATTGATAAGCTAAGCACGAACTACTCTTCTACTCCCCATAGAGATGCTGTGTCCGCCGGTTCTAGAGCAAAGGGGGGAAGCTTCGGTAGTTGTAGCAAGACCTGCGAGGTGAACCTGATAGTTTCTGTTCATTAGAAGACATGGCGATGCTGGAATTACCGTTAGAAATGCAATTGAAAAAGCCTTTCGTGGAAGCTGTAAGAGATAGATGTGCTAATCGAGTTTTTCGATGCAGACGCAGCGGTAGTATGGTTTTCTTAAATGTTGAAAAGATTCAATTCCGTAGTTCAGAATAGCAGATAGCGCAGGCCATACTAACAAACAAGAATTATATTATAAAATAAGACCATCTTCAATAGATCTCGGGCTGGATAGTTCAGTGGCAAGAAGTCAGTATTTCACCAAACTTATCGAAATTTAATTTATTCTAATCATTAAGCAGTTCTTGCTTTGGGTCAATATCTCACATGTAAGAGGTCCTGGGTTCAAATCCCAGTTCAGCCCCGCTTTTTTGCTATTTCTATGTAGAACCTCTCGATATCCTCGAATCTAGATAATACCTACTCTTCAATCTTCATGCCCCCGCAGCCCAAGGAGGGGCAGGTCACGTGACCTGTCCGTACGATGACGATGCCCTGCATGCATTAAGGTATGTCTTGTTCATAATTCACTACATAAAATCATCTTAAAGGATTTCTACAACCAAAAAAGCGCCGAATTCAATTCCCTGTTCATCTGATTTCGTCTTCCGCAAGTGGAGATTCCGGCAAGTCCCTTTCTCCGCCGGAGTTAGGATGCCGGGGCCACTTTAGCATGCAATAAAGAACTCACAAAGTCACAATGAAAGGTAAAGTAATCGAGTGTTCCGTACACACTTTGAGCTAAATCTACGTGAACCTTGGGCATGTGTCTCTTTACCAGGTTGATTACTATTCAAGCTGAATAATTCCATATACTATACCTACCTAGCGTACCTTGCAGTCCCCTCGGCGCACTGGTATTCCATTTCCGACACCAAAATCCATTTACATCTTCTTGCATCTTCTGTCTCTTTCCCATGTATCTAAAACCACCGTTCCACTGACATCAAGTACCCCAACAGCAGACTTGCGCTGGTCAGAATTTGCCCTCTACCTTCTCGCCACCACCGCTGAACTTTGAAGCCGAACGGCAAATCCGTCGATTTCACTATTCCACAAACACCGCAAGATATATAACAAGCAAGACTTCCAATATCCAACATAGATTCGGTCAGCCGTCTTAAGCGCCATGATCCCGCCAGTCCCTATCTTGGAAGACTATGGCATGTCGCCGGAACATGGCTTTCTTCCCATTGAGCTTCCACTGGAGGTTCTCCCAGATCCATATTACAGGCGATGGGAGGCCGTAGTAGGAAATCTACAGGCTCTGATACTCAGCAGGAGGTTACGAGGCGTGGTGGACGGGATGCCGGTACTGTCGACGTGGAGGCTACAACGTCGCGCAGAGCTGCGTCGGGCGTACAATTTGCTGGCATTCATGACACATGCGTATATTTGGGGAGGAGACAAGCCTGCAGAGGTATGCCAATGTTGTTGTGTGCTCAGCATCAATGGCTGCTGACGGCCACCCAGAGAGTCCCGCCTTCCATTTCGATACCTTTTCTCCAGGTCTGCAAATACCTCGAACTACCTCCAGTCGCTACATACGCAGGCGTTTGTCTATGGAACTTCAAGAAAATATTTCAAGACGAACCTATGGACTCCCTCGATAATCTGGCCACACTCACGACCTTTACGGGCTCAACCGACGAATCCTGGTTCTACTTGGTATCTGTGGCAATCGAAGCACGAGGAGCCCCAATAATTCCTCTCATGCTCCATGCAATCGCCGCTGCTCGTATAAATGACAGCAGAACGGTGACAGAATGCCTGCACTCGTTCGCAGACAGGCTCGACGAGCTAGGAACTCTCCTTCAAAGAATGTACGAAAATTGCGATCCCCACGTCTTCTACCACCGCATCCGCCCCTTTCTTGCCGGCTCGAAAAACATGGCCGATGCTGGCCTCCCCAATGGAGTGATATTCGAAGATGGCACGGGCTACGAACAATATCGCCAATACGGCGGCGGCAGCAACGCCCAGTCTTCGCTGATTCAATTCTTTGACATTATCCTTGGCGTATCGCATCGTCCCACTGGCGAAAAGAAACCCTCGTCTTCTACCTCCATCTCGGACTCTGAGCCAGAAGGGCAGGCCCCACCATCCCGTCACAACTTCATCCACGAGATGCGCTCCTACATGCCTGGCCCGCACCGGCGCTTCCTCGAGCATGTGTCCAACGTCGCGAATATCCGTGAGTACGTCGAGTCGCATAAAAGCAATCGAGCATTGAGTATAGCGTTTGATGCATGTCTGGCTATGCTGCGCTCGTTGCGCGACAAGCATATCCAGATGGTCTCGAGGTACATTATTGTCAAATCTCGGGAATCACGCTCGCACTCCCGGTCGCTCTCCCCTATGCATCCTGTCAACCTCGCCTCCGCGAACAACGGTGGTTCCAAAAACAAGAAACTCCGCGGAACAGGCGGCACCGCTTTAATCCCCTTTCTCAAACAAGCTCGCGACGAGACGGGTGAGCCCGCAATTGATGCGTGGGCGCGAAGGATACTGAGCAACGGGCCTGGAGACGCTGAAAGGAAGGGATTTGCGGCGCTGGGGAAAATGGGGGAGCATGCGGATGGGGAGATGGAGATCGTGGGGCTCGCGGGTACGTGGGCGATGGACGATAGTGAGGGGGGTTTGTGTCATTGGTGATGGTAATAGTCCCTTCTACCGGATGGATGTTGTGTTTATTGCGATGAATGTATGATGATACCGGTTGATTCATGACCGATAGATAGATGTACATATGGGCGGCACTTTTCTAACATCCGAAGCAACGGATGTGGCGACAGTCGAAGGGAAAGATTTCAAAATTTATTGTTCTAAAGAACAGACTTGCGAAAATGTGTTTCAGCCCAGATAAAAACCTTGTGAGAGCGACTGCGTTTGCAGTAGAAATTCATGAGTGACAGACATTCAATGAATCAAATAAAATAAATCTACCAACTCGCCCATGTCAAACGCCCCACCCCCCCCATCTTCATCTCACCCCCCTCACCCCCCCTCTCCCCCCTCCCTTCCCCCTCCCCCCCCCAACCCAACCCCATCACACCCCATCACACCCAATACCAACCCAATACCATACCATCACCCCCACCCCCTCCCCCACCCCATCACACCCCATCACACCACCCCCACCCCCACCCCCACCCCCAAAACCAACCCAACCCAACACCATCTCATCTTAACCTCCGCACATCATCCCCTTCCCTCGTGGCCCATTTGCATCACACACCATAAACACACCATAGAGGCGATTTCTGGTAAATCCGTCATGTTGACCGAGTGAGTATTGTGGGTGGAGTAGGGTTTTTGTTTGGGGGGGGGAGGGGGGGGGGTGGAGTGGGGATAGGGGATAGGGGATGGGGGGGGGAAGATAGGAGGGGGAGGAAGAGAGGAGGGAGGGGGGGGGAAGAGAGGGGGAAAATGAATCTGAGAGGAAGAAGAAGAAGGCAAGGAGGGAGGGAGTGAGAGAAAGAATCCAGTAAGTAGAAAAACGGTCGAGCGAAGGCAGTGAATGGGGAGTAGGTGATCGGGCATGGAGGGTAAGGTAAGAAAAGAAAAAGAAAAGAAAAGAAAAAACAGGAGGACTCCCTTTCTCAACCACCCGGTTTGTCGTTACTACATACATGAATCCCATTCCCCCTTTTCAACCCAGACATCTGAAAATCCCCATTCCCCATGACCCCTTGCGCTTGCCCTTGCCCTTGCATTTCGCATCCTCCCATTTTTCCCGCAATCACTACTGCACCTTTCCCTACGAACCCTTCTGACTAATCCTCTACTACCAAAATCATCCCCCCTCATATCGGATCTCTAGTAGCTTCAGCGACATATGCGAACGTATTCGAATACTTGCTGGGGTGTGAAGGCTGTCGTGGGTTGCGGTTGGAGGCGTTGTTACAGTAGGTTGCGGTTAGGATCGGCGGTGGGAGGGAGGTTGGTCTTTTCCTTGTGATTGAGGGGGTTGAACTCCGAGTAAGGTGTGATTTCTCCTGCGCGATGCCGAGACGTGGTGAGTGGGAAGGAATACTTTTTTTTCCTCATATCAAAGGAAAAATATTGGAAAAAGGGGATGGGATTGGTACTTTGGTCAAAAAGGGCTTCTGGTGGTCAGCAAGAACAGGAGTGTTAATCCTCCTGTACCTTAGCCGGCAGCCCGAACCTTTTTCCTCCCCTTCAAAAAAAACCCCAGCGGTGGTTCTTCTTCTTCTTCTTCTTCTCCATATATCCTTGGACCATTATCCTTGCACCATCCCGTATTCTTTTCTCTCCGCTCTCAGCCAACCCGAGTGCTACATGTAATTTGAGGACTCTTTTTTCCTTGGCAAAGACTAGAGGTTTATCTTCTGTGGATTGGCTTTTTTTTAAAAGATGCATGAACGGTCAGGACCTAGGTCGACCAAAGTCGCGTTTGAAGGATAGATATAACGTTCCTTCTCTGTTGCTGCTTTTCTGTCCTGTTGTAAGTTCATGCGATTGTGCGAGATGCTCTTTGCTAGAATCAGTATATTGTCAGTATATTGCGAGACAGATATTGCACCCACAGTCATGATGTCGGCTGTAACCATTCGTTGAACCAATAAACCGATTCTTTGTGTTTCTAGTATAAGTTGATCTCATCACATGAGATATGTTTTGCACATAGAACGCGTTTGCTTGTTGTAATGCATGATTCACGTAAGCAATAATCAGTTCGTCAAGTTATTGAACAGTCTCTTCTTATTCGGTTGTGAGTTCTTTCCATTATACAACATACTCCGAACCAAAAATATCGAATAGTCAACGTTCTGTACACTCTGGTCTCTAGAAACCGCTGCCTGGATCGTATCTGTTCCTTATATCGATAAACAATCTCTCTTTGTTCTGTCGTGAGATTTTCTCGTTATATAGCATGCATAAAACCAAAACCGTCGCTTATTCACGGTTCTGTGCATTCTGAAACCGACCAATAACTGTCTTATCGAGCATGACCGTCTGTTTCCTCGATGACCAACGTAGCAAATCTAAAGGCAGAAATTCGCCCCCCCTTCCACTAGACCCTGGCCCTGAATCGGCACCGCGATGATAAACGCTATAGGGTAAACAACCCATATTGACTCTATTGTCGATGAGCCCAAATCGGCATGGCGACTGGCTCCGTTATGTTTCTGTTACGAGGTACAAGATGCTCCACATCGATGTAGATAGTATAGAAACCACGCTCGATTTGCTGCAAATCCAGACTCGATATAGGGGAATAAGCAAACCAATATCTAGTCAATCAAGCATTCAAAGCAGTAGCAGTAGCAGTAAGTAAGCGACTGAAGGTGTATCCGTCTGTTTAGCAGAAAAAGCTGACAGAATAGAAGAAATGGCAAAACTGGACTCACTAGCCCTAGAGCTGACAAAAATGATCGCCGAACAATTAGACAATTAGGACAGCACTTCACGCCATAGGCTTGCTCTTGTTTCGAGGACGCTGTATGCCAATCTGTATGCCACGCCTGGTCGGCCTCCAAGGATGACGAGGGCCGAGTGGGTCCAGTTCAACGAGTTCGAGCGCCACGCTCCACACTGCCCCATAAGCCTTCCATGTCCGATATGTGCTACGCTCCTCCCGCCAACCTCCTTCATAGACAACCACGCGCGCAAGACGGTCCGTGGTAGCCGCTGCCGCCTCGCCTGTGGTATTCGGACCGGGGCTTACCAGAAGGTTTCCTTTAAATTGGGGGGCATACTATCATTCGCGTGTGGGGGTTGTCGTCAGGCGATGCCGTTGCCGCTGGAAGACAGCTGCGTGGAAAATATCATTTGGAGGAATAGCCAACGTCACCAATCGCCATCGGACCTCCCAGGAAACGTTCCTTCAGCTACTGTAGTAGCCGCAGCCAGGGCAGATCCAGTTGGTGTATCTAGTGTGGGAATGCGCTGGTGCCGCGAATGCTGGAGACAACGTACGACCACTGTCAGACTGGCTAGAGCGTGATAAAAACTCATATCGGCAGCGGTCATAGAGATTGCACCCAAATGAGCCATGGCTAGGCGACGGAAAGGAGGAGCGGATGATATGCATTTTATAGCATTGTTTCGGTCTACAGATTTGTTCCTCCTGAGGCTTTGCGAATTTTCCTAAATGGCGGCATACTTGATTGTTAAGCCTCAGTAAGTTTTCACTTCTTCCGCTTTTCTGCTCGTAAGAAACCATTGTATCTGTCACCGGCTAATGCTTAGCCGAAGTTGTTGTTAAGATGCTCGATGAAAGAGCTCCGAATTCTTGTCTTGGGGAGGCTATTCTGTCGGTTAAGGTTCATGAATTGCCTACGGATTCGTTGTAGCTGTGGAAGCGAGACTGGGTTCGCCGGCAATTCGATAGTGTTTTCCTCGACATTCAATTCTCCGCCGCCCTCGCCAGGGTGGTCTTTTTGCCACTGTAGTATCGCGTTCGTTATTTCCTGCGACGTCTTATCTAGCTCGTATAGATAGTCTGATTCGGCTGCCGGTTTCTTTACTTGTAGTTAGCTCGTTAACAATATGTCAGGCGGCACAAGTCACCGTACTGTAACAGTTGCTGCATTAGGTTTCACTCTCTTTGCCTTCCCCTCAGACCCAACCATGGCTTCCCATATAGCCTCAAAGGGCGGGGTCTCATCATCGTAGGGTACAGTGAAGAGCGGGCTATCCCATCTCGTCATGCCATTCGGCTCCTCATACCTGTAGACCAAGTTCTCAAAGACATCATTTGCGTAATCTCCTTCATGGCTTGGGTCTTCCACACGGTTTGTATGGAGCTCCCGACATCTTTCAATAGGCGTCCCTACATGAACCTCGAGCATAGTCAGCCCAGAGTACTGGACTACGCGCGGTGTCCAGTTCTTCCGCGAAGGAGGTAAAACGTACAACGCAACTCGGTGTTTGCACAGCCTTTGCCTCACAGTACAACTGATACCGAAACCCCTTGATGTAGTTTAAGCCATCGGCAACTACAATAGTATCCCTCCCCAAGGCCCGTTTGACCGCGGAGTACTCCGCCGCTCGAGCATCTTTTTCACTTCGAGCTTCGCGGTACACGTCTCGACTAAGTCCAAGGTTTTGGTCGTTGATATGGCAGACACTGAGCCGGCTAATGCATGGGTCTAGAGTGGAATTGATTTTTGAATTGAAGAATTCGACCAGTTGGTTTGCACGATAGGTTTTGCCGGAGCATGGGTAGCCTGAAATCAGTATCAACTAAGCGTATTAGCAGGGTCGTCATCGGCTTTGCGATTGAGGCGGACGCACTGGCATATTAACGGTGATGCTGACATTTACAGGCGGGCGGGGATGTGAGTATCTATGTACTGTAGATTGTAGAGAGTCGCTCGGTCAAGCGAGGCCCGGGTCCGCGTGTGGTTCAGGCTGCTTTTGACACAATTCCGGAACTACCTACTGTACATCATCTTCTAGAAATACTGCGCAATTGTACAACTTAATACCAGCTGCTATCATTGTTTCTATGTGTGTTGTATCTTGAAAGCTATTTACAGCTACCTACAGCTCTTTTTTTTTTTTGACAGATGCCAGCTTGTAGAGCATCTGAACGTATAAGACTCTACCGTGAGCTACTGTAGGTAAAGTGAAACCCTTTGCCAATATCCATGTGCATGGCCGTCTCCTCCCGAAACCATGGACGGGTTTGACCTGCATCCTCGATCGATCCTGAAGTATCAGCTTCGCTCGAAAGTGGCACTGCCCTGTTCATCCCTTTTCTTGGCGCTACACCCCTTTGATCGAGTACAATCTTCCTTGCGGTACCATCCATTTCCAATAAAGAAGCATTCGAGTTCATTTCCGTTAACCCTCCAAAGCGAATCCCCGAGTCGAAATTTACAAGGACAATTGCACTCTCCTTTTCTAGGTTCTCCTTCGCCATGTAGACGATTGACCTCTCATCTGATATGGCCTGGACCCCTCCACCAACTAGTCGTTGACCAGCAAGGTGAGATCTGGTACCTGGGCTTGGGTTAAGCAAGTCCAGTAGCTCCTCAGGCGCGTTTGCTGTAGGCCATATATTAATACCTCTATCTGTAAAGCGACTTTCACTGTCCTCGATTGCAGTTCTCTCAGTATCGTCCATTATTGGCTGGTGAAGAATTCCATTAGAATCAAGAGGAGAAGATTGCTTTCGAGATCCGATGCGGAGCCGGATTTGCTGTGTCCATCGTCGTTGAGAATGAGCATGGTCATCAATCACTAGATCTAAAAAAGCAGAGCAACTGGGGTTGTAGGCTCGGTGTTTTGTTTTGGCCAGAATAAACGATTGAGGCACCGAAGCTGCAGCGTCGTCGGTATATTCACGATGGCAGTTCCGATCTATGCGTTGGTGCGCTGCTTCGTAGAGCGGTCTGCTCTTGCCGTCGAGCAAGCCAATGAGTGGATCCCCAATAGGCAGAGTCATAGTCCCGAGCTCTCGGGGCGGCGTCGTTGAGCCTGTGGTTGGGGGCGGAGTAACCATCAGATGATCGGGAACCTGTCCCGGCGTGTAAGGGAAAATGAGCGGTTGGTGATAGTAGGTTCGTCTCTGCGTACTGCCCCCATCCTTCCATTCACGTCGGCACTCAGTGATCAGTAGATTGCCAGTGCGCTCGTCTCTATGCAGTGAGAGTTCTGTCCATGAGTCGTTGATAGGTCCTTCTCGATGCTGCCTTCGCCACAATTGCTTAGGCTCTAAATGAGTTGGTGAAGGATCTTGAAGCGGAAAGCGATAGCAGTGGTAGTAAGACGTCCAGTCTATCTCCTCGAACTCGGCGGAAGACTGGTTCGAGATCGCATATAGGAAGTCGCCGTAGATCTGGAAGTTCACAGTTTGACCAACGTCTGTTCCAAACAGGTTCGGCAATTGCAGGTCTGCGAATCGATGGCCATTCTTCAGATTGTAGCCTCGTAAGACCCATTCATGATGTCCGTGTGTCCCCAAGCCGACATGTGAACCAATGAAGAGGTATCGAGAGTCGTTCCGAACCCAGAATTTTGACTCTGGGCATTCGATGGCTAACTTTACTCTTTCGGCGTTGGGCGGACTGTCTTCGGTGTTGAGAGCGATGAGCCAAGGTTGTCCAGTAAGGTCCGTATCATAGACTAAGAAGGAATGCACACCATCTTGGTAGTGGAGCAGCTCAGTATGAGTGATGTCTATGTGGTGTTTCCAAATCGCTTGGCCAACGTAATTGAGGTCAATTACCTTCTCGGTAACGTCTGCTTCATGAACATTGAGGATGCGAATCGTCGCTTCGTGAAGGTAACACAAGACCCCATCCCGGTATATGAAAAGGCTTCCAAAGCCCAGCAGCAGAGCCGAACAGGGTCGGGCCAAAGCAAACGATTCTCTCCTGCAGAAAGTTCTCTGTATGGCAGCCGCATAGTTGATGATACCCTTTTCGGCAAGTTGAGATTCTTTCGAATAGTAGATGTGTCTCTATACACTTCAATCAGCGCTGGCCATGTTTTGACTCCCGCACACAAACCAGGATGGGGGTTTATTATCTACAGACCCTGGCTGTTTCACCACTGATTCTCTCACCGTGGAGAGTCTCAAAGAGCTCCTTTCCTGTCCACTTCAAGTTCACAAAGTCTTCTAGATTGAGATATGAGACGACGTTGATCAGAATTTCAAGAGGCAGCGCCGTGATGCTACAATGCGTTTCCATTAAATTTCAGAGATTACAAACCCCGAGATATCCACTATGGAATTATAATAGGCAAAACAATATCGAGATCGACCGCACATTGGGTGATGGTGCAGGCGAGTTTCAGAAATGGAAGTCTCGTTCAGTGACTTCAGTCTTGGATTAACATCAAGATTGGACGACAGCGGAAAGCGAGAAGGTCCACAATAATAATCATTCAAAGCCATGTCTAGAGAATGTGGCAGAGCCTGATTTATGAGGGTACTCACCAGAGCCGCAGCCAGCCGGCTTCGATGAGGCTGAGATGTTGTCTACGTTCTCTTACCATACTAGAACTAGATTATGAAACCAGGAGATGAGATGTCAGTGATCCCGTACGTCGATGCAAGGTACAAGGTTTTTGCTAAAGCCATGACCTTACTTCGATGTCTGCGTCTCACGACGGGTGAAAGGCGAAGACCGGAGTCGGGACAGGCCAATATGGAACTTGAGGCTCCGCGTCCAACGTTACACGGTCAAGGCAATCCAACAATTTGAATAAGGCAAACTTTTGAACGATTGAGCCTCATAGATGTTAGTAATTTAAAGATTGCGACTGCCTATAATATACTAGTGCGTTATGCAGAGATTTAGGCTTAGCGGTTTGATGGATGCAGGATGGATGCACGCAACCCAAGAACTAAGGTACTACTTGACGATACCTTAGGGTGCGGAAACGTATAATACATCATAATCACTAACCGTATTAGGTCTTGTATTACAAACATGTAGTATGTTGATCGAGTGAATGTTGAGAAAATACAGCAGGGGTAGTTGACCAATGATATTAAGGATATGCCATGTACATCGGTTTTGGGAGTAACCTCGATCAATTATAAGTACCTATTTCAAACCGAACAAGCGAATTTTTTCCTTTTTCATAGCCTTCTGGTATTCAATGCATGTCTCTAAATGAGACGCTCGACATGTGTTCTTAGTAGATAGATACTTGCAATAATAACACTTCTATCAAGGCACCTTCTTGGCTTCAAAATGGGTAAATCTGAAATTATCCGTCAGTAGAAGATTTACTAGGTCTATCACCTCATCGTTGCACTGTAAAGTTAGTATATATGGGGAGGTACTTAATATCAGGCTTATCCTGGAGCAAATGAAGGTAGCTCCCTACATACCTTATGCTAACTCACTAACAGCTTACTAACATTGTACGTTTACTTATTTCAAGGTCATGTTCACACTTGATGTATTATACGTGTATGTTGAACAAAAATACGTATTTTTCCAAACCCAACTTGACGAGGTACATGCTGAATACTGAGTATGCAGCCTCGCTACATTGCCTTAGGGCGTGCAGACGACCTCCATATGCGTCGTCCGTGCTCGACTATACTACTCGCAAAGTCACCGAGTACGAGTATTCCTTCGATCACGCCATCTCCCTTCCGATCGATTGGCAGCCTTGCAGGGTGACAATCGCCAGCCTTGTCTGCGTATCACGACCTCCATTGAGTCCCGCTTTGATTCCAGTTGAGGCTCTTCCAAAGCCAGTGATACTTTCAGCAACCGAGCCTGTTGGGACGAATGGCGATTCTAAGGCGCAAATCCAGATTCTAGACCGTCATCTTCGAGTATCTATGTTGTTAATTGGACGTAGCTAATGCAACTCCCCTCTTATACTTCGATGATAAGAAACCCCGAATGCAAGCCTTGTTCTTTGACAAGCCCGTGATCTTCTGACCAGAGTTCGGTGCGGACAGCATTGGGAGGCTGCAGAAGCTGTGGAGCCAAGCCTTCACGACACCGCATGGAGCTCAAGACAAACAACACCAAAAAGTGGAGAAAACTATTCGCCAGCCGTGATGTTGGAACGGAGAGCGCCAATGCTCAAGAAGATAAGGATGACAGCTCAGAATGAGTACCTCCGTAAGCCTTGCCAACAATAATCTTCATGTGATATGATACACTCAATGAAATGTCTTTCCTGAGAACGTTGTTTTTCCCAGCAAGCCAAATAGTAACAACTTTGCTTCTTCGATACTAAGTCGGTGTTGCGGTAAGGTAAGAGATCCTGAACTCATGTTCATCTTGCCACGAAGTTTGGGGTGTTGACTCTCATTTATGTCATCTCGAAACATCCTCTCTATAACAGCCTATCGGCTAACTCGAGGCCTCTATTGCTGAAAGAACTTCTGGTTCACAAAGGACTGCACGCCATCTTGGATGCGAATACGGATGCGAATGAAAAGAGAATACCGCGAATCGCAGCGAAGTGATAATGACTTGGCGCGGACTACTGTAAGTAGCACATGCAGCTGCTAGCAATAGGTTCTGCCATCGAGAACAAGCCAGGCTTTGTAGAACTTGAATCAAACAACTAAGGAGAAGGGATGGATAGATACGCCGATAACGCAGAAAAGGTGAACAAGAATGTGTAGGTTGAGCTGCTTTGAATTTGACAAGGATTCCCTCCATATAAGAAGCAGTGATTCTGCTATCGCGCTGCAAGTACCGAATCAAATGTCTGCACGCTGTGAATTTTCAGTATATAAGGATGGGAAGGCAGAAAGCTGATTAGACCCACCTTCTGCAATAACAAGCTTTCATCCCAGCGGAAGCAGGGCGTCTTCAAGGCGTGCCGGCCTTCCCAGCTTGGCGTAGCTCATCGTCTCGCTCGCTCTCGACCGTTGTTATAATTCGTTCGTTGTATCGGGTTCAGGTTCGCTAACTTGTAAGCGTCCTATTTCCGAGAGTGTCATGCCTAATTCTGTCTCTCGGAATCTCCATATCTCTTCATTTCCCAAGTTGTGAAGCTCCCTTTGGGACTATCACCATCTCTGGAGCTACCACGTTGAACCTGTCCAATAGTACCCAAAAAATCCTGGTTCTGTAGGTGAAGGTTTTCGAACAATATATGAGTAGGTTTTACGTACTCAAAAGGTGTGGTCAACTGCCACGGAAACACACTTCGAACCCTAGAGCAGACAGCTTACAGGAATCATGCTAACACTCAAAGTTTCATTTGCGATTAAGGGACTATTGCCGAAATCAATCATGGTCACGATGAGGGCGTTAGTGACCCACGAAGCGGGCGGCGCTGAGGTTCTCAAGCTCGAACAAATACCACTTCCCACGCCTCAAAATGGACAGGTCTTGATTCGGGTCAAGGCTTTCGGACTCAATCGCTCCGAGATGTTCACTCGGCAAGGCCATTCCCCCAATGTCAAATTCCCACGTATCCTTGGCATTGAAGCAGTTGGTGGTGTCGAGGATGCGCCAGGTAATGAGTTCCGCAAAGGCGATGTTGTCGCAACCGCAATGGGTGGCCTTGGACGAGTATTGGACCGTGGCTATGCGCAATATACGTGCGTACCCGCAACATAAGCTCAAGTCATCAAGACTCAAATAGCTTGGGAAACTCTCGGTGCTATTCCTGAGATGCTGCAGACTGCGTGGGGCTCATTGTTCAGGTTACTTCGCCTTCAGAGAGGTGATCGTTCGCTCATTCGAGGAGGTACGACATCAGTAGGGTTAGCCGCGGCAGCCATTGCCAAAAACCATGGTGCATTCGTGACAGCAACAACACGCAGGTCCGATCGTGAGAGCTTGCTACGTGCAAGTGGCGCTGACCAAGTGTTCGTCGATGATGGGTCGATGGCAGAGCAAATTCAATCCCACGAAGCTTTTGACACAGTGCTTGAGCTGGTGGGTACAACAACGCTCAAGGACTCACTCCGCTGCACAAAAGATGCCTGAATTGTATGCATGACTGGCATAGTTGGCGGCAAGTGGTCGCTGGAAGGATTCTCCGCAACGGACATGATCCCAACGGCGGTAAATTTGACGACATACTCGGGTGGATCCGAAGATTTCATGAGTACACCACTTGAGGAGTTGGTCCAATAAATTGAGAGAGGTCAGCTGCATATTCAGATTGGCAAAGTTTTTGAACTTGATGATATTGTGGAGGCGCACCGCTGCATGGAGGAAAACAAGGCCGGCGGCAAGATTGTGGTTCTAGCATAAACGTTTAGAGAAAGTATATGAACATGGTCTTGACGTTGAGCATCATGGGATTTCGTCCAATTGACACAGGGATCTTGCATGTCACTCCACGTGGTAGATAGGTAGATGATTCGGTGGACCATCAAACAGCACGCTCCAAGAAGTTTAGAACGGAGCAGGATTGAGTTTCACCGCCTCAAGTTGCACACATGCACCTGCAACGTTCCCCAGCCAAGACGTTGATATGATAGCTCCTTACCATGGCACACCTAAATCGTACGAGCTGGCACATAGCAGAGTACTTTTGTACAGCGATGGCTACCTTTGTCGACAGCTCACTAACACCGTAAGAAATGCAATCAAATAAGCTATGTGGCTATCAATCCAAATCCAGTCCATTAACGATACGGTAGCAACTCACTGCTTCGATCGTGAAATGGTGACAGCTGGTGAAGAGCGCTATAAGTATTGCTCTAGGATTGGTCAGCTGCTACTTCTGCACCTTTTGGCTGTCTGCTTCCTCGGGTTATGTACTGTCTTATGCAATCTTCCCACGCAGTGACAAAGAGTTCGAAGCACTCGATTTGGAAGCAGGCAAATCAGTGATCACCTGCCGAGTCAGGTTTCCCTTGCTGTTAGAGGACGAGCGTGCCCGGCAAACCAGACGCGAGACGTTGGCATTCCGAGACTGCATATGCTCTGTGGCAGGATCGATAAGTTTCGGAAAAGCACGGTGCCAAAGGATTGAGATAACAAGCGATGTTTTCTCATTGCTCCCGACGAAGAGATCCCACAAGAAATCAAAGAACAGGATGCAAAAATACGCGAAGTCAAGGTCTGGATAATTCTACAGACCAACCAGCACTACTCCGTACATGAGCGCTACATAGATAATATGTGGGGACCTGTGCGACGAAAGACGCCCACTATGCCGCAATTGCGAAAGACACTATGCCAATATTGAAAAATGCGATTTGGATAGTCCGAGCCCGAGTACGTCCGGTTCACGAAACAGGGTTTCTTCTTATCTGAGAATCCATTATCTGTACCTGCTGGTGTGAGCACCCTGCCAGTTCGTAGGCAGTGGACCTCTAAGACGTCGTGCAACAGAATTGCAGCCATCACTACCGACAGCAGTTGGAGCGGGAATGCTAGATCCATTCGAAGCTCATCCGCCAACTCAAGCCCCGGATGTAGACAAACTGATGAACCATTGTAGGTATCACTTTGTGGGAGCGTTTTGCAAAAGAGATAGATTTCCGAAGCTACATGTCCCATGATCTAACTTTGGTGGTGTTGGAATACGAGGTCATATAGGGGCATATGGATATTCTGGTTGTTGCTGTTAGGAGGCGTGGGAGGCTATAGGGGGCCGCGTCGCATAGTGGTGGCCACGATTACCTACCTTACGTACCTATCTAGCAGGTGGAAGTGGAAGGTGAAAACTCTACTCGTACTACTCGTAGCAGGCCCAGCCCTACCAGCCCTATGAGGCGGAGGTTACCAACTTCCCTATTTCCAACAGTTGGCCTTTTGTCCGAACAGACAACGTGCTTTTTCACACGCTGAATCTGGAGAAGCTGGAACAACAACAGGAAGGTGCTATTCGAAAAAGCTGCTGGGACAGTGAAGTAGACAGCAAGATCCAGACCTGGGTACATCATGTTGGTTGACGAATCGGCGAAAATGTGAACACACTTTGGAACAATTCTATTCAGGTCTGTATAGCACGTCAGACCATACTATGGTAGCTGTCGCAAATGTGGCCACGATTGAGGTGGTTAGGTGTGTCTAGTAATACTCCTTACACTATAGCTTCTTCTACCAAGCATGAACGGGGGAATGCAACGAATCTACAACTACACATGGAAGGGCTGAAGCAGATGGTCAACATTCTATCTAATCCACCAACCCAATCGCTGCCAATCTGGTATTTTGGTATAATGTACCGCATGTCCTGATTGTACTACAGAGCTCACCTTGGATAATGCAGGTAGCCATTAGCGAGGTCCAACTCATTCCAACTGACCTTAGCGATGTCACGGAACAACCGCAATAGCTCTTCGCCCTATGAAAGACTGGATTTGCAGAACTTAGGGTCGACAGAGCCATTAAAGATGCCTTGCTAGAAGTAGAAGATCTCTTTCTGCATTATACTGCGTTCGAGAGCTATAGCTCAGCCGAGGAAGCTATTGTTGTGTTAAGTCACTTCTGCTCCGTACTCTAACGGTTGCTCCAACTAGCGCGCAACAGGCGTTTGGAGTTTTACATCTCCCGAATGCTGTCGCTATGCGGCTACACTCCATGTTTCCACCTCTTTGGGTGGCTTCTATCCAGATCCTACGCTTATGATCAATACCTTGGCCCACGAGCTCAAATCACCCCTGACCTGGATGCTCCCGCCCGTTGAAGAGGCCCGGAACGAATTGCTACTGTGGCTGCTCCCGGTAGGTGGTATTTCGACCGTGAAGATGGAAGAACGTGACATGTCCGTGAAGATGCCTGAACATCATCTGGTTCGTAGGACACCTGATTGTACTAGTTGCCGATCTGAACATCAGATCTTGGGATGAGTTCAGGCAACAGGTGACGTGGTATGAAAACTTTTGTGCGGCTTCTCTGAGTCGAATGTGGTAGGAACTCGCTCTTAAAAGGGGAGTCTTGGATCCGATGGATCCGGCCACCATGGATTCGGATTCAGGCCAGCGATGCACATATAAGAGATCGTTGTTCGTTGTTCATACTCCCTAAAGACAATGTGGTTACTGGATACCCTGAGACGCGCATTAATGACCTATTGATGGTTTCCTTAGCATGCGTCAAGAATACCATGGATTCTTTATGATCTTGGGGAAATCCATATTCATAAACAATACAAGTGTGACTTTCGATCCCCAACCCCTTTCAGAGAGGTTATCATCATTCCACCGGTCTAACACAACTGGGTTCTTCAAGTGTAGCCAGCAAGTTTTACCGCTTGAAGATATTTATCTTCACTCTATATTCCACCTGGAAAGATACCAGACGGCATGGCACCGCCGGAAGCTAAGAAAGCCTACTCCCCCTGAATCGAAAACCCGATCCAACTACATCGAAAACCCCCCAAACGATATCACCCTTACCCCAACCTCTCACTTCACATACCAGCCTCCACTCCACCACACATCTCCAACTCTTCCATCTCACTGGCATCACATGTCCCTCTCCCCCTATATCACCTCCTCAACACTCGACATATCCCATCCCTCTGAAAGGCAGTTCCCAAATCCCCTACGATCACAGCTTGCACACCAAGTTGTCCTTCCTTCCCGTCAATGCACTCACTATAGATCCGGCCCCTCAATACCTCCCACCCACCCACCCTCTAAAACTTCCCTCTTCCTTCCTCTCTCTGCATTCTACGCTACCTAACAATTCCCTTCCTTTCCACCACCCTCGCTCCTTTTCGTCTTCCTCATCTTTGCTTCCTAACCCGTCCATCCACCCGTCCACCTCACCGACTCTCGTCCCAAAACGTCGAATATCCTCTCGAAATGAGTTTTCTGGGTTATGGAGTTTGCGGGATGTGGTACTGTTGTGGATGGAGGGAGGAAGGAAGGGGGGTGGTTTAGTTGGGATGGAAAGGGAGGGGTGGTGGAGATGTTTTAGAGGACGGGAACGTTAGAGGGGGTTCGGAGATGTTGTTCTTGTCTCTGATTCCCGGTCCCATTCATTCGGAGGGTTCCTTTCCGAATATAGAAAACAGCGCATAGGAAATGCCTTGGAAGATTGGGCTAGATGAGAATCTTGGGATTAGGCTCGTAAATGCAAGATATTCCGATCCGAAATGTCCCCTCTAGTGTACAGATACAACCCGTGAGTATACAGTCTTTCAGATTGGAGTTTCTGAATCTTTCGCGACGATCATTATCCCCCTTTTGTGGCCCTTCCCCGTTGTATCGCCTGTCCGCCACCCTGCACATCTTGCCCCTCTTTCTTCCACCACCACCACCACCACCACCATGCCAGCCATTATGTCCCCCTAGACGGGGCCGGTCAAAGCGCACACTCTCCCAAATCCCGCATCAGCACCGCCATCTGCGCTCTCTTAGCCGCCTCAGCAACGAGACAAAAGGATTCGGTGGCTGGGAGTTCGTCTCGCCTGCTCTCGGATAGGCCTCGAGCGGGGGGGAAGGGATTTTGTTGGTGTGGTTGGGGTAGCGGTTGTTGCAATGGTTGTTGATGTGATGATGATGATGGCTGGGCTTGTGATGGGTGGGATGTGGATGAGGGTGTTTGCTGTTGGGTTTGCAAGGACGCTTGTGGGTTCATGGAGGTGCGATGTCGATGTTGCGAAGGGAAGGGGAAGTACGACGAGGAAGATGTCGAGGAGGCGGTGGTGCTTGTGGAGGGAGAGGGGAGGGGCGCGCTGGAGAAGGTGTTCGAGGGTGAGGGTGAGGGCGCCATGGGGGCGGTGGTGGATGGAGAGTAGAGAGTCGCGGAGGTGAATGATGGATCTAGATGGGAAGGAGGTGGAGATTGGTGTTTGACCTCGCGGTGGCGGTGTGCAGACGCAAGTCCACTTGGATATCCAAACCCGTGGGGGTCGACTTCCAAAAACCCCCCTTCAACACATGACCCAGCTCGGAAGCTCCTAAGTTCTAAATCTTCCCACTGGCTTTCCTCGGCGACAGTGATCAAATTTGTATACTATGAGAGAGAGTGTTTGAGAGAAATTGAAACTGGAACTGCTGCAAGCAGATGTATTTAATTACATGACACACAGCCATTGTTCTCGCTGTCCGGGGATCTTGATCCGGGGGGTGCGAGATCGTGGGGAAGCTAAGCGAGCGCGTGGGGAGATTGAGTGTGTCGTCCTAGCCGGAAGGGGATGGGGTCCTCTGGGTAAGGTATGAGGGCCTAGGGCGGGTTATAAAACACATACGAGTGTAAAAGTTGCTGTCTTTGGGGGTTCGGATGGGTGGGAGGTAAGCAGAGGTATATAGGGGTAGGTGGTGGTGGTCTGATATGGTTTGAAGGTTAAGTGAATTCAGGTCGTGGTTTAGAGAGCAATTTTGTAGGTTGAGTACAATGCAGAAAATGTTTTAATTGGTCTTTCACTAGGTAAGCACTGCTATACTGAAAATGAGGGTATATTCAGACCTCTAGATCTAGCAATGTCATGAACCATAAGTCATACCCAACCCTCCAACAGACAGCTTCACACCTCCAGTCAAGGGTCTAACAACCATCACCAACCTTCCTCTCTCTCACCCCAGCACCCATTCCATCGCCACCCCCTTTAGCAAAATCTGAGCCAGTAGCACTCTCCTCATCAAACTCGTCGTTGCCCGCATACGCAACACTAATCTCCGTAATCTCGTCTCCGACTTCCATCCACTTATCGCTCGTCGCCGGAATCGGGAAGAACCGACACAACGCCCAATAACTCCCGCTCGAAACAATAAACCCGCAAAAGAAGTTCAAGTCATACAGATACTTGGCACCCTGTGGCACTGGTCTTCCAATAGCGCCAACGAATCCGACAATGTTGATCAAGATACCGCAGATGTATGCTGTGTAGCCGCGCCAGTGGAAGCCGAAGGTGAAGTAGTAAGGGGAGGTTTTGCGGGCCGAGTAGAGGTCTTTGATTTGGAAGTAACCGCGGCGGACGAGGTAGTAGTCGCAGATGATGACGCCGGCGATGGAGGAGAGGAACACGGAGTAGGCGCTGAGGTAGGTAGTGAAGTTGTTGGAGGTGGAGAGAAGGTTCCTGGAGAGGGGGTCAGCTCGTGAAATCTCAAGGAGTAAGTGGAGTGAAGGGAGGGAGCATACCAAGGGCACATGGCGAGGCCGACGGCGGCGCAGATGTAGCCACCACGGCGGATGTTCAAGTAGCGTGGTAGAAGGGCCGTCATGTCAGTGCCGGCGGAGACCGAATTGGCCGCAATATTTGTGCCGAGCTGGGCCAAAGCAAAAGCAAACGCGATGATGAAGACACCAAAACGCTCGCCCGAATTGGCTCCATCCAGGAATTTGCTCAGCAGGTCCAAAGGATTCCAGATCGGTACACCATAGATGACGGTAGACGAAGACGATACTATAATTCCAATAAACGAGGTGAAAGCAAATCCGACCGGAATAGTAATGAATTGAGACCAAAGAGCATCCCTCGGTTTTCTAGCAAAGCGAGCAAAATCACAGTCGTTTACTATCAGTGTTGCAAAGTTCGCTATCGAAGACATAATACCGGAAACCATGGCCCAGCCCAAAGCACTTCCGTGAGCCTTTGCTGGTTGGTGCACAATGGGTCCAATACCATGAGCCTTGACAATGGCCCAGATGAAGTAGGCTACACCGGCTACAGGCACAAAGTAGGCCTTGACTGTGAAGAGGTGACGGATTTGATGGACTGGAAACCAAATCGCTGGCAAACTGAAGGCCCAAAACAGGAAGAAGCTGAGGAAATCTCGAGTATTTGTGCCGGAACTGGCTGGCATGCTGTTTGGTAGATGTGTATAGCTGGTCCATATAGAGCGGAGCATGAGTGTGACGCATTCTCCTGGCGAACCGGTCAGTATACCTATCAGCTTCCATTATGATAAGAGGGAACCCACCGCCTATCCAGGACTGGACACCGTACCATATACAAGCCATAGCCGCTCTATTAAAGACGGCCCATAACGAGCCCCAAATACCAAAAGAGGCTCTGCTAACGACTGGAAAGCTGATATGGTAAGTCGCGCCAATTCGTCCAGTCATGCAAATGAAAGTGCCTGAAATAGTGTAACCGATCCACACGCAGAGCCATGACTGCCACCAAGAGAGACCGTTGACAATCATAGAGGACGATATCATCCAGGTGTTCTGGGAATGGTAAGAACTCTGTCCTTGTGTTTGGTACGTTCAACATACAATGTTGAACGAATCGGCAATCCAGAAGCCCACAAAGTTCCAGGCGCCCCATTGCCTTCGTTCAGGCTCGACTTTAAGTAATTGTCAGTCCTGTTAGTTCGGTACATGTCCACAGAGGCTTAATACCTGGCTTCAAGTCATAGTTTGTCAACATTAATTGGGCGTTGGTGAGCCCCGGCTCGCTGGACACCGCCAGTTTACGCATATAATGCCTCGCTCTTGAAGTTAATAGTTTCTCCATAGCGACACGGTCTTTCAGGATAATTAATATGAATATCGATGGAATTCGGTTCCCGGCGTACTGAAGCCGAAGTTGCGACTGCCAGGCTTGCGTGCGTGAAGCGTAAGCCGAAAGCTCTCCAATGCCTCACTCACAAGGTATCGAATAGTAGTAACTCTATATACATTTCGACAAAGGTGCTGATGAGATCGAACTGCAGTGCAGGGCCCCGCTTCGATTATATGTATGCACGCCCAGTCCCCGCGATCGTTCGGTTCCGCCCGATAAGAAACAGAATCAATGTCGAAAAACACAAGCTAGAATACTGTACATTATGCCTGCAAGTACATGATGGTCACATAAGGGGATCACTGGCGTGCAGTGGTCAAGAGAATTGAGTGGCGTGGGTTGCATTACAGCCCTTCAGAGGCTTCTGCAGTATCATAGTACCTATGTCGGGAAGTGGGATCATCTCATCCTTATCGTTATCGTTATCGCTATCGCTCGTGACAGGTTACCTCATTCTATCAAGTCGGTCAGGAGGTCTAGAACCCGCCATGGTTCCCTATAACCCAGCGTTTCTCGAGCACTATTCCAAGTAATTTTGAGTAGATGGAAGAAAAGCTGTGAGGCGCACATGAGGGACAACATGACGGTACCGTTAGAAAGAGAAAATCCGATAGCGGAAAGACTTATCTAGATGGAGAGTTGAAGATAGAGATTGCAACTGTGGTCATGGGGAAGTGGTACGGTAGGAGTGTAGATAGCTTATGCGACGCTGGTATCTAGATGGTTCAACATTCGATCGGTTGCGGGCTTGTGTTGCCCTGTACGGCCGTTTGATCTTCTCATTAATCAAATCATCATGATTCATACGGAGGATGAATCGTCAGAGAACGAGCTATACACCTTGAGCGGAACATCGTCAAGGCTACCCATGATTCCTGCTATGGGTCTCCCATCTAGTCCTGTCCTATGCTCGCGTGCTAGCTCCTGAAGAATTGCCGGATCAAAGTACAACGGGTTAACGTTTCTTCCAATTACTGGAACCAGCTTCGAGTACAACCCTCTCTTAAACGCATAGTGTGCGGTCACAACAACCTTTGCAGAGAAACGTCGTTCTTCCCTCATGTTCACGATCAATGGTAGGACCATTTCTCTCGGCATGCCCGTCTTCAAAATACGTGTTGGAAATGTTGGAAACAGGGAACGGTACTGTTACCCCTGTGGTTAGTAATTTCCGCATTGATCCGGCGCTAGTGAATGGGTATTTACCCTTCGCCCACTTCTTTCCTTCCTTCTTTATCCCGCATGTTCTACCTACTAGATAGTTCAGTCAAATATATCTATATGTCTTTCTACCCTCGTGTTCTCGTATACCAAGAGATTATGAGCTCGAATTAGCTATTTCGCTATCGGAAAAATAACAGAGGGCAGAAGCATTGAACTCGCTGTCATCAAAAGACGAAATTTTCCCTTCGATCAAATTTCTAGAACTACTTTTATACTTCAATCATCATACAACAATAAAAGATTCGAAGATCTATCGAGTTTCTAAGCTAAAGAAGAGCGAGAACTACGAGTCATGAAAGAAGAATATAATCAATGTCTTGAAAGTCAAAGATCTCTGAATGATCATCTTGAAGAAGTTGAAGAAATCGACATCACTGTCATTCAACGTTTCAACAGCAGATAAAAAGAAGTATATCACTGATGTTCAACATTGAAAAGATAGAAACGACAGAATCAGCGATATAATTGACTTCAGCTGCGAAAAGAAATTCAGAATATATATATTCAAAGCAAACAACATCACTAAAATGTGATTTATTCTGAAAACTCAATATGAGCAGTTGAATTTGATTATTCTATTTCTGACAATCAAAGAATTAACTCAATCAAAGCAATTGAATTTCAAATTCATTCAAAACTAGGCAGACTCGCTTAAGTAAGTTATTATCAAGTATGCAAACATCAAAAAACAGTAAAATCATGAATGTCAAACAATCTTTTTCTTCTAGATTTTAATGAAAGTTTAGAATCATATATCTTTGATTTAATACAGAGCATCAAGATCAATAAATTTGATCTATTAATTAATGATATGACTATCACTTTAGTCGATCATGACAAGCAATTTGTGAGACAACGAGATCTCTTTACATGAAACTGCGTAGTAAAAGATAATAAGATAGCACTCTATCGATGATAGAACTAATTGCTAAGAAATGAAAGTGAAAGCTCGCAGAGTTTTCATCTTCTGTCAAGTTGTTATCTCTATTTACTTGTTAGTTTCTTTGATCTAATCTTGCAAGCTAGTTTTGCAGACATGCATCATTCATAATTGATGAGATACATTCTGTCAGGACCGTGCCTAGATGATACAACCAATGGAGGTCAGGGTTGATAGTGCTTGATCTTTAGAGGTAGCTATAACTGAATATTAAGAATACAGAAGAAGGTTGGTACAAAAGCTTCTATTTA
>JAABUZ0100000866.1_pt1 | contig 65491 bp, 16 predicted proteins | sample 5562091 | NCBI WGS metagenome assembly JAABUZ01 (sample SAMN12813069, study PRJNA571459) | rock metagenome | isolation source: Antarctica rocks | place: Antarctica: Victoria Land, Linnaeus Terrace sud | collected 2015-12-21 | reverse complement strand
ACTATTTTTAGTAATTCAAATAATGCGAATTTTTTTAAAAATAGAAAATCTTGGCATTTTGACGTCATTTTCGATTGCTTGGCGAGTCGATCGAGTCGAGTCAAGAAATCGTTGACCCAAGTCGATTCCAAGTTGGGTCAAGAGATTGATATCGAGTATCTAGGTTGGGCTAGAATGTTGGTATCGAAACCTGGCCCGACGATTAGTCTAATATTATTAATAATTGGGAAAAACAATTAGTTATAGACTAGAACTTCTTAATCTTATATTTATCTAAAAAGCTTAACATATATTAACAATATTTTCTCTTCTCTACCAAATATATATAGTACTATATATTGGTAAAATTAATATATAATATAAAGATAAGATTGTATATAAATATATAACAAGATATTGCTATATTAACATATACAAGACAAGACTATATAGTATATAGAATTATAATTTAGAGAGATATCAATTTGTAAGCATTTTAGAAGAGAATTTTTGAAGAGAAAACTCTGTACGACGTTAAGTTGCTACTACAAGAACTTAGCGCTAACGTACTTGATTAATTATTAGAAGCTAACATTACAATAACAAGCTTTATATTGTTTAAATCTCTATACTATAAGTTATTCTATATATAAGTTTGAGATATTTGCAAATAATATTGAAGCTACAATATAAGATAAAAGTATTTAAGCTTTAAAAGCAATACTTAACTATATCTTAACAAATTTTTAACTTATTAAAAATTAGCTCTAGCAATATCGAACTTGGCTAAAAAAAGCTTAAATATAATAGTTAAATATAAAATTACTAGTATTTTCTAACATTTTTTTTTTATGTTCTTATCTTTTAACAAGTAAAGATATATATATAGAAGATAGAGAAAAAATTAATTCTTATATAGTAAGCTTTTTAGATAAATATAAAATTGCTAATATAATAAAAATCTTTATGCAACTTTAATTTGCATTCGATAAGAGCTTTATTCGATCTATATATGCAATAAGAATTATATAGGAAATAATTAGTTTTCTTACGAAAGTTCAATTCTTTCCCTTATTATCTTCCATCAACTTCGATCGAAGAGAATTTGGTTCGATCAAGCTAAATCGATTGGGATTTTATCTTGTAAACTATTGAGCGCTGAAAATTAGATAGTTGTGGAAGAGTAAATCTAGTCTTGGATCAGAGAATACAGTATCTACAGATAATCACTACAGGAACACTACATGTATCTAGCATTGCTCGCACACTACTCTTTGCGCTAAGCCTAATCGAGAGATTTGCAAGGTTCATCCGTTGATTATTTACGTCGCCCATCGCTGTCCTCCTATCCAGTTTCTAATAGTATTAACCTCAACATGTCTGTGCAACTATTAATCTCTCGTGCAGGTCTATGTTCTCCCTATATTGCGTTGTTGGATGTGCACAAAGTCGCCAGGGGCAACCATTATTCGCGCGAAGAAACAAGAGAACAATACAACGAACAACAGTAAGAACAACAACAAGTGTATCGAGATGCAAGATACGCCGATGCTATATATGTCACATGTTATAACAAACGCCAAAGCTGAACAACCAGGACGACAGGAAGTCATGAACCCTTTGGAAGGGGCTCTGGGCAATAGCAGCCCCTAAGTCAGATATCAAACGACTCGACTTATCTTATTATCATATGTTCGTCCTTGGAAACGGAATGTAAGCATACTGGGAATTTTTTTTTCTGTATTCCGAAAACAGAAGTCTAAGGCAGAGGTGCTTGGTTATTCAATGATACGCGAGCTGTGCACTGCTGTAGGGAGTGACTTTAGCGACATCTGCAAAACATATGCGGAAAGAGCTTTGTCCCAAGTTGGAATTGAGCCGAGTAGAGCATCGATTTCTCTGCTCATGGACTGCTACATGCGCAGATGGGAAGCAATTATCGTAGGTCAATGTTACTCAACTTCTTATAAAATGACTCATGCCGAGTGCCGGAGAAGAGGGGTTTTGAGCATATTGTTCGTCTTCAAGGTCTAGGCGTAGACTCAATGATCTAGAGGTTTTCTGGTAGCGATCCCTTATATAGGTCTCCTCCTAGCTGGTCCAACTGTACTCTCCCATCTCTCAAAATTTTAGACCCAAAGACAACGGAAGCGAACCGTTCAACCAAACGAGCACTGTGCCAGATGTCTTCCCAACCAGCCTACCCAGCTTTGGATTTGGCGTTCTCCCCTACAAACCACAACATGCGCGTAGCTCCTATGACAGCCATTGCGGCGATGATACTGGGCGCGATTGCAGCACCAATCCCTGTTGAACCCTTCTCGGCGTGGGACATTGAACCCCCAATATCTGAGGGACGCAAACAATGGATGAACCTCGTCGGTCACAATGTATCCGAACTTCAGATAGACACAGCCACTTATGCAGAAGATGGCAAACCGATCTTATTGACCCATGCGCAGATGGACGCAATCATAGCCGCCGACGAGGACCCCGACGGGTCTCTCGACTACGAGTACGATGGTAAACTAGCGACATTGAACCGAGACCCAACAGACAGACAGCATGTGGAGCAGATCTACAGGGCCATGGACGCCGGCCTGTCGCGCGACGAAATTTATGACCTTTTCCATTCGAAAGCCGGGAAGCCAGTAAAGATTACCGATAGAAAGGTCGCCTCGGCGATTATCACTCATGCTGCCACCGCACCTGCGACGGCCAGAAGTGACAAAAGCTTTGAGGATTCTTTACCTCGTATAACGAAGGCAGAGGCTGAAGATAATCATTTGGAACTTCATGGTCTCAATGTATCGTGGTATCAGAGCATGGCGGCGACCCATAAAAAGGATGGCGATGGCAGCGCATTGACGGAAACACAAGAGCATGCAATCGTAGCGGCTGACGAAGACCCGTCTTTGCTGAACTACGAAGAAAACGATTATTACTACGACTCAGAAAGACATCGTGTGAAACAAATCTTCACGGCCATGAACGCAGGGACGCCATCCCCGCACATGCTGCCGCTGCATGGAGGACGAGTGTATCTTCCTCCGAGTCCGATGATGTCCCCCTTTGCGAGAAACCCTACCACACCGAGTGCTGGCCAACTCTGGAGGAATTGTCACATTGAGACATACTAGTCCTAACCAAATTGAATATCTGACTAGACCTGCGGATAGAAGAGATCTTGGCTAGGGGCCAGTAATAATGGGTGATTCATGCGTTACTATGGGAAACGTGGGACTAGGTATGTTCTTAACACTGATAGGCGTTTATAAAGGTTACCAAAATGTCATTCATTTTTCGTGCATGTTTACGCTAGTTCTAAATTACGACTCTAGAAGCCCAACTTGGGTCAAATGGAAAATACTACGGCACATTTGGAGAAAATCTGAGCTTCACAGTGCTGTCCTGAGTAATTCGATTGAAATCCATAGGACCATTACCAAATGTATTCTGTGGGACGACGGAATAATGCAAGACGGAAGACAATCATACTGGAAGAATGCCAAGATCTCCGGGGCAGGGTGGATAAGTGGTGCATCCATTCTTGGTTCTCAGCTAATTGACTCACTCCAGTAGCCAAAATGAGAAATTAGACAGGTTGCGCAGCTTTATTCAATACGATTATTCAATTGGTTTGCGGGGGCTAGTGGGGTCTAGGACCGCTAGCCCGCCCGCGCTATACCAGAACGAGTAATATGGATCGCAACCTAGTGATTATTGTATTTGATCAATTTTTGTTTTCTCCCATCAATAATGTGCATTCTCAATTCCTTTCACCCTATCTAGCATGCCTCAATTGACCCAATTGACCCAATTGATCGACGACGATTAGGGCATACGTACAGCTATCGCCTTTGTCCTTGTCATTGTCGTTATTTTGAGTTAATATCTCGTCGACGATTTTCGACATCCATACATTAAATCAATGAAGTATAAAAGATTTAAATTCGATTTATATCGAATTTTTTTTAAACGTCTTCGCCATATGATGCGATTTAATAAGAAGGAAATTCGATTGCTTGTTAATTACTTTGTCATTAATGTCATCGAATAAAGCAATTGTATCAAAATATTTTTCGAACTCGTTCTTTGTTGTCTTTTATACAAATTATTTTATTCTTATTAGCTATTTGAATTAGCAAAACGATTTAATCGTTTCTTCTTCTATCTTTCTCGCGTTCTTAACGATTTTCTTAAACATCTCGAAACTTGATACGACAATATGCTTCGATAACATTTAACGCTTATTTATATACGCATCAAAAGATACGTCAAAGCGATAAAAAAAGTAGAAAAGATTAGAGACAAGAGCACTATATAAAGATTTATTAATAAGATTTTTTAAAAGTTTTGCAAACCAAATGTGAAACAATTTTTTTATTAGTTTAGCTACAAAAAATCACACGAAATAATTTAATTAATTATTATTTATTCGAACAATTTAATAGAATTAATTTACGATTTTTGTAAAGACAAGATAAACGACGTTACGATGCTATAGAAATTCGAATTGCAAAATTTGATTAAAAATTCTTCTTAAAGATCGAAAAAAGCTTTAATTGTATAACGATAAAATCTATATTTATTAATTGTATATCATGTTTTTCTATTTAGATTATACAAACGAAAGATAAATCTTTTTTAACAAACGAATGTTTGAGGCTCGCATTGTCGTCGAAAACTTCTTTGATTTAACTTAAATTTTGTGAATATTTAATGCTTTTAAGACGCAAATGAAAGTCGAATTATAGTTGATCGACCTATTTAGTGACAATTCTTTTGATTAATTGCTATACGTATCTACGAGACAATTAAATAGAATCTCGCTTTGCAATGCAATCTTCTAGTCTTTCGAAATATTTGCAAGTTAATAAAGTCTTTAGCGATTTCGAAAGCTCTACATTATAAGAGTACTAGATTTTTCCTTTTGTGTTTATATATATATTTAGCTTCGATGAAGTTTTCTAGTGCTAATCTTTAGTGCTTGTTGTTCTAAATTTTGTTGTCGTTGTTTAATTATTAAAACATAGAGAAGAATCTTAAATTAAACTCTTAAAGACGATTTTCGTTTTCTTTCTTCTCTTTCGTTATTTTTTATTATTATCGCATTAAATCGTCGCGATAACATAATTATCTATATATCTTTAATAGTTAGAAATCTTCTATTAATTTAACAAAGAATTGTAATTGTGAATAATATCGTCGATATAAGCACTTTTCGATTTAAATTTTATTTGCTTGATCTAAGAATTTTTTAAAGATATTATTAACGCAAATGCGATTAAACGTTGAATCATTGTTTTCTTTGTTCGAAGATAAAATTTCGAGTCGTCGACAAGATAAGTGCAATTTACATTCGTTTATATTGCAATTCGCGCATCATATTTCTTTAATATATATTTAACATTCTCGAAAGAAACAATATTGTACATGAAAGTCTAATAATTGAACATTTTGTTATTTCTTTTCTTCTCAAATGAAGTTTGCGAAACTTTGGAGAAGAAAATGCGATAATAGTGTCTCTCACTTCAAATTATAAATATTTTCGCAAAAACGTCTTCTTTTCGCATCTAATGCCACGATTCACTCCCTTAGATCTAGGTTATTTGTCGTTTTTCTCTTTTTGTTTCTCTTATTGCTTGTTATGATCTTCTTGTCGCTCGCATTATCTATTGCGAATTTTTTCTTTCTCGCATTACTTGTTACGAATCTCTCTTTACTATTTCTATATAATTGTTTTAGTCTCTCTATATTTTCGCTAAGTTTAATTAAATCTTCAAACAAATTATTTTATCAAAAATAAACATGCTTTTTATGATATTTATGCAACGATTTCTTAAAATAACGTCTAAGTTTTGAGACTTTCGCAATATGCTTTATTAGATGTCTTTTAAGCGTATTCTTTATCTTCTCTAGTAAAGATTCTTGTTTCGATATTTCTTCGTCGATAACGTTCGATCTTTGAAGTAGTTAATTAATGTGTTTTGCAAAACGTCTAAGTCTTTGTTGTTTATCACGTTGACATACGTTTGTTTAAATCTCTTCAAGATTTTTCTATTATTTTAAGATTGTTTTGCAATTTTGCTTTCTTGACGTTCTATAAACTCTAAAGATGTAAATTCATTTAATAGAGATTCAAAGAATATAGACGAATAATTGTCGTCATCTTTAGATAAGATTTACACTTTTATACGTCAATTATTATTTATGTCTTCTTCGTAGCCTAAATCTCTTGTTATTATTGCATCGTTATTAGATAGAAAGCTTGTTTCTATTACGAGTTTCAATTCCCTTGCATTCTTCTTTACGTTAGAGAATATACTAGAGCTACTATTTTCGAAATTGCTTTAATTCTTAAAGTTCTCTTCATTGCTAACGAAGACGACGAAGAAGAAGAAAAAGAAGAAAAAGAAGAAAAAGACTTCGTAGTTTGATTTATCCTTTAGTCGTTAACTAAGTTTGTTTCTTCTCTTTTCGTATTTTGTATTCTCTTTCATTTTTCTTTTTCGCAAAGAGCTTTTCTAGTTTTTCGCTTTCTAATATGTTGCGAATGTAGACATTTATTTATCAATAACTTGAATTCAATTGTTGTCTCGTACTACATAACTAGATTTGTGTAAAACTTTAATGTTTGCTTTTCTTTTATTTATTAAGTACTTTATTCGTCTATTAACGTCAATATATTTATGATCTATTGTTGTCTCGAATCTTTTTCTAATTTTATTTTAGAAACGTTGCATAATTTTGATGTCGTACTTCGCAAATCTAGTTACGCACATATTGACAAAAATAACATCGTTCTTCTTTGTAAATCGTTGATCGTAATTGAGTTTTTAATTTAGATGTTGATCTTTTTTTCGCTTGTGAGAGACAAAAGAAGTAGAGATTTTTAACAACGAAGAAGCACTAGAAGTGCTAAAAGCACAACGTCGACTAACGATGTTTTAAATATAAAAATCGAAATTAATATTATCATTTGTATCTAACTTGACATTCTTTTTTTTTAATTTTTGTGTAATTGTTTTTTGATGCTTTTTATTAATCTATCTTTTTCTTTTTTTTGGCGATCGTTAGAACGACTCTAATTCGAATTAGATCGTCTTCTTTCGTTTACGAGGCAATTATCGTGTGTTTTTCGAAAATTGTGAGACTTGCAAAGGTGACAATGATTGCGAGGATCACAAAGACGACAATGAATACAAAGACTTCAATTGTCGCAAAGAAGTGCTTAAATCAAGAATGTGAAAATGACTTTTAAATACATCTTTAGGCATAACGACGACGACGACGACGACGACGATAGAGGAGATAATTATAATCTTTACAAGCTACGTCTAGACGAGTAATTGAAGCAATTGAATAAAATGATGGGTCAATTGAATAAGTATTCAATAATTGAATACTAATTTAATTGGAATTGTCAAGTCGCCAGATCTGCTTGCCCTTTTGGGATCACGCTAACTAAATCGGGTAATGTTTAATTGAATAATCGTATTGAATAGAGTTGCGCAACCTGTTTATTATCTAAGTCGAAAATTACATTACAAGCGATCCTTCAAGCCCCCATTCTTGGAAGGGCACTCCAGTCTATGTTTACTCTCTGTTGTGATATATATATCTTTCCCCTGCTTTTCCCTTACTCATTAATCCTCATAACTTCTCTCCAAGACACAAAAACCGAACAAGCACCATATTGGGCTCAGACTTGACTTACACTCTGCATCAATCAGATTCAACAGCTGGCATATTTCGCATCATCTATGTACTAAAACATGCGTGCAACCATCGTAAAAGCTGCCATTGCGACATTGGTACTCCCCATCGCTGCGACACCCATCCCTGGTGAAGTCACCTCCAAGGGGCACATTATGCCATCGATGGACACGCCACGACTGCTCAACTCTTAGGAGAACAAGCTTTCGAGCCAGATCGTGTCCGTACTGCGACCAGAAATAGCGACCCACACAATAGAAAACAATACGATATTAGTAGGGAGGTTGCGCAGCTCCAATTGTAACAATGATACAATTGCTTTTGCGAGGGCTAGCTGTATCGTACTTTACATTAAGCGTCGAGATGTTTTTCCTTCGTGTCAAGTCGACCAAATTAAGTAATTCGAGAAGCTTCGTCCGTACTCGAAATTCTAAACATTAAACATTGTTCTTCTTTGCACTTCTTGTACACGCAATATGCTATTACAAAATTTGTTAAGATAATCGCACTATTTATAAAGCTCGTTCTACGCTTTCTATTGATGTTAAAATTGTAAAAATCGAATCGCTTTTAAAAGCAATAAAGTAGAAAAAATAATTAAGTTAATTGTTTTGAACGTTAATTGAACTACTTTCAATTGTATTAGATAGATTGCGTAACTCTATTTAATACAATTATTTAATTAAATATTGCTCGATTTAGTTAACGTAATTTGAAAAGAACAAATAGATTTAACAACTTAATAGTTCTAATTAAATTAATATTTAATTATTAAATACTTATTTAATTAACTTATTATCTTATTTAATTGCTTCAATTACTTGTCTAAACGTAACTTGTAAAAATTATAATTTTTTTTATATTATTGTTATTGTTATTATTGTTGTTGTTGTTATTATATTTGAAGATATATTTAAAAGTTATTTTTACGTTCTTAATTTAAGTACTTCTTTGCGACAATTAAAGTCTTTATAATTGTTGTTATTTTTGCAACTCTTGCAATTATTGTTATCTTTGTAGATTTTGCAATTTTCCAAGAATATATAGCAATTGTCTTATAAATAAAAAAAGACAATCTAATTTAAATTAGAGTTGTTTTAACAATTATAAAAAAAAAACAAGTTAATAAAAAATATCAAAAAACAATTATATAGAAATTGAAGAAAAAAATATCGAATTAGATATAAATAGTGTGATCGTTGGGTCGGGTCGAACACTTTTTTCTTAACCCGACCCACCCTCTTGGGCCTCGTAGGGTTGGGCCAGGGTTAAGGCGCGAACTCGACCCTAGGGTCGGGTTTCGTTGGGCCAATTGTTACGCTGCTATCTGGCGGTTCAGGATATCAGAGAGGGTTGTGCTTTGAAGAGGTCTGTAGGCGTCTTCAGGCAATGCAAGCAATTACTTGGTAACAAGGAATTGCAGCTTAGTAGTCGTAACAATAAGTCAAGACTTAAGATGAGTTGAACACGATTCATAAGGGAGTCGTGTTCGGAGATCTATATATTAAATGAGATCCCTTCTTGCTCGCTCTGCTCGCTGTCGAGCATGTCGAGCTCGCTCGCTAGCGCGTCGAGCACTGCTCGCCCTGTTCGCTGTCGAGCATGTCGAGCTCGCTCGCTAGCGCGTCGAGCACTGCTCGCCCTGCTCGCTGTCGAGCATGTCGAGCTCGCTCGCTAGCGTGTCGAGCACTGCTCGCCCTGCTCGCTGTCGAGCATGTCGAGCTCGCTCGCTAGCGTGTCGAGCACTGCTCGCCTGTCAAGTCGTCGAGCATGCAGGTGACCGTGCTCCGTGCTACATATTTCCTCGTAGGATATATATCGGCTGTAACGAGCTAGGGTCGTAACACTATTCCTCTCCTTGACCTTTTCGTCCCGAAAAGCGGCTGCTTACATTTATCATGTTTCATCAACAACAAAGTCGTATTCGCCTCGCTTCCGAAATCGATCGATACGGTATACTGGTTGACTTTGCCTGTGAGCGTTGCTCTTGTTCTGATAAACCTTGTATCGCAATGAAAGACTCGCTGTCTCGTCTAAAGTGCTTGAAATGTGTTCGTGCTAATAAAGCGTGTGTTAACATGTCGTGGGCTTCGCTGAATCGTATCAGGGAAGACCTGTCCTCGAAGATTGCTAAGAATGAAGCTGTGTTGGCAATCGTGATCACGCGACTGCTTCGAAATAAGAAGATGCTGAAGGAAGTTGACGCGAAAGCAAAGCGAAAGACACAATGTCTTTTGTCCGGGGTGAAGAAGTTGAATGTCGCAGAGTCTCCTGACTGTTCTGCTGCGAATGCTCTGGTCGAAGCATCTTCTGTCATCTGGTCTTCACTTGCTATGCTGGATGATTTCTCGAACGTTGGTGGAATCTCTGAATAAGAGTGTCACAATCGTCGAGATTGCTAATAGGTTCTCATGTGTTCTCTGTTGTAGAGTATCTCTTTCACTTGACAAGATAACGCTGATCTTTCTTGTCTAGAATTCTCTCAACCTCGAATCGATTCTTTTTCTGTGAATGATAATGAAACGTTTCCTGTATAGACGTACTGGGGTCGGCTGATTCCAATAATGAGATATGAAATACTAGAAATACTCTGGCGTCCTTGGGTAAGTCGAGTTTATAATTGACTGATTTCTTGACTTCTTTGATGAAAAATGGTTCGACCTTGACATGGTCAAGTTTTCTGCTTTTCTTTCTGGTCTTTAGGTTCTTTGTTAGGAGATACATCTTATTTCTCTTCTTTAGCTGAGGTGCCATTTTTCGTCTCTTGTTTTGGTACTTGGCTGATCTGATCTGCATCGACGTGATGTTATTGTGTACCTTCTTAAGTGTCGCTACCCTTTCAATGGTTGACTGAGCTGTCAGGTGCTTTCTTTCTTGATCAAAGAGATTCGATTTCTTGCCAAAGTTGGCGAAGAAAGACGTTACCTTCGTGGTATCTGAAACCTTCGCGTTCAGGGCTAGCTGTGCCATAGATAGAAATGATATTCAGTTGTTCTGAATATTGTTGACGTAGTGCCTCAGATATTGCTCAAGGCTTTGGTTTGTTCGCTCTGTCTGATCATTCGTGACTGGGTGGTAGGCAGTTGACATGCGAAGCCTCGTATCTAACATTGATATAAGCGTTTTTCAATAGTTAGACGTGAAGAGCTTGTCTCTGTCACTGATTAGTCCTTTGGGTATACCGTGATATCGTATGAGTCGGTCCAGCACAATGTATCTCAGTTGTTCTGCTGTGAATTTCTCTTTGCATGCGATGATATGTGAGTACTTGGTGAGTTTGTCAACCATCATTAGTATTGAGTCATATCTGTCTCCAGTTGCCGGGTCCGTCGACTTGGGCAACTTGGTAATAAAGTTCATCGTAACTTCATCCCATGGCGATTTAGATAATTCCTGGTATTGGATTTCGCCATACTGCGCATGTGTACCATGTTTGTTCTGCTGACAGCTAAGACATCGTCTAACATATGTCTCGACAGCTTGCCTCATGTTGGGAAACTGACAATGCTGGCGCAAAAGCTGAAGTGTTTTGGTCACCTCTAAGTGTCTTTGCAGTGATTCGTCATGATGCTCTTTTATACATTCGTCGATTTTGTTGATTAATATTTGAAGTTTCTTCTTCTTGATTGGGAACTTCTCTGACTTGTCTCTCAGAATTCGTAAGATTGCGTTTAGCTCATGTTTATTGGCCGATAGTGATTCGTCGTTGTTGACCTTGAGTATACTATGATTGAACGATTCCTTCGTTTTCATATGATCGCTTCGCCTGCTGAGTGCGTCTGCTCTGCCATTTTCTTTCCCTGGGGTATACAGTATCTTGAATTTGTATTGTCCTAACTTCTCAGATCATCGCACTTGTCTTCTGTTGAGCTCTTTTGTCGTGGTGAAGTGTAATAAGTTCTTATGATCTGTTAGAATCGTGAGCCCTGATGCTCCCTCTGTATATATTCTTCATGCTTCAAGGGCTGCTATTATCGCAAGTAGTTTCTTGTCATGAATGTCGTAGTTTTGTTTCGCTAACGAGAGTTTCCTGAAGTAGTATGCCACTAAATGCCACATGCCTTCATATAACTGACTGAAGCATGCACCGATGGCTAGATCTGATGCGTCTGTTTTCATTCGTTCTGATTTCTTGAGATCGAACATCTTGAGTACTGGTTCCTTCAAGCACTCTTTCTTCAACCTCTGAAATGCTGCTTCTTCGTTTGATTCCCATTTTCAAGATATGTCTTTCCTTGTTAGATTTGTTAGTGATATCGATTTCTCTAAGAAGTTCTTGATGAACTTTCTATTGTATTGAACAAATTCTATAAAGGCCTAAATGTTCTTGACATCGATCGGTGTTAATCATTCTTTGACTGCCTTGATTTTCTTTGGGTTCATTCGAATTCCATGTCGTTCTACAACGAATCTTAGAAAGTCAACTTCCTCTCGATGAAATTCGCATTTCTCTGATTTGAGGCGTAGGTTTCTCCTGTTCAAACATTTCAATATTTGGGAAACATGCTGCACATGTTTCTTCAGCGTGGTTGAGTATATCATGATGTCGTCCAGGTATGCTATGACAAATATGTCCAAATATTGTCGTAGCGCATCGTTGATCATTTCCTGACATGTTGCCGGAGCGTTGATGAGCCCAAACGGCATTACCATGTATTCGTAAAGTTCATACCGTGTACGAAAAGTCGTCTTTCACTCCTCTTTTGCCTTCATTCTAATCTGGTTATACGCTCCTCGTAAGTTCAGTTTAATGAAGTACTTGACTCCGAATAGTTGATCCTAAAGCTCGCTAATATTTGATAGTGAATATCGATTCTTGATCGTTATGTCGTTCAGCTTTCGATAATCGACACATAAGCGAAGTTCTTCGTCCTTCTTGAATGTAAAGAGAATCGAGTATTCTGCTCGTGATTGAGATTTTTTAATAAATTCTTTCTTTTCATTTTCTGCCAGGTATTTGCGAAGTATTGTCAATTCTTTCTTCGATAGAGCGTAAATAGATTCAAACGTGGATTCCTTGCCTGATTCAAGTTTGATTTCGTGGTCCCACGATTGATGTTTAGGTAGGACCTTTGCCGTTTTCTCTTCCTGGAACAGGTGCTCTCATCTGTTATATATTCGTGGTATGTGTTTCAGCGATTCCCTCGCTTTATCAGATATTCCAAGGTTCTTAGAAGGTTCGCAGATTTCTTCATGTGCTCTGACGTTTTGGCTCAGCTGACCTTTGCTAGTGCCTGTCGAGTCGGACTCAATATGTTGATCGTTCTTTTTCAAAAATGCAAGTTCGCATCTTGCGATCGAGTTTCGACTCTGTCTCTCATCTACTATTGAACGCTGTCAATGCGTAGATTGAATGTGAATTGCGTGATCACATTGCTCAAATTTAAGTACTCGTGTATTTCAGTCGACTTCTGAATTGTGCTGCTTCAATCAAGGCATTTTCAAAACGATATCATGAGTGGCCATTCCCACTATATCAAAGGTTAGCTCCTCATGGTGTTGCTGAATAGCTATCGGTAGTGGCTTTGTCTCTCTATCCACTCTTTCATTCCCATCGGGTAACGGGTTTCCATCTACAATCACTAGATTGTAGGCGTCAGGCTTCTTTTGAGTAGGATAATCTTTCTTCTCAACAAGAGCTCTGACCATAAAATTACCTGTTGCATCAGAATCGACCATTGCGATGAATTAACGACCATTGACCTTGACTGATGTGGTAAAACATCGTGCGTGTGCTGTTAAGTTTAGTTGCTGCTGTTGGGCTAACATATTGCACTCCTCTGGTATGCCCTTTATTAAGAGGTTTTGACTTTTTCCTGTTCTGATGCTGCGACTTCTGCTTCAAGCGTCTGCCTGCGCTAAGCTTTCTTTTGTTGCTAGATTGCTAATTTTGACTTTCTAGGAAACCAGTTGGCTTCTTCTTTTTCTTCTAGATGAGTTTAGCATGAGTCGTTATAGCAAGCTGTCCAACTAAGAGTTTCGTGTTTCTTTGCTTGCTCTATCTTCTGTCGAGATAGACTAACACTGCTTAGTTGTTGCTCAATTTTATCGGGTATGTTCTTTTCTGTACTAGCATCGCTTCCTAGCGTTTCCTCGCATTTATTCACGATTTGGTTGATTTGCCTTTTCTTCGATGAGCTATCTAAAGCGTCGAGTCGTTCCGTGATTTCTTCTAGCATTTCCTGAAAGTCTTCCCATTTATACTCAACGTCGAAGTCTGTAATTGGGCTGTGCGAGTATGACGTTCTCGGATGTTTGTTTTGCCATGATCTTCTAATAACGTTGTTGACTTTCTGCGTAGATGCGAGTGCCTTGTCTGATAATGTTTCATCTAGGACTTTCTTCAACTGATCTGGGTTTTCTATCAGACAGTAGTCGTCGTTCGATCCAGTCTCGGGGGTGTTCGCCTCTGTGTCGATTTGCTCCCTGATGTCGTCCTAGCTATTAAGTATCTCTCTTAACATAGCATTGATCTATCGTGGAATCACCAAGTTCTTTGAACGACAATCTCTTGCGAAGTGGCTCGGTTTGCCACATGAATAGCACGTTTTTGACTTGTTGCCTTGCTTTCCTCTAGAGTTCTTCTCTTTACAATATTGGGTCGAATCCAGTTCCATTGATGCAGGCCCCCAGTAGTCTGGGTTGCTGTACTTCTGTTTGCTGAAACGAAATTGATCTTGTTAATATTCGATCGCTGGTTCGAAGGAGGTTCCTGCTCTTTCTCTAAGTTGATCGTATCTTTTTTTCATAGCTCTCTCATACAGCTTGTCGTCGAGATCGATGGCTATCATGATGAGGTCGAACATATCGCTGATGCTTCTGCCATCGCGCATAAGTTCGTCTTTTAGATTGTCCTTGAGACCTCGTCGAAACATTGTCATGAGTGCGACATCGTTTCACTTGGTGAGGTTGACATATTTCTGGAACCTGGCTGCGTAGTCTGCTGCAGAGATTCGTTGAGTTAGATGCTGAATCACTCTTTTCGCGATTTGTTTCTCGTTGGATGTTTCGAAGATTCTTCGAAGCTCTCTCTTGAAGTTATCGAAGTTCGTGAACATAGCACTGGGGTTTTCGTCATGATTCTTCAGATATTTGCGTAGCGTTGGCTTGAGTCAATGCTGAGCTCTCCCTCTAAGGAATGTTGATGCGAAAATCGTTTTCTTGTTCGCTGGAACAGGATAGAAGGTGAAGTAGATGTCCATCTGCATAAGTCAGTCCTTCAGGCCGGTACGATCTCCATGGTAGATGTCAGGCTTGTTGACCCTGATCTTATCGTCTTCATCGATAGAAGGTCGGCGTGATGCTGTAAAGCTACTGCTCGAGATAGGGGCGCGTTGACCTGATACAGACATCCTTTCGAATGTTCAAAGTGTTACGCTGCTATCTGGCGATCCAGAATATTAGAGAGGGTTGTGCTTTGGAGAGGTCTGTAGGCGTCTTCAGGCAATGCAAGCAATTACTTGATAACAAGGGATTGCAGCTTAGTAGTCGTAACAATAAGTCAAGACTTAAGATGAATTGAACACGATTCATAAGGGAGTCGTGTTCGGAGATCTATATACTAAATGAGATTCCTCCTTGCTCGCTCTGCTCGCTGTCGAGCATGTCGAGCTCGCTCGCTAGCGCGTCGAGCACTGCTCGCCCTGCTCGCTGTCGAGCATGTCGAGCTCGCTCGCTAGCGCGTCGAGCACTGCTCGCCCTGCTCGCTGTCGAGCATGTCGAGCTCGCCCGCTAGCGTGTCGAGCACTGCTCGCCCTGCTCGCTGTCGAGCATGTCGAGTTCGCTCGCTAGCGTGTCGAGCACTGCTCGCCTGTCAAGTCGTCGAGCATGCAGGTGGCCGTGCTCCGTGCTACATATTTCCCCGTAGGATATATACCGGCTGTAACGAGCTAGGGTCGTAACACCAATGCCAAGAACTTAAGCTAACTTCGTCGCGTTAGCATTCGCTTATCTTATCTTATCTTATCTTATCTTATCTTATCTATGCGCTAGCCCAATCGGGTTAGCGCGTCACGTGACGTCACGTGATTGGCTAGGTAGGATTAAACACTCGACGCGCATTCTTCGCTCGCCCCATCCTGTTGGGCTAGGAAATTTGCCTGACCCCAAGATCAAGGTTGGGCGAGTCAACCCGATCGGGTTGAAACCCGACCCGACGATCACACTAGATATAAATAACAATATTAATTTCAACTTTTATATTTAAAATATTGTTAATTAATATTGTGCTTTTAATACTTTTAGTGCTTTTTTATTATTAAAAATCTCTACTTCTTTTGTCTCTTATAAGCCAAAAAAAGATTAACAATTAAATTAAAAACCTAAATCGTAACTAGATTTACGAAGTATAATATCAAAACTATATAATATTTCTAAAATAAAATTAGAAAGAAATTCGAGACAATAATAAATAATAAATATATTAATATTAATAGACAAATAAAGTATTTAATAAGTAAAAGAAAAGCAAGTATTAGAATTTTACACAAATCTATATAAGACAACAATTAAATTTAAGTTATTAATAAATAAATATCTATATTTGCAATATATTAAAAGACAAAAAACTAAAAGAGCTCTTTGCAAAAGAAAAAAAATAAAAGAGAATACAATTATATAAAATACAAAAAGAGAAAGAACAAACTTAGTTAACAACTAAAGAATAAATCGAATTATAAAGTCTTTATTTTTATTTTTTGTTGTTATCTTTATGTTACGAGTCGCGTGCTAATAGATACTATTCGTCGCGCATTACTCTTCACAAGGTAATTAGAAAGAGAAGATCTATTAATAGAATCAAGATAATCAAGATAACTTGACGCTTAAATACCTTAAATTTAGAATTAAGATAATTAAGAAAATTAAAAGAACAAGAATCTTTTTTGAATTATCGATTAAATATTATTAGAAAGAATCTCGTTCTAATTAGAGATACAATAACTTAGACTATTGTGAATTTGCATCTATAAAATTGAATTTTATCTAACAACGTAAAGAGAAAAACATTAAAGAAAAGTAAAATAACAAATCTTAAAAAACGTGCTATTTATGTGACAAATCGAGTCACTTCGCAAGAGATTATTAATTACGAAACTTAATAAATCGTCAATAAATTAATGTTGTATTAAAAGAGATATTTAATAGTTAAAACAACATTAGAGAGCAAGTTAACACAAAGACGAACACTTTCAAAACTAAATCGAACGATAATTATTATTTAATAAAGAATTTAAATCAATTATAGAAAGTTCTAGATAAAATATTATTAAACAAGGCACTCGCATTTACGCAAGAAGTTAATTAAGCACTTTAGAAAACTATTAAATCTTATAGTTTAATTATTGACTCAAATAAGAAGTATAACTAAAAGAACTTTCACAAATGCATAGAAAATATTACGAATTATTTTGAAACTTTAGTTAACTTATTAAAGATCGTAAACAAATGCGAGAAAAAACTAGAAAACAATGTTATTATAAAAAAGAACATACTTGACGTTAGTATAAACCAATTGAATTTTATAGCATATATAGATCTTAGTTGAACAATTTATTACGACAACTTATGCTAAACTTATCTAGAAAAAAAGAACGAAGATAATTAATTTTTTAAAAAATTAAAGTTAGCAATTTAACAACAAAAGAAAATTTAACGTAAATCAACGTTTAAGACAAAAGTCGCAACACAAAAACAAAGAAAAGTTCGATTTTTTTAATAAAGAGCATATTAGAGAAATGCAATATGTTAGCTTAACAATAATAACTAAACTTAATAACGCACGTATAATGTTTTATTACATTAATTAAAATTAACGATCGTTAATTCACAACAATGATTAATTTTAATGCAATAAATAATTTTATAACTAGAGCTCTTGTAAAGAGAAAAGAATATTTTATTTAAAAGAAGTCTAATGCTTACAATCTAATAATTGTAGATAAAAATTTATTATTCGCAAGAGATAAAAGAGTAAACAAAGAAACGAAATTACTATTAATAGCTATTTAAAAGCATCACGAGAAACTAATTTTTAATATAGTAAAAATAATTATTCATAATATTATTTTAGAAATGTCTTAATTAAAGTAGCACAATCTAGAAGTTAACTAAAATATATAAGTATTTAAATTCGCACAATGTGATTACGCAATTCACATTTAATCTACGCATCAATAGCGTTCAATAATAAATAAAAGATTAAGTCGAAATTTAATCGTAAATAGCGAGTTTATATTTTCGCAAAAAAACGATTTAATAAAGTTTAACTCGACAAGCATTAACAAAGATTAGCTAAATCATAAGATCAAAATAAGTGAAAAAAACTACGAATCTTCTAAGAATTCTAAACTATCTAGTATAGCAAGAAAATCGCTAAAGTATGTATCACAAATATACAACAATTAAAAGCATCTATTTAAAAAAAAAACGATTAAGATTTTATCTAAACATTAATCGTAAAATTACGAGATTAAACTTGAATTAAACAAATAACTTACGTTTGAACTTATATATGCTTTATTCAAAAAAAAGTTAAAAACACTTCGCAAATATCTAGCAAAAAACGAAAAAAAAAAATTTATAAAAAAATTTCAATTACAAGCAAGATACTTAATTCTTTTTGTATTTAAAAAGAACGAAATTCTTCGTCTATGTGTCGATTATTGAAAGCTAAACAATATTACGATAAAAAATTGATATTTATTATTTAACATTAACGAACTTCAAGATTAATTGTTCGAAGTAAAGTACTTTATTAAATTGAACTTACAAAGAGCGTACAATTAAATTAGAATAAAGATAGAGAAAAAGTAAAAAATAACTTTTTGTACGCGATATAAATTATACGAATATACGATAATGTTATTTGAACTTATAAACGTCTCGACAACGTATTAAGAAATAATTAATAATATATTACGACAATATTTGAATCAATTTGTTATAACATACTTGAAAGACATTATAATTTACTCAAATATCTTGAAGAAATATGTGAATTATATTTTCAAAGTATTAAAATATTTAAATAAAAAAAATTTATATTTTAAACTAAAGAAATGAGAGTTTCATTAAAAGAAAATTAATTTTTTTGAATTTGTCGTTAAACGACATAAAATACGCATGAATCTTAAAAAACTACAAGCAAATAAAGAATAAAAATCATCTAGTAACGTTAAAAAAGTTTAATTCTTTTTAGATTTTATAAACTACAATAAGAAGTTTATTAAAAACTACTTCGTTAATGCAATATTATTAACGAATTTTACGAAAAAGACCACGTCGTAAATATAAAAATTAATAGAAGAGAAATTATTTTAAAACCTTAAATTAAAATGCTTAAAAAAATCAATATTAAAAATGTACAGTTTACGATTGTTAAATAAAATTAAAATTAACGCATTAGATTTAATTATTAATGTATGCTTCAATTAAAAACATAAAAACATATAACATTTAATAACATATCTATTAAGAAAACTTTTGTTAATCGAACAAAATTACAATATTTACAATAAAAAGCTACTCGCTATTGTAGCATTTCTAAAATCATAAAAAATATACATCGAAGAATCGTTAAAATTAACAATTCTTACAAATTATAGAAATCTTTTGCACTTCATTATTATTAAATAGCTTAACAAAAAACATATGCGATAATTAAAACAACTTAAACAATATAAGTTCAAAATATAATATATATTAAACAAAGATAATAGTAAAGCAAACGCACTTAACAAAAGAAACAATTATATATAAACGAAGAAATTGTTTAATTATAACACATTTAAGATTAATAAAAGCAAATCATTATTAGCAAACAAGTACAAGCTAAATACTATTCTACAAATACTCAAAAATAATAAGAAAAAATTTTCAATAAAGAAAGAAAAACTTCAAATATTAATTGACAAAATCGACGAATGTATAAAGAAGCATTATAATAAATCATTGCAAAAGCATTCGAAAATAATTAGAATTCTTTAACTTTTACGCTAGCATTGTTAGTTTTTTTAAATAAGACAAGTTGTTAAGATATACATTAAACAATGTCTTAATTATTAACAAAACAAACATAATACGCATGCGAACTATAACGAAATTTAATATTAGAAATTATCTAAATTGTTATAAAATAAAGTCACAATAAACTTTATTATTAAGTTGCTTAAATTAACGAATTTAGTAATTAAAGACAAATATAATTCGATACTAATAATAATTAATAAACTTATTAAGTACTTATAAATTATCGCATGCAAAGAGAAATTTATAGCAAAACAACTAAAATACATTGTATTAAATCGACTTATACAATATTACAATATATGTAAAGAATTAACTAGTAATAAAGACAAGCTCTTTATGTCTAACTATTAAAAGACGCTTCTATCAATGTTAAGAACAAGACTTAGAATGTTCATTATCTATTACTTAATTACGAATAATTAAATAGAACGAACAAATTAAAGTCTAAAGCAATATCTAAGATACTACGTCAACAATATTTACAATAATTGAATATTACTTTTATCTATAACTTAATTAACACTAAATGCAAAAATTTCGAATATCATTAAAATAACTTCATTCTTCGTTAATTATAATAAAAAATCTAATCTCTTCGAAGAGAAACGAAAGCATCTATTAGCTTAATTAATCATCGCAAAAATAAAAACACTAAAGAAGATACACAACAACATCTTAAAAATGCAAAAAAAGTTAATTAACTATTAAAACGAAAAACGAAAAACAACATCTTAACTAAAGAAGAAAAATAAAATATATTTTTTTACAAAAAATCTTAAGACAAGAAAATTAAACAAAAAATTAAATTATATCAAAGTCGAATTGTTTTTCGTTAAAAAAACAAAAAGATCAATCAATTATAAACTTGATTTATTCAAAAACGTCAAAGTATTTCTAATATTTTATATTTTATTGTTGAAATTAACGAATTTAATTACGTTTTTACAAAAAACATTTTATTTTCATTTACAAAAAAAAACAATATAAAATTGAAGAAATTTTACAACAAGAAAGTCAAAAATATCTTGTTAAATAAAAAGAATATTTTATCTTCAAAAACATATAGAAGTCGCTCAAAAATTTAAAGAAATGCTCTAACAAATTGCGACAATTTCGTTAACAACAAAATTACTTATAAGAGTTAACAAAGCATTAAAAGACAAAAGAGCGAACAATGAAAAATCGATAATAATATCGAATAGAATTTTAAACGTCTTTTTAATATATTTGATTTCTCTCTTGTCTTTCTTAATCTTTAGAATATTTTTCGACTTCGCATTATTTATATTTTTTAAACAACAAAATTAATGTTTTTTTATTTCGTTTTTCGCGCAATTCTTAGGCGCAATTTCGTTATTTCATCATTTAACTTTTTAGCTTTTTGAATAATTTTATTTATTCTCTAATAATTAGAAGTTAAATCACAATTTTAATTCTTTCGATAACATTTCTTACACTTAAGATATTCTTTATTCATTCAACAAAGTACGTTAAGTAAAACGCAAACTCAACAAAGACGCATTAAGAAGAGAACGTATTTATAGCGACAATTAGCAACGAAATTGCGACGTTGTTTAGTAATTAGTTTGATTAACATAATAAAAAAGAATAATAATTTCGAAACAAAAATTCTTGAAGAGAAAAGATAGTGTTACGAGTCGCGTGCTAATAGATACTATTTGTCGCACACTACTCTTCACAAGATAATTAAAAAAAAAAATCTATTAACAAAATCAAAATAATTAAGATAACTTGACGCTTAAACATCTTAAATCTAAAATTAAAATAATTAAGAAAATCAAAATTTTAAATATTTTAAACATCTTGAATCTTAAATAATGAAAAGATATATAGTTTTCGAACGCGACTCTTTTATAAATCGTGTTTAATTTATTTTAAGTTTCGACTTATTGTTACGACTATTAAGTTGCAAAATTCTTGTTATTAAGTAATTGCTTGCATTATCTAAAGACGTTTACAAATTTCTTCAATAGCATAACTTTTACTAATATTCCTTACGAAAGTACTAGCGTAACACTTTGTTAGCAATAAAAAAAGTTTTAAAAATTAAAACAATTTCGAAAATAATAGCTCTAGTATATTCTTTAACGCAAAGAAGAATATAAGAGAATTAAAACTTATAATAGAAACAAGTTCTCTATCTAATAACAATATAATAATAATAGAAGATTTAGATTACAAAAAAGATATAAATAATAATTAATATATAAAAGTATAAATTTTATTTAAAAATAACAACAATTATTTATTTATATTTTCTAAATTTTTATTATTTAAATTTATATTACTAGAGTTTATAAAATATTAAAGAAACAAAATTGCAAAATAATTTCGAGATAATATTTTTGTTTTAAAAAGATTTAAACAAATATATATTACTATAATAAACAACAAAGATTTAGATATTTTGCAAAATATATTTAAAAAATATTTAACAAAATATATTGCAAAAGTCTCGAAACTTAAATATTATTTTAAGAAATTATTATATAAATATTATAAAAAATATATTTATTTTTAATAAATTAATTTATTTAAAGATTTAATTAAATTTAGCAAAAATATAAAGCAATTAAAATAATTATATAAAAGTAATAAAAAAAAATTTGTAACAGATAATATAAAAAAGAAAAAATCTACAATAAATAATATAAATAATAAGAAAGTCAAAATAAATAATATAAGTAATAAGAAAATTGTAACAAATAACAAGAGAAAATAATAATAATAATAAATATTTTAAATTTAAGAGAGTAAATTGTAATATTAAATATAAAAAGAAAATATTTTTGCAAAAATATCTATAATTTAGAAGAAGAATTATTATTATTGTATTTTTTTTTTAAAATTTTGTAAACTTTATTTAAAAAAAAATAACAAAATATTTAATTATTAAATTTTTATATATAATATTATTTCTTTTAAAAGTATTAAATATATATTAAAAAAATATAATACACAAGTTGCAATACAAATAAATATAAATTACACTTATTTTGTTAATAATTTAAAATTTTATTTTTAAATAAAGAAAATAATAATTTAATATTTAATTGCATTTGCGTTAATAATATCTCTAAAAAATTCTTAAAATAAATAAACAAAATTTAAATCAAAAAATACTTATATTAATAATACTATTTACAAACATAAATTTTTATTAAATTAATAAAAAAATTCTAATTATTAAAAATATATAGATAATTATATTATTGCAACAATTTAATACAATAATAATAAGAAATAATAAAAAAAAAATTGTTTTCGAAAATTTAATTTAATTTTTTCTTCTATATTTTAACAATTAAATAATAACAATAAGATTTAATACAACAAGTATTAAAAGTTAATACTAGAAAACTTTATTAAAGCTAGATATATATGTAAATACAAAAGAGAAAATTTAGTACTCTTATAATATAAAGCTTTCGAAGTTGCTAAAAATCTTATTAACTTGCAAATATTTTAAAAGACTAAAAAATTATATTGCAAAACAAAATTCTATTTATTTATTTTATAAATATATATAGTAATTAGTTAAAAGGATTATTGCTAAATAAAAAATTTTAATTAATTATAATTAAACTTTTATTTATATCTTAAAAATATTAAATATTTACAAAGTTTAAATTAAATTAAAGAAGTTTTTAACAATAATACAAGTTTCAAATATTTACTTATTAAAAAAAATCTATTTTTTATTTATATAATTTAAATAGAGAGATATAATATATAATTAATAAATCTAGATTTTATTATTGTACAATTAAAGTTTTCTTCAATTTTCAAAAAAAGTTTTTAATTAATTTTACAATCTAAATTTCTATAATATTGTAATATTGTTTATCTTGTCTTTACAAAAATTGTAAATAAATTTTATTAAATTGTTTAAATAAATAATAATTAGTTAAATTATTTCGTATAATTTCTTGTAATTAAAGTAATAGAATTTTTGTCTTATATTTGATTTACAAAACTTCTAGAAAATTTTATTAATAAATTCTTATATATGCTTTTATCTTTAATCTTTTCTACTTTTTTTATTGCTTTAATATATTTTTTGATACATATATAAATAAGTATTAAATATTATCGAAATATATTATTGTATTAAATTTCGAAATATCTAAGAAAATTGTCAAAAATATAAAAGAAATAAAAGAAGAAACAATTAAATTGTTTTATTAATTTAAATAATTAATAAAAATAAAATAATTTGTATAGAAGATAATAAAGAACAAGTTCGAAAAATATTTTAATACAATTGCTTTATTCGATAATATTAATAAAAAAATAATTAACAAGTAATTAAATTTTCTTCTTATTAAATTGTATTATACAACAAAGATATTTAGGAAAAATTTAATTTAAATTTAATTTAAATCTTTTATACTTTATTAATTTAATATATAAATGTCGAGAATTATTAATAAGATATTAGTTTAAAATAACAACAATAACAAGAGCAAAAACAATAAATATATATATATCTTAATTATTGTCGATCAATTAAGTTAATTAAATTAATTAAGACATACTAAATAGAGTAAAAAAAATTAAGAATATATATTATTAATAAGAGAAAACAAAAATCGATTAAATACGATGATTATTAGATTGCGATTTATATTACTCGATTTAGTATAACGCAAACGAGCTAGCAATTCTAGATCTTACTAGCTCTCGCAAATCAATTGAATAATTGTATTGAATAAAGTTGCGCAATCTATCTATTATTGTTTCAAAGTTTGTAACAGTAATTCAATTGATGGATTGCCTCTTTGGGCAAGTCGTATTCTTGCTTTTCAACTACAACCTAATTTGATAATTCGTCAATTGTATTATTGTTACAATTGGAGCTGCGCAACCTCCCTAGTGACCGGTGCCCAAGTGGGTGCCATAGGCGACGCCATCGCCGAGTATGCTGCCGCCGCAGGAAAATCAGTCAAACGAGACCAAGTCGGCAGCGACGATGCACCCGGCTCAAACCCTTATCATGATGCTTATCAGCGTTATCGGCAAGAGGCTGACCGCAATGTCTCCAAAAATTCAACTACGGCAGCGGCCTCTGACCATCAGCCTAAACTACCGGCAGATGCTGAATTAGAGGCAATGGGAGCGCTTCTTCAAGCGCCGTCTCCAACATTCGACGTTCATGTGGGTGGGTGATATCATCGGGGCCATGAGCGCCGGCAAGTCTCTCGACGAAATCCACCAGGCTTTCCACTCCAAAGATGGCAAGCCCGTCTATCTGACTGATGACGAAATCGACAGCGCCATTGGTGGCTACTATATGGATGCTAGCTCTGACATTGGCGCACAGTGGGTATAATCGAAACCAGACCGCCGCGGTACTGACGAAAATATTGAGGAAGGGAAACGATACACTGAGATTTAATAGTCCTCAATACAATGGCCTGTTTTCGAATACTTTCATCGGATGGGCGATCCGCTGGCTAATGATATCGCTAATTGATGTACAAGGCGTTACGCTGGGATGAGGATATGGGCAATGGTCATGCTCTCATACACATAGGCGTTATAGAGGCTACCAGAAAATTCTTGAGTCTTCCTGAACGTTCTGATTGAATGTAGTCTACTACGCACCTCCCTCTTAACAATTGAGGTCAACCTGTCTTCTAGCGACCCAACAAGAAGGAAAAGGTACAACAGGGACCACTACCATCTACAACCCGGAGTCATATATCGCTGCCCTTGTAAACACCAATACAACTGTTCATCTAAGGGTCACGTACCTTACAGCTTCCATCCCTCAACCGGAGATTCTAGATCCACGGTTATGATACTAACACCTCGACATCGTTACTAAAGTCCCCTACAAAAGCCCCTCTGAGGAAATCCTTACACACTCTGACAACATTCCTCCCAGTCGATCTCCTCCTATCTCGATTCGACCTACCAATCTTTATCAGCCCTAAATCGCCCAATCCCCCGTTGCCCTGGCCCCCCGAACCCTCCCATCGATCCAAGATGGCTCTCTACTCCTCCTTCCATTTCCCCCTTCTTTTCTTTCGCTTCTTTGATTTCTCGTCTTTGATTTCTTTTCTTCCACTATTTCTCTTTTACTTCTGTTTTTCATCTACCTCTAATTCCCTCCTTCCATCTCTCTTTCGTCCATTCCTCTTCAGCTTTCATTCTTCTCCACCTTCCACCCCCATCTCTTTCTTCCACCCCCATTGTCCCAGTCCCTACTCCTTCCTTTCCCCTCCTTCTTCATCCCCCTCTACACCCCACACATCCGTCCCCCAGCCCAAACGCCATGCACAACCCAAACCAACAACCAGCCTTCCCAATCCCTGCCCCTAGCCATTGTCTCTAGCCTGATAAGGCGTCGATCGACATCGGCCTGGAATAACGCACTTACCACTGAATTGATGAATATTCCGCCTGTCCTCACATGAAGTCGTCGGGAGCCTTAATACATTAGTTTGGATTGCTTCCGTAGGGGTCTAGTTTATGACATGGGCGCTTGGGGGAGTCCCGGAGCTTGGGGAGGGGCTTTGAGTGTGTGGACTGGTGATGGAGGATGGGTGGAAGAACAGGGGCTAATGCTTCTTTAGGAAGGTTGGGTCCTATCTTGCTGTATAGCTCGTCATAATGATGACCATTCATCGCTATTGAAAAGCAGAGAACGAAGTAATAGATATACGATTCGACGCAGGCATTCGCCAGTCAGCATATGACTGATTTAGGAGGCCTGAAATTCTATTGTCTGAGCTTGCTGTTGGTGCCAGAACTAGCTTTTCATCAAGTCTCAACGCACAGGATCTACAGTCTACACCGTCATGACGTAGATTCATCAGCGGTTTTCTTGCTATCATGATCGGCAGAGTAATCACAAAAGAAACGTCGAAAAATATTCAGTCGGAGAGTGGCTGAACAGTGCTAGGTGGTGGGTGTCATGGTGTGCACTGAGACAGATGGGCAGGTGTAGGTGAATCAAGAAAAGGCAAGAGGGGTTGTTCAGCCAGACGTGGAAGAGGAGGGCACTGGGATTACTGGAAGAGACACTACGGAGCGCATCACAGAAGCCTGGGCCGCTTTAACGGATAGATGTCTCGAAGCCGCCAGGATCTCAATAGGTGGATATACCTTGTGCTGGAACAAGTAATGCTAAGCAGAAGATGAGGAGAAAGAAAAGTAACTTGACCAAAGGGCATTGTGGGCGCCTAAGATTGAGCTACGATTGGCTCAGGAGCATTAGGCCCGAATCAGGGGGCGGCGTGGGACTCGCTCAGCCTCCGAAATCCTGAAGTGACAAGGTTGTCCGAAACACACGGAGGCGGAAGGCCGCGTGTACATTTCGAAAGCTAGCACATATCGAGTACAGGAGCCAAGGTTACAGCAAGGATGACATATTTGCCAGACGAGGACTCATGTTAGATTCGTATCGCTCTGTGAGGGCTCGAGTACTCTATGATCATTACTCAGATGATTGAGATCCTGAGTAGCCTCCAATATCTGACCGGCCAACACTGAGTGCATGACAATGTTTTTCCAGTCTGTACTCCTACTGGCTATCTCTTCCACAGCCTTGCAAGGCGCTGCCGCACAGCGATGGGAACCGTGGCCGACTTGCTGGGGTTGCGTGTCTAGATCGAACATACTGTCTCCAGCCATTGGTATCGATTTAGAGCCCTCATACCTGTATGTATAATAAGGCAAAGGTGGATATCTGTCCATCTCGCTGACGAGCATAGAACGGCTGCCATACGATTCCACAACGGCTCTGTGAATCGCTTGGTAAAGATCGACGGTTCAGTTCAATATAAAGACCTGATGAGAAGGTTGGTTGCCGGACGTACGGAGAGCTCAAGGTATAGACGCTTCATCCCGGTCCGTATGCGGTGCATTTGGACGGTTGAGCTGACCTGTCATGGAGTAGTCGAACTGCGGAGCAGGTACCTCCAGGCGAGCAGTATCCGCTTCTGAGTCTGACTGGACACGATCCCGCGGCAGACGTGCATGTTGTGGCATCGCAACTAATTGCTCTCAAAGCAGCCATAGCGCCCTTGCTCGAGCACCCCCTGACGGCTGCCCTCGCTGCATATCCCACCTTCCCCGACGATCAATTGAACCTTGTTCCTGACGCCATGCGCCATGCCGGTATCGAGCCTCTGGATAGAAGCCGCGTTGCGCCCATAGGAGCAGCGGCAGCAGCTACCGGCCTGGGCCTCTGCGCTCACTACACAGAGCCTGATTTCTGCGAGTTCGAAGAAACGCAGATGAACACGACGCGTGTCCTGGGAATCGAATACACTCCTACGGCTTTGGCTGTGATGTATTCGTCTTTTCAAGCATCCCGTAAGGGCTACGATTGGAGAACGGACCGAACTTGGGATTTGGGTTCTGACGCTATCCCGAACGATGGCGATGACGCGATTGAGGAGTACTGCAAGCGGGTCAGGGTCGAGCTCCAGGACATGATTCGTGCTTTGAAAGGACGAAGCCGTGTTACGCACGTTGTGCTCATGGGTGATTCCGTCCTTGATGAAAGATTTTTACAGATCATGCAAGATGCGTTGCATAATGTGCTCGACCCGAACGTTATGCTACGAATCTCGTCGGATTTATCGTCTAAATTGAAGAAGACTTCGGTGACCCTATATTCGCAGTGGCGATAGGTACCGCAGAATTTGTCAAGAGGGGCATGGAAAGCCCAAGTGGATGTGTAGAGTCTCAGATCTGTAAGTGGTGGCGGAGGCAGATCGGTTAGAGTAGTAAGGAGCGACAATGTGGCGAATTTGATACCAGACGACGCCCACGCCAGATGAACGACGACATGAAAACTGTATACTGAGATCGTACAGCGCTTCGAATATGTTGCAGAGAGTATGGCGGTATCAACGACAGATTTGTTGGTCGCCAGACGTCAGGCCCACCTTTCGGATTCCGTTCTGCCATATCGGCGAGCTTCGACTTTTGACTTTCCGGGACTGAAGATTGACTGCTGCTAAAGAGTCTTAAGTGACGGCGCCTGTAGAATACCCTACGACAACAATGATGAATGTGGTTTGTGCAGTCGAATCAAGAGACAGGGTTATCTCATGTGCTCTTAGATGGATACCCCTGGGATCGGGATCAGTATAATAGTGTCAAAGATACTGTGCTTCATTGAACTCGCGGTTAACACTGCACTCCACGCCGTACATTGAAAAATCAATACAATTGCCAGCACCTGTTGAATGGTACGACACTGCCACGGACGGTTCTATTGTTTCACCACTGCCGTAACGTAATGGGAAGCAGAGTAATACTAGTCCTGCTTATTGGGCAATGTCCCAATGGAATGACCTACCCACAAGTGTAGAATAGCATCATGGCTCCTTAAATTCATCGGATTCTACTTTGCGTAGATCTTTCAGTCTCAATTTCCTGTCCTTCCACTTCCAATACCCGAAGGTGGCCGCGGTCAATGGAATGGCAAAGGCAAAGAAAAGCCAGAGCTGGGATGAAGCCACTGTCAACTGACCCACCGAATCCCTTGCAAAGAATTGCATTCCGAACAGAGTCTAGAAGAGTCAGACTCCGCGCATCAATAGGGAGGTTGCGCAGCCTCAATTGAATCAGTAATACAATTGGTTTTGCGGGGGCTAGTGAGGCCTAGGACCGTTAGCCGGATAGCGCTATACTCAATCAAATAATATTCTTCGCAATCTAATAATTATCGCATTTGATCGATTTTTCTCTTCTCTTATTATAATATTAATTATATTTATCTTATGATATCTCAATTGACTTAATTGATCGACGACAATTAAAACATATTCACGACTATCGTTCTTGTTGTTGTTATTGTTATTATCTTGAGTTAATATCTTGTTAACAATTCTTAATATCTATATATTAAAGCAATAAAGTACAAAGCGTTCGAATTCGATTTAAATTAGATTTTTTTTAAGTAACTTCGTCGTATAATGCAATTTATCAAGAAGAAAATTCGATTACTTGTTAATTTCTTCGCAATTAATATTATTAAGTAAAGCAATTGTGCGAAACTGTTCTTCGAACTTGTTCTTTATCTTCTTCTATACAAATTACTCTATTCTTATTAATTGTTTAAATTGACAAAACAGTTTGATTGTCTTTTCTTCTATCTTCTTAACAATCTGTTACAACAATATTCTACAATAGTATTTAACGCTTATTTATATACGTCTTAAAAGATACGTCAAAGCAATAAAAAGAGTAGAAAAGATTAGAAATAAAAGTACTATATAGAAGTTTATTAATAAAATCTTTTAGAAATTTTGCAAATCAAATATAAAACAAAAATTCTATTACTCTAACTATAAAAAAGTACACGAAATAATATAATTAGTTATTACTTGTTTAAACAATTTAATAGAATTAATTTACAATTTTTGCAAAAACAAAATAAACAATATTATAATATTGCAAAAGTCGAAGTTGCAAAATCGATTAAAAAATCTACTTAAAAATCGAAGAAAACTTTAATTGTATAACAACAAAATTTATATTTATTAATTATATATTATATTTTTCTATTTAAATTATATAAACAAAAGATAGATATATTGTTGTTAAAAACTTCTTTAATTTAATTTAGAGTTTGTAAATATTTAATACTTTTAAGATGCAAATAAAAATAAATTTACAATTTATCGAAAATCTTTATTTAGCGACAATTTTTCTAACTAATTGCTATATATATTTATAAGATAATTAGATAAAATCTTGCTTTGCAATGCAATCTTTTAATCTTTCGAAATATTTACAAATTAATAAGATCTTTAGCAATTTCGAAAGCTCTATATTATAAGAATACTAGATTTTTTTCTTTATATTTATATATATATTTAGCTTCGATTAAGTGTTTTAATGCTAATCTCTATTGCTTGTTGCTTTAAATCTTGCTATTATTATTTAAATATTAAAATAGAAAGAAGAATTTCTAATTAAACTTTTAAAGATAATTTTTGTTCTCTCTTTTTTCTTTCGTTTATTTCTTATTATTATTATATGTAATAGTATAGCGTTATCGACGCGCTAGCGTCTTAGAATATAGTATAGCACGTAATCTTGACTAACTATAGAAGTTTCGAATTGCACAACTTTTCTTTCTAATTAGAAAGCAAAAAACAGACTCGCTCGTTATAACAAGTATTAGATAGAAAGAAAATTTATCTCCTGTGGTTCTTTAACGATTAGTCTTACTACTATTTATTTTATATAGTTGAAACATAGTAATAAAAGTCTATTATATCTTACGTCTTTTATATCTTAGTGCGTCGACAAGTAGTAAACGTATTCGCATCTTACAATTTTAATTGTTTTATTTTTCGAAGAAAAAGACTCGAAACGTAATAGCATTATATCGAATTAAAACAACTTAAATTATAATAATTATTCGATAATCAAATTAGAGTTTGAGAGATTTATTTTTTCTCGAGACAACAATTGTTTACAAAATGTCGATAAAAGTAATTGTTATTAATATAATATCGACAAAGATAATAGTTTAGATATAATTAGAATTTCGACTTTATATTAGTAGATTAAAATGTTAATAACAAAGATTCGAGACTTGCGAAACGCTTAGCAAACTCAAATTATAATAATTAAAAAAACAAATTTTCAAGCTTCTTAAATTGCTATTGTATTGTTGTCGATTATATTTAAGTTTTTGAAGTTTAAAAAGCTAAAATTATACAAGAGTTTAAATATAAGTAAATATATTATTTAATTTTGCGAAATTGACATTAATATAATACGATCTTTAAGGTATTTTATTACGAATAAATACAAAATTCTCTATTGTATATTATTCTTAAAAAATATTATTGTTATGCAATAATATTTAAGAACAAGCAATAACGCTAAGTTGAAGAACAAGATCTTTAAAGAATTTAGAAAATTTCTATTAAATTTAATAATTAATTCTACTAATTATTATCTTTTCGTCTATAAAAGATAAGAGAACGTTAGACAAAAATTAGATTAAAAGATAATTGTCTTTAAGAAATATTTAAATAAGTTAGAGACTTATTTATTGTTGCTCTTAGAGAAGTATAGAATTTATATATTTCTAATTAAGCTTAAATCGAATTTGAAAGTAAAGATTTTAGATATCGATAATATATTAAATATTCGCAATAAGCTTCTAACTATAATTATTATGTAAAAACAAATACTAAATTGCACTTGCAAAACAAATTTAAGCAATTTCGACAATTAGCAAGTTACAAAAGATTTTAATATTTTCTTAAATAAATTTTATTAGAATTGTCGCTTAGACAAGATCGATAAGCCTATTAGAAACAAGAAATATTATATCTTTAAAGATTTGTCGATATTGCGCAAACGAGTTTACGAAATTAATAATACGAACTATTTAAGTTATGTCAAATGCTTTAAATATTATAAAAAGAAATATTACAAAACAAAGTATTTTAATAAATATAAATAAAACAAATTTATTGTTATTGTTGTTATTACAATTAATGCAAAAAAAGATTAAGCTTTGTCAATATCTTGTAAGCAAAGCAAAAAAGATAAATAAAAACAATAGATTCGATCTTAGTAAAAGATTGAACTCGATTTTTTCATAACAAATATTAAGTTATAAATTTAGCTAATTCGAAAGCTAAGTTAAATCTTATTAATTATATTTATATAATACAACAGAAATTGCAATTTACACTTGCTATCTTATTAATATCGAATTTTCTTAATAATAATAATTGCTATTACTACAATATCTATAAGTTAATTTACTATTTAATTGACTTGTAAAATTAACATCAAGAATACACTATCTTATTCTACATAATTAAATATATAGATTCTAATCTTATATTAGATATGTTAATGCTAGTCAAGCAAAATATATTGATTAATTTGAAGATAGAAAGCTAACAATTCAAGATCGCAAATAATAGATTAAAGATAATTAATCTTAAGCAGTTTGTCTTAAATCTTGTTAAGCATAGCATAGTTTATATTATTGTTTGCGTTAACGTTACAAAGACATTAAATAAAAATTAACAAAATCTAAGATTTGTAAGAAGTTAAGAGATCTAAAAGATGTCTATAATAATAAATTAATCGAAATTCTATTAGAATTAAGAAGAGAAAATTATGTTATTAAGTTTTAGAACAACAAAGAGTTATTGTTTATATTTCTTTATAATCTTTTATAGAACAAACTAACAATACTTCGACAATATCTCGATAATATGTTAGTTAAAAACTAAATTAAGCATTTAGTTTTGTCTACAAACGTTTCTATTCTATTTGTATTAAAATCGAACAATAGATTACATCTATGCGTCGATTATAAAAATCTAAATACAATTATTATTAAGAATTTTTATTTATTGTTTCTAATTACAAAAACGCTAGATTGTTTATACAAAGTAAAGCGCTTTATTGTCTTAAATCTAAAGAATATCTATTATTGCATTCGCATAAAACGCAATAATAAGTAGAAAACAATATTTTGCATGCATTACGAGCATTTCGAGTATCAAGTTATATTATTTGAATTAGCAAACGTATTTGCAACTTTTCAAATTTATATTAATAAAATATTGCGAGAACTAATTAATGTAACTTGCGTAATCTATATAAATAATATACTAGTATATAGCAATAATTCGACAAAGCACTAATATTATATTAGATAAATATTAGAATATCTTTGCGAATATTTGCTATACATTAATCTAAAAAAGTGTAAGTTTAATATTATAAAAATTAAATTTCTAAACTTTATTGTGTTCTTAAAAGATATATAGATAGATTCGAAAAAATTAAAAAAATTAAAAAATAATTTAAATCAAAAATTTATCAAGAACATAAAATATTTTTAAGTTTCGTAAATTTTTATAGACGCTTTATATATTGTTATTCGAAAAAAGTTGTCTATTTTACTAATCTATTAAAAGAAAGTAAGAATAACAAGAAATTTAATTTTTTTGTTTAATCGAATAAAGTAGAGTAGATGTTTTGTTAACTTTGCGATATTTTTATATCGACTTTATTACTTTGTTACTACAATTCGAACAAGAAGATTAAAGTAAAGATTGACGCGTTTAACTTTGCAATTGCGAGCATTTTAAGTTAACAAAACAACAACAAAAATTAACGCTCGATAACGTTCTAATTGCGAAAAATAATTTCGACAAAACAAAATTATAAAACGTATAATTAGAAATTGCTAATTATTGTTATTGCTTTTAAGCAATAGAGATACTATTTAAAAAATAGTGTTTATCTTATTGAGATATAATTAGATTACAAGAATCTTAGAAGATTTATAAATTAAAAAAAGTTAGACTTAAGATAAGCTTGCTAAGCGTTTAAGTTAATTGTCTATAATTTTAAAATCTTTTATTGCTCGAATAAGAAAAATTTGACAAATAGACTGTTAAGATGTCTTGATTATAAAAAGATTTCGTTGTTAAATACAAGATTACTATCGATATTATGGAACAAATTAATGTTATTATTTAGCAAAAATTCGCTAATGCAAAGCAAACAAGAGATATTAGTTAATTTGACTCTTGTATCTCAAAATAAGTTAGCGTTGTTGTTTAATAGAAAGTTGCTAATGCAAAGCAAGTAAAAGATATTAAAGAATTTGATTTTCGTATCACAATTAGCAAAAATATTTACTAATAACGCGAAGATTTTGCGATTATAAAATAGAAAGAAAGTTTTTAATAAACTAGTATCTCTATTTTAACTAACTAATGTACAAATTGTTATTTCAAGAAAAATAATTAGAAATATGTTAAAGAAATTGTATAAAAAATCTTAAAAATTAATAAGATTCTTAATTAAGAATCTTTAGATTAAAGAGACTTAAATCGAGAAGATTTGTATTGAGATCAAAAAGTTTTTTTGTTATTAACAAAAGATATAAACTTTAGATTAAAAGAATTTTGTTAAATATAATAAATTGTTTTATATTTTAAAAAATATAGTTGTTAGAAAGAAGTTAATTCGCAAGAATTATAACAACTCTTTAACAAAGCACTTTAAAATCGAGAAAACTTTAAATTTACTTTAGAGAAAGTATTTCTAACTTGTTTGCGCAAAGCAAATAAAAACGTATGTTAGAATATATAATATTTGTCAATATATTAAAGTTTTTTGTTATAAGTTGTATAATAAGCTTCGATTCTTATCTATTATAAACTTTATAACAAACTTGTTGTCGAACAAACGTTATAAAGTTGTGTATAACTCAATCTTTATAATAGTCGATTACTATATAAAAATAATCAAATATATATTTGTAATTATCAAAATTAATATTGCAAAGTTAGCAAAAATATTTTTTGATAAAATTGTCTTACGTTTTGAAATGTTAATTAATATAATAAGCAACAAAAGATTTGTCTTTATTAGTGTCTTCTAATTTGCTATATATTTTTATGCACAAATTAGAAGACAGTTAAGTATTGTTTTTTATTCTTAGATAGATAACTTAATCGAACAACAAAATTAAACTTTTAAATACTATTTTCGCACTTACGCTAATTCGAAATAGACAAGACAAATTAATCTATTGTTAATAGAAAAATTTGCTTATAACAATAATTATTATACCTTAGTCGAAATTTTGTTGTTCTATCTAATATATAATTATTATTCGAAAATTTACTATAAAGTTAAAAACAACTTTATCGAAGAAAAGATATTATTAATACAAAAACGCATAAAATAGCTTTATAATTTAAGAGAAGTTCTAGCGAAACATCTTGAAAATATTGTTGCGCAATAAACAAAGTACTACAATAAAAGATATAGATTAAAGAGCTTTGTTATAAAAGATATAATTATGTTCTTAATTAGAAATCTAAAGTAGAAAAGATTTAGCAAGAAGATATTGTACAAATATGTCGAATTGTTTAGAATTAAAAATAAAATTAAAACGCAAATTTATTGTTTTATCTTATTAAATATCTATCGAATTTATAATATTTTTTATATCTTACTTCTAAAGTTATATTTGTATTGCGTCGACGATAAGTAGACAAAACAAATATTGCAAGCTTCGAAACTTATTAATAACGAAGTTAAATAAGAGATTGATTTTTTTTTAAATAGAATTAAGTTAAAGAGATAAATATAATATAAAGTTAAATAGATAAATTGAGACAAAAAGTATAATTAATAACTAAGAAAAAAGTCTCTTAATAAGATTGATAAGTTACAAAAGAAGTTTAAGAAACAAACGCGCAACAAGCAAAGATGCAAAAATTAGCGCAATACGTATTGCGATAACAACAACTATATTAATAATAATTTGCTCGATAAAATATTGCGCAATTATTGTTGTATTGTTGTTGTATTTAATTAGATTTACAATAAAAGACTTCTTTATTTTGTTATACAAGATATTAGAAATAATAAAGTTGTTTCTCTTAATATAGATGCTTAAAATATAATTTTAAACTTTGTGCATTATACTTTATTAATATTAAACAAAGAAAATTTATATACAAAAGTAAAACGCATTTGCTTGATTCTCTTTTAGTTAACAATATATTGCAACAACTTAACAAGTTCTTAATAATTTGTTAAATTTGTCTTAGACAATTATAAATTTGTTAAACTTTGTAGAATTATTTGTAAATAAGTCTTCGAAGTTGCTCGAAACACTCGCGTTTTCTTAAGAAAATTAGATTGCAAAAAAATTACTTTGCTTAATCTTTATTATCTTTATTGCAAATTCGATTTTGCTACTTATATATATCTTTGTATTCTTTATCTTCTATAAACGTGTAAGTAAGCAAAGTATAAGCAAAAATAAAAGAAAAGTTTATTATATTATTATTTGACAATCTTGTTAACAACTTAGAGTCGCGAAGAGACTTAATTGCAAAATTGTAAAACTTTGCAAAAAGATTTTTCGAATTTGTTTAATTTAGATCGACAACAAATTTAAAAATAATTTGTTTTAACTTTGTTTTCTTTGTCTTTATTAACAACTTGTTTTTATCTTTGTTTTCAATTTTTTTTGAATTCTAAATATATGTTAGTGCATTGTACGATATATTGAAATAGATAAAGAAAAATGTATCGAAGAGTAAACGAAAATACTTATAGTTAATATATACTCTAAAAGAAGATCGATTAATTGCTTTATTTTAATAATAATATTATTTTAATTTCTTTTTGTTTTTTCGAGTTTTTGCTTAAGCTTAATTCAACGTTTTAGAGCGCGAGTTAAATTACGCTCAAGTTGATAAATAAAAAATTGCGCTCAATTTGTTGTCGATAGAATAAATTCTTTATTGCGTTGATAGTTTTTTATATTAAGAATAATACTTTTTTGCACGCGTTTTATCGATCTAAAAATTGTGTTTTCGACTTCGAGCATTTTATAATACTTGTCGACAAGAACTTTTATTTAATTTCGAAAGTATTTAACAAACTAATAAATATTAGTAGCTATTATATTGTAAGCGCAAACAAAATATATTGCAATATAATAATTTAATTTACAATAAAGAATTTTGCAATAAGTGCAAATACTCTTTTTTTTGCAAACGTATATACGTTTGCTTAGGCAAGTTATATATAAGAAATTATTACAAACTATAATATGTCAATACTCGTAAACAATAAAATAACAAAATTACTTATTCTTTTAATCTCTTGACTTCTTAAAAGATAAAAATAAAGATATATTGATTTAATATTTGCATTATATATATAAGTCTTACGTATTATTGTTTTTGCGACAATTTATTTATAACAAGAAAACAATTGCAATTAAGAAGAATATAAAATGAAAGAAAGAAAAGAAAAGAGAAACAACAATATTTATATTTATAGTTTATCTAACGTTTGCGCAATGCTAACTTTACTTTAAATTTTTTTAGAATTCTAACAATAACAACAGTAAAACAATAATTTATTATAGATTATTATTGTTGTTATTATGTTGTTTTACAAATTGTGTTAAACTAAAGTATAGACTAATTTCTATTAGACAAAAAACTCTTTTTCTCTTAATTTTTAAAAAGATTTAAGAAGATTTTTAACAAGCTCTTGTAACGCTAATGCTTAACAAGCGTCTTTGTCTTGTGTAAGATTAATATAGCTTCTTATATTACTAAGAATTAATACTCTAAGAGAAAAAATAACTATAATGTTATAGCGTTATCGACGCGCTAGCGTCTTGAAATATAATAGAGCACGTAATTTCGACTAACTATAAAAGTCTTAAATTGTACAATTCTTTTTTCTAATTAGAAAGCGAAGAGTAGACTCGCACATTATAACAAGTATTAGATAGAAAGAAAGTTTATTTCTCGTTGTTCTTTAACAATTAGTCTTACTATTATTTATCTTATATAGTTGAGACATAGTAATAAAAGTTCATTATATCTTACGTCTTTTATATCTTAGTGCGTCGACAAGTAGCAAACGCATTCGTATCTTATATTTTATCAAATCTTTGCAATTGTATATTTATATATATATCTTTAACAATTAAAAAGCTCTTGTTAAGTTGTTAGTTCGACAAAATATTATAATTGTAAATAGTATTGTTAATATAAATAATTCGATCTAAATTTTATATATTTGTCTTGAGAATTTTTTAGAGATATTATTAGCGCAAATACAATTAAATATTATTTTATTATTTTGTTTATTTAGAAAACAAATTTTAAGACATTAATAAAATAGATACAATTTATATTTATTTATATTGCAACTTATGTATTATATTTCTTTATTAAATATTTAAGATTTCCGAAAGAGATAATATTGTATACAAAAGTCTAATAATTAAATATTTTGTTGTTGCTTTTCTTTCTAAATAAGATTTGTCAAAATTCGAAGAAGAAATTTCGATAATAGTGTTTTCTTCTCAAATATTTAGATATTTTTCGCAAAAATGTCTTCTTTTTGTATCTAATGCGTCTTCGCATTACTTGCTATTGTTCTCTCTCTATTACTTTTATTTGTTTTCTTTCTACTACTTCTATTTGTCTTCTTTGATCATTCATAATACTTGCGTTTGTTAATCGAAAAATAGTTAATTATTGTTTGTTGCATTTAGTAATTCAATTTGTTGTCTTAATCTATTAGATAATCTATATCTTTTACGTAGTAATATAGATCTTTAAAGATATACTTAAAGTAAAAGCGCATTCTATTTTTGTAATACTTTTAAAAAAAGATCTAAAAATAAGTCTTTAATTTTAACTTTTTTGTCTAATATAATTTCTTTATTTCGATAAAATTCTTTTAAAGCATATTGTCTATTTTCTCTAGCAAAAATTGTTGTCTCAATATATCTTTTATCGATTGCGTTTGTTCTTTAAAGTACTTGCTCAATATTTGTTATAAAATATCTAAATCGAAATTGTCTATTACGCTTACACGTGTTTGTTTAGATTTCTTCGAAATCTTTTTACTTTTTGCAAACTTTGTAGAAAAATACTCTTTCGAAATTGCTTTGCAATCTTGCTTCTTTCAAGTTTAATAAATTCTAACAATATAGATCTATTTGAAGTCAATTTAGAAGATAGAATAAATAAAAAATTGTTGTTGTCTTCTAAAGCAAAAACTCTAATTGCATAATACTAATTATTATTATTTGTATCTTCTATTATTATTGCATTATTATTAGAAGAAGAACTTGTTTTTATTATTAGATTTGCAATAATTTTTAATTTCTTTGTATTTTTCTCTATATTAAAGAGTATATTATTTAAGTTATTATCTTCAAAATTGTTTTAATTCTTAAAGCTATTATTATTACTAATAGAGAAAACAACAAAGAAAAAGAAGAAAAAGAGTTTGTAATTCGATTTATTCTTTAATTGTTAACTAAGATAATCTCTTCTCTTTTTGTGCTTTGTATTTGTCTCTAGCTTTTTCTTTTATAAAGAGCTCTTCTTATGTTTGCTCTTCTAATATGTCTAAACAATTAATATTTATTTATTAATACTCTAAGTATAACTGTTGTCTCGAGTCGTATATTCTAATTTATATAAAGCTTTAATATCGACTTTTCTCTTAATTATTAAGTTATTTATATGTCGATTAATTTCAAGATATTTGCAATCTATTGTTGTCTCGAACTTGTCTCTAATTTTGCTTCAAAATTGTTGCATAAGCTCGATATTGTACTTCGAGAATCTAGCTATAAAAATATTAACTAATATAATATCTTCTTTCTTTGTTAATTGTCTATTATAAATTATCTTTTAATCTAATTAACAATCTTTTGTTCGATTAATCTTCTAAAAAGCAAAGAGTATTGTCGAAGAATCTTCTTTAGAACATTCGCGTTTCGGAAGATAGATCGAGCTTAATAAGTTAAGATTCTCTTAAAATCTTGCAAATCTTACAAATCTAACTATTCTATATACTTAAATTAGTATTGTCGAGATAAAATCTTCTCGAAAAGCTTGTTTTGTTTTCTTTATATTTGACAAAGTTGCAAAATCTTAATTAAGTTAAACTATATTTTAATATATAAAGTTTTAATATTTGCAATATATATAAACGTTTGTAGTTGCTTGTTAGTTATATAATTGCGTCAAACTATTACGTTTTTTGCTTTAAGTATTAGATTTTGTCGATTCGAACAAACTTTACTTTTGAAACAAATCTAATAGATCAAGAGAATGTATACGCATTTTACGTAGATAGATTATAATTGTTATATAGAACTTATAGAATAGACGCATTTACAAGCGCAATATTAAGAAATATCAAGATTGTCTCTCGCAAAGCTTGACTTAAATCTCTAGATTCTTATTGGCAATTTGGGATAATTCCCTAGAAGCTCTATTAGCGACTCGAGGCTCCTAAAATTGTTGTGTCAATGTCTTAGTTCTAGAACTACATTAGTAGATTCAATTGATCTCGAATCAATAGAATCAAAATTTGAAAGATAGATTAAGACACACACTACTTGTGCAATGCCAAGAGCACTACTCGCACGTCGCCAAGACTCGCGAACGCACGTGCAATTAATTACGCGCAATTAATTGCGCAATTGTAGGAGATGCTTCTGCTTGCACATTACTCTCGCGTAGAAATTTTACGAATTGTTCGATTCTACTATACAAATTACTATAATATAGGCGAGTAACAAGCGAAGATCTAATTGAAGTGCTACGAAAGTTCGTGCGCATCTCGAACATCAAAATTATACTTTTTGTTAAGTTTTTTTGATCCCTTAAATGCAAGCTTCTTGTCGCTCTTCGAGCATTCTTAAGATTGATCTCGAGTTATTCGAATCATCTTAACATCTTGAAATTGGAAGATCGATTTCTCGAATTGTCGATGCTCGCAAATAATGCAAGATTTATTAGTGTAAGATTTTGAACAAACGTGTAACAAGACGTTGTTACATTAACGCACTAAAGACAAGATTATATTGTATATAGAATTGCAATTTAGAGAGACATTAATTTGTAAGAATTTTGAGAGAAAATTCTTAGAGAGAAAACTTTGCACAATGTTAAGTCATTATTACAATAACTTACTACTAATAACGTGTTTGTTAATTATTAAGAATTAATATTACAATTGTCTTCTTTTTTTAAATTTTAATTCTTAGAATTAATGTGTTATAATAACGTTTTGCTTATGCAATTACGTCGATCTCTTATCGAGTTTTCTTCAAAATTTTCTAAGATTTAATTAGATAATAAATAGTATTTTATATCATTATATGCGACGCATTTTCTAATTTATATATTCTCTTGTTAGAATTTCGAGACGTCTATAAAAGAGATTTTTTAATCTCTTTCTTTATCTTTCTTAAATATTCGAAAAAAAATTAAAAAGCAACAATAACTTTTCTTGTATATTATTGCGAGATTTTATACTATTTGTTACAAGTATTTTATTGTGTGTTAACTTTAGATTAATAAATAAAGAGATTTTTTGTTTTCTTGTTTTTAAAGTGCAAATACATTTTTAATTGCTATATTGTTGCGTTGTTATTGCAATAACTATTTGACAATAATATATTGCAATTTATTTAAATTTTATAAATTCTAAATTTAGTTTAACTTATTATTTGAGTAAATTATTTCGATTTTCTTTGTTTAATTTAATCGAGTTAACGCAATTAATTCGCAAATAATATTCATTAACAACATTATTATAATTTTTTTTTATATAATTTTTCGATTTATAGTTAATAGATAAATGCGACGTTCTCTAAGTTGTTCTAATGTTAACAACAATACTACGCACAAATCTCGCATTTAGTATAAGTTTTTTTTAATTATTCTAATGTATCGCAATCTTTTTTCGATAAAGATAATTATAAATCTTTACTAATTTCTTGTTATTATAGTAGCAAATCAATTATCTAAGCAATGCTTTAACAAGATCTTGCTATAAGTAAAAATTAATAAAAATAGTAATATTAATCGAAATATATTTTTTTTTTTTTGCGCGCAAGCGCAATGTTTTTTTTTCTTGTTTCTATTATTTGTAATATCTTGTTCGCATCGACAAAAATATTAATTATTAAATATATTTCTAACTTTTGTTTGCTTTGCAATCTAATAATATGCAATATATTAAGCGAAAGAATATTCGCTATAAATATTGCGCTTTAAAGTGCAAGATTGTAAGTGTTATAAATTGCTATAGCGCATAAGATCTACTCGACACTCCTACCTAATTAGATCTAGCGTCGACATTAGAATCGTCGTGTTAATTGATTTGCTCATATATTTGTCTCCAACAACTAGATAGATAGATAGAAAATTACTTTATTTATTATATTATGCATTTAATCTAGTAATTCCTAACAATAAGTTGTCTACATACTCTTATATTTAATTTGACTTATTAGTGTGTTCTTATTGTTACTCGATATATTAAGCAAGTTAATATTTTGCTAAAGTTTAGTATACATGTTTTTGATAAAAACAATATTAAAGTTGATTAGATTGCGTTTGCTTTGCAAGTACGACGCTATCTTACTATTATATATATATAATAGCGAAAAAACAAATTGATTTTGCGTTGAATTTACAAGAATCTTCTAATTAACATTAATATTAAGCTAAATTATTTATATAATATTTAGTAGAAAATATTCGACGTAATATGTTATAGAGCAAATCTTAATACTCTTTCTTTAAAGAAGTTAAACAAAAATAATAAATTTGTATTTAACAATATTGTTGCAAATAACAAATTTGAAAATTTGAAAATTCTATATAATTCGATAATTTTGTTAAGAACAATATTATTTATCTTGTTTCTATTAATTAAATTTCTTTAAAAAAGAGCAACATAAATATCTAGACAAGATTTCTTTTGTATATTATAGTTGTCTCGACAACTTATATATTTAATTCGAATATATCAAATTACTTGTTATTAAATAAAAATAATTAAAACAAGCAACTTTCTTGTTCGATAATATAAAAGTTAACAATTAAAAGATCGAATCTTATTTATAATCTCTTGCAAATATTATATTTTTGCGATTTTTGCGTAGAATTTATACTCGTAAGATTGTTGTTTAAGATATACTTTTATTATATTTAAAGCAATAAAATTAATTGCGTTTTAGAAGATTGCGTTTCTTATTTTTGTTATTAACAATTTACTTTTGCAACATTTGTATATTATCGAAGATAATTAAATAACAACAATTGAAGAATTAATTAAAGAAGATATATATAATTAATTGTAAATAAAATATTAAATCTTATATTAAATAAAGCGCATGCAAAAACTTTTTATTAACAAAGATTTGTTACGAGTCGCATACTAATAGATATTATTCGTTGTGCATTGCTCTTTACAAGATAATTAGAAAGAAAAGATCTATTAACAAAATTAAGATAATTAAGATAACTTGTTGTTTAAACATCTTAAATTTAAAATTAAAAAAATTAAAAAAATTAAGATTTTAAACATCTTAAACATCTTAAACTTCAAATAATAAAAAAATATATAGCTTTCGAACGCGACTTTCTTATAAATCGTATTTAATTTATCTTAAGTTTTAACTTATTGTTACAACTACTAAGTTGCAAAATCCTTGTTATTAAATAATTGCTTCCATTGCCTAAAGACGTCTACAGATCTCTTTAATAGCATAATTTTTACTAATATTTTTTACGAAAGTACTAGCGTAACACTTTAAACACTCTAAGAATATCTATATTAGATCAACGCGTCTCTATTTCGAACATTAGCTTAACATCATTACGTCGACTCTCTATTAATAAAGACGACAAAATAAGAACTAACAAGCTTAATATCTATTATAAAAATCGAATCGATCTAAAGAATTAACTTATGCAAGTAAATATTTATTTCATTTTTTATCTTGTTTTAACGAACAAAAAAACAATTTTCGCATTTACATTTCTTAAAGAAAAAGTTTAGCATTAATTTAAATTAAATTTACGCAAGTATCTAAAAAATTATGACGAAAATTCTTGTACAATGTTCACGAATTTCGACAATTTTAAAAGAGAGCTTCGAAGAATCTTTGAAACATTTAACGAAAAACAAATTGTAAAAAAAGTAATTTAGCATTTAATTTAACGAATTTTTGCAACAAACTACGCAACAAGATTTTAAAAATATGTTAATTTTATTAAATGAAACGATGTCGCATTTATAACAATGTTTCGACGAAATTTTAAGAACAATCTTAAGAACGAAATTATGTGTTATGACAAATTTATTAACGACATGTTTAATTTCATCGAAGTAGCTATTAATTTCGACGACAAACTATATGAAAGAGCTATAAAAAAACGATACAATCAATTTCACGAAAAAATAAAAATCTTCTTTGAATTAACGATTAAATATTATTAAGAAGAATTTCGTTCTAATTAGAGATATAGTAATTTAAACTATCGTAAACTTGCATCTATAAAATTGAATTTTATCTAACAACGTAAAGAGAATTTTTTTAAAGAAAAGCAAGATAATAAATCTTAAAAAACGTGTTATTTATGTGACAAATTAAGTTACTTCGCAAGAGATTGTCGATCATAAAACTTAATAAATCGTCGACAAATCAATGTTATGTTAAGAGAAATACTTGATAGCTAGAACAACATTAGAAAGTAAGTCGCCACAAAGACAAACACTCTCGAAATTAAATCGAACGATAATTATTATTTGATAAAGAATCTAGATTAGTTATAGAAAGTTTTAAATAAAACATTATTAGACAAGACATTCGCATTTACGCAAAAAGTTAATTAAACACTTTAGAAAACTATTAAATCTTATAGCTTAATTATTGACTTAAACAAGAAATATAGCTAAAAGAATTTTTACAAATGCATAGAAAACATTACAAATTATTTCGAAACTTTAGTTAATTTATCAAAGATCGTAAACGAATGCGAGAAAAAGCTAGAAAATAATGTTACTACAAAAAAGAATATATTCGACATTATTATAAAACAATTGAATTTTACAACATATATAAATCTTAATTAGATAACTTGTTACAACAACTTATGCTAAATTTACTTAAAAGAAAAGAACGAAATTAGTTAATTTTTTAAGAAATCAAAGTTAGCAATCTAGCAACAAAAAAAAGCTTAGCGTAAGCAAACGTTTAAGACAAAAGTCGCAACATAGAAGCAAAGAAAAGTTCAAATTCTTTAATAAAGAGCATATTAAAGAAATGCAATATGTTAGCTTAATAGCAACAACTAAACTTAACAACGTACGTACAATATTTTATCACATTAATTAAGATTAATAATTATTAATTCACAACAATGATTAATTTTAATGCGACAAATAATTTTATAATTAAAGCTTTTATAGAGAGAGAAGAATATTTTATTTAGAAGAAGTCTAACGCTTACAATCTAGTAATTGTAAATAGAAATTTGTTACTCGCAAAAAATAAAAAAGTAAACAAAGAAACGAAACTATTATTAATAACTATTTAACAATATTACGAGAAACTAATCTTTAATATAGTAAAAATAGTTACTCATAATATTATTCTAGAAATGCCTTAATTAAAGTAGCACAATCTAAAAGTTAACTAGAATACACAAGTACTTAGATTTGCGCAATGTGATTACGCAATTGACATTTAATCTACGCATTAATAGCGTTTAATAATAGATAAAAGATTAAATTAAAATTCGATCGCAAGCAGCGAATTTGCATTTTCGCAAAAAAACGATTTAATGAAGTTTGACTTAACAAACATCGACAAAGATTAATTAAATTATAAAATCAAAATAAATGAAAAAAATTACGAATTTTTTAAGAACTCTAAACTATTTAATATAGTAAAAAAATTGCTAAAGTAAGTATTACAAATATACAACAATTAAAAGCATCTATTTTAGAAAGAAAAAACAACTAAGATTTTATCTAAACATTAATTGTAAAATACGAGATTAAACTTGAATTAAACAAGCAACTCACATTTAAATTTATATATGCTTTATTCGAAAAAAAGTTAAAAACACTTCGCAAATATTTAACAAAAAACGAAAAAAAAAAATTTATAAAAAAATCCTAATTATAGACAAAATACTTAATTCTCTTTGTATTTAAAAAGAACGAAATTCTTCGTTTATGTGTTAATTATTAAAAGTTAAACAATATTACAATAAAAAATCAATATTTATTATTTAACATTAGCGAGCTTTAAAATCAATTGTTTGAAGCAAAATATTTTATCAAATTAAATTTACGAAAAGCGTATAATTAAATTAAAATAAAGACAAGAGAAAAATAAAAAACAATTTTTTGTACGCAATATAAATTATACGAATACACGATAATGTTATTCGAGTTTACGAACGTTTCGATTAGTGTGATCGTTAGGTCGAGTTTCAACCCAATCGGGTTAACTCGCCCAATCCTAACCCTAGGGTCAGGCAAATTTCCTAGCTTAACAAGGTGGGACGAACGAAGAATGCGCGCCAAGTGTTTAACTTAATCTATTCGATCACGTGACGTTACGTGACGCGCTAATCATATGTGATTAGCGTGAACCATGCACTAGCCTAATCGGGCTAGCTTGAATCCTGCGCTAGCTTAATTGGGTTAGCGCATAGATAAGATAAGATAAGATAAGATAAGATAAGCGAATGCTAACGCGACGAAGTTAGCTTAAGTTCTTGGCATTGACCCAACGAAACCCGACCCTAGGGTCGAGTTCGCGCCTTAACCCTGGCCCAACCCTACGAGGCCCAAGAGGGTGGGTCGAGTTGAGAAAAAAGTGTTCGACCCGACCCAACGATCACACTAGTTTCGATAACGTATTAAAAAATAATTAATAATGTATTACGACAATATTTGAATCAATTTGTTATAGCATACTTGAACGACATCATAATTTACTTAAATATTTTGAAAAAACATGTGAATTATATTTTCAAAATATTAAAATGTTTAAATAAGAGAAATCTATATTTTAAATTAAAGAAATGCGAGTTTCATTAAAAGAAAATTAATTTTTTTGAATTTGTCGTTAAACGACATAAAGTACGCATGAATCTCGAAAAACTACAAGCAATTAAAAAATAAAAATTATTTATTAACGTTAAGAAAATTTAATTTTTTCTAGATTTCATAAACTACAACAAGAAGTTCATCAAAAATTACTTCGTTAATGCAATATTATTAACAAATCTTACAAAAAAGAAGACGTCGTAAATATAAAAATTAATAAAAGAGAAATCATTTCAAAATCTTAAACTAAAATGTTTAAAAAAATTAATATTAAAGATGTACAATTTACGATTGTTAAACAAGATTAAAATTAACGCATTAAATCTAGTTATTTTTTCCATGCTTTAATTAAAAGCATAAAAACATATAACATCTAATAACATATTTTTTAAAAAAACTTTTGTTATTCGAACAAAATTATGATATTTACGATAAAAAGTTATTTGCTATTGTAGCATTTCTAGAATTATAAAGAGTATATATCGAAGAATTGTTAAAACTAACAATTTTTACAAATTATAAAAATCTTTTGCACTTCACTATTATTAAATAACTTAATAAAAGATAAATGCGATAATTAAAACAACTTGAACAATATAAGTTTAAAATACAATATACATTAAATAAAGATAATAATAGAGCAAACGCATTTAGTAGAAAAAGTAATTATATAAAAACGAAAAAATCGTTGAATTATAGCATACTTAAGAATAATAAAAACGAATTATTATTAACAAACAAATACGAGCTAAATACTACTCTACGAATACTTAAAGATAATAAGAAAAAAATTCTAATAAAGAAAGAAAAACTTTAGATATTAATCGACAAAATTAACAAATATATAAAGAAGCATCATAATGAATCATTGCAAAGACACTTAAGAATAATTAAAATTCTTCAATTTTTACGTTAACATTATTAGTTTTTTTAAATAAGACAAGTTGTTAAAACATACATTAAACGATATCTTAGTTATTAGTAAAACAAATATAATACGTATACGAGTTATAACGAAATTTTAATATTAGAAATTATCTAAATTGTTATAAAATAAATTTACGATAAACTTCATTATTAAGTTGCTTAAATTGACGAATTTAATAATTGAAAACAAATATAGTTCGATACTAGTAATAATTAATAAATTTATTAAGTACTTATATATTATCGCATGCAAAAAGAAATTTATAGCAAAACAACTAGAATACATTGTATTAAATCGACTTATATAATATTACAATATACTCAAAGAATTAATTAGTAATAAAGACAAGCTCTTTACGTTTAACTATTAAAAGACGCTTCTATTAATGTTAGAAACGAGACTTAAAATGTTCATTATCTATTATTTAATTACGAATAATTAAATAGAGCGAACAAATTAAAGTCTAAAGCAATATCTAAGATACTACGTTAACAGTACTTACAATAATTGAATATCACTTTTATTTATAATTTAATTAACACTAAATGCAAAAATTTCGAATATTATTAAAATAACTTTATTCTTCGTCAACTATAATAGAAAACTCAATCTCTTTAAAGAAGAGCGAAAACATCTATTAGCTTAATTAGTTATCGCGAGAATAAAAACCCTAAAGAAGATACACAACAACATCTTAAAAATACAAAAAGAATTAATTAATTATTAAAACGAAAAACGAAAAACGACATCTTAACTAAGGAGGAAAATAAAATATATTTTTTTACAAAAAATCTTAAAATAAGAAAGTTAAACAAGAAATTAAATTATATCAAAGTCGAATTGTTTCTCGTTAAGAAGACAAAGAAATTAATTAATTATAAACTTGACTTATCTAAGAACGTCAAAGTATTTCTAGTATTTTATATCTTATTGTTGAAACTAGCGAATTCAATTACGTTTTTACAAAACACATTTTATTTTCACTTACAAAAAGAAGAACAATATAAAATTGAAAAAATTCTACAATAGAAAGGTCAAAAATATCTTGTTAAGTAAAAAGAATATTTTATCTTCGAAAACACATAAAAGTCGCTCAAAAATTTAAAGAAGTGTTCTAACAAGTTGCGACGATTTTGTTAACGACAAAATTACTTATAAGAGTTAACAAAGCATTAAAAGACAAAAGAGCGAACAATAAAAAATTAATATTAGTATCGAATAGAGTTTCGAACGTCTCTTTAATACATTTGATTTCTTTTTCGCTCTTCTTAATCTCTAAAATATTCTTCGACTTCGCATCATTTATATTTTTTAAACGACAAAGTTAATGTTTTTTTTATTTCGTCTTTCGCGCAATTCTTAGGCGCAATTTCGTTATTTTATCATTTAGCTTTTTAGCTTTTTAAATAATTTTATTCATTTTTTAATAATTAAAAGCCAAATCATATTTTTAATTCTTTCGATAACACTTCTTACACTTAAAATATTCTTTATTTACTTAATAGAATACGTTAAATGAAACGCAAACTTGACAAAGACGCATTAAGAAAAGAGCGTGCTTATAGCGACAATTAGCAACGAAATTGCGACGTTGTTTAGTAATTAACTTGATTAACATAATAAAAAAGAATAAATAATTTCAAGACGAAAACTCTTGAAAAGAAAAGATAGTGTTACGAGTCGCATGCTAATAGATACTATTCGTCGCGCATTGTTCTTCATAAAGTAATTAGAAAGAGAAGATTTGTTAACAAAATTAAAATAATTAAGATAACTTGACGCTTAAACATCTTAAATTCAAGATTAAGATAATTAAAAAGATTAAGATCATAAACATCTTAAACATCTTAAATTTCAAATGATAAAAAAATATATAGCTTTCGAACGCGACTCTCTTATAAATCGTGTTTAATTTATCTTAAGTTTCGACTTGTTGTTACGACTACTAAGTTGCAAAATCCTTGTTATTAAATAATTGCTTCCATTGCCTAAAGACGTCTACAAATCTCTTCAATAATATAACTTTCACTAATATCTTTTACGAAAGTACTAGCGTAACAAGATTAAATAACAAAAGCAATTAGATTTAAATATACTTTATATTGCATTTCTATAACTCTTAATATTTAATTAATTTATTAGGAGAATTATAATATTACTTATACGTATTATTTGTATTATTGTTGTGTCTTAAGTATATATAATAGTATTAAATCTTACTTTTTATTATTAAAATTTCTCTTGCAAATATAAAGTTTTAATTTTCTTATCTTTGCAATTAATTTTTCGAAAGACTCATGTATATTGTATTTCTTAAGTTTTTGTTTTGCATTTATAAGATAGTTTCTTAATATTTAATTATCTTTATATAAGAAAAATTCTTTTTATTAAATAAAATATTATAAATTGTTATATTTTAAGTTATAATTAAGAATATCTTTTACTTCTTATTTTTTATTCTTGTCAATTAATATTATATTCTTCGAAACAACAATATTTGAGTTACAATAATATAATTTTAATAATAATATATATAAGACAAAATAAATACATTATTTAACAAAAAAATGTAAACAATATATTTGTGCATCAATTATATTCTTAATTTCGAACAATTTTGTAAACTTGTAAAATAGCTTCTTTTTTAAACAAGCATCTAAAAGATTTCTAATAAAGAGTATAATTTTGTTATTAACTTAATATTTTTTTAAAGTAATCTTTTTATTGTAATCTTAAGTTTACGTTTGTTGCGCAATTTGTAAACAACTTATTAATCGATTGCATTTATTTTATAGAAACTAAATTTACTTTTAAGCGATAAAAATGTCTAAACAATTTTAGTTATCTTAAATGAATCGAAAATTTGCAACAAATTTATATATTAACTTAAAAAATAATATTTTAAGTAACGCATGCGATGCACTATTGTAAGTATATTAAGTTAAAGTTAGCAACAAATCTTAATTGTCTTGTTTATAATTGCAATAACAATACAAATAATATTTTAATATTTAATTTTATCTTTCGATTTGCTTATTAGTTTAAGAATAAAAAGCAATACTTAGCTTTTGTTTAATATATATACGATAATATATCGCAAATTAGTAATTACTAATAAAAAGCAAATTATAATCGAAAACAATTTTATAAATTTCGAAATAAATAAGCAATATCTTTTCGAACAAAATATTAATTAGATCTTTTGTCAATTATATAAATTTAACAAGAATATATAGAAACATTTTGAAGTACTAATCGATTACTATTAGAATTGCGTTAAACATATTATTTTTGCAATAACTAGCAAGCAACTTTGCTATAAAATTTATCGAAATTTCGATTTATAATTGAACAAAAGTAAAGAGCGACGTCAATTCTTTGTAAAAGCGATAATGCAAAGTCTTATTTTGTTAACAAACATTGTAGTCTTTAATATATATATTAATATTCGCGATTATCTTTAATTAGTAAAATTTTTTGCTTATAAGAGTATATATCTTTTTGATTTTAAAGTATTTTATTAGAGCGTTATTACAATGCAAACGTAATAGCTTGTTTTTTAATAATATCTTGTCGAAAATTAAAACAATATAAAAAAAGAATATTATTTTTTTGTAAATTAATTAATCTTTTTTTGCGCAAACTTAATTTAAGATTTGCGAAATTAATTGCTTTTTAATTTTAAATACTATAGAATTTTTCTCTTGCAATTTTTCTATTTTAAATAACAAAAAAGATAAAAAAGTTTTTAACTTTTTTTTTGCTATATGCGATGCAAGCGTTGTTGCGACACAATTGTTAAGTTATTACGTTTTAAATTATATTTGCAACTTCTTTCTCTTTAAATTTATTAATTGTATTTTCTTTATTTAAAGTATTTTTATTGAGAAGTTTAATATCGAATTTTTTTTCGATTTTCGATACTTGAGTTTCGAATTTATTCTTATTGCGTAATATTAGTGTCTAACAAATATTTTTTGTAAATATTGATATTATTTTAATAGCAACAATAATAATGTTCTTCAACTTATTTTGAAGCGTAAGTAAATAAATTTTATTATTTAATTTGCTCTTGTAATTGAGATGTTAAGAGAATTTATTAGCTAAGTTTTTTTTTATGCAATATTTGATCTCGAAGTTGTATTTTGTTAGCAAAAGTACTTATTTAAATTAACAACAATTTAGCGTTGTGTTTGTCTTCAAATTTTGTCTTGTATTGCGTATCAAATTAATTATTTTGTCGAACAATTGCTTATAAAGATTAAGACAAATTAATATTGTAGTTTTATATACAAACATGTAACAAGACGTTATTATATTAATATACTAAAGATAAAACTACGTTATATATAGAATTGCAATTTAGAAAGATATTAATTTGTAAAAATATTGAAAGAAAATTCTTAGAAAGAAAACTTTACACAATGTCAAGTTATTACTACGATAACTTAATACTAATAATATGTTTGTTAGTTATTGAAGACTAACATTACAATTAGCTCTAATCTTAATCTTGCACAAAGCTTAGATATTAGTAATAGAAAATTGCGACTTTTGTTATAGCAAATTCTAAATATATCTAGAATTAAAGTTAGAATTTATTAAATGCAAATAAAGTTGCAAAAACAATTAAGACAAAAACAAATATTTGTTGTCTATTAATTAATAATATATTGAAATCGAAATCGATATTATTCTTTGTATTTGTCTTTTTCTTTTTTAAATTATATATATTATTAATTTGTTGCACATTATCGCTTTGTTTTTTTCTCTTCGTAGACAATTGCTAAAAAGATTGCAAATTAAATATCGAGATCTTCTTTTATTTACGAGATAATCGTTATATATTCTCTAATTGCTACAAGAATTGCAAAGATAAATGTAATTGCTATAATGCTTGTTGCTACGAATAAGTTCGAGAATTTGTATCGAGAATATGCAATTAATTGCTAGATATATCGCGAGACATTAAAAGAACGACGACGAAAAGATACAATTAAGCTATAAAATCTACGTCTAGACAAACAATTGATACAATTAAATTAAGAGGTAATGCAATTGTATTATTGTTACAAAAATTGAATCAATAATTCAATTGCATTGTCAAGTCGTCAGATCTGCTTATCTCTTTAGGACGGCGCTAATCCGACCGGGCAATGTTCAATTGAACCAACTGATTCAATTGAGACCGCGCAACCTCCCTAATGTCTCACTGGGGATGGGAGCTTACAGCGATGAAGTTGACAGGGAGGTAAACCAAGGTCACGACGGTGATAACACGAATTGTGGCCGAATCTTTTACTGCGGCATCGTTCAGTGCGAGTGTGTTTTCACTGACATGTTGAGCTGTCTGCTGATGCTTGAGGTTTAGTGTGTCTGCGAGCAATTGCGCTGTACCCCGAATCTTGTCAAGAAGATATATTGCGTTGCTGTTGTAAGCTGCAACCATAGTGGCGTAGTTTTGCAAAAGCTCTCGAATATCGTTATGAGTTTCACCTAAAGTGCTGCCATCGGTTTGAAGGGCATCATTAAATGCTTCGAGTATCTGGATACTATGGGCCAACGACTGGAATATAGCTGGTAAGAGCAGAACACGGCCCTCAATACGCCTCAGGCCTGAAAGTGTGGAGTGACTAACTTGCAGCTCTTCGTTGATGACAGCACTAATGACAATTCTTGACTAGGGGAAGAGTAAGATCAAGGCGGGAGGAAGAAGGCCATTGTAGGAGTTCGGAACCTACCATTCGCAATTCCTCTTCTTCATAGAAAGCTAAATATGAACGCCAATTAATGACAAACGTGGAAAGCACGACAAGACCAACAAGTGGTGGTTGGCTGTGTAGAGGCGAGCAACATTCATGGGCGTTGAGTAATGACTCTATCGTCCGCAGCGTTGCTGTGTCGTGGATTGAGAAGGATCCAGAGTGCTGATTTGGTTCTGGGGCTAAAGCTTTGATATACACCGGTCTGACGTATTGACCAGGGATCTGCCCCATCAGTTCGCCCATTGCTCTCTGGATACCTCAGAACGAAAGCCATCTCTGCCTTCTCTTAGCGCATGCCCATTGATTCTGTGGGTTATTGTTATAGCACCTTTCGATTCTGTGGTAAATCTTCTCCAAGACGTGCCGCCGAAGACCTGCTCTACATTAGAAGTCTTGTCTTGGAAACAGCGTACGACATTCAGAAATTCTGGCATAATGTTATGAGTATCAGTGATGGTACGGAGCATTGACTGGCAGATATCGAGACTAGCCCAAGAGTTCTTCTGAGAGATCGATCTGAGATATTCGTTATTTGATCAGATCAGAGACTTTGAATGGGAGTGCAATCACATGAATCTTGTTCTGGAATCCATCGGTGCTTCCCTGAGATATTCCTTCAACTGCTTAGCATTTTCGAACGTCAGTTGATGCATTTTGGCTTTGCCATTGACATCTGCTACCACATCGATACAATCTGGAGCATGTGTCCGGCTGCCAGAATTGAAAACTTTCAAGGAAGCCAGCTGTGCCCACGCATTGTCTGAATTGCTGATAAGTGAGTAATTGCAATACACTAAACTCCGGCGACAATTAGGATAGTCGTTCATCTCTTCCTGCGGATAAATACTGTTGTATATCCTATGGTGGCTACTTTGGGAAAAAATATCTGACGTTCAGGCATAACTTCATGGATAGGCTACAAGGTGAGCAGGCATGAGAGGCTGCACAGCCTCGATGCAGTGTGCCCCGCAATTCTAGAATTGATAAGCGCGAGGCGCAGATGACCACTTCCTCGCATGGCTGCATACAAAAACCCTCGCGTTGTGACAGCCCCCCTACGTATCCTTTTTGAGGCGTCTGAGAAGCGATTAGACTGAAAAGAAGTCGACAAATCCCAGAATCAGCTCTCACTCTTTTTCAGACTAGAACGATCTTTAGCCAGCGACTCCTGATCGTTCTCTAGATGAACCTACCGCAGTCAAGTGGCGAGGTGTAGCGAAGGTGAACACATCGTTTGTCATCTACTAGGTTATCGATCGAAAAACGAAAACAACATGGATCGCCGCTGGAGCTTACCTTGATCTCGAACTCCGATGGAATGCTATTTGGGAATATGCTTCGTAGCTTTGCCGTCAACTTTGGGGCACTAGTATATCGAACCTCGACTTCGTTCATGACTTTTGAGGGCATGGCTACGAGTCTTCTAGAAACCTTGTGGATTGCAGGTCAGATTGCGACGATGGATGTGTTTACTGTGTCTGTGCGGGGCTGACTTGGTTTAAAGTACAGAAGAGTGGCAACGAGGCTGTGGCCGCGCATGTGTGTCTTATCAAGTGGTTTGCGAATGCGTTGGCATATTTTTTCGCACACGTTCGTGACAGTTTTTCGATGGAAATAACTTACGGAAGTACGTTATGCACTCAAATCGATCTAGGTATTTCTAAAATCCACGCATGCATAGAAGACTTAAATTATTACGAAGTAGAGATTTACAAAAGATACAATTTAAAGTTCTAGAGCCCTGCATACGATGACCAATACCTTGCTTAAGATCAAAATCGAAAATTTTCGAAAAATCGAAAATCAAAAATCGAACATTGAAATTTAAAAATTTACATTAAATATTGCGACAATCAATATAATTGTATTACAAACATCTAAGAAGCTGTAAAACAATACTAATCTTGCGAATATTATTAAATGTCGTTAAGCTATCTAATTACTTTGATACTCTTTGTACTATTGTTTGTTATTGTATTAATTTATATTGTTTGCATCGAATTATTTACTATTTGTTAAAGTATTTTTAGCAAGTTCTTTGTAATATCTTGTTATAAACTTGTGCATTTTGTAGATTTTCTTATATAGATTAGTATTATTCCTTTTTTTATTATTTTTATACTTATTAGTTTCGAATTGCTTCTTTTGTTTTTACAAACAATATTTATTTTCTTAAATATTATTGTACAATATTAATATAAAAGTACAATAAAGAAGCGATAATATATATTATTAAATATAGTCGAATCTTTGTTATTGTTATAAGTCGCGTGCTAATAAGTACTATTTGTTGCGCATTGCTCTTTACAAGACAATTAGAAAGAGAAGTTCTATCGACAGAATTAAGATAATTAAGATAACTTGACTCTTAAATATCTTGAATTCAAAATTAAGATAATTAAGATAATTAAGATTTTGAACATTTTAAACATCTTAAATCTTAAATAATAAAAAGATATATAGCTTTTAAACACGACTTTCTTATAGATTGTGTTTAACTTATCTTAAGTCTTTACTTATTGTTATTTTAATTTATTAAATTATTTGTAAAGATTTATTAAATATAAGACTATTTATAGTTGTAACTCTTGTTATCAAGTAATTGCTTATATTGTCTAAAGACGTCTATAAATCTTTTCGATAATATAATTTTCTCTAATACTTTTTACAAAAGTATTGACGTCATACTTTGAATATTCTAAGAATGTCTATATTAGATTAACGCACTTTTATTTCGAGCATTAGCTTAACAATATTACGTCGATCAATATTTAATAAAGACAACAAAATAAGAATTAACAAATTTAATATTTATTATAAAGATTGTATTAATTTAAAGAACTAGCTTATGCAAATAAATATTTATTTTATCTTTTATCTTGTTTTAGCAAGTTGAAACCAATTTTTGCATTAAGATTTTTTAGAGAAAGAGTTTAACATTAATTTAAGTCAAATTTACGCAAATATCTAAAAAATTATAACGAAAATTCTTGTACAATATTTATAAACTTCAACAACTTTAAGAGAGAACTTCGAAGAATCTTTAAAACATTTAACAAGAAACAAATTGCAAAAAGAATAATTTAGTACTTAATTTAACAAATTTTTGCAATAAATTATATAATAAGATTTCAAAAGTATATTAATTTTATTAAATAAAATAATATTGTACTTATAATAATATTTCGATAAGATTTTAAGAACAATTTTAAGAATAAAATTATGCGTAATAGCAAATCTATTAATAATATATTCGATTTTATTAAAGTAATTATCGATTTTGACGACAAACTATATAAGAGAGTTATAAAAAAACAATACAATCAATCTTATAAAAAAGCGAGAATCTTTTTTAAATTGACAATCGAATATTAGTAAAAAAAATCTCGTTTTAATTAGAAGTACAATAATTTAAACTATCGTAAATCTATATTTATAAAATTAAATTTTATTTAATAACGCAAAGAAAAGAATTTTAAAGAAAAGCAAAATAACGAATTTTAGAAGAAGTGCTATTTATATAACAAATTAAGTTACTTCGCAAGAGATTGTTAATTACAAAACTTAATAGATTATCGACAAGTTAATATTATATTAAGAGAGATATTTAATAGTTAGAACGACATTAAAAAGCAAATTAACATAGAGACGAACATTCTTAAGATTAAATCGAACAACAATTATTATTTAATAAAGAATCTAAATTAGTTATAGAAAGTTCTAAATAAAATATTATTAGACAAAACACTCGCGTTTACGCAAATAATCAATTAAGTATTTTAGAAAATTATTAAATTTTATAGTTTAATTATCGACTTAAATAAAAAGTATAATTGAAAGAACTTTTACAAATATATAAAAGATATTATAAATTATCTCGAGACTTTAATTAATTTATCGAAGATTATAAACAAATACAAGAAGAAGCTAAAAAACAATACTACTATAAAAAATAATATACTTGACATTATCATGGAACAATTGAATCTTATAATATATGCAAGTCTTAGTTAAACAATTTGTTACAACAACTTATATTAAATTTATCTAAAAAAAAAAAAGTTACTTAATTTTCTAGAAAGTTAAAGTTAATAATCTAGCAACAAAAGAAAGCTTAGCGCAAATAGATGTTTGAAGTAGAAGTTATAACACAAGAGTAAGAAAAAGTTCAAATTTCTTAATAAAGAATATATTAGAGAAATGCAATATATTAGCTTAACAATAACAACTAAATTTAATAACGCACGCATAATATTTTATTATATTAATTAAAATTAACGATTGTTAACTTATAGCAATAATTAATTTTAATACAATAGATAGTTTTATAATTAGAACTCTTGTAAAGAGAGAAAAATATTTTACTTAAATAAAGTTTAACGTTTACAATCTAGTAATTGTAAATAAAAATTTATTACTAGCAAGAAATAGAAGAGTAAATAAAGAAATAGAATTACTATTAATAGTTATTTAGCATTGTTATAAGAAATTAATCTTTAATATAGTAGAAATAATTATTTATAATATTGTTTTAGAAATATCTTAATCAAAACAACACAATCTAGAAGTTAACTAAAATATATAAGTATTTAAATTCGCGCAATATAATTACGCAATTTATATTCAATTTACGTATTAATAACGTTCGATAATAGATAAAAAATTAAATTAAAACTCGATCGCAAGTAACAAGTTTATATTTTTGCAAAAAAACAATCTAATAAAGTTTAACTTAATAAATATCGACAAAAATTAATTAAATTACAAAGTTAAAATAAATAAAGAAAATTGCAAATCTTTTAAGAGTTTTAAACTATTTAATATAGTAAAAGAATTGCTAAAGCACATATTGCAAATATATAACAATTAAGAGTAATTATTCTTGAAAAAGAAAACAATTAAGATTTTATTTAAATATTAATTGTAAGATTACAAGATTAAATTTAAGTTAAATAAGCAATTTACGTTTAAACTTATATATACTTTATTCGAAAAGAAGCTAAAAATACTTCGCAAATATTTAACAAAAAACAAAAAAAAGTTTATAGAAAAATTTCAATTATAAATAAAATACTTGATTCTTTTTATATTTAAGAAGAACAAAACTTTTTATCTATATATTAATTATCGAAAGTTAAACAATATTACAATAAAAAACTAATATTTATTATTTAATATTAGTAAGCTTTAAAATTAATTGTTCGAAGTAAAGTATTTTACTAGATTAAATTTACAAGAAACTCTAAATTTGTTGTTGAATAATATAGAGTACGCATATATTTCGAAAAGCTACGAACAATTAAAAAATAAAAATTATTTATTAACGTTAAGAAAGTTTAATTCTTCTTAAATTTTATAAATTATAATAAGAAATTTATCAAAAATTACTTTGTTAATACAATATTATTAACAAATCTTATAAAGAAGAAGACGTTATAAGTATAAGAATTAATAAAAGAGAAATTATTATAAAATTTTAAATTAAAATATTTAAAGAAATTAATATTAGAAATATACAATTTACAATTATTAAACAAAATTAAAATTAATGTATTAAATCTAGTTATCAATATATACTTTAATTAAGAGCATAAAAATATATAATATTTAATAACATATCTTTTTAAAAAACTTTTATTAGTTAAACAAAATTATAATATTAATAACAAGAAACTACTTGCTATTGTAATCTTTTTAAAATTATAAAAAGTATATATTAAAAAATTGTTAAAACTTATAATTCTTATAAATTACAAAAATCTTTTATACTTTATTATTATTGAACAACTTAATAAAAGATAAATACATTAGAATAACTCGAACAATACAAGTTTAAAATACAATATATATTAGATATAGATAATAATAAAGTAGACGCACTTAATAAAAGAAATAATTATATAGAAACAAAAGAATTGTTTAATTATAATATACTTAAGATTAACAAGAACAAATTATTATTAGCAAAAAAATACGAGTTAAATACTATTTTACAAATATTTAAAGATAATAAGAAAGAATTTCTAATAAAAAAAGAAAAATTTTAAATATTTATTAACAAAATCGACAAATATATAAAGAAATATTATGATAAATTATTGCACAAATATTTAAAAGTAATTAAAATTCTATATATTTTATATTAGTATTGTTAGTTTCTCTAAATAAAACAAGTTGTCAAAATATATATTAAACAATATTTTAATTATTAATAGAACAAATATAATATATATGCGAGCTATAACGAAATTCAATATTAGAAATTACTTAAATTATTATAAGATAAAGTTATAATAAACTTTATTATTAAGTTGTTTAAATTAACGAATTTAGCAATTAAAGATAAATATAATTTGATACTAGCGTAATCGACAAGTTGAATCTTAATTCGAACGAGTTAACTCGCTCAATTTTAATCCTAGAATCGAGCAAAAGTTCTAGCTTAATCGAGTGAATCGAGCGCATAGAACACGTCGAACGCTTAATTCAATTCGTTCAATTACGTAATGTTACGTAACGCGCTTATTATATACAACTAGCGTAAATTTTGCACTAGTTTAATCGAATTAGCGCATAAATAAGATAAGATAAGATAAGCAAATGCTAACGCAACGAAGTTAGCTTAAATTCTTGACATTTTTTTTTTTAATTTATACTTGATTTAATATTTCTAAGAGTTTATGCGAGTTCTATATGTGTTGTGCGATCAAATTTTCAAATTCAAGTTACGTTACTTCAATACTTTATGTTACTATTATAACATTTATAATACAAAGAAATTCTTTATAAGAATTGTAAAGATCGTGTTGATTTATAATTTATAAGAGAAAACTTCGTATATTGTTTAACAATTCTAAATTCTTAAACTTATGCACATTAAGAACGAGAGTTTCAAGAATTTATATATAAGTCTTCTTTGTAAATTGTAATTATGTAAAGATCGTTTCTTAATGCGTAGTACTTATATTTGTGTTTATATAATTTTAATATTCAAACTTAATGTTAACTCTTTTTTGTATATTTATATATGCAACGCTTTTAGTTCGAGACGTAGCGAAGACGTTGCTTTCGACAAAGTTAAATGTTTTTATTATCGTCTATTAAAGTGAACGAAATTTCTTATTGTTTAATTTCGAATGCGCAATTAAATGTGTACATAGTTAAAATAGAAAACAATTACAATTAATTAAAATACGTAATCTCAACGCAATCAATTTATATACAACAAAAACTTTCGATTCTTTGTCTATATAATGTATGCGTGTATAACTTTTTTCTAGCTTTTCTAATTTTATACGCACAATGCTTCGAGACTTTCTTGCGATATTTTAAAATACGTTTTTCGTAATTGTAATGTAACAATTATTGTAATAACAATCGACAAGTACAAGAAATAAATAATTATAATTATAAATAATCTTTCGTACTCTCGATTACACGTATTTTATTATACGCGAGAGATTCGAGATAATAGTAATAATAATAATTAATGTTGTTATTGTTTTCGCAATTTAATTAATCGATTTGTCGTAACGATTGTATTAAACGCTTGCGAATGTCTTGTTTATCAATGCTAAAACCATTTAACTTTGTCGAATATCGCAATAATAATAGGTTCGTAGTTAGCATCACGTATAGATAGTTCTCTCGCTAATTAAATTCTTGACATTGACTTAACAAAATTCGATTCTAAAGTCGAGTTCGCGTCTTAACTCTAATTTAATTCTACGAGATTCAAGAGAATAAATTAGATTAAGAAAAAAGTGTTTGATTTAATTCAACAATTACATTATTCAATACTAGTAATAGTTGACAAACTTATTAAATATTTATATATTATTGTATGCAAATAAAAGTTTATAGAAGAACAACTAAGATATATTGTATTAAATCGACTTATATAATATTATAATATATTTAAAGAACTAATTAGTAATAGAGACAAGCTTTTTATATCTAACTATTAAAAGATATTTTTATCGATATTAGAAACAAGACTTAGAATGTTTATTTTCTATTATTTAGTTACAAATAATTAGATACAGCAAACAAATTAAAGTCTAAAGCAATATTTAAGATATTACGTTAACAATACTTATAGCAATTAAGTATTACTTCTATTTATCATTTAACTAGTATTAAATGCAAAGATTTCGAATATTACTAAGATAATTTTATTCTTTGTCGACTATAACAAAGAATTTAATGTCTTCGAAAAAGAGCAAAAACATCTATTAACTTAATTAACTATCGAAAGAATAGCAATACTAAAAAAGATATACGACAACATCTTAAAGATACAAGAAAAATTAATTAAGTATTAAAACAAAAAACGAAAAACAACATCTTAATTAAAGAAAAAAAATAGAATATATCTTTTTATAAAAAAATTTAAGACAAGAAAGCTAAACAAGAAATTAAATTATATTAAATTAAATTGTTTCTTATTAAGAAGACAAAGAAATTAATTAATTACAAACTCGACTTATTCAAGAATGTTAAAGTATTTTTAGTATTTTATATCTTATTGTTAAAATTAACAAATTTAATTACATTTTTACAAAATATATTTTATTTTTATTTACAAGAAGAGAAACAATATAAAATTAAGAAAATTCTATAATAAGAAAATCAAAAATATTTTATTAAGTAAAAAGAATATTTTATATTCGAAAATATATAAAAGTTATTCAAGAATTTAAAGAAGTGCTTTAACAAGTTGCGACAATTTTGTTAGCGACAAAATTACTTATAAAAGTTGACAAAATATTGAAGAACAAAAAAGTAAACAATAAAGAATTAATAACAGTATCGAACAAAACTTCGAACGTCTCTTTAATATATTTGACTTCTCTTTTGTTTTTTCTAATCTTTAAAATATTTTTCGACTTCACATTATTTATATCTTTTAAACAGCAAAGTTGATATTTTTTTTGTTTTGTCTTTTGTGCAATTCTCAAACACAACTTTGTTATTTCATTATTTAGCTTTTTAATTTTCTAAATAACTTTATCTATTCTTTGATAATTAAAAGTCAAATTACATTTTTAATTCTTTCAATACTACTTCTTATACTTGAGATATTTTTTTATTTATTTAATAAGATACGTTAAATAAAACGCAAACTCAACAAAGACGCATTAAGAAAAGGACGTATTTATAGCGAAAATTAGCAACGAAATTGCGATATCGTTTAGTAATTAACTTAATTAATGTAATAACAAAGAATAAATAATTTCGAAACAAAATTCTTAAAGAGAGAAAATAGTGCTACGAGTTGCGTGCTAATAAATATTATTTGTCGCGCATTGCTTTTTACAAGATAATTAAAAAAAAAGATCTATTAATAGAATCAAAATAATTAAGATAATTTGACTCTTCAATATTTTAAATTTAGAATTAAAATAATTAAGATAATCAAGATTTTGAATATCTTAAACATCTTGAATTTTAAATAATAAAAAGATATATAGTTTTCGAACGCAACTCTTTTATAAATTTTGTTTAACTTATCTTAAGTCTTTATTTATTGTTACTCTAATTTATTAAACTATTTATAAAGATTTATTAAATATAAGATTGTCTATAGTTGCAACTCTTGTTATCAAGTAATTGCTTATATTGTCTAAAGACGTCTACAAATCTCTTCGATATTATAACTTTCTCTAATATTTCTTACGAAAGTATTAGCGTAACAATTATCTCTATTTTTATAAACTTTTATGTTAAGTATTTAGCTTAATGCTTGTTATACTTTGCACAGAATTAATATTAATTATTATTATAATATATAAAATAATACTTACTTGAAGTAAACTTGTATTTAAAGATTTTATTCTTATAATTCTTATAGTCTTTGCTCGAATAAATAGCGTCGAATTAAATTTATAAAACAACAAACTTGTTTATAACTTTACAATTTTAATTTTGTACAAATTAGTTAAACTCAATATAATAATAATATATTATAAAAAAATTCTAATTATAAGCTTAAGTTTTACTAGAAGTTTTAAGCAAATATTGTCGAATTTAGATTCGATTAAAATCGTACTATTTTTGATTAATCTTTTACAAATTTGCTCAAATTCTAAATCGAAATCGATCGAGTTACTCGAATAATTATTTCGCAACTCGATTTTAAAATTTTTTATAATTTGATATCAAACTTTACAAAGTCTATAAAGTTATTAATCGATATTCTTAATATACAATAAAGAGTTGTAAAAAAATTGTAGAAAACTTTTTATTATTATATATAATATAATTAATTGCAAGCTATTAATATATAGATTAATATATAGAAATTGTTAACAAATACACAAAGACTTGCTCTAAATAATATATATTTATAAATTTATAAAAAAGAATACAAAAATATTTAGATAATAAAATAAGTTTAAGACATCTTTTGTAAGTATATTGTATTACTAAATACTAATAGATATATATTAATTATATAAGTTTATATTAATTAATATATAAAAGTACTTAAGATTACTAAAGAACAAGTTACAAAAATTGTTTATTATAAAGAGTATAAAACAATACAACTATCAATATAAATAAATATAAATATAAGAATTTATAACAAGATTTGCATACAATTGAACAAACAATTTGTATAAAGTACAAATAATATCTATATAATATTTGTATAAAATAAAATAGCTTATCTAGCGCAAATAATTAATAGAAAGAGTCTTTAACAACAAATTAAACTTATAAATTAAAATTTAAAAGTTTTTAGATTATTAATATTATAGCGTTTGAACAAATTTATTATCTATAAAGCTAATAAATTTATATAGATTTGTATTAGTTTATACGAAGTTTTTATACAAATTTATATATTAGAATAAAACTAAAGTAATAAGACTTGTCTATCTTGCTAATCTAACACAAATAAAGACAATTTCTAATATACTTTAAAGTTTGAATTTAAGTAATAATATAATAATATATACTAATAATTAAGTAGATATTAATAATCTTTTAATAAATCTTTTTTTTTAAATATTATTATTATTACTATAATAGAGAAATTACAATATCTTATTATATTTATATTTATATTAACAATTTTACTATATATATAAGCAATCTTATATATAAAGTTTTTTATATATATATATTTCTAAAATATCAATAATATAATATATAATTTGAAAAAAAATTTGAAAAAAAATTATATAAATCTTATTTAATATTTTACTTATATATTATTTCTTTGAACTATGTATAATTAAATTAATATTAAATTTTTGTAGTATTATAACTTAAATAATTGTTATTATTGTTATTAGAAAAAATATTAATAATTTATTTAATAATTATATATAAATAAATAAATTTAATAATTATATATAAATAAATAAGTTTAATAATTAAATTTAAAGAGTTGTTTATAATATTTTAATTAAAATACTTATATAATTCTTTAATTAAAATTAACTTAGAAGCTATATATATTTTTAAAATTTATTTTCTATGTATATATTATTCTTAATAGAATAGATAATATATTACTTTATATATAATACTTTTTAATAATTATTATTCTTTTGTTTAATTTTTTTGTATAATTTATATTTAT
>JAABUZ0100000865.1_pt1 | contig 65575 bp, 68 predicted proteins | sample 5562091 | NCBI WGS metagenome assembly JAABUZ01 (sample SAMN12813069, study PRJNA571459) | rock metagenome | isolation source: Antarctica rocks | place: Antarctica: Victoria Land, Linnaeus Terrace sud | collected 2015-12-21 | reverse complement strand
GAAGATCAGGACCAAATGCAGTCACTTTGTGCTGAAACAAAAACTTTATGTGGCGGCTCTGCAAGCCGCCTTCGGCCAGTGGCAGACGCTTCAGCCGAATAACCTCAGAATGTCTGCGTAACATCAGTTCGTAATACACGAACGAGTGTGCATGATAGTTCGGCTTCAAATCTGCATCATTTAGTGCGTCTAATACTTGCCTTTGGATGAGCGTACCGCTATCGTAGACTTCTGCTGACACAGAAAAGACTACGTCAGCATCTTCGGGGTCTAATTTTCAGTCACGAAGCTGCCATCAATCCATAATTCGGCGGCGATTCCATACCCAGAGATATCCAGAACTAGCTGTTCTATTCCTGCCATGATAGCTGCGCGTGTCTTTGACAGAGGGAATGCAGTCACACACATTTCACGCAGAGTGTCCATAGTCATCGGATGAAACCCGTGTTTTAAGAGCGGCGGCCACTCAGGTTTCATTGCTGGAGTTAGCCAAAATTGAGTGTTATCTGATGGGGGAGGCACATATACCTGTTTCCAGATACATACCCTGATTTCCTTCTAAATTTGTAGGACTTTGTATGTAACAAAGAAATAGTATATCAAACATTTGTTCGCTTGTCAAGTGACAAGCCCTAAGAACTATTTCTGCTGCCCTAATAAAGTTCATATTTTGACAACCCTGCTCCTAATTTGCTATAATTGATACTCAATGCGGCTGAAAAAATTGCAATTGCAGGGGTTTAAGACCTTTGCGGATAAAACGGAAATTGAGTTCGCCCCCGGCGTCACGGCAATTGTCGGGCCGAACGGGTCGGGAAAATCCAATCTCGGTGACGCCGTGCTATGGGTGCTGGGCGAGCAGAAAGCGTCGGCCCTGCGCGGCGCGAAAGCTTCCGACGTGATTTTCAGCGGCAGCGAGGGGCGCAAAGCGTCGGGCATGGCGGAAGTGTCGCTGACGGTGGATAACTCGGACGGCGGGCTGCCGATTGACTTCGGCGAAGTGACGATCACGCGCCGCGCCTACCGCACTGGGGAAGGCGAGTATTTTCTGAACAAAACTCCCTGCCGGCTCAAAGACATTTATGAGCTGTTCTTAGACACCGGGGTCGGGCGCGAGTCGTATTCGCTGGTCAATCAAGGGCAGATTGACGCCGTGCTGTCGGTGAACGCCGAAGACCGGCGCGGGCTTTTTGAGGAAGCGGCGGGGATTAAAAAGTACCGAGTCAAGAAGCGGGAAGCTCTGCGGAAGCTCGAAGCGACGGAAACCAATTTGCTGCGGGTGCGGGATATTCAGAGCGAAATCACGGGCCGGGTTGAGCCTTTGAAGCGGCAGGCGGAGCGGGCGGAAACGCATCAAAGGCTCAAAGAGCGGCTTAAAGTCATTGAAAGCAGCCTGCTGATCTGCGACCTGCGCTTTGCCGCCCTTCAGCTTGAAACGGCAAAACAAGCCCGCGAAGAGCAGCAGGCGGCGGCGCTGGAGTATGGCAAGCGTCTGGCCGACGCCGAAGCGCAGGCGCAGGACATTGCAGGGCGTCACGCGGACGCCGAGGCGGCGCTCGACGCCTGCCGGACGGCGCACAGCGCGGCGATCTCGGCGATGGAGCGGGCGGAAAGCGGGCGGGCGCTGGCGGCGCAGCGCACCGAAGGGCTGACGCAGTCGCAGCGGCTTCTGGCAGGGGAGCTGGAAGAGCTAAAAGAACGGCGGCAAGCGCTGCTCCGGCAAATCGCCGGGCTGGACACCGAGTTTGCCGGCGTTCGCATGGAAGAAGCCGACCTGCGGCGGGACGTGGGTGTGCGGCAGGCGGCGGTGCAGGCGCTCGGCGAGCGCATTGCGGCGTTTACCCGGCAGGCGGAGCGGCGGCGCACCGAAAGCCTGGCGCTGGCCCGGCGTCTGGCGGCACGGGAGGCCGACGCCGCGCGGGCGGGAGCGCGGGTCGCAGAGCTTGAAGCGGGTCTGCCGGGAGCGGCGGCGGAGGCGGCCCGGCTTGCGGAGGCGGCGCGTGAGCTGCGTGCCGACGCCGACGCGGCGCGGGCGGCGGTGAACGCGGCAAAGACGGCGCTTGGAGATGCGGAAGCTGCCGCGACAGACAAGCTCAACGGGCGCGATGCGGCGCGGGCGGCGGCCCAAGCCGCGCAGGCCAACGCGCAGGCGGCGCAGTCGGCATCGGTCGCGCTGTCTACCCGTCTGCGAACGCTTCAGGAAATGGAAGCCGCGCAGGAAGGCTACTTCGCGGGCGTTAAGTCCGTGTTTGAGGCCAAAAAGCGCGGCGCACTCAGCGGCGAGTTCACAGTGGTAGCCGACTCGTTTCAGACGCCCGCCGGGTTTGAAGTGGCGCTCGAAACCGCGCTTGCCGCGAGTTTGCAGGACATTATTACGGACACTGAAGAGGCCGCCAAAGCTGCGATTGCGTTTCTGCATGAGCATCGGGCGGGCCGGGCGACATTTCTGCCGCTGAACCGAATGCGTCCGGGCCGGGACGCTTTAGACATCCGGGACGCGGAAGGCCGCAGCGGCGTTCTAGGCGCGGCTTTAGGGATTATCACGTTTGATCCGAAGTTCCGCCCGGCACTCGAAGTCCTACTTGGGCGCGTGTTTGTCTGCGAGACGCTGGACGATGCTTTGAGAGCGTCGGCAATGGCAAAAGGCTGGAACCGGATCGTGACGCGCACCGGCGAGATTGTCCTGCCGACGGGGGCACTTTCCGGCGGACGTCAGGCCGGGCGCACGGCGAACATCTTAGGCCGCAAAACAGAGATCGCGTCCGGCCAGGCCGAGCTGAAAGCGAAAGAAAAAGCGCTCGAATCAGGCCGCAGTGAACTCACGCGGGCGGAAGCGGCGCGGGAAGCGGCGGAGCGGGCTTTGTCGGAAGCGCAGGCCGCTCGGCAGTCGGCGGCCGGGGCAAAGACCGACGCGGACCGGCGGGCCGAGCGGATCGTCCAGGAAGCACGCCGGGCCGAAGATTCACAGATGCAGAGTGTCCGGCGCATCGAGTCGGCCCAGGCAACGCTCGCGCAGGCGCGGGACCATGCCGCCCGTATGGCGTCTGCGCTGGCCTCGGAGACCGTGGAAACGACGGGAGTCGATGACTTGCAGGCCGCCGAAGCCGAGCAGCTGGCGCTGCTGGCGCTGGAGCAGGGTGGCCTGCAATCCGAGCTGACTTCGGTTCGAATTCACCTGGCGACGGCAAGCGAAAAGACCAGCAGCTTGGACCGGGCTTTGCGAAGCGCCAGAGGCGAAGGGGATAGTTTAACGGCTCAAGAAGATCGCCGACTCCGTCAAGCCGCCGCCGGTGCGGAAGAGCTTGCCGCGCTCTCCGTGCAGGCCGAGGCGCGTGAACGCGAAGCCGCTGAGGCCGCTGCCGCCAAAACTGCCGCCGAGGCCGCGCTGTCCGGGCAAACGGAGACCCGGCAGGCGCTGCTTCAAGAATCCTACGCCGCGAATGCCCGGATGCGCTCGCTCGGCGAGGCGCGGGCCAAAGCGCTGGACGCGGTGCATAAGAATGAGGTTCAGGAAGCGCGTCTCGGCACGCAGCGGGACACGCTGGCCGGGCGGCTGTGGGACGAGTATGAAGTCTCGCTGGCCGACGCGCTGGCGCTCCCGGAAGACCCGGAAGTCGCAGGCGGCGCACCCGCCGAAGTCGCCCGCCTGCGCCGCGAGCTGCGGGCTTTAGGCGACGTGAACCCCGCCGCGATTGACGAATACGCCGAAGTCCGTGCCCGTCACGAGTTTCTCTTGACGCAAGCCGCCGACTTGGAAGAATCCCGCGCCAAAATCCTCGCCGCCATTCAGGAAATAGACGAAGGCACGCGCGGCGTCTTTTTGGAGACGTTTCACGCGGTCGGCGCGGCGTTCGAGACTTTGTTCACGCGCCTGTTCGGCGGCGGCAAAACCGAGCTTGTCTTGACCACGCCGAACGACATTTTAGAAACCGGCGTGGACATTCTGGTACAGCCGCCCGGCAAAAAGCGCCAAAATCTGGCCCTGCTTTCCGGCGGCGAGCGGGCGCTGACTGCCGCCGCTCTCTTGTTCGCGTTTCTCTACGTCAAGCCCAGCCCCTTCTGCGTGCTGGACGAAGTGGACGCCCCTTTGGACGGCGCGAATGTCGAGCGTTTTGCCGACCTGCTGCGCGAGTTCGGCCGGCAGACGCAGATGATCGTCATCACTCACAACCCGACCACGATGGAAGCCGCCCCGGTCTGGTACGGCGTCACCATGTCCCAGCCCGGCATCTCTAGAGTGTTAGGAATGCAGGTTCCGGCAGCAGGTTAGCCCTAGAGACTGTGGTATACTGGAACTATGTTTTGCGTCGCCGAAAACACATGAGGAAGTAATGCACGAGGGCGAAATTAATGTTGGAGCCTCTTGAAACGCGGTTGTTCATACATCGTTTGACTCAGACGGAAAAGGCGGCGGTTTATGCTCACAATACGGCGTTCCCATCTTCGGGTTTAGCGGCATCTTTCGCAACTGCCATAGAGGATGTGTGCGTAGATAAGCTTATCCGAGCTGATGGATGTCTTAGACTTGCTCAGAGCCTTGCTTTAGATAAGGACAACGAAAGCCAGCGTGCAGCCATTGGCCGCGCTTACTATAGCATTCACCATTGCCTGCGTGCGATAGTGCTTTGGCAGAACAAGTGGGACCCGGATGGACATGAAAAAAGTATTGAAGAATTCCGAGAGCTTCTTAAAGACAGCGCCTTCCGCATTCGGCTCGGTCTGCCTGAAAACACGGGGAACCGCGTTGCCGAAGCACGCACAAACCGCCACGTTGCTGACTACTCGCCCTATGACTTCCAGCGGACTCCACCAGATACCCGCCGTGTCGGCATTAGCAACGGTAGCTGGCCGGATGCAGTTCAATTCAACATCGGCCTCGCCAAAGAAATCTTCCAGGCTGCCATGAAGTGTGTCGGATCATAAGGAGAATCCCATGCCAAAGTCCACTGAGAATACGCTGACAGAAATTGAAGATCATCTCAGGCGGTCTTTTCCCAAAGTGCGGATGGAGTTCGCCACCCAATCCTTCACGAATCATGTAGAACTGTGGATATACGTCCTTGACCTGAGCGAGTATGATCAAGTTTTAGACGTATGCCGCCGACTTACTGAGGAGAAAGAATTGGAAGAGCGGGAGCCGGAGATATGGCTGCTGGCAAAGACTTGGACCGGCCCGTGGCCGGGCGGCGAGTCCGAGCAGGAAATCAAGCGGCGGCGTGAGGAGTTTCGGCACAAGCATGGCTTGACTTCCGTAACTGGCTGACAGTAAAGGGGAATACCATACCAGCAGTCTAAGGCGACATAGACAAGACCGCAATAGTCCGTGTCGGTGCCTTGCGTGCAGCCCAACAAGTTCGTTTCTTCTACGTTTCGCCGCCTAATCTCGGCAACAAGTGAGGCCGCACGACTTCTTTGACGCCTGGTTTGCCGACCTGCTGCGCGAGTTCGGCCGGCAGACGCAGATGATCGTCATCACTCACAACCCGACCACGATGGAAGCCGCCCCGGTCTGGTACGGCGTCACCATGTCCCAGCCCGGCCTCTCTAGAGTGTTAGGAATGCAGGTTCCGGCAGCAGGTTAGTCGTCAACGCGGGCAAACGCTACGGCCACTGAGCGAGGAATGTCAAGAGCGAAGTGCAGCACCATTCGGCGTTTTTCCAGTTGTCTTCCCAATTATCGTAGGCTGGGTCATAACCCGGATCGCCCGGTTTGAGAACGTAATCCGCGTGGGTTCGCAGTTCCCGCAGCGTTTGGAACGTGCCGCCCGCCGCCGCGCTTTTCGCGGCGACAGCGGTTTTCGCGCGTTCATGCACACTGTCTTTCCCAATGATGTGTGCTTTGTCGCGGACCATCAGGAAAAGTGCATAGTAAGCCCGGCTGACGGCGGCTCTTAGCTTGGCTTCGTTTGTAGGCGCGGCGGCAAGTTCTTGTGCGACTTCTAAAAACTGATGCGGGCGAAACGGTTCAGGCACTGGTTTCCCGCCGAATTTGATAACTGATTCGCGAGTAGAAATACTGCTTGTAGGCTTCCGGGAGACGGGCTACCCAACTGTCCAAGCGCCCGCCGAGGTCGTGGTGATACTGCCGAATTTCGCTGTCCCCGTATCCGTGTATCCATACTCTGACCAGGATTTGGCTGGTGTCGTCTTCGGGATCAGCCGAGCCGCGTATTTCAATTTTGCTGGCGGGAATGTGTTCTGCGACAATATCCTGGCTCATAAACTGGAGGAAGCGTGTCAGCACAGTCGCGTCACCCGTGAGAAGGTCAAGCGCGGAGGGATCAAGAAAGATGTCCGGGCCTTGTGACGGCACATCAGCGCTGGTTTGATACATCTCTGCGATTGCCGGCATCGGTTTATCCTTAGTCTTGGCGAAAAATCAGAACGAAACTTATGCTGAGAGTATACTGACAACAAATAAGCAGTGTCAAGAGGTATCGCCCGTCTGGTCGGCGTCACCCTGTCTCAGCCCGGCACTTCCAGAGTGCTGGGAATGCAGGTTCCGGCAGCGAGTTAGCCCTGGATACTGTGGTATAATTGCGCCATGGCAACTCAAACAATGACAGCGCCGGAGCCGACCGCCGCGCCGAGCCATTCCTGGCTGTATTTGGAAGAGCGCCCGCATCCGTGGCGGCGGCAGTTGTCCGTGAAAGGCCGGCGGCTCCTCGCGTCTTCCGTCTGGTCCGACATGATCGCCAATCAATTCGCCATAGAAGAAATCGCGCACAGCCGCAGCCTGCCGGTGGAAGCAGTCCGTGAATGCGTTCAGTACTGCGAGGAGAACCGTTCACTCCTAGACGCTGAATGCGAGCAGGAAAAACAATGGCTGCTGGCAAGAGGAGTAAGTCTTGAGCCTCCGCCTGCTGGTTGACGAAGACACGCAGGATGCGCGGCTGGTCTCCGTACTGCGACAAGAAGGCCACGATGTTTTGACCGTCAACGAGGCGGGCCTGCCGGGACAGGCGGACAGGGTTATCCTAGCGTATGCGTTTCAAGAGCGCCGTATCGTGCTGACTATGAATTGCCGCGATTTTCTGGAACTGCACGAAGCGGGGGATGCCCACGCCGGGATCGTCGGCATTTACAAGGGCCGAGACCCACGCAAGAACATGGCTTTTGCGGCCATTGCGGCGGCCCTCGCAAACTTAATCGCCTCCGGCTGGGAGTTTGCCGGCCACTTTGTTGTCCTGAACGCCTGGAATTACTAACTGATGTTACGCAAAGCTGCCACGGAATAGACATTGTTAAGGCCCCGGCCTTAAGGCCGGGGTTCTTTACTCCGTGGCAGCTTTGCGTAACATCAGTTACTGAGTAAAGCCTGCTTGGCCTGGCAGTAACGCGCCTCAGTTGCCGGTCAGTCGCCCGCACAGGGGCAGGCGGCATGTTCGTTGTTCATCTGCGATTATTTTCACAAGGTTTCGCTTTTTTCTTGACAATCCCCGTACCCAAATGTATAATAAGTGTAACGACAGCAGCTTTATTAGTTTTAGAACAGATTTTAGAAATGCCTTTGGGCAGCAGGCGGCGTTATGCTAAGCAGTGTTTGGTCTTTGCTGATTGCCGGCGCAACCATGGGAATGGTGGCACTGATCGCGTTTTTGTGGGGCGTCAAGAACGGCGTCTTCGAGAACGCGGAAGACGCCAAGTATATCGTGTTTCGTGACGAAGACGACGATTAGCGTCAAAAGTGGATTAGAATAGACGTGGGAATAAATTCCTACGCTATGGGGCGCAGACGCCTAGTGTCACCCCAATAAAGCCTCCGCCTTCGCGGACAAAGAATAGGGCAAAGAGATAAAAACAGAGAGTAGGGGCAGGGCTTGCCCCTGCCCTCTTATTCCGGTTCCTTGTCCGCGAAGGCGGAGGCTTTATTGGGGTGACACTAGGCGTCTGCGCCCCATAGCGTAGGAATTTATTCCCACGCGCCCCTCACGCGAACACGGCAGCGGTTTCTTACGTAGTAGTTCAGGAAGGTCTTATGGCAATCAATTATGACCAGGAAAAGCAGGAGCTGACCCGGCGCAACTTTCTTTCACTGGCGACCTGGGGGCTGGTCGGGGTCGGCTCGCTCGGCGCGGCCGGCATCTTCGGCAAGTTCTTCTGGCCCAACGTCTCTTATGGCCCGCCCACCAAGTTTTCCATCGGCAAGCCGACAAACTTTCCCGATGGGGCCAAGCAGAATATCGCGGACCAGAAAGTTTCCATTATCCGGCACGGCGACAAGATCGGCGCGATTTCAATGGTCTGCCAGCACCTCGGCTGCACCGTTGCAGCGTCGCCGACGGGTTACGACTGCCCCTGCCACGGCTCCAAATACGATGACATGGGCAATGTGACGCACGGCCCGGCACTGGTCCAGTTGTTCTGGTTTGACATTCACGCCACCCCAAGCGGCGACTTGGAAGTGGACAAAAGCAAGAAGTTCAGTGAGCCGACCGGCCATTATTACACCGTCGCGTAAGCACCAAAGCGCGTAAGCATCTAAAGAAAGTCAAGCGCCATGAGCGTCAAAGAACTCCGCCCCAGCGAACCCTCGCCGCCAAACGGCACCGGGAACGGACGGAAGCCCGTTAAAGAAAGCCCCGTAGTCCGGCTCCGCAAAGCCATCTATCGGCAAGCGCCCGAAGTCTGGGACAACCTGAACCCGCATGTTCTGGGCCACAACGTCTACAAGTCCATTTACCGGACGACGGCGTTCCCGAAGACCGAGCGTGAGCGTTCCGAGGCGTTCTTCAACTCGTTCCTGCTGCACATTCAGCCGGCGAAGATTGAAAAACATGCCCTGCGCTTCACCTACACGTTCGGCCTGGGCCTGCTCTCGCTTTATCTCTTTATCCTGCTGACCGTCTCCGGCCTCCTGCTGATGTTCGTGTATGTGCCGTCCACCGAGCAGGCGTACAACCGGATGCTGGACCTGCATTCGTCGGTGTCGTTCGGCGGCATCCTGCGCGGGATGCATTTCTGGTCGGCGAACGCCATGATCGCGGTCGTGTTCTTCCATATGTGCCGGGTCTTCTACACCGGCGCGTACAAAGCGCCGCGTGAGTTCAACTGGGTCATCGGCGTCATTTTGATGGTGCTGACGCTGGTTTTGGGCTTCACCGGCTATCTGCTGCCCTGGGATCAGCTGGCGTTCTGGGCCATCACGGTCGGCGCGGGCATCGCGGGCAAGGCGAACTGGATTCCCGACCATATCAACCCCGCGCTGACAAGTATGCACGTCCCGCCGCAGTTTCAAGTCCCGCCGCTCGGCGACTTGACCCGCTGGGGCCTTTTAGGGGCGGACACGGTCGGTCAGGAAGCGCTGATCCGTTTTTATGTCCTGCACGTCGCCATTTTGCCGGTGATTATGTTTGGGTTCATCCTGTACCATATGTGGCGCATCCGCAAGGACGGCGGCATTTCCAGTCCGAAAGAGTCGCCGGAGTAACCTACCCCGGTTCGTTCCTCACCGACCCTCCCTAAAGGGAAGGTAAAGAGTAGGAGTCACGGACGTTGCTTGGTGCGCCCTCTTGTTTTTTTCCGTACCTCTTCACCTTTCCTTTAGGGAGGGTCGGTGAGGAACGAACCGGGGTAGGTCCCTAAGATTGCACTAACTATGAAACGAATCCGCGAAGAAGAAATCTTTCCGCGCAACCCGAACAAGACCTACGGCCTGATGGAGCTGGTCAAAGGGTCGTCTACGCGCGTGGACCGAGGGCCGGACGACATGGTATCGTCGTGGCCGCATCTGCTGATCCGGGAAGCGGCGCTGTTTGCGGCCTGCTTTGCGGGCATTCTGGCGCTGTCCGTGTTCGCCCCGCCGCCGCTGGAGCTGGAAGCGAACCCACAGAAGCCGCCGAACCCGGCCAAAGCGCCCTGGTACTTTCTGGGGCTGCAAGAGCTGGTCGCCTATGATGCGTTCTGGGGCGGTCTCGGCATTCCGGGGCTGGTCGTCATCGGGCTGATGGCGATTCCCTATCTGGACCGGCACCACAGCGGCATCGGGCGCTGGTTCGCCAAAAGCCGCCGGACGGCCTGCACGCTCTGGACGCTGTATGTGGTCGCCGTGATCGTGCTGATTATCATTGGAACCTACTTCCGCGGCCCGAACTGGGGCTGGTTCTGGCCGGGCGACATGCCGAAAGAAGTGCAGTAGCGAAAGAAGTGCAATAAGTTATGTTCGGTTTCAAGTCAATGGTCGGGAAGTTCGCGTTTTGGAGCATCGCCCTGCTGGTGCTGGTCGGCGTCACCGGCTACAAGTCCCTTTGGAATAACCAGAACGCAAGCACTCCCGATTTCACCTACTGGCAGGGGCAGTATAAGAACGCGGCGGCGACGCTGGCAAGCGATGATACGGCGCGTCAGGCCGCGCTCGATGCGCCGATTGAAGTCAAGCAGGTGACAGTGCTTCAGTTCCCGGTGATCCAGCCCGACGGCACTCAGCAGCAGCGCGTGGACCGCTGCCAGTCCTGCCATATCGGCCTGCTGGACCCGAACATGACGGCGGAAAAGCTAATCAAAGTTCTGGACGACAAGACCGTGCCGACTTCGCAGGTCGCGGCGTATCTGGACGACCCGGCCCATGCCAAGACGCTGGACGCGATTAAAACGCTGGGAGCGCATCCCGGCATTCGGGTTGAGTCCGGCAATAACCCGCACGATCTGGGCGTCATTCACGGCGCAAAATACAGTTTCGGCATCACGACCGAGGCCAGCCTGACTACCGACGACGCTTCGGACTACCAGACGCAGAAGATTAATCTGAAGCAGCACCCGTTCCCGACGTTCGGCTGCACGACCTGCCACTACGGCACCGGGCGCGAGCTAATTCAAAACTCATCCCACGGTTCCCCGGAGCATTCGCAGACTCCGCTGCTTGCGGCGAAGTACATGGAAGCGGCCTGCGCTCAGTGCCATGCCCGGTATAACGACAAGACGTTTAAGATTTCCTACCAGCAGCCGTTGACCGCCGAGCGCATCGTCAAGCTGCTGGACGGAGCCGATGTCACGCCGGGCGACCTGCCCGCCTATCTTGCCGACCCGAAGAACGCGGCGACGGCGGAGACCGTGAAGTACGTCGCCAACATGCCGCAGATGTCCACCATCGCCCGCGGCGAGGCGCTGTTCGCCGCGCAGGCGTGTTACGGCTGCCACAAGATCGCCGGCTTTTCCAAAGGCAATATCGGCCCGGAACTCACCTACGAAGGCTATGTCGCGGGCGGCACGACCAAGATCGCCCATCAGCTTTGGGACCCGCGCTATTTGACCGACAGCTGCGTCATGCCCTACTTCTTCGCTGACCGCAAGACAAATACTGATCTGCCGTCTTCGGGCGTTGTCGGCAGCCCGAACGCCGGGATTGAAACCGTTGACCCGCGCTCCTTGAAAGCGCAGGCCGCGCCGGTGACGACCGAAGGCGCAGGCGCTTACAATGAAGAAGTCGCGGCAAGCCTGAAGCAGCACGGCTACATTGCCGACGGCAGCCGGCAGGCGGATGTGGATGCGCTGGTGACGTTTGTGGCGTCCCAGACCGGCCAGAACTACGCCGACAGCCAGGCCAGCCGTTTTTCGACCATCGCCGCGTATGATATTTCGCGTCCCGCCGATGTCACGCCGACCGTGGTCGTCGGCAAGCAGCTCTTCGCATTAAGCGGCTGCTATGCCTGTCATTATATCGGCGACCCGAACAAAGCGCACGTCACTGGCGACCCGGCGGCCGGCAAAGGCGGCATCTTCGGCCCGGAGCTTTCCTGGGAAGGAACGCGCCACTCGCAAAAATGGCTGACCGAGCATTACAAGAACCCACAGGCGTTCGTGCCGGGGTCCATCATGCCGATCTTTCCGTTCTCCGATAGCCAGCGTGCGGCCTTGTCGCTGTACGATGCGTCCCTGCGCCCGGCCAGCGCCACCGCCCGGCCCGTGTCGCCCGACCAGGACCTGCCGAAAAATTACAAGCCACAGTAGAAGAGTAAGAACCTCACCCGCCTCGTTCCTCGTCACCCTCTCCTTAACAAGGAGAGGGTATGCTCCGCATTACTGCGTATCGGAGCGGAGCGATGGGGTGAGGTCTGAGAAGGACAGCATTTATGGCCCAGAGTTACAAAAGTGAGACCGACCCCGATGCCCCGGAAACGCCGCCCTCCGGCTTCCACTACTACGCCGGGGGCGAAGTCAAAGAACTGGAAAACACGCCGGTCAGCCCGTTTTTGTGGGGACTGTGGAGCGTCGTGATCTTAGGCGCAATCGGTTATTTAATCTTTGGCGGCGCACTTGGCCCGCACGTTTTGACCGGCGGCTTTAAGCCGAGCAGCGGCTCGGCGGCGAGTTTGGCGGCCATCCAAACCGATATTAATAAGAACGCGGGCGGCAATGCCGAAGGCGCTCAGGCGGCGGATATGTCCCAGCTTGTGCCGTTCTTGGGCGGCGAATCGCTCAACACGGCAGTCTCGAACGGCTCCAATATCTACCAGTCTTATTGTATCGGCTGCCACGGGCCGAACCAGGACGGCAACGGGGTCAACGCTTCGTCGCTGAACCCGAAGCCGCGCAACCTGCATGATGCGCCGTTCATGCGCGAGACGATGAACTACAATCGTATTAACACGTCGCTGCACTACGGCGTCCACGGTACGGCGATGCCGCGCTGGGAAAACACGCTGAACGAGCATCAAATCCAGGAAGTCATTTCGTATGCGCTCAGTTTGACCTGGACCATGCCGCCGTCAAGCGACATGGACACGACCACGGCGCAGCTTGCGACGCCCCGTCCGGCCGAGTCGGCGAAGAAGTCGCCGAGCGATTCCACAACCGGAACCCCCGGCGGCTCGACCGTGCATGGCGGCAGTATTTCAAGTTCGCCCGAACCGATTACGCCGACGGTGGAAGGCAACCCGGCGGCGGACACCAGCACCGCCCCGCCGTCGCAGTCCGGCCAGCCTGCCGCCGTCAATCCGAAGTCATTGAAGAAAAACGAGCCGAGCGGGACCGGCGTTCCGGGCGGCGGAATGTAATGACCTACCACCTTGCTTCGTAACAAGTTACTTTGCAGGGTCCTTCCTAAAGGAAGGATACAGACAACACATGCAAGCCATCTGCCTCTTCTCTAAATCTTCCCCTTAGGGAGGACCCTGCGAAGTAACTTGTTACGAAGCAAGGTGGTAGGTCATTCTTGAAAGCAAAAATTATGGCAGTTCAGCAGATTATGAAGATGCAGCCCACCACCGAGGGGGCCGAGCGGATTGAACACGAAGACTTGGCCGCGAAATGGGGCATCTGGGCCGGTGTCGCCTTTCTGGTGCTGTTCGGCATCTTCGGCTTTGTCGCCGCCCTGAAGTTCCTCGTGCCGGACCTATTTTATGGGTTCAACTGGCTTTCCTGGCCGCGCATCCGGCCCGTGCATGTCCAGGGCATGATCTTTGGCTGGCTGCTGCCGGTGTTCATGGGCCTGTTTTATTACATGGTCCCGCGCCTGTGCGGCACGCGGCTGTGGAGCGAGAAGCTCGGCATTGCGACAACGCTTTTTTACTCAATCGGCGTTTTGATTATGATACTCGGCGTTCTGAACCCGATGGACTCGGTGAACCCGTGGATTATGACCAAAGGCAAAGAATATGAAGAATGGCCGGTCGTGTCCAGCATCTTCATCTTCGGCGGCTGGATCATGCTGATGGTCAACCTGCTTCAGACGTTCTCGCGCCGGACTTACAATCAAATGTATGTCGCGCTCTGGTATACCATGGGAATGCTGATGTGGACGCCGTTTGTGTATCTTATCGGCAACTGGCCGTCGCAGATTATCCACTCGGCGGCGTTCATGGGCCTGAACGATGCCAACACCAACTGGTTCTACGGGCATAGCGTTGTCGGCCTAGTCGCCACTCCCGGCGCACTGGCCGTCGCGTACTACTTCCTGCCGAAGTCGGCGAACGCGCCGCTGTACAGCCACAAGCTGTCGCTGATCGGATTCTGGTCGCTCGGCGCGATTTATATCTGGAACGGCGCTCACCACATGATTTACGGGCCGATCCCGTACTGGCTGCAAACGGTCGCAACCATCTTCTCGTTCCTGCTGTTCGTGCCGGTGCTGTCGGCGGTCACGAACTTCTTTGGAACCATTCGCGGCGAGTGGCATCAGCTTCGCTCCAATGTCCCGCTGAAGTTTATTATCGCCGGAACCGTGTTCTATTTGCTTGTCTCAACGCAGGGGTCATTCCAGGCGCTGCGCTCGCTAAACGCGGTGACGCACTTCACGGACTGGGTCATCGGCCATTCGCACATGGCGATGTTCGGGTTTGTGACGTTCTATGCTTACGCGGGATGCTATTATGCTCTGCCGCGCATGTACAAGCGCCCGCTGTATTCGGAAGGCATAGCCGACTGGCATTTCTGGCTCTCGTTTGTCGGCTTTATCCTGTTCAGCACGGCGCTGTGGATCGGCGGCTTCAATCAGGGCATGGAATGGAACAACCCAAGCCTGGCTTTTGTCACCACGGTCAACGACATGAAACCGTTCTGGCATGTCCGCGCTATCGGCGGCGGGCTGATGCTGATCGGCATGTTCCTGTTCGCGTTCAACTTGTATAAAACGTCTACGATGTCGGTGGCGACGGACGGTGACGGCGGCGAACCCGGCATTGAAGACCCGTCCCGCACGCCCAGCACTCTGACGGCGCGGGCGTAAGACACGCCCGGTCAAAGAACCCCTCCCGCCTCGTTCCTCGTCTCCCTCCCCTGTTAGGGAAGGGCTACAGAGAAAGAGCAGAAATCGTAGGGGCGCTGCTTGCCGCGCCCTCTTTGCTTTATCCCATGCCCTTCCCTAACAGGGGAGGGAGACGAGGAACGAGGCGGGAGGGGTTCTTTCCGACGGGGTTCCTGAAAGAAACCTATGCTCCAAATACTGATACCCATCTTGTTCGTTGTCCTGGTCGGGACGCTGCTGGCGATCTTAAAGCAAGTGCCGGAAAAGAGCGCCATGCTGACCGGGCTGGGCATTCTAATGACCTTTGTGATCGGCCTCACGTTCACGATGCTGATCCCGTCGTTTAACGAGAACTGGTCGCAGAACACGGCGAAGAACCCGGCCCGCTACCACGCGATCTACTCCACGACGGAGCTTGCGGCGGCGGAGCAGGCAAACCGCACCCCGGCGACGTTCACCGGCGATGTTTCCCAGCAGCCGTTCGGAACACTCGTCGGCTACACGGCGCAGCAGGAGCGCGGGCGGCGGATTTACCAGCGTGAAGGCTGTATGTACTGCCATTCCCAGCAAATCCGGCCTCTCTCCAATGAAATCAAGCGCTACTCCATCGGCACATCGGTCGCGCCGATTGCCGACGAGCGCGAGTATATCTGGGACCAGCCGCACTTTTTAGGAACACGGCGCATCGGCCCGGATTTGTCCCGCGAAGGCGGCAAGTACAGCGACGACTGGCACTACTCGCACTTCTATTATCCGCGCCAGCTGGTGCCGGGTTCGATCATGCCCGCGTTTACCTGGCTCTTTGACGACACGGACAAAGTCAACCCGAAGCCCAAGCAAGATGCCCGCGATTTGGTCGCCTACGTCCAGACACTTGGCTATGGCCGACAGGTTCCCGACGGTCACGGCGGCTGGCGTCCCTGGCTGAAGCCCGAAGACCAGCAGTATACGCAGAAGGGCGGCGAAGGCCAGGTGCTGCGAATTAACCCGAACGTCAACGGCGGCAAAGGCGGCCAGGTGCGCGGCGGCGACCAAGTCTCGCCGACCAACCGTGTGACGCCCGGCGGTATTCAGTAACGCGGAACCCTCCAGGCCGCAATTCAGGTATACTAGAGACAGGGCGGGCGCAGTCGCGCCCGCCTTTTTTGTTGAGAAATCACCGGCACTGGAAGTGCCGGTCTACTATGGAGTGAAAGTCCCTGCGGGACTAAATGCCATTGGTGTTCGGCTTATTCTTCAGTGTCGGAGACACTTTCATTCACCAGTAGACCGGCACTTCCAGTGCCGGTGCATTGAACGTGCCGGTTCCAAATTTTGGCAAGCAGTATGCTCGACCTCACCGACCGAATCATTCAGACGCCGACCCTGACGCGGGCCGCGAACGACAATTTGAAATGGCACGCGCCGCGCCGCCTGCTCCAAGCGCTGTGCGGCGTCCTATTAGTCCTTTTGCCCTTCACGAATGGCCTGCGCCTGGACCTGCGTCGGGATGAATTCTACTTTGCCTGGCACAAAATGGCCGCGCACGATCTATTTCTGCTGCTCTGGGTGGCCCTGCTCGGAACGGCGCTGCTGTCCGCCGTGTCGTTTCTCTATGGACGCCTTTGGTGCGGCTGGGTCTGCCCGCAAACGCTGGCGTCAGACTTTGCCGACTCGCTCAAGACGCGCCTAGACAAAGCCTTCCAAACCCGCCCCGGCAGACCGCGCTTTTTGCTGTCGCGCGGCGTCTGGACCTTCGGCGTCCTAGCGGTCTCGCTGGGAACAGGCGTGACGCTGGCGTCCTACTGGCTGGCCCCAAGCACAGTGCTGTCGGCGGCGGCGGCCCCGTGGCACGACTGGGCCGCCGGGCTGACTGTTTATCTGACGGCGTTCGCCGTCGCCGCCGACATGCTCTGGCTGCGCCGGACCTTCTGCGCCCGCGCCTGCCCTTACGGGCCGCTTCTCAGCAGTCTGACCGATCAAAACACGCTGGCTGTGCGTTACTTAAATGAGCGCGATGACGACTGCATTCACTGCCACAAGTGCGAAGTGGACTGCCCGATGGGCATTGACATCAAGCAGGGCGTCGGCCAGCACGGCTGCATCGGCTGCGGCGAGTGCATAGATGCCTGCAACGATGTTCTCGGCAAGCGCGGCAAAGCGGGCCTGATTGAGTTCCGCTACGGCACTGACCCGGAGCGCGTGACTCGAACTTTGACCCCGGTGCAGCGCCTCGGCCTTTGGGACAACCGGCGATGGGGCGTCGCCGCCACCGTCCCGCTGTGTTTGGCCGTCGTGCTGTTCTTAATTTACGGCTCTCTGCCATTGGCCGCAAGCCTCAATGCCAACGGCGCGATTGTCCGCACGGCGTCCGTCGTCAGCAACGGCTACTCTTTGACCCTGAGCAGCGGCAAGCCGCAGCCGGCGCGGTTGACCCTCACTGTTTCCGGCCTGCCAGACGCCCGCGTCCAGCCGAATGCCATTCTCGCGCCGGGCCGCGACAGCGCCACCCTGCCGATTACGATTACGAGTTCGGCTTCATCGGTCAAGCCGGGCCGAACACCGATCACGCTGACTGTCCGCGACGGGCGCACCTCAGAAGCAGTGCAAACGATTTTTTACGCGCCTGCACATTAGGAGACCTACCACCTTGCTTCGCAGGGTCCTTCCTAAAGGAAGGATTAGGATAAGAAGCGTAACCCCCTATTTGTTGTCCGAATCCTTCCTTTAGGAAGGACCACAGCGAAGCGGTGAGGTAGGTCTCAGAAAGGCCCTTTCATGCCACGCACCTGGAGCAACATCAAATACAAAGAAACGCGCAGCGCGGCGCAAAAGATCAAAAATCGCCCGTCCAGCCTCACGCTGTTCGTCGCGCTCATCGTGTTCAGTTTGGCATTGTTCGGCGGCCTGATTGCCTACACCATGAACACGGTGCTTCATCACCCGATCACCGAAATCCCGAACCTGGCCCATCCGCCGAAAGACGATTAAGCCGTATGTTCCGAATGAACCGATACCCGTTCTTAGCTTGGGTTACTCTGGCCGCGCTCATTCTCACGGTCAGGCCGGCTGATGCCGCTCCGACTCAGGCTATGTCCACCGAAGATTTTCTCAACCGCCTTGGCGTGAACACGCATCTGGATGGGCTGACACGCGAAGACCCCTGGAATACGAATGCCGCTCAGGTCGGGGCGCAGCTCCGTTATACTGGCGTGCGGCTGGACCGCGACTGGGCGCATTCGCCGTCTGCGGGGCCGAAGTGGAAAGACGTGCAGAACGCCTGGAGTCCGCTTGGGCGTTTCTGGACCTCCGTGGATGAGGCCGGGCCTGCCTCACAGCGCACCGTTTTGAGCGAGGAACAGGCCATTGACCAGGCGTTTCCGGGGCTGATTTATGCGATGGGCGGTCCGAACGAGGAAGACGACACCTATCCGCAGGGGTTAGGTGCAACCTTGCCGGACGCGGCTTTAGTCCAGCAGTCGCTTTACACCTGGGCGCACAGCGGGAGCCGTAACGTCCCTGTCAGCCAGATGGAGTTCGGCGCGGGGTGGACTGCCACAAACGCCTGGCAGGGCGATTACAATCCTAGCGACACGGGCATCCACCAGAATTACCAGCCGGGGCCTGCCGATTTTGCCGCCGCGCATACTTACCTGCATCAGCCGGGTCAGAGCCCGGCAGACGTACTTTCTCAGCTTCGCCGGCTCGCAAACCTTTCGACGCCCGGCAAGCCGGTCGCGCACACGGAGATCGGCGCGTACCTGTCGGCGAACCTGTCCGCGTCAGTCTTCGGGCAGTACCTCGTGATGGGCGCATTTGACAGCGCAGCGGCAGGCGACGCCGGGTACCTTGTGTACGGCCTTCAAGACAGCGTTCCCGAAGGCACTTACGGCTTTTTCACCTACCCCGGCAATGCCCCGCACGCCGCCGCGATTGACTTCCACACGATGACGACCCTGCTCCAAAGCCCGCGCGGCAGTTACGGCCCCGGCTCCGCGCCGACCTTTAAGCCGCAGTCACTTGACGTTTCCTTCTCCGGGAGGGCAAGTCATCTGGTCATGCAGAAGCCGACCGGCGAGTTCATAATCGCCGACTGGTCCGAGCAGCACATGATGGGAATGGAGCATGACGAAACCGATACAATCCATCTTGGCAAGTCGTTCGCCACGCTCCGCGTCTACGACATTGAGAACGGAACCGTGCCCATCGCCGTGCGGCATAATGTCCGCCAGTATACGCTCCGTCTGAGGCCAAGCGACACCTACCTTTTGGTGCTGGAAAGCGGCAGACTGAGAAGCGGAAAGAATCTGACCAAAGAAGATTAGAACTACGGAACACAATGGAATTTGACTGGGATAACAGCAAAGCGGAAACTAATTTTGCGAAGCATGGCGTTTCTTTTCAAGAAGCTGCTTCCGTATTTGATGATGCTTTATCTATCACCTTCCCCGATCCAGATCATTCCGTGAGCGAAGAACGCTTGATCATCATTGGGAATTCTCATCGCGGGCGTTTGCTGTTCGTCTCTCATACAGATCGAAATGACCAATTGCGAATTATCAGTGCGCGTGAAACGACGCGCCGTGAAAGAAAGGTATATGAAAGTGTCAGATAATATGAAAGTGTCAGATAAAACGAAGGCTGATGCGGCGGACGATCTGCGCCCGGAATACGAGGAAGCCGAGCTAAAGCAATTGCTGACGAACGGCGTGCGCGGCAAATATATGGCGCGTTTTCGTCAAGGGACGAACTTGGTCAAGTTAGCGCCTGATATTGCTGCCGCTTTTCCGACTGAAGATGCCGTGAATGACGCTCTGCGAAAACTACTTGCCGTGGGTTATGCCGTCGAAGCTTCCTAGAAACCGAACGTATTATGGCGGTTGCCATTCAAAACCAAACTTTATGTGACCTCTGCGGGCTGCCGGCACGAGCGCCGATTGAAGCGGAAATCGGGGCGAGAGCGTTTACGTTCTGCTGCGCGGGCTGCCGTCAGGTGTATCAAATCCTGGCGGAAAGCGACCAAATCGGCGCGGGGCAGGACCCGGCGCAGACGACGCTGTATCAGCAGTGTCTTCAAATGGGCCTCATTGCGCGTCCTGAAAGCGACCGGGCGGAAGAAGCGGTCAAAGAAGGAGTGTCTCCGACGCTGGCGGCGAAGGGGGACGGGCTGGACGCGACGCGGGAGGCGGCGTTTCAGATCGGCGGAATGTGGTGCGCGTCCTGCGCCTGGCTGATTGAACACGCGCTGGGGCAGATGAAAGGCGTTGAGCTATGCCGGGTTTATTTTGCGTCGGACATTGTGAAAATTGCTTACAAGCCCGCCAAAGTCGCGCCGGAAGCGTTTGTCGCGGCGATCAAGCGGTTGGGGTACAGCGCGGAGCCGTACCAGGGCGAGGGCGGCAGCGCGGACAGCCCGCAGCGCCGCGCGCGGCGCGCTCTCTTTGTGCGGGCGGTGGTTGCGGTCATCTTTGCAGTCAACGCGGGCATGTTCCAATTGCCGTTTTATGCGGATTTCTTCGCCAAGCAAGGAGTCAGCGCCGATGCGATCCACTGGCTGCCGCGTGCCGAGCTGGTGCTGTCCCTGCCGGTGCTGTGGGCGGGCTGGCCGCTGTTCGTGAAGGCGTGGGGCGCGGCCCGGCGCGGCGTTGCGATCATGGAGAGTCTGATTACGGTCGGGGTCGGCGTGTCGTTTGCGTACAGCGTCTGGGTGGTCGCGCATGGCGGCGTCCATGTCTACTTTGACACGTCGGATGCGCTGGTCGCGCTGGTGCTGGCCGGGAAGCACATTGAAGCGGGCGCTCGGCATGATGCCACCGGCGCGATTGCTCTGCTCTACGGCTTGCTGCCGAGCAAAGCTTTGGTGAAATTGCCGGACGGCCGGGAAGTGCTGGTCGCGCTGGGCAAGCTGGGCGCTGGGGACCTAGTGATCGTCCGGCCCGGCGAGCGTATCCCGTGCGACGGGCGCGTGGCTGAGGGCGCGGCGCTGGTGGACGAAAGCTTATTATCGGGCGAGGCCCGGCCTGTCGCCAAGCGGGTGGGGGACGAAGTCACCGGCGGCACGGTCGCCACCGACGCGCCGCTTTTAGTAGAAGTCACGCGCATTGGGCCTGAAACAACGCTGGCGCAGATGATTACGCTGGTGGAAGACGCGCTGGCGGCAAAGTCGCCGGTCGAGCAGTGGGCGGATAAAATCTCGCGGCGCTTTGTCCCGGCCATGATCGCGCTGGCGATTGGCACGGCCTTCGTGCTGGGCTTTTTGGGACATTCCGCTGCCGACTGCCTGGTCCGGGCGGTGACGGTGCTGGTCATCGCCTGCCCGTGTGCGCTGGGGCTGGCGACGCCGCTGGCTGTCACAACGGGCGTCGGCGCGGCGGCGGCGCGGGGCATTTTGATCGGCAATTCCGATGTCCTGCAAACTTTGCCCCGCGTGACCCGTCTGCTGCTGGACAAGACCGGCACGCTGACCGAGGGCCGATTCGCCGTCCGCACGTTTACCGGGACCGAAAGCGACCTCGCCGCGCTGTCCGCGCTGGAAGAAGCCTCGGAGCATCCGCTGGCCCGTGCGCTGGTGTCCCATGCGCGAAGCTTAGGAATCGCCGCGCTGCCCGCCGTAGGCTTCGCCCGGCATGAAGGGCAGGGAATTACGGGAACCGTCGACAGTGAGCATTGGTTTATTGGCAACCGCGTCCTCTGTGCGGCCCAAAACGCCCCCATTCCCGACGCTCTGGAACAGCAGGCGTCGGCTGCCGAAGCGCAGGCGCAGACGGCGCTCTTTTACGGTGTCGGTTCCGATGTGCGCGGCCTGGTGACGCTCGGCGACGCCCTGCGGCCCGGCGCGGCTCGTGCCGTGCAGTCCCTTCGCGCTGCTGGGCTGTCGCTGGAAGTCGTCAGCGGTGACGCCCGCGTTACAACCGATGCCATTGCCGGCCTGGTCGGCATTGCCGAGGCTTCCGCCCAGATGCGTCCCGCCGACAAAGTGGCCCGCGTCCGCCTGGCTCAAGAGTCACAGATCGTCGCGATGGCGGGGGACGGCATCAACGACGCTCCGGCGCTGGCTCAGGCGAATGTCGGGATCGCGTTCGGCTCCGGCACCGAAATTGCCCGCCGCGCCGCCGACATCACGCTGATCGGCGACGATTTGCAGCGCCTGGCCGATTTGTTCACGCTGGCCCGCAGCACGTCTAAAATCATCCGCCAGAACCTCTTTTGGGCCTTTCTGTACAACGCCGTCTGCATTCCCTTAGCGGTCGTCGGCCTCATCAAGAACCCCGTCTTCGCCGCCGCCGCCATGCTCATCAGCAGTTTAAGCGTTGTCCTCAACACCCGCCGCCTGAGCCGGCAGCTGGCGCGGACAAAGTAACCTCCGCCATACAGAAAACCAGTTGTTTGGGTCAGCGCTTCCCGCAAAGACATTCAAGCAATGCCTTCTCTGATAAGGCGCGAGTTTGGCGTTGCTTTAGATGAAGCGCAGGAAGGGCGTAAGCCTCTTAATGCGAAGCCGCTGCGCGGCTTCAGCGGCGCGAATGTCGTTGAAATTGTCGAAAACTTTGACTCAGATGCTTACCGAGCGGTTTATACCGTTCGGTTTGAAGAAGCGATTTACGTGCTGCATGTCTTCCAAAAAAAGTCGCGTCGCGGCATTGGAACTTCCTCACGCGATCTGGAACTAATACGGACACGGCTGCAGCAAGCGGAAGAAATGCACCTAAAATACGTTCAGCGGCAGAAAGGTAAACTTAATGAGCTATAACGTCTTTGCCGACATGGGGTTTGAGCATCCAGAAATGGAACTGTTAAAATGCGAGATTGTGCGTTCCCTGCGTGATTTGCTGAGTGAAAAAAAATCACAAATGAGGCAGCATCCCAGCTATGGGGTATTCCCGCAGCGAAAGTTACCCCTCTCTTCCGAGGTGATTGGGAAGACTACTCGGTGGAACGTCTGCTTCAGTTTGCGAGCGCCCTCGGCGGCACTGTTCGCGTTCTCATTGACAGCCACGACGTTCTCATTGACAGCCAGGACGCTGCTCCCGATGAGGAAGCCAAAACGCTTGCGCTGACTGCTTAACTTTTCATTCAACGTGCCATGCAGGACCAGCCTCAGCAGTTTCAGCGCGGCAGTTTCGCCATTACTACCGACCGGCAGCAGACTGACTTTGCTGCTGCACTGGCACTGCTGCATCGCACGTCTTGGGGCGGCGGCCTGACGCTTGACGTGCCGGAACGGGCAGCGGCGAACTCCGTTTGCTTCGGCCTGTACGAAGATGCCGCGCTGATCGGTTTCACCCGCGCCGTTTCCGACCTTGCGGTCTATGCTTATCTCACGGACGTTGTCATTGACGAAACCAAGCGCGGTCAGAGTTTGGGACGCTGGCTGGTAGAGTGTATTCTCGCCTATCCTGACCTCCGAAACCTGCACCGGATTGCGCTGCTGACTTCCGACGCGCAGGCACTTTACCTGCCATTTGGGTTTGCCGCCGACACTGACGGCAAGACTTATATGGAACTGCGCCAAAATATCTGAAGATTCTCCAATGTTTTTCACGGAGAACAGCGAAATTTAACGGTGGTTTAACGGTCGCGTGTTATAATAGGGTTGCAATCAGTCTCTCATTTCTTTATTTGGAAAGGAACACGCTCCATGTCCCCGACACGCAAAACTAGCCCGCTTCTTCTCTCCATGCCCGTTCTACTTGGTCTTGCCGCACTTGGGCTGACTGCGCCCGCCGCTCATGCCCAGTTTGGCAGCAATTTAGTCGTCAATGGCAACGCTGAGACCGGAGCGGGGTCCACCGACGGCAGCGTTGTTCCTGTCCCCGGCTGGACTACCTCCGGCAATTTTACCGTTGTCCAGTACGGCGCATCCGGTGGGTTCCCGGCGGCGACTGATCCCGGTCCTGCCAATCGCGGCAGCAACTTCTTTGCCGGCGGGCCTTCCAATGGGTTTTCCAGCGCGACGCAGACGATTAATGTGTCGCAGGAGGCCACCGCCATCAGCGCCGGCACGGCTTCCTACACTTTGTCGGGGTATTTGGGCGGTTTTGCCAGTCAAGATGACAACGCCGTGTTTAGCGCCACCTTCCTCGGCGCGAACGGCAGTATTCTGGGGACGGGGCAGATCGGTTCCGTGTTTGCCGCAGACCGCGGTGACCAGACCGGCCTTCTGTTCCGCTCGTCCGGCGGCGCTGTGCCTGTCGGCACGCAGAGCATCGCTGTTGATCTCCAGATGACGCGCGAGGAGGGGGACTACAATGACGGCTACGCTGACAACCTCTCTCTTGTTCTGGACGCTACGCCGGTTCCCGAAGCCTCCACGACCGTCTCTTTCGGCCTGCTCCTAATGCTCGGCTTGGGCGGGCTGACCGTCGCCGCCAAACGCCGAAAAAGTGCTGTCATTTCGGTCTAAATAATCAGCTTTTCGCCTTGATCTCGGCGCTTGGGATCGGGTAGGATCGGATCGCCTTCATTGGAAAGGAATTCCGACCCTTGCCCGATCTGCCTGCGCCCGCTTTCGGCCCCGCCACGCTCGACCTGTTTGACCGCTCCGACGCCGCCGCGCCGTCCCCTCGTGCCGCCGCGCTGATGGCTCCCGTTCCAGCCCTTGACGCCTCACTTGTCCACGAAGCCCGGCCCGGCTACGGCGAGCCGCCCGCGCCGTTTTATGCCAGTCCCGACGACTCGCTGCGCCTCTATCAAGCCGACGCTTTGGAGCTGCTGCGCCGGATGCAGGACGAATCGGTAGACATGATTTTTGCCGATCCGCCCTACTTTCTGTCCAACGGCGGCGTCACCTGCGTGAATGGCCGCATGGTCAAAGTGGACAAAGGCGGCTGGGACAAGTCTACGGGCATTACCGGTGACCACAACTTCAATCTCCTGTGGCTGGATCAGTGCCGCCGCATTCTCAGGCCAAACGGCACGATCTGGGTCACGGGAACATCGCACAATATCCACAGCGTCGGCTACGGCCTGCAAGTCCTGGATTACAAGATACTCAACGACATCGCCTGGTACAAAATCAACCCGCCGCCGAACCTTGCCTGCCGCTACTTCACCCACGCCACCGAAACCATTTTGTGGGCCGCCAAAAGCGCCAAAAGCCGCCACACGTTCAACTACCCGCTGATGAAGGAGCAGAACGGCGGCAAGCAGATGCAGTCGCTTTGGAGCATCACGCCGCCCGGCAAAAGCGAGAAGCGCCACGGCAAGCACCCCACCCAAAAGCCCGAAGCCCTGCTGAAGCGCATCGTCGAAGCGTCCACCCACCCCGGCGAGCTAGTCTTAGACCCCTTCTGCGGCTCCGCCACCACCGGCGTCGCCTGCGCCCGGTTAGGTCGCCGCTTCATCGGGATAGAGCGCGAAACCGAGCATTTAGAACTGGCCGAAAAACGACTACAAGAGGAGTACGAAATGAAGAAACAGCGCCTTGACTTTGACAAAGATGTAATTAATCTTACATCTATCGGGGGGGGGTAGAAGAAGATGGAGCGAGAAGACGCGCTGCACCTGCTACACCTCATTCATGGCAGCGATTTGGTCCTACTTGCCGCACAGCATGGGCGGAAAATTTTCCACGAAAAAGAACTGGCTGGCGAAACCAAGCGCACCCTCAACAAAGGCTGGGCGGGACTCACGTTGGAAGCCTACTTGGGCCTCAAGCCAAACTCCCGGCGTGAGCCGAACGGTGGGAGTTGGGAGCTAAAACAAGTCTCATTGAAGCGCACTCGTGATAAATCATTGACCGCCAAAGAAACCATGCAGATTACAATGCTGGATCGGTCTTACACTGTGGCGCATCCGTTTGAGGCAAGCCATGTTCTGCATAAGATTGAGCGGTCCATTATTGTTGCCCGTGAATACATGAGCCGTGCCGAGACATCCTCTCCCATCGTTTATGTTGGAGCCGCCGACATTTCCTGGCAGGTTGAACCGATTTACCGTCAGGTGGAAAAAGACTACGAGATGATCCGGGAGAAGTTGGCGCAGGGTGGCCCTCTGCGTACAATCTCCGGCGAACTCATTCAAATCCGCACTAAAGGCCAGAAAAACAGCAATAGTTATGCATTCTATGCCAAGACAAAGTTCGTCAACATCCTGCTAGGTCTGAACAAGTAAGCAGGAAAGCACGGCAGGTTGATCTAACTGCCTTGCATGAAGCAGCATGAAGTCGTGCAGTTGGCACTAGAACAAAACGGCGGTTTTGCGACGCTGGGGCAGCTCTATCATGTCGTCACGAAGATGCCGGAATGGCAGTCAAACTCGCTGACGCCTTTCGCCAGTATTCGCCGCATTGTTCAGGAAACGCCGAGCATTTTTCGCATTCGGCCCGGCCTTTGGGGATTGGAGGCGAGACATGCTGCCATCGGCAAGCAGCTGGCATTGACGGATTATGCCCCGCCGCAGAAGGCAGAACAATACAGCCACAGTTACTATCAAGGGCTACTGGTTGAACTCGGAAACTTAAACCAGTATGAAACCGCTGTTCCCGCTCAGGATAAAAATAAGCCGTTCCTAAGTCGTAAGCTGTCTGAGGTCACAAGCCTGTCTAAGCCTTACGATTTCACGTTCAGCAACATCATGGGGCGAGCCAAAACCATAGACGTATCATGGTTCAACGCCCGCCATTTTCCAAAAGCCTTTTACGAAGTAGAACACTCCACCGACATTTACAATTCACTTCTAAAGTTTGTGGAGTTTCAAGATTTTCGCACCGAGTTCTGGATAGTGGCTGACAAAGTACGCAAGGCAGAGTTTGACAACAAGCTGAAGACGGCGGCATTTTCCACAATCGCGGATACCGTCAAGTTTCTAAGTTATGACAAACTTTCTGAATGGCACACGGCCGCGTCTGAATTAGCGATTCAAGAAGGTCGGCTTGGTTAGCCGTTCAGGCTAATCCCCCATCTGGCAGGTTCCAGTCTTCATGGGCCACGCCAATTTTGGCGAAGTGGGCAGTGTTGGAGGTGATGACGATGAAGTTGTTTGCCTGAGCAACCGCCGCGATGCGGCAGTCTTGGGAACCGGCCCGTTTGACGGACGCGGGGAAGGCACGAAAAAGTCGGATGGCGTCATCGTCGTAACGCAGGATGGACACGCGGTTCAGTTCGCGTACTAGGTCCATAAGGTAATCGTAGGTGACGGGCAGGCCCTCTTCCCCCTTTGATCGGACCTGGTTGATGGCATCGAGACGCCCGCGCAGCATTTCTTCCGGCGTAATCGCGCAAAGGTACACCGAACCGGGCGGCACCTGGAAAAAGCGACGCTCGATAAAACGATTGCCACGCAGCAGATTCGAGTAGGTATCGGTGTCAAGAAGGTACACGCACTACTCCACGTCATCCCAAGCGGCATCCATCTCACGCCGGTGGCGGCGGATGGAACCCATCATCACATCCCAATAGGGATCATCTGCGAACTTACCGGCGGACTCTATCAGTGAATTGGGAGCAGGCGGGTCAGGAACGAGTTTGTGCGCTGGCGGCTTGGTCGGTTCTGGGTTGCTGGGTGTTTCCATAGTCGCAGTATACCACATGCTGCCGGGAAGCGGTCAGCAGCGCAGGGTCTTAAAGAGGTTAGAGACGGCTGGTCGGATCAATGTAGATGTGCTTGACCAGGCTTTGCGGCAGGTGATCAAAGTCTTTATCGGTCGTCAAAATCGCCGCGTTCTCTACACGCGCGGCTGACGCGATCCAGAGGTCATTCTTGCCCATCTTGACGCCGGCCCGTCGGCTGAAGTCGTCAATTTCTACATAGGAGCCTAAAATTGTCTTGTAGGGGATCGGCACGGCAATCAGATACGCCAGCAGGCTTTCCAGCATCCGCGCTTTCTGAGGTCCCCACCCATTTTGCAGGGCAATGACCCGGAGTTCGGCAGCGCTGACGATGCTGATAATCGGAACGGCCGGGATCGTGTCAAGCTGGTAAGTGGCTTGAAGGTACGCTTGCAAAGGCGTCCCCCAGCGTATCCAGGCCAGCAAAATATTAGTGTCCAGGAGATATTGGATCATCCGAGCGCTTTCAGCTGGGCCAGCAGGTTTTCTATCGGCTCGTCAATCTCCAGCTTGCCCCGGATTGCCTGCATGGCTGTCTGACCGGGCGGCGGCAGGCGGCGCGGCCCCAATTCTGCGAGGGATTGCGGCACCTGATAGGCCCCACTATGCTCAATCTGCGTCAGTCTCTGCTGCAGCGCTTCCACTTCCGCCGCCAGCTTGCCAACTGTCTGCACAAGCTGCGCCTGCGTTGCCGTCTGCTTCCGCGTTTCTAAAACACGGCCCCGCTTCCCGCGTTTTAATGTCCTGACGCTGAAGAGATCGGCTGCTTTTGATTGATTGCTCATTTTCTTCCCCCACTCCCGCTTTGACAATGATAGTATACCACACGGCAATCGGCCTGAAATGATCAGCCGCGCAGGGTTTCGAAGAGCGTTAACGCTTGGGAGAGGCGGCGGGGGAAGAGCCAGTTTGCGAGGGAAGCGTCGTGCCAGGGGACAGCGGTGTCGAGGTCGCTGGGGAACAGGGGGTAGAGGCCGGCGGCGTACAAGGCTTCGGCCAGCGGGTCGGTGTCGGCCGCGCCGTCGGACGACAGCAGGGCGAGGGGGCCGAAGGGGCAGAGTTCGATTTGGATTTGACCGCCGCCGGTTTCCAGCAGGAGCGACGGCAGGGCATCGGGAATGTCCGGCGGGTCCAGGCGGCTGAGGGGGCCGAGTTCAGTCAGCGCGTCCATCGGCAGCTCCGGCAGGTTCAGGAGGCCGTCGTAGGCGGCCTCCGGGCTTGCGCGGCCTGCCTGACGCTCAATATGGACCAGGACGCGGCCGACAGCCTCCGGCATGGTTTGAGTCGGCTTCGGCATAGATCGCTCTTTGCTAGGATTCGATGCTCTAGGATTCGATGCTCTGAAGCGTATCCAAAAAGCGCGGGAAGTAGCCGAGACGGCGTCCGCCGCGCTCTTTGAGCATTTCCTGGAAATGCGGGGCATTACTGCTGGAAGCCAGCGCCGTCACGAGTGTTTTTCCGCGCTGCACTTCTTTGTGATAGCCCCGCGCCGCTTCCGCCGGAACGCCGCCGGCAGTCACGACGCCGACCACCGCGCCCAAGACGCCGCCAATAATCGCGCTGCCGAGCTGCCATTCCAGCGCATGGCCCGCAATCAGCGGCAGGAGCGGCTGGAAGAAGACCAGCAGCGACATTGCCAAAGAGCCGAGCGGCGCTCCGACAACAAACCCGACAATGGCGCGGGGAGCCATCTCGTCAACGGCGTTGATAGGCCGCTCGACATCGTGTTCTTCCACTTCGCGCACTCCCGTCGCCAGCGTGCCGTGGTCGGGCGCGGTGTAATCGTCATGCGGCGTCCCGGTCGCGCCCGCCGCGCCGTGAAAAACCAGCGTGATGTCGGCAAGCGGCACGCCGTCGTCTATCAATGCCTGCGCCGCGCGTTCCGCTTCGGCGTTGTCGTCAAAAACCGCAACTACTGTTCCAGCCATCTCTCAACTTTCTCCTTCAACGAATTCATCCCCGCACTCCTGCCTTGACCAATGCCCCCAGCCGGACGGAATGGGCATGGCAAATGGCGATTGCCAGCGCGTCGGCGGCGTCGTCGGGCTTGGGGACTTCCGGCAGGCCCAAAAGGCGCGTCACCATGAACTGCACCTGCTTCTTTTCGGCGCGGCCCGTCCCGACCACCGCGCTTTTCACCTGCGTCGGCGTATACTCCGTCCAGGGCAGCCCGCGCTGGGCCAGCGTCAGCAAAATGACGCCGAGCGCCCGGCCTACGGGAATGCCGGTCGTGACATTGTTCGTAAAGAACAGCCGCTCCGTCGCCACCTGCTCCACATCGTAGCGGTCTAAAAGCGCGTTGAACTGATCGTAAATTGTTTTCAAGCGCGTGGGCGCGTCGTCGCCGGGCGGAGTGGTAATCACGCCGCAGGTGAGATAAGAAACCCGGTCGCCGCGCTTCTCGATTACCCCGTAGCCGGTTGTCGCCGTGCCGGGGTCAATGCCAACTAAAATCACAGATGCACCATTAGAAAAGGAGTGCGTGGGATTGAAATCCTACGCTAAGGTTTTATTGGGGTGTGGGGCGCAGACGCCTACCGTCCGCCTTCGCGGACGAAGATTAGGATATAAATGTAGGGGCAGGGCTTGCCCCTGCCCTTCTGTTTTGTTGTTAAAGCCGAACCACTTGCCCGGTCCGCGCTGACTCGTAAACCGCTAAGACTACCTCAACCGCTTTGCGGCCTTCGACGCCGTCTACAATCGGCGTTTCGCCGGTGCGGCAGCAGCGGATGAAGTCCGCGATCTGCGCTTCGTGAGCGCCGCCCCAAATCGCGGCCGGGTCAGACGCCGTCGCCATTGCGGACGCCTCGGTCGCGGCTTTTGTGCCGCCGGTCGCCACTTGCAGGGCGTGCGCCTGGGATGCCTCGCCGCCGCCGGACAGCCCGCTTTTGGTGGTCAGCGTGTGCAGCATGTCGCCTTCCATGATCGCGCTGCCTTCCGTGCCGTAAACGCCAATCCGCACGGCGAAACCCGGATACAGGGCTGTAGACGCCGACAGCGTGCCGATTGCGCCGCTGGCAAACGTCAAAGTCGCGGCGATGACATCTTCCGTTTCCACCCGCGCGTGGGCCAGTGTTCGCGCCTGGGCGTAGACCGTTTCGACCGGCCCGCACAGCCAGCGCATCAAATCCGCCGTGTGAACGCCCTGGTTCATCAGGGCCCCGCCGCCGTCCAGCGCCCATGTCCCGCGCCAGTCACCGGAATCGTAATATTCCTGCGTCCGGTACCACGGAACCCGCGCTTCGGCATAGACCATCGGGCCGAGAATGCCATTTTCTAATGCTGCTTTGACATCAATGCTGGCTTTATCAAATCGGTGCTGGGAGATGACCGCTAGGCGTTTACCCGCCTCGCGCTGCGTGGCAAGCAGCTTGTCGCAGGCCGCGAGTGACACATCCATCGGCTTTTCAACTACCACATGCTTGCCGGCCCGCAGCGCCCGAACGCCAAGCTCGGCATGGAGGCCGCTGGGAACGCAGACATGCACGGCGTCAATCGCCGGGTCTGCGAGAATGGCGTCAAAAGTCTTTGCTTCCGCCCCGTATTTTGCCGCCATCGCTTCGGCTTTTTCGGGAACGGCGTCGGCGAATGCGGCTAATCGAACGCCTTCCGGCTGAAGTGCCGTCAGCGCGTCGGCATGGGTCGGCCCGATGACCCCGCACCCGACAATGGCGAACTGCAATGTGCTGCCTAACATACTAAAGATTGTAATGGAAACGACGGCATTTGTCAAGGGATAACCACGTCCCGTAGGGGCAAACCTTGTGTTCGCCCCTACAAAGAACGCTCAGGCAGCAGACGCACGGCCAAAATCCCTCTTGCCAAATCCTGCGACTTCTGCTAGAATGAAAGCGATTAACCCCAACATTTCGTCATTCTGCAAGAGCGCACATCTATATCTAGTAGCAATGAGCGTATAGCGTTAGGCGTCAGCAATTATCAAAGAGTTTCTAAGAAATATATGAACAGCATACCTCCCGAAAACGGGTCCCTTCAAACTTTGACTACTGATGCGCTTTCTGGCTTAAAGAGCCTGCCCAGCGGGATTGCTCAGGTTGGCTTGACATCGCCCCCATTTTATCTACTGCGCCGATATGGCACCACTGCTCGTTGGCCGGACGGATGGGAGGGAGAACTTGGACATGAACCGCACCCAAATGATTTTGTTCGTCATCTGCTTTCTGTTTTTGATGAAGCATGGCGCGTCCTGCGGGATGACGGCTGCCTTTGGGTGAATCTCGCGGATACGTTTAACAACAAGCAGGGCAAGAAAGGCACCACAAATGCGCCGAACGGTTCTGAGGGCCGTTTCGCCGCTGGCGGGCGGCGTTATGCCGCGTCGCTGCGGGCACAGCCAGAATTCTTCAAGCATTATGTGCCGGAAATTGGTCATAAATCTGAGATGGGCGTCCCATTTCGTTTCCATCTCGCAATGACCGACCCGGATTTTCGGCGCTTTGTCGGAGCCAAAGAGGGTCCTCGATGGATTTGCCGCCGTACTATTATTTGGGCAAAATCTCTGGTACGGCTCGAAACCCAGGAAGCGGAAGGGAACGCCATGCCGGAGCCGACACGAGATCGCCCTTCGCGTAATTACGAGTTTCTATTTCTGTTCTCTAAGCGGCCGGACTATTATTTTGATCGGGGGGCTATCGATGTGCTTTCTCGCTCGAGTCAACGTCGTGAAACGAGCGCTGGTGCTGGCACCGTGAATCCTGGCTCGGTTTGGGAAACTCGGTGTGAGATTTTGAGCGATACCGACGAGGCACTCGATGGAATCTGGCGCGTCAACTCGGAGGCTTCCCCCTACCGGCACGTCGCCATGTGGCCCCGCCCGCTTGTCCGGCAGATGCTTCTGCCAACGACTCGTCCCGGTGACACCGTGTTTGACCCCTTTGCAGGGAGCGGAACGACTGGAGAGGTTGCTCTCGGTCTTGGATTGAATGCAATTTTGATTGAGTCTTCCCTGCATGGCAAAGAAGCGATGGCGGACCGTCTTCAGAAGTTGAACCCTACCCTTGACCTGAGTTTTCGTCCATGACGCTTTTTACTGAACACTCTGAAGACAAGAATGAATATCCGCAAGGCAAGTCGGAAGCCGCCCCGGATGCTGTCTCTCGAGCCTTCGGGTTGGAGAACCGTACCCGTCTCCTGGCACGCTACTTCGGCGCTTCTGAAGCCGTCACGCCGCAGAATGCCTGGCAGCATATTTACCGGCTTCTTCTCTGGATTGACCGCACGACTGGTCTCGCGCACTGTTACGAGTCGGACAAGGCACAGCCGGGACGCGCTTGGTATCCGCGAACGCTTGCCTTCCATGCCTGGGTTTCGGAGGCGCTGGGAACGACGCCTGCACATCTGGGTGAAAACATTGACTGGCTTTTTCGGGAGGCGGTTAAAGACCTTGCCGGCAAAACACTCACATCGCGGGCTGACATCTATGCCCAGCAGCGTCTGCCGTTTGAGGGGCGCGGTCTGCCGGAACCCGGCGAAGACCCGGAATTGGTTGGAATTGTCCGGGACGTGCTTGGGAGCTACTTGAGCAGTGAGCCTTCCGAGGAAGACCTGCGAACTTTAACGCGGCGCATCTCCCTTTACATGTCCCAGGAAAACAAACGCAGGAACTTGGTTGGTGAAGGCTTTGAAGATGTGCTTGCGGCTATCGTGCGGCATCTTTCATCTTTGAGAAGGCTTGAAGTCCGCAACCGTTCACTGCTCCATGAATTGCCGGGCTTCCACGCGCCTCCTGCAAGCGAAAAGGCGAAACGGGTAGACCTTGCGCTGACCGGCGACGGCCACCGTATTTTGGTCAGTGCCAAGTGGAGTGTTCGGGCTGACTGCGAGGAGCAGTTTCGGAGCGACTTTGAAGCCTATGCGCGGCTTGAAGCCAGCGGCCAAAATTTTGATTACACATTAATTACGCACGAGTTCGATGCGGCTCGCCTTCGCGCCGCCTGTGAGAGCCGCCGCCAAAATGCGTTGCTTTACGCATGTCGTACACATCAACCCCGTTGCCGTTCTCGCTGCTTATGGCACTTCCGACCGCGGTTCGGCCAATGCCTTGCGTACACATATCGAGAGTGGTCGTCTGCTAAGTTTACAAGCATGGCTGGAACTTCTCTCACGCTAACATTTTCATCATAGGAACTCCCTGACACCATGAACACGACGCCCTCCAATTTTGTCCATCTCCATCTGCATTCCGAATACAGCCTGCTCGACGGCGCGTGCCGCATTGACGATCTGGTCAAAAAGGCCGTGGATTTGAATATGCCCGCGATTGGGCTGACCGACCACGGGGTCATGTACGGCTCGATGGAGTTTTATCTCAAATGCAAGAAAGCCGGCATCAAGCCGCTGGTCGGCAACGAAATGTATGTCGCCACCCGCACCCGGCATCACAAGGAAAGCAAAAAGCTCGACGATGCCCGGCATTTAGTCTTGCTGGCAATGAACGAAGTCGGCTACAAGAACCTGCTCAAATTGACTTCGATTGCGTCTTTGGAAGGCATGTATTACAAGCCGCGCATTGATCGGGAACTGCTGCAAGAACATAACGAAGGGCTGATCTGCTTGTCGGCGTGCCTGGGGGCGGAAGTGCCGCAGCATCTGATGAACGGCGATGTCAAGGCCGCCGAGTACGCGGCGTGCGAGTTCAAAGAGATTTTTGGCGACCGCTATTATCTGGAATTGCAGGATCACTATTTAGACAAGCAAAAAGGCGTCAACGAGCAGCTCATCCAAATGGCGGCAAAGCTGAAGCTGCCGCTGGTCGCCACCAATGACGTGCATTACCTGGACGCCGCCGACGCCGACCCGCATCAAGTCCTGCTGTGCGTCCAGACCGGCACGAACATGGACGACCCGAAGAAGATGAATTATGGGTCGAAAGATTTTTATCTGAAAAATCAGCAGGAGATGGCCGAGCGGTTTCCCGGACAACTCGACGCGCTGGCCCGGACGGTGGAAATCGCCGAGCGGTGCAATTTAGACCTGAAGTTCGGGCGTCTTGGAATGCCGTCGCCGGGTGACACGCCGGAAGGCATGAACGCGCAGTCGTACCTGTCCGTGCTGGCGTTTGACGGGATGCGTAAGCGCTACGGGCAGATTACCGAGGAGCATGAAGAACGGCTGCGGTTTGAATTAGACGTTATTGAGCAAACAGGCTTCGGTCAGTATTTTCTGATTGTCCGGGACTTCGCAAACTTCGCCCGGCGCGAAGGCATTTTCTTCGGCGTGCGCGGCTCGGCGGCAGGCTCGATGGCGTCGTACTGCGTCGGCATTACCGACGTTGACCCGTTAGAATATGGCCTGACGTTTGAGCGCTTTTTGAACCCGGAGCGCCTGTCCATGCCCGACATTGACATGGACTTTGAGGATCACCGGCGGCAGGACGTCATTGATTACGTCGTGGGCAAGTATGGCCGGGACCATGTCGCCCAAATTGTGACCTTTGGAACGCTGGCCGCCCGCGCCGCGATCCGGGACTGCGGCCGGGCCATGAACAAGATGCCGATGGCGGAAGTGGACAAGCTCTGCAAGATGATCCCGGCCCTGCCTGTCGGCATGAAGATTTCCAAAGCCTTAGAAGTCAACCCCGAATTTAAAGCCGCCGTGTCGGGCAATCCGCAGGCGAGAGAACTGATTGACACGGCCCTGCGTTTAGAGGGCCTGACCCGGCATGACAGCGTCCATGCAGCAGGCGTTGTCATCTCGGCGGAGCCATTGGTAGACAATATCCCCGTTCAGCGGGCCGATGACGGCGTGGGCCTCGTCACAGGCTATCCGGCGAACGTGCTGGAAAAAATCGGCCTGATCAAGATGGACTTCTTAGGGTTGGCGAACTTAACAATTTTGGCGCGGGCCGTTCGCAATGTCAAAAAGAGCCATAATATCGACATTGACGTTCTCAAATTGCCGCTGGACGACCGCAAGACTTACGATCTTTTAGGACGCGGCGAATGCTCCGGCGTCTTTCAGCTGGAAGGCGGGCAGATGCGCCGCTACATCGCCGAGCTGAAGCCGAACACCGTCGCCGAAGTCGCCGCGATGGTCGCGCTCTACCGGCCCGGCCCGATGGCACAGATTCCGAAGTATATCCGGTGCAAGCTGGGCATGGAGAAGATCGTCTACCCGCACCCGGCGTTAGAGCCAATTTTGAAAGAAACCTACGGCGTCATTGTCTACCAGGACCAAGTGCTTCGGATAGTTCAGGCCGTCGCAGGATTTTCGCTGGGCCAGGCCGATATTCTGCGAAAAGCGATGGGCAAAAAGATTTTGAAAGAGATCGTCCAGCAGCGCGAGAACTTCATGGCGGGCGCGGCGGCGAAGGGCATCCTGGACGAAGCCACGGCAACGTACATCTTTGACCTCATTGAGCCGTTCGCCGGGTATGCGTTTAACAAGGCCCATGCGTTTTGCTATGCGCTTGTCGCTTACCAAACGGCCTATTTGAAAGCCAATTACCCGGTAGATTACTTCGCCGCGCTGATGGCGGTGCAGGCCGACGACACCGATAAATTGGTCGCGTTCATTGATGATGCCAAGCGGACCTATTTGGAAGAATACGGGCAGCGCATTGAGATATTGCCGCCTGACATCAACGACAGCGACGCCGACTTTACCGGCGTCGGCGCGTCTATTCGCTTCGGCCTCTTGGCAATCAAGAACGTCGGCAAAGCCCCGATTGAAGCCGTGCTTGCCGCCCGCAAGAAGAATGGCGGACGCTTCACGTCTCTGCACGACTTCTGCGCCGGGGTCGGGGAGTTTGGCCTCACGTCCAAAGGCGCGATTGAAACGCTGATTAAAGCGGGCGCACTGGCAAGCATTGAAAAGAACCGCGCCCGCCTGCTGGCAGGGTTAGAAGGGGCCATGTCCAGCGCCGCGACCATTGCGCGGGACCGCAAATCCGGGCAGGTCTCGATGTTCGGCGACGACAGCGACGCCGAGTCTTTGGCCCATGTCGCCCCGCCTCTGCCCGACGCCGAGCCGCTGAAGCCGCAGGAGATCACGGCGATGGAAAAAGAGCTGCTGGGCCTCTATCTTTCCGATCACCCTTTAGACCAGTACGCAAGCGCCGTCAAGTCGCACGTCACGCACACGATTGACGACTGCCGCAACTTAGGCGATAAGGAAGAAATCACCATCGCCGGGGTTCTCACGAACGTCCGCCCGTACTATACCAAAGCCAAAAACGAGCTGATGTATTTCCTGACGCTCGAAGACAAAACCGGCACCATCAGCGTCAGCGTCTTCCCACGCTCCGCCGCCACGCTGTCCGAAGTGCCGCAAAAAGACAGCGTTGTCTTAGTCAAAGGCAAAACTTCGCACCGCGACCGCATCAACAAAGGCGGCGAGGATGACGCCGGAACCGCCGCCAGCGTCGAGATTTCCGCCGACCAGATATTGCCCGTCGCCACCGCCGAAACCCTGCTCGGCGCAGGCGCAAACGTCGTCCGCGAGACCCGTCCGGCCTTCGCGTGTCTCAATATCCGACTCGACGAAACCATGTCCTCCGTGATGCGTCCCTTGCAGCGCAAGCTGGCCGAGCATAAGACCACCGGCGGCAGCCGTTTACTGCTGCACGTCACCGACGGCCCGCGCACCCGCCGCATCCAGCCAAACCTCACCGTCACCCCCGACGAGCACATGGTAGACTACCTACGCCACCTGCTTGGCAGTTCGCAGGCGGTTTGGACGGAGTAGAAGTTTGCCGCTCTTTTCAGGTAAACTTCGTCAAGCACAAGGAAGCGCTCGCCGGGCACAGGGACAGAGCTTATATGGCAAAATGGGATAAGTTTCGGCGGAAGCTGATGAGCGGCCAGTCGGACAGCAGCTTGGATTTTAGCGACCTCTGCCGGTTCGTTGAGCAGGAGCTTGGATTTACCCCGCACCCACAGAATAGCGGCAGCCATCGCGTGTATGCAAAAGCCGGTATCCCTGAGATTATTGATTTGCAGCCGAACGGTCACGAAGCAAAAGCGTATCAAGTCCGTCAGGTCCGCCTCATTATCGTCACGCATGGCCTCTGACATACTACGCATTTCTAACATACTACGCATTTGAGGAGGAAACCATGAACTATCCAGTGACTATTTCTTGGAGCGAACAAGACGGCTGCTATCTCGCGGAAGTGCCGGACCTGCCGGGCTGCATTGCCGACGGCATGACGGAAGAAGAAGCGCGACGGCACGCCGAAGAAAGCGCAGGCCGCTGGATCAAAATGGCGCAGTACATGGGCCGCGAGATCCCTGCGCCGTCGTCCTCCAACCCTCCCTCCCTCGTTCCTGTTTAACTTTCTCTGCTTTTTCTCGGTAGTATCCAGGCCGTTTGGACGAGTAATACATTATGCAGAACAGAGCAGCCGCAAAAATCCAAACAGCCAGCGGGGAAAGCCTCGTTGTGCCGCTGTCTTCCGACGGCAACCGGGAGGTAGCGCGTCTTGAGATTGACGGCATTAACTATCACTTGGAGCGCATTCGCAAAAGCGATTTGCTGGCGCATTACAAAGTAGACGACAATCCCGATTATGACCCGCAGGCCGATGACGCTGGGTTTTGTTATCTGCTTGCCCCGTATTCGGCAGCGTAAAAACCCATGTCAACGGTACAGACAGACACAAAATATGGTTCTGCCTGGGGACGCGATGAACTGAAATGCGGAAACCAAAGAGGTTTTTAGCCATGTTTTCCAGTCAATCTTTCTTATTATCCGCGTTTGTCCTGATTTCGCTTCTGACGGGGGCGCAGGCTGCGCCCTCTCAGCGCGGTTTCGTGCGAGCGGCGGGCAGTCAATTTCAGCTCAACGGACGCGAATACAAAGCGCTGGGGTTTACTAGCTATCAACTTTGCGTCGCCAAAAACAAAACGTCCCGCGCCCAGGTTCAAAGCATTTTCCGTGCGGCCAAAAAGTCGGGGTTTTCGCTGTTTCGTGCGACTTCGGTGGTCTATGATTTCAACGACGGCGATTTGAACCATCATCTTTCCGAGCCGGTCTGGCAGCGGATAGATTTGCTGCTGGACGTGGCACGTCAGGAAAAGATCAAAGTTATTATTGACTTCAGCACACTGACTTATGAAACCGGACACTTTTCCCAGCCGCCCTTTGATGTGACGGACCCGGCGAATTTCGACCGGCTGAAACCAATTTATCAGCGTATTCCCAACCGAATCAACAGCATCAATGGGCTTGCTTACAAGAATGACCCGACAATCCTGGGATACTCCATTCTAGGAGAAATCGTGCCGTTTGGCCTCCATTACAAAAAAGATCACACGGTTGATCTCGCTAACGAATCACGCGATGTCAACAATTATTTGGCGTTTATTCACGCGGCGGCGGTGGAAATCAAGCACAATGATCCCAATCATCTGGTGAATGCGGGCGGCTTGCTGCACGTTTCCCCCGACGGGCCGGTGCGTGATGCAAGCGGTCGGCCTTACTGGCAAACGCTGTGGTCAGACGCCAATATCGACTTTGCCGCAGTGCATATTTATCCCAATCTCGACGACGATTTGAAGAAAGCCAAATTGCCGCTAGCCCCACCGTATCCGTTCTCATTGCCGGTCGGCGAGTGGAAAAATCTGCCGATTTATAAAAGTTATGCCGACAAGATCGGCAAGCCGTTCATGGTCGAAGAATGGGGATTGTCGCTGGATCGCCGCTTTCCTGAAAAAGACAAAGCGGGGCAGCCTGGCCCTTTCGCCTACAGCCCGCAGTTCCAGCAGGATTATTTTCGAAGCGCGTTCGAGGCCACCGTTGCCGCAAAAATTCCGATTACGATTATCTGGCAATGGTATCCTGGCAACAGCTTCGACCTTTATCCCGGTGCCTCGAAAGAGGAAGATGCGGTGATCGCAATCGTCAAACGCAGCAGCGCGAAATTTCAAACCAAGCGTGTGGGCAGCCATTAGAAACAGGAATACTATGCGGCTTTTGATGTGTGCGCCGGAACACTTTGACGTGACGTATGAGATCAACGCCTGGATGCGGATCGCCAATGGGCCGGACCCGGAGAAGGCGCGGCGGCAGTGGGCGGCGCTGTACGATATTCTGCGGGAGGAAGTCGGGGCGGACGTGCAGCTCATCACGCCGCAGCCGGGGCTGCCGGACATGGTGTTTACGGCGAACGCCGGGCTGACCAAAGGAAACTTATTTGTGCCGTCGCGCTTCCGGCCTATCGAGCGGCAGGGGGAAGTCGCATTCTTTATTCAGTGGATGCTGGAAAACGGGTTCCGATTGAAGCCGCTGACGGAGGAAGTCGCGGGGTCGTTTGAGGGGGAAGGGGACGCGCTCTTTTACGGAGACACGCTGCTTGCGGGTTACGGGCAGCGCTCCGATAAGTCCGCGTGTCTTGGCGTCGGCAGCCTGCTGGGCGTTAACGTCCAGCCGCTGCGTTTGACCGACAGCCGCTGGTACCATGTGGATACCTGTTTAATCCCCGTCTCGCCCGATCTTTTGGCTTACTACCCCCCGGCGTTTGACGCGGAGGCCAATAGAGCTTTGGAAGCACTGCCCGGCGACAAGATTTTGATTTCGGAACACGATGCCCTGCGCTTCGGCGGCAACGCGGTCGTGGCGGGCGATCAAATTGTCTTGAACAGCGGGTGCGATGAGCTGGCGGAAGCGCTGTCAAGGCGCGGTTATACAGTCCATGCGACCGACTTGTCGGAGTTCCTGAAGTCCGGCGGCTCGGCGAAGTGTTTGGTGCTGGTGCTGGACCATTAACTATTGAGCGGCTTATGGACACTCTTGTTACGGACAGACTTGTCGGCATTCTTCGAACCGAAAACGCGCTGACGGCACGGCTGGTGCGGCAAAACAGCATCGTAGACTTCAGCGATAGCGCTGCCGTCGCGCACGCCTTCTCGGAAGAAATGGGAGACTGGTACGAGTTCATAGACTGCCCGCTGCCGCTCCTGACGCCGGGGTTCCCGCAGCAGGCTGCTCTGCTGGAAGCCTGGGCGTCTCTCGGCAGCAGCGTTACTCCCGACGCGGAACATGTCCGGTGGGTGCTGACGCAAACCGTATTGAGCCAGCCGCTTCAACGCGCTTTGCCGCCGGTAACGGCGCAGATTCAGACGCCAATCAGACCAACCGCCGCGCATCCGCGGGCTTACACGGGAACTAAATACCAGCCGCCGACACCAAAATCAGCGGCGGCGCGAGATTGGCGGCCTTTTCTTTGTCACCCTCATACGTTAGGCACTCTCGCTGCGGACGCGGCAGACAAAGCCGCTGCCGAAGCGCGGCTGCCCCAGCCTTTCCGCGTTTCCTTGTATCCATTGGTGCGGCGGCAGAGCGAGGCCGAAATCGCTGAAGCTTTGGCGCTTTACTGGGCCATGTCGCTGGACAGTAGCTCCGAGCGCTTGGCCGCTGCCGCTTATTTGTTCAGCCTGCAATGCAATCAAAACACTCGTGGTTGGTGCCGGCTGATTATGAGCCAATCGCCGGAGCATTGGACAGATTTGCTGCATTTGCTGGTTGCGTCTGGGGCCGCTGTCAAAGATGTAGAGAAACTCTCCCCGTCATTTGGCGCAGTCCTCGCCGAAGTGCTGGCCGGCAAAGACTCGTTCTACCGTGCCTACTGGCTTTTTGCCGGCATTGCCGAACAAATAGACCCAATCTATCAAGTAGACCCGGCGTATCTTCTGGCAGGCTACCGCCTTGCCGATGCGCTGGGGCAGACGTATACTTTTCATGCGGTCCGGCGCAGCGGCTATTTTCCGATGCAGGCCATTCTGCGCTGGGGTGAATACTGCCGTGAGGCCGACGACTATTATGCAGGGACGCTGCTGCGCCTCTGGGAGCAGTGCGGCCTGCGGCCCGGCCTGGGAGAGTGCCTGGAACAGACCGACTGGACGGGGCTAACGCCGGATGCCGCCTGCCGCTGTCTTCGGCTGTTTTCTACCTCATGGGATAATTGGAGCGAGCTGCCGGAGGCCGAGGCGGAGGCTAAGTGGGCGGCGGTGCGCCCGCAAGTCGGCGCAATGCTGGCCCTGCTGCAAAGTGTTCCGCCGGAGTATCAAGAGAAATGTGTTTGGCACTTAATAGAGTACCTCTGGCAGTGGGATACGCCGAAAGAACTGCAAGCCAATCTGCCATCGGCACTCGTGCTTACACGGCGGCTCTGCCGCCTGCCCTTTGCCGAAAAGAACGATCCAACGGCGGCGACTGCCGATTTTTTGGCACATTTGCTTTCCGCGCAGCGTGAACGGTTTCTGCAAGCGCCCGACATCAGTTTTCGGCGCTTGGAACAAGCCTGCCGACGCGAAAACGATGCACGGCTGGTTTCGCAGGGAACCTGGGTGCTGACGCGGTATCAGGCCGAATTCACAACACAATGCTTCGAGAAGGACCCCGTGCGGCTCTTCAAGGCCGCGAAGCTGCTGGGAACACTGCCTGAGCCGACTACTAACAAGATCGTTCGCGCGTTCGCACCTTCTTCCGAGGAGGCAGTACGGGCTGGTTTGGCAAGGCTGGAACTGTCCGCGCTGGCGGCTCTTGCACAAGGCTTCTCGCCGGAAATCCGTGACCGAACCGAAAAACACGCCTTGCAAATGCAGCAGGTCATCCGGCATAACCGGGTAGCGCTGCGAAAGTTTTTGGCCGCGCACTGGGAAGGCTGGACCGATTACCGGCAGACGCATTCGTTAACGCGGCGATGGCTGGCGGCGCATCCGGGTCTCGCTCTGGAAACGTGGCAAGCCGGCGTTGTGCTTTGCGCCGAGACCCGAACGTGGGGCGCGGTCACGCTGACCGTTGAACAGGACCCGCTGGAAGCCCTGAAGCTCGGAACCTATGTTGGAAGCTGCCTGGGTCTCGGCGGCAGTTTCACTTACTCTGCTGCGGCCGTCGTGCTTGACATCAACAAGCAGGTTATTTATGCCCGCGACAAGCGCGGAAGTGTGGCGGGTCGGCAGCTTATAGCGATCTCGGAAGAAGAGCAGCTAGTCTGCTATGAAGTTTATCCGATGAGCGCCCAAAAGGAATTGAGCGGCGCTTTTGCAGAGTTCGACAAACGGTTTGCCTCGGTGCTTGGCCTGCCGATTTACAACGACAACGAAGCCGAAGATTATACAATCGCCCATATCCTATCCCATGACTGGTGGGACGATTATGCCTGGAATTTGGCGGCGGCTGACGAACAAGATTAGCGATGCGTGCTGCACAAACAAATACGTCCCGGCTTCAATTCTGAAGCCGGGACGTATTGTATGCCTACTTCATCGAGTCCATGATCGTCTGGGCCGCAATCATATGGCTGTACTCGGTGGCGAGGTAGACCTTGACCAGCGGCTTGACTTCCGGGTCGGTCGTGGCGTCCAGCTCTTTCTGAGCGTCGCTGACATCCTGCTTGTTGGTCTTGATGGCCTGCTGAAGCCAGGCGCGGTCAAAGTCCGTGCCCTGCTTGGCGATCAGCGTGTCCAAGTCGGACTGGGCTTTGGCGGTCGCGGTCAGGGGCAGGTTGACGCTTTTGGTTTGGGCCAGGGTGAACAAGGCAATGTTGAGCCGGTTGTGGTCTTCCATGATCCAGATGCCGAGCTGGCGCACCGCCGGGCTTTGCGCCCGGTTGACGGCGGCGGCCCCATTGGCATAGTCGGAAACGCTGCCCTGAGCGTCCTGAGTTAAAAACTGCCGGTCCGTCGAAGTGATGGGCGTCGTGCTGTCCTGCGCGAAGGCGGGCGCGGAGAAGGTCAAAAGTGCGCCGAGCGCGGCCAGAGCTGCGTGTGTCTTTGTCATTGTGTTCGTCTCAATTCTAGTTTGTCAATGTCTCGCTCATTTCTACCCCGATGAAAAAGTCCGTAAACGGGCGCTTTGTATCCCAAGAGGCCGAAAAACGCGCGTAATTTGCCGCCTGCTCGGTTTATCAACAAGCCCGACAGGGAACAATCGCAAAGACACCGCTTCGCACCAGGCGAACGGGCATACCATTGACAACAAGCCGAAACAAGGAAAAACTCATGTCTAAAACAGTCGTTGGATTATTTGATGATTTTCAGGACGCGCAAAGCGTCGTTCGTGATTTAACCAATGCCGGATTCCCCCGCGAATCCATCAGCATCGCCGCCAATCAAAATGCTACCGGCTACACCGGCAACGGCAGTGACTTTAATGCCGGAACCGGGAAGACCGGCGGACATGCCGTCGGCAAGGACGCCGGGGTCGGCGCGGGCGTCGGCGGCGTGGTCGGCCTGCTGGTTGGGCTGGGCCTGCTGACGGTTCCGGGCATCGGACCGATCCTTGCCGCCGGTCCGATTGCCGCCGCGCTGGGCGCGACAGTCGGCAGCACGGTCGTCGGCGCGGGCATCGGCGCGGTCGCGGGCGGCCTGATCGGCGGCCTGACCCACATCGGCGTTCCGAAAGAACATGCCGAGTATTACGCGGAAGGCGTCCGCCGGGGCGGAACGCTGGTCACGGTAGACGCGGCGGACGACAAGGCGCAGCAGGCCGTGGACATTATGAACGGGAACGGCGCAGTAGACATCGACACGCGCGGCGCGTCCTACCGCTCCAGCGGCTATACGGGTTACAATGAGTCCGCATCGCCCTACGCGATGGAAGACATCACCCGTGAGCGCGAGACGTATCGCACGGCGAACACCGGCCGCACGGCGAACACTGGTACGATGGACACGGGAACCATGAACACCGGAAACACGGGAACCATGAACACCGGGACAGCTACAAGCACGAACGCTCAGGGCGAAACGGTCATTCCGATTGTGGAAGAAGATATCGCCGTCGGCAAGCGGCAAGTGCAGAGCGGCGGGGCCCGCATCCATACTCGTGTCACCGAGCGCCCTGTCGAGGAAAGCGTCACCCTGCACGAAGAGCATGTCACCGTAGACCGCCGCCCCGTAGACCGCGCCGCGACCGACGCCGATATGGCCTTCGGCGAGAAGTCGTTTGATGTCACCGAAACATCCGAAGAAGCGGTCGTCGGCAAGACCTCCCGCGTGGTCGAGGAAGTCGTCGTCGGCAAGACCGCGACTGACCGCACCGAAACGGTCCGCGACACGGTTCGCCGTACCGATGTAGATGTCGAAGACTTGACCGAAACCGACACCCAGAATTCGGCCCGGACCAACACAGACCCGCGCTCCAATCGCTAACGCGCAAAAGCCGCAGCCGCCTTCCTCCCGTTGAGGAAGGCGGCTGTTTTTTATGACGCTTGGAGAAAGAAAACCCTCATGCCTGGACAATTCAAGGGCGTTTTGCTGGACATTGACGGCACTCTGGTAGACAGCAACGACGCAAACGCCCGCTGCTGGATGGAAGCGCTGCTGGCGCACGGTCTAGAGATCAACTACATTAAGCTGCGCGAGGCCGTCGGCATGGGCGGGGACAACCTGCTGCCTAAACTCGCCAACTTAGACGCCGAAAGCGAGCAGGGCCACGCCATCAGCGAAACGCGCAGTCAAATCCTCATGTCCAAATACATGCCTGCTCTCAAAGCCTTCCCCCAAGTGAAAGAACTCTTGACGCGCCTCCATGACGATGGGTTAAAGCTGGCCGTTGCCACGTCCGCCAAGCCCGATGAAGCCGAAGCGCTGCTGAAACTCACAGGGGCGCGTGAACTGATTGACGAGATCGCGACGATGGAAGACGCCAAGAAATCGAAGCCCAACCCAGACATTCTGCACGCCGCCCTGCAAAAGTCCGGCCTGTCGGCAGACGAAGTTGTCATGCTGGGCGACACACCGTATGACGTAGAAGCCGCCCAAAAAGCCGGCATCCGCAGCATCGGCGTCCGCAGCGGCGGCTGGACCGCGCCCGATCTCAAGGGGGCGCTGGCAGTTTACAATGATCCCGCGGATTTGCTGGCGCAGTATGGGGAGTCGCCGCTGGGGAAATGAGAAGGAAACGAGGAGATTCCTCTTGAAAAGCTAGGAGATAAGTACCAGCAACAGGAAAATCGATGCCTTTAATCGTATATTTGGATGAAACAGGAGACCATACACTCCAACTCGTAGACAAAGATTATCCCATCTTTGGTCTGGTCATGGTAATCTGTGATGTCAAAAATTACGCACAGATTATTGTACCGTCGGTTTATCAGTTGAAAATGGATTTTTTCGGACATGAAGGAATAATTTTGCGTTCCTACGACATTCGCAAGCAAAAAGGCCCCTACGCTTTTCTCAGCGATCCCACACGGCGGAATGACTTCTACACACGCATTAATGAAGTGATGAGCTTGCCAAAGTATACGCTGATTGCCTCCATGATTCGCAAACAACATCATAAAGATCGCTACGGCGAGGCGGCGGCCAACCCTTACGATTTGGCAATGCAATTCACGTTAGAGCGACTTTTGCCGCTGCTGGAAGCGGCGGACCAAAAAGAAGTTTATGTGATGGCAGAGTCACGGGGAAAGCGAGAGGATGACCAGCTCCGCTTGAGTTTTTATCGTTTTGTCAGCGAAGGAAACAATTATGTTTCCCGTGACCGGATAAGTCAGGTTCAGTTCCACCTGAAGTTTCTTTCAAAGGAAATGAATATTGTTGGGATGCAAATGGCGGATTTGGCGGCTTACCCGACAGCACGTTATGTAATTGATCCTGCCAAGCCAAATCCTGCGTTTGACATACTGCTGCCGAGGTTCTACATCGGTTCGGGACAGATGCGCGGCCTGAAAATCTTTCCTTAGTCCTTTCAAAAACAAACAGCCCTGGTTCACACCAGAGCTGTTTGCCGACCAGGAAATCCTAGTCCGTTGTGTAGAGATTATACCGCACACTTTTTCTATTTGTCAACAAAAGATACTTTCTGTGAAACTGACTTTCTTAGGAACCGGAGCCGGGTCGCCAAGCCTGACGCGCAACGTGACATCACTCGGCCTGCAATGGCCGCAGCGGGCGTCGCTGTGGCTGTTTGACGGCGGGGAAGGAACCCAGCAGCAGGTTCTTCGGTCTTCGCTGAAACTGAGCCAGTTGGAGCAGATTTATGTCTCGCATCTACACGGCGACCATGTTTTCGGCCTGCCGGGCCTGCTGGCAAGCCGCTCGGCGGCGCAGGATGTCCAGACTCCCGTGACGATCTTCGGGCCGCACGGCCTGGAAGAATGGCTGCGCGTGACTCTGCGTCTAACCGCGACCGGCCTCAAGTTTCCGCTGCAATTTGAGACGGTTTCCGAAGGCCTCATTTACGAAGACGACACACGGGAAGTTCACTGCCGCCGCTTGAACCACCGGATTACGTCCTACGGCTACGCCGTTTCCGAGAAGCCGCGCCCCGGCACGTTTGACGCCGACAAAGCTAAAGCGCTGGGAGTTCCGTTCGGTCCCCTCTACGGGCGTCTCAAAGCGGGCGAGACGATCACACTTCCTGATGGCCGGACTGTGGACGGTAGGGCGCTTGTCGGGCCGCCGAGACCGGGCCGCAAAGTTGTCATCTGCGGCGATACCGGCGTCTCGCCCGCCGTCGTGGAACTGGCACGGAACGCCGCTGTTCTGGTGCATGAAGCGACGTTTCTCTCTGAGCAGGCCGAACGCGCAATCGCCGCCGGCCATTCGACTGCCGCCGATGCCGCCGCTGCCGCCTGCGACGCCGGGGTCGGCACACTCATTTTGACCCACCTCAGCGCCCGCTACGAGTCCGACTCGCAGCCCCGCACCGGTGAGCTGCTGGCGGAAGCGCAGGCGATTTTCCCCAACACGCTGCTGGCGCATGACTTCTGGACGTATGAGGTTGTTGGCTGAAATCACCGGTACTGGAAGTGCCGGTTAGCCTCTTGACGCCGCCGCTCGTATCTGCGATAATCGTGTCCAATGAACACGACAAGCCTTTCTACTAATCTCGAAGAAGACTATGACCCGGCGGCGTTTGAGCGCCCGTCGGTCACTGCCGACATTGCTCTGTTTACCGTGCGCGACAGAGCGCTGCAAGTGCTGCTCATTCGGCGCAAAGAGTGGCCTTTTGCCGGGCAGTGGGCATTGCCCGGCGGCTTTGTCCGGCCTGGGGAGTCGCTGGAAGACGCGGCGCGGCGCGAACTAGCCGAAGAAACCGGCGTCGCTGAGGTTCTTTTGGAGCAGCTTCGGGCGTTCAGTGACCCCAAGCGCGATCCGCGCACCTGGGTCATCACAGTGGCGTATACCGCGCTTGTGGCGAGTGACACGCTGGCGCTTCACGCCGGCACCGATGCCGCCGAAGCGGGCTGGTTTGCTGTCCAAGCCCAACCGCACCCGCTGGCCTTTGACCATGCCCAAATTTTAGACTTTGCAGTCGCCTCGCTCCGGGCGCGTCTGGACACTGACCTTCAGGTTGCCGCCGCGCTGCTGCCCCGCCGCTTCACGCTGTCCGAGATGCAGGAAGTTTACGAAATTATTTCGGGCCGCACTTTGGACAAGCGCAACTTCCGCAAATGGGTTCTCAGCACTGACGCTTTAGCGCCTACCACCGAAGAGCGGCGCGGCGCACATCGTCCGGCGCTGCTGTATGAGTTCGCCCCGAAAAAATAACTTTCGGAGATAGTGTTAAATTAACGTATACTATGATATAGTGTTATTGTTACGCGAACAAGAGAGAATGATTAGGACAAGAGAATTATGAGGAGATGACACTATGTGGATTTTGATGAACGACGCGATGCTTTCCATTGTCCGGCACACGCAGCAGCCCGGCGCGATGCTTGTCCGCGCTCGTTTAGCCGGCGACATTGAGCGGGTTTTCCCGGCGGCGCAGGTTGTTGTCGGGGGCGGCAGTGACTACCGTTTCCGCGCGGTGCTTCCCGAAAAGGAAGTCGCCGCGGCCGTGAGCAAGCGCCTTTTGGATATTAATTACGGCAACTTCAAAGCCAGCGTGCGCGAGCCAAAGCGCCACCATGCCTACTTCAAGGTCTGGGACGTGATGCACAATTTGCAAGAGCAGGCAAGATAAGAACCCCTCCCGCTCGTTCCTCGCTCCCTCCCCTGTTAGGGGAGGGCTTCGGATAGGAAAAGAGGGCGCGGCAAGCAGCGCCCTACGATTACGCTCCTTATTCTCCTTTGGCCCTTCCCTAACAGGGGAGGGAGCGAGGAACGAGCGGGAGGGGTTCTTCAGGAGACATCATGCCAATTGAGTTTTACCGAGAGCGAGACGCGCCATACGGCTGCTTCTCGAACTTCTCCAAACACAGCTTTACCCTCGGCGGCAAGCCCTGGCAGACTGTCGAGCATTACTTTCAAGCCCAGAAGTTTCCCGGCACGCCGCAGGAAGAAGCCATCCGGCTTGCGCCCGACCCGATGACGGCCAAGAATCTAGGCAATGACCGTACTGTCCCGCTCCGCGCCGACTGGGACGCTGTCAAAGACGACGTGATGCGGGAGGCCGTTCGCGCCAAGTTCAGCCAGCACCCGGACATCCGCGCCGTGCTGCTCGGCACTGACACCGAAACACTCATTGAAGCCGCTCGCAATGACAGCTATCGGGGCAGCGGCCCGGACGGCAAGGGAAAGAACATGCTGGGTCAAGTGCTGATGGAAGTCCGGGACGAATTGAAGTAAACCTAAGATGAAGCTAACCACGGAGCCATACCAATTACAGCAAAAGCGCTGGCCCCAAACCGGGCGGCACATCATGGCACAATATGACGCTGAAACAGTTGTGGTCTACCAGGCGTTCCGGCCAAAAATCGGGCAATACGCGGCCCGCAATGGTTGCCGCTTCGGTGACAACTTTTCGCTGTCGCGGATGAGCTGGATCAAGCCGAACTTCCTCTGGATGATGTACCGCTGCGGCTGGGCGACTAAAGAAAACCAGGAAGTGGTGCTGGCCGTCTCGGTAAAGCGTACCGCGTTCGACTTAATCCTGGCCGAAGCCGTCGCGTCGGCTTTTGACCCGGAGCAGCACGGCAGCCACGCCGAGTGGCAGGCCGCGCTCACTTCATCTGAAGTGCGTCTGCAATGGGACCCGGACCATGCCCCGGACGGCGCGAAAGTAGATCGTCGGGCCGTTCAGCTTGGACTGCGCGGCGATTTTCTAGCCCGCTACGCTGCCGAGTGGATCGTGTCAATCGAAGACGTTACGGGCTTTGCGGCGGACCAGCACCAGCATGTTCTGTCTGGAGATTTGTCTCAACTGGAAACGCCGCGCGAGGAAGTTTATCCCGTATCTGAGGTGGTCGCAGCACAACTTGGGATGAAACTGCTATAAATAGGCAGCAAGCCACGGAAGGCTGCTTCCTATCCTTCTCGGTTTCTCTCCCTTGACCCGCCGTGCTATAATGCACCATGCACTTACCCCGCCCTTCTTTCCCTGCCGCGCTTGCCGCTTTCTTAACGCTTCTCGGCGTCGCCGGCCCGCTTGCCGCGCAAGCGCCTACCGCTGTCCCGCCGGCTCCTGTTCCCGTCGCCGCGCCGCCGGCAATCGTTCTTGCGCCGCCGCTGGTCGTGCCGCCGCCGGTGCCGGCTGCCGTGTATCAGCCGCTGAAGTCTCTGCCGCCGGCGGCTTTAGATGACGGCGACGACGCGGTTGGGCTGGCGCAGCAGATGGCGCGGACGCGGGGCTTGCAGGCGCGGGTGATCTGGATTGACGGCACAGCGAACTTGAACCGCGTGAACACGGCGGAGAAAATCACGGCACTGGTGGCGCAGCTTAAAAAAGCGGGGTTCAACACGATTGTCTTTGACGTCAAGCCGATTGTCGGGTACACGCTGTATCCCAGCAAGTACGCCCCGAAGCTGACGACGTGGCTGGGCGGGAAGACGCTGCCGCTGGGCTTTGATCCGCTGGGAGTGATGGTGACGGCGGCTCACGCAAGCGGACTTCAAATAGTGACCAGCATGAACACGTTCAGCGAAGGACACCGGGACGTGAAATATGGCCCCGGCTATGACCATCCTGAGTGGCAGACGACGCTCTGCGAGCCAAGTCTCAGTTTGATGTCCAGCACGCCCGGCGCGACTGCTTATGCGCTTTCGGACCGGCCCAACCTGCCGCCGCGTTTAGCTGGACAAATTGCGCTGTATACTGAGGCGCAAGGCTTGAAGTCGCAGCCGGGGACGCTGGCGGTGGTCTTAGACGCCAATCTGCGCGTCGTCGCTCAGGCGGACGGCGCTGCGCTGCCGGCGCTGTCGCTGGCGGTGCCGCCCGGCGGCAGCATTCTGATAGGTGCGGGACCGGCGGAGAATTGGCTGCGGTCGTATGCGCCGATTGGGGCGCAGGTGTCGCTTTTGACCAACAGCCAGTTTGTGCCGATCAGCGCCCGGCCGGAGCAGCAGGTTCCGCTGATGGTCAACCCGAACGACCCGGTTGTGCAGACCCGCATTTTGACCATGATCGCGGAAGTCGTGCGCGGCTACGGCGTAGACGGCGTCATCTTTGATGACCGGATGCGCTACGCCGGGGCGAATGCCGATTTCAGCCCGGTGACTCATGCCCAGTTTGAGACTTTCTTGGGCCATCCCGTGCGCTGGCCCGACGACATTTTGACCTATAACGTGGCGTATCCGTCGCTGACAAAGCGCCTCATTCCCGGCCCGGATTACGAGGCGTGGAACGTGTTTCGCACGCTGACCATTCGGAACTGGCTGGCGTCGGCAGTGGCGACGGTCAAGGCCATCCGCCCGACCGCAACGGTCAGCGTGTACGCCGGGTCGTGGTATCCCGACTACCCGTCGCTTGGCTCCAACTGGGCCGCTGATGACTTTTCGGCGGGCCTGCGCTTTTTAACCCCAAGCTACCAGAAGACGGGGTTTGCCGGGCTGACGGACTGGATGACGACGGGCTGCTACTACACGCCGGGAACAATCGCCGAGGCTCAGTCCGAAGGCCGGTCGGCAGGCGAAAGCGTGGAAGCCGCCGGGCAGTTTTCGAACCGTGCCGTCAATGACCAGACGTTTGTGTATGCGGGAATCGCTCTCAGCAACTACAACGGCCGCCCCGACGAGCTGCTCAAAGCCTTGCAGGGCGCGACGGCGTCCACGCAGGGCGTGATGGTGTTTGACTTGTCCCACAACATCGACCAGTTCTGGACGACGTTCCAGACGGCATTTGCGACCCCCGCCGCCTCGCCCCAGTCCGTGCCGGGCCTTTTAGATGACCTGCGCCGCCAGCATGCCGCCCGCAAAACGGCAGGCACGCCCGACCCGCCAGTCATCCTCTACAACGGCACGTCGGGAACGGGGCTTTAAATCCGTCAGGAACCCCTCCCGCTCGTTCCTCGCTCCCTCCCCTGTTAGGGAAGGGCTACAGATAAAGAGGGCGCGGCAAGATAAAGAGGGCGCGGCAAGCAGCGCCCCTACAAGGGATGCTTACCAGTTACGCTTTCTCCTCTGGCCCTTCCCTAACAGGGGAGGGAGCGAGGGACGAGCGGGAGGGGTTCTTCTATTTGCTGGCCCGCAGGAACGGGTTGAAGATGTCGTCGTCGGGAGCGGGAAAGCCGGGTGTTCCGGCACGTGAAAAGGGGCCGATGCCGTAGTGGGTCCGCAGCCGGGACTGGTGCTGGTCGACCGCCCCTTCAATGAACCGCCTCATGCGGTCATTGAAGACGCTCAGCCCAAACCGAGCCGCGTGTTTTTGCAGCGCTTCCGGCTCGAACGCCGTGCCGTTCAACGAAACCAGGGCCGCCGCCAGGGAGTCGGCGGTTTGGCTTTGGAACAAAACGCCCGTTTCGCCGTCGGTCACGGTTTCCAGAGCCCCGCCGGCGGCGAAGGCGACCACCGGGCGGCCGCTTGCCATGCACTCTAAAGGCGTCATGCCGAAATCTTCCTCGCCGGGGAAAATCAGCGCCCGGCAACGGGCGAATTCGGCGGCGACTTCCCGGTCGGGCAGGCGGCCCAAAAACTCAACCGTCGGCCCGGCAATGCGCTTCAGGCCCGCGAGGTCCGGCCCGGAGCCGACCACCCGCAGCGGGACTTGCAGCCGGTTACAGGCTTCCACGGCCAGGTCAACGCGCTTGTAGCCGACCAGGCGCGAGACAACCAGAAAATGCGGGCCGACTTCGGACGGGCTGACCGGGGCATAGCGCTCCGTGTCAATGGGAGGCGGAATGACGGCGGCGACATCGCGCCGGTAATACTTGCGGATGCGCTGGGCGACATTGTACGAATTGGCGAGGTAATAATCCGGGCGTGACGCGCTTTCGACATCCCAGGCGCGAAGCCGGCCCAGCACCCCGCGCAGCAGCAGCGACATCAGCCGTCCGCGCCGGCTTTGCGAGAGATACTCGCGCTGACGCCACGCGAACCGAGCGGGCGTGTGGCAGTAGCAGATGTGGCAGGTTTCCGGCGGCGTGATGACGCCTTTGGCAAACGAGCTGGAAGAACTCAGCACGAGATCATAGCCGTGCAGGTCGAAATGCTCGAATGCCGCTGGGTACAAGGGCAGGGCGAACTTGTGCATACGCTGGGAAGACAGCGGCCAGCGCTGCAAGAATGAAGTTGTGACGTCAATATCTCGAAAATAAGCAAGTGTCGCTTTTTCGTCGTAAACCGAGGTGAACAGCGGCGCGTCTGGAAATAAACCATGCAGGGCGGCGGCGACGCGCTCCGCCCCGCCGGCCTGGGCCAGATAATCATGAACAATTGCGGTTTTAAGAATTGCGGTTTTTGTGTCTGGGTCCATAAAATAAGCTCCCCAATAAAAATAAGCTCCCCAATAAAATGCTTGCAAAAAATAATAAAAAGAAGTATAAAAGAATGCGACAAGAAGTGGAAGCGGCAAAAGAGGCTTAATCGCTTTTTGTTCAGCATGCAAATATCGTGCCAAGCCGACTTTTTGTTTTTCCTGCCTTTATCATAACCCATTTTAGGGAATATAACCATTTTTTTACGAATAAAGTTCACCAGGCCGCTGAACCGGCCTGCTCTGGCCGGAGGATGTTTCCGGCTGCCCGCCTTGCTTTGAAGCGCCAGGTCACGGCGCGGGCTGAGAACACGGGGCTTCGGGGCCGAGGCGCAGCGCTTTGTGCTGATCTGGCTGCACGCGCACTTACGACGACCTGGCCGAGACTTCCCGGCCCCGCCGCTTGCCGCTCGGCGTCCGGCTGTACGGAAGGTGCCTGCGGTTTCTTCTCCAAGCGATTGGCAGCCTCGGCAGGAAATGTCTGCGCCGGTCGTGAACTAAGCAGCGCCGAACCATTCAACGTGGAGAATTTTTCAACGAGGAGAACTTTATGCAAACAAAGCAACTGACGGCGGGGGCGGCCATTTTAATCGGCGTCCTGCTGCTGGTCGCCGCCGTGATTTACTTTATTACCCCCGCCGGGTCCCTACCGGGCTTCCTGCCGGGCCATGAGGCCGGGGTGGCGACCCCGCATACGAAGCACGGCATTCTCGCGCTGGCCCTGGCGATCTGCGCCTTTGTCGCCGCCCGGTTTCTTTACGGCTCCGCGCCGGAAACAGCCGCATGAGAGAAAGTGCTGTGAGCTTTCAGCAGCACTAAATAGTCCTGGGCAAACGAGGGGATAAACACGGCCTGGCCGCTGCTGACCGTGCGGCGGTACAGCGTGTACGGCACGAGGTTGAGCAGGTTGTCGCGCCAGGTTCCCGTAACGCCCGTGTCGGTGTATCCTGCCGGGACGCGGGCTGGGTGCGCGGGCGTGGCGGTCAGGAGGAGAAATATGTCGGTCGGGCCGGCATCTGGGGCCAGTGTGAACGAGAGCGTGGTCTGCGCCGCCGGCTTGGTCGGGCGGCCCAGCGTGATCCAGTTTGCGCCTTGTAATAGCGCCGGAATGGCGTGGAACGTGTTGTCGCCGGTTCCGTCAAAGTTGTCATAACACGGCCACTCGGCTTGAACCGGCTCCGCGATGAAGTCGGCGGGATTTGCCGGGTTGCTGGAGCGAAGATTTCGGACCAGGCCGTTTGCTTCTCCGGTCTCGGCATAAACAACGGCGGAGTCGGAATGGCCGAGGCCGTCGCCAACGGTGACGGCGCTGCGGCCCGGCCGCAGGGCGGCGGGCCAGGAAAAGACGTTGGTGGACGCTGTCCCGTTCGGCAGCACATACGCGCCGTTTTGCGTTGTCCCGACGACCGTGCCGTTCACGGACAGCGTCAGCGCTGCGGCGTTGGAGTAAGCCTTCACATCAAGCGTGCCTTCCGGCAGCGAGCGGCGGCGCAGGAACCAGGTCTTGCCGCATAGATGCACCAGCGGAGCCTGCGGCTTCAAGAACGACTGAAACAAGTAATAAGCGTCTTTATGGAAGCCGCCGAACGTCTCCAACCCCTTCGAGTTGACGCCTTTGTAGCGCGGGTCGCTGAAGTCCCGAAACGTCCACCAGGTAAACAGGGGAACCTGGCCGCTCAATGTACGAAAGACCGTCTCGCAGCGGCTTTCCGCCACTTCGTCTTGATACTCTTCCGGCTCGTAGGCGTTGGCTTTGTGCGTTGGGAGCGCTGCCGAGGTATGCACGGAAATGACGCCGCCTGCGCCGGTCTCCGAAATATAATGGTAGAACGCGGCCTGGCGGTCGAACCCGGCGATGGTCCCGCCGTACCAGCCGGAGTAGCGGTTGACGGCGACAAAGTCCAGCACGGGCGATTGGTAGAACCCCGTGCTGCTGGCATAAGTAATCAGCCGGGTCGGGTCTTCCGCCCGTGCCGTGTCGGCGTAGTCTTCCAGCGTTGTGATGTCCGAGAAGTCTTTGATGGCCTCGTTGCCGATGCTCCAAAAGCAGATGCTCGGATGATTGTAGTTTTGCAGCACCATCTCGCGCGTGATCTGCCGCCCGGTCTCGGTCGGCGGGGCCGGATTGGAATGGCCGTTCTCGGCCCAGACAACAATGCCCATTTCATCGGCTAAGTCATATTCCATCTCCGCGTGGGGATAGTGGGCCAGGCGCACATAATTGACCCCCAAGTCGCGCAAATCGGCCCAGTCCCGGCGCAGGTCGGCGTCGGTGACGGCGCTGCCGTGTTCTTCGGTTTCCTGGTGCTTGGCGACGCCCCGCAGCGGCGTTGAAACCCCATTCAGAAAGAAGCCCCCTGGTGTCATCTGGAAGAAGCGCAGGCCGGTTCGTTCAGTGACGGTATCCGTCACCGATTTGTCAACCGCTGTCGTCGTGACGACCTGATAGAGATAGGGGTCCGTGATGCTCCACAGATGGGGGTGCGAAATCCGCGTGCGCGTCACGACGCTGCCGCCGGTATGGGCGGTCAGCGTAATTTGGCCGGAAACCGCTGCGACTGCTTCCCCGGCGGCGTCAGTCACATGGCTTGTGACCGTAACGGCGGCAGGGAATGAGCCGTCGTTTCGAACCAGCGTCTTGATCGCCAGCGCCGCGCTGTCCGCGCTGACCGCCGAGGGCGTCAAAAAGACGCCGGACGCGGCGGCGTCGGTCGGGTCAATGTGAACGGCTGCCGTTTCGAGCAGATGCACCGGGCGGTACAGGCCGCCGGGAACGTGATAGAGCTGAAATCCGTCGCCTGCCGGAAGGCAGTCCGCCGTATCGGTCGGATTTGTATCACATTTTACTGCAAGAACATTGTCGCCAATATGGACTGCCGAGGTGGCATCAAAGAGAAACCGCGTGTACGCGCCCCGATGCGAGCTGAGATACACGCCGTTGACATACACATCGGCGACCGTTCCCGCGCCGTCGAAGCAGGCGAAAATCTCCCGCGCCGAGGCGTTCTGCGCGATGCGGAAATGGGTTCGATACCAGGCGGCATGGTGCGTCTGGGTCTGCGTTTTCGAGTTCCACGTCTGCGGAACCGTGACGCTCTGCCACTGGGTATCGTCAAACGCCGTCCTCTCGGTTCCGTCTTTGGACGGCAGCCGGGCGTCAAACTTCCAGTCCGTCAGCGGGACGGTTTCGCGGATGGAATGGTGCCGGGACTGCGCGGAAAGGGGAGCGGAGAACGTAATAAGAGCGAGACAAAGAACGTAAAGAACGGCGGGGCGAGTGAGCATATAGCCTCGGAACCGGCACTGGAAGTGCCGGTCTACTGGTGAATGAAAGTCACTCCGTGACTACGGATAAGTTTACGGTGTGACTACGGATAAGTTTACGGTGCCTGTTCTTCAGTGTCGGAGACACTTTCACGCCAGAGTAGACCGGCACTTCCAGTGCCGGTTCTCAGGGCGATTGCCTATAGATTTTGGAAGAAAGGGCAGCAAGAAAGGCGGCTCATGGAAAGAAAGGGCAGGCACGGATTAAGAAGGGCAGGCACGGATTAAGAAGGGCAGGCACGGATTAAGAAGGGCAGGCACGGATTAAGAAGGGCAGGCACGGATTAAGAAGGGCAGGCACGGATTAAGAAGGGCAGGCACGGGGGCCTGCCCCTACGCAATCGTCGCCAAAATCGCAACAATCGTCGCCAAAATCGTAGGGGCGGCCCCCCGTGGCCGCCCTTTCTTTGCGTTGGTCGCCCTTTCTTTGCGTTGGTCGCCCTTTCTTTGCGTTGGCCGCCTTTCTTTCCATGAGCCGCCTTTCTTGCTCTGCTTACGCCTTATAGGCAATCGCCCTGTGCCGGTTCTATCCCGATTTGCATGTCCGTCGGTCTTGTGGTACAATGCCCCATAATGTTCCCACAAAGACCCTTCAAGAAGCTGACACTGCCGCTCCTTGCCGCTGCCGGACTGACACTGGCGGGAAGCGCGGCGCTCCGGCATTCCCCGCCCGCCGCACAGCCCGCGCCCGCTCACAGCCGCAGGGCGGCTTCCCGGACAGTTCCCGCGTCGGCTCCTGTGCTGACCGCCGCGCAGCTTACGGCGCTGCATGTGGACGAAACCGGGCATATTCCCATTCTGATGTACCATTCCATCGGCGCACCGGCACGGCGTGGGGTACGCTATGACTCGCAGGGCCTGAATATCGCGCCGGAGACGTTTCGGCGGCAGCTTATGCTGATGCACGCCGCCCACTGGTATCCGGTCAACATGCGCGATATTCTGACGCCGCATCTCAATGTCCCCGCCGGCAAAACGCCCGTCGTTTTGACGTTTGATGACGCTCGCGGCACGCAGTTCCACTTTCTGCCGAATGGAAAAATTGACCCGGACTGCGCGGTCGGCATTCTGGAAGCGTTCCACGCCAAGCACGCCGACTGGCCGCTCAAAGCGACGTTCTATGTCCTGCCGAAGTCGGCCTGGAACCCGGTGCCGTTCTGGCAGCCGGGGCAGGAAACAAAGAAGCTGCGGACACTGGTCGCGGACGGCTTTGAGGTCGCAAATCACACGACGACGCACCGGCCGCTGACGCATTTGTCCGGCGCGGAGCTGTGCTGGGAGATGGCCGAGTGTCAGCGGTATGTCAAGGACCGCGTGCCCGGCGCGACGATGGACACGATGGCCCTGCCCGGCGGCGCGGCCCCGAAGAACCACGCTCTGTGGAACACGCTGCTGACAGGGCGGCTGGGCAAAATCGCCTACCATAACCGCTGCATTCTGATGGCCTGGGGCGGGCCGAGCCATGCCTGGGTAGACCGGGCGTTCAACCCGGACCGGGTGACGCGCCTGGGCTGCGGCCCCGGCTGGATCGAACACGCTTTGAAGCAGATGGCATCGGGCCGCCTGCGCCCGTATGTCAGCGACGGCAACCCGAACACAGTCGCCATGCCACGTGCCGAAGAGCCGCTGGTAGACCCGAAGCGTCTCGGCGGATCGCGCCTGGTCGTCTACGGCGCGGGGCCGAGGCGGCTTCCGTTTCTGGTTGCCGCGTCTAGGCGCGAGGCGCATCGGACGTAGGAGACCTCACCCCGTCGCTCCGCGCCGACCCTCTCCTTGTTAAGGAGAGGGTGAAGATAATTCGGAAGAACAGCAGCCCCTCGGCGGTCGTCCGACTTTCTACGGCTTTCTTCTCTTACCCTCTCCTTAACAAGGAGAGGGTCGGCGCGGAGCGACGGGGTGAGGTCGCTTAATCCGTCTCCGTCGCCAGGCTGTAAGTCGGCGCCACTGCGGTCTCGGTCACGATGATCGTGTACGACTGGCCGCTGCCGACGCCGATGCTGGTCGGCGGGACAAGCACGGTGGCAGTGCCGGCGGCATTGATCTGAACCGAAAGCGTACCCGACGGCAGGGCGGAATAGGCCGTGGCGGGGTTCACCGCCGGAACAGCGTTGTTGTTTCCAGGGACTGCCGCCGGCAGCACCGGGTAAGAAACGCCGGTGAAGGCCGGCTTGCCGCCGATCAGCACGTCCACTGGGCCGGCATCGGGCGCACCGTTGAGAATGCGGAGATTGGCCTGGCCGGACGGCGGATCGGCATAAACCACGGCCGGTGTGCTGGGCGTGCCGCCTTGATAATTCGCCGCCGCGCCTTTGCTTCCCGTAACGACGGTCTGCAAAAAGCGGGGATCGGCGCGAATGGCCGTCAGCGGCTTGACATCTGCGCGGCCAATCAAATAGGCCGTGTAGGAGGAGCCGTTGTTGAGCTGAAACTGTGAATTGGGCGGGATGACGGCACCAGTCGCTGCCCCGCCGACGGTTGTGCCTGCGGTCGCCGCGTTGGTCGTAAAGCTGAAGTTGGAAACTCCCTGCCCGACGAAGTTGTAGGCGCTGGTTTGCCCAAACGACAGGTCGCCGCCGACAGCGGTGCTGTTGACTAGAACGCCGGTCGTGCCGCCGTTGACGGACAAGTCCACGCCGCGAATATGGGCGGTTGAGGAACTGCTGCTGCTGCCGCAACCGGCGGACAATGCGCCGGCCACGCCTCCCAGAATGAGCAAAGCGGGAGCGGCAATGTTCCGGCGTCGTAATGAAAGCATACGGTCTTCTCCTCGAAAATAGCGGCTTAATATAGTAGTCAGAGTGCGAAACGAGGGAAAAGTTTCAGGAGATTTAGATGCAGGAGATTTAGGGCCGAGTGGAAGCGGCGGACGCATCAGCGACCGCGTATAGCCAGTCGGCGGCCAGCAGAACCAAAACTGCCCAGAACGCCGGACTGAGACTGGCCCTGCCGCCGCCGCTGTAAAGATGGGTCAGAAGAACCACGCCCAGCAGAAATATCCCGACCAAAATCGCGCCTTTGACCGTCTGCCCCTGCACGATCTGTCCGAGGCCGGGGCAAAGCGCGGAGCCGAGAATAACCGCCCATCCGCTGCGCTCGCCACTTGCGCGGCGCACCAGAGACGTATCGGTCGCGGCATACGCTACGCCCAGCGTCTTTTGACGCTGCTGCTCCGCCCGGCGCAGGACGGCCTTGCCGACTTTGGCTTCCGCCGAAGCCCGGTCCGGCTCATGCGTGAGCGCGTTTTGATACGCGGCAATCGCGGCATCCCAGTTGCCGCGTGTTTCTTCAATGTCGCCCAGCAGCTCGAACGCCCCCGCATCAGTCGGCCGGTCTGCGAGAATGGCCTGCGCTGCCGCTTCCGCCTCGGAAACCCGCCCGCGCCGAAGCTCGATATGGGCCGCCGTCAGCCGCCGCCCGGCTTCTTCTTCCGCCGCGTAATCACGCTTCGGGCGCGGCGGAACCGGACGTGCCGGAATAGGGCGCGGCGGGGGAACAGGACGCGGCGGGGGATTAGGCGGCGTGTCCATGCGTCCTCTCCGGCTCCGACGCTTTCGGCTCGCCTCTTGGTTCATCTACGGCGGCGTCTTCGAGTTCTTCGTCTTCGGAATCTTCGTCCTCGTCCAGCTCATCCGCGTCTAATTCGTCATAATCGTCATCATCCATCTCGTCTTCCTCAAACTCGCCGACGCCCATGCCTTCCAGCCGGTCCGGCTCGCGGGCGGGCGGAGCCTGTCCGGTCCAGAGTTTTTCCAGGCCATAAAACGAGCGCTGCTCCTCGGACATGACATGGACAATGGCATCGCCGTAGTCCAGCAGCACCCAGGTCGCCTCGCTGTAGCCTTCAATGCGCCGCTGCCGGATGCCCTGCTTTTCCATCGACTCCATGACGCCGTCGGCAATGGACCGGATATGGATGTTGGACGTTCCCGAACAGATAATAAAGAAGTCGGCGATGAGCGTTTTGCCGCGCAGGTCCAGGGCCGTGATGTAGTTAGCCTTTTTGTCTTCCGCCGCCGCGACAATCGCGTCCCGCCGCTCGTCCGATGTCAGTTGGCTTTCTTTCAAAGTTATTTCCTCAGTGTCTCTTCGCCAAAGTATACCCGACTTGCCGCTCAAACGACTAAACGCCCGTCCATCCGCGCCAAAGAAACGCCAGGCCGAGCGCCGCCATGAAGAGGGCGGAAACGCGGGTCATGGCAATCCGAAACGGAAGTTTCGTCAGCAGGCCGCCAAGCAGCGCATTGCCGAACAGGGCCAGCGCCAGCAGGCCGGGAACCGTGCCGAGACCGAAGCAGAGCATCAAGAGCGCTCCCGAAAGCGGGCGCAGGGTGAATGTCGCCATCAGCGCGTTATAGGTGAGGCCGCAGGGCAGAACGCCGACAAACACGCCGACCGCCAGCGGCTTCAGCGCGTGCTTTGATTGCAGCGCTTTGAGGTAAGCCCGGCGCAGGACCCCGCCGCCCGCGCCCAGCACGTCCGGCTCCGGCAGCCGGAACTTTGGGAATATCCCGGCCAGCCCCAGCGCCAGCGCCAGCATGACGCCTCCTACTATGAAACTGATCCCGCCCTGCGCCGACGCCCACCGATGCCCCAGCGCCCCAATGGCCCCGCCGGCAAGGCCCAGCGCCGCCAGCGCCGCCAGCCGCCCGCCATGAAACAGCAGATGCCGCCCCGCGCCTCGTCCCGGCGCTCCCGCGTAGGACACGACAAAGATGCCGCACATCCCGATGCAGTGGGAAAACCCGCTTGCCAGGCCGAGGCCCAGCGCCAGAAAATCAGCCGAGGCAAAAGACATGTCTACTGCACTGTTATTGGAAAAGACTGCGACTGATGCAGTGCGCCTTTGTCCGCCTGCACCGTCACCTGCCACTCTCCCGGCATGGTGAACCGCCCGGCGGCAGTATAAACGCCCGCCGCGCCCGCTTGGGCCGCCACCTGGTTTTGGCCCATGTCCATTGTCGGCATGGCAAGCTGCACCATCACGGACGCCCCGGAAACCGGCCGGCCACCGCTGCCTGTGATCTGCACGTTAAACTGCACCGGGTCAAGCTGACGCGGCATCGCCGGGGTGGAAGTCAGGGCAATCCGCCAATGTGCCCTAGACACCTGCGCCCTAGACACCTGCGGTGTTGTGCTGTCACGGCTCGCGCAGCCCGCGCAGGCCACCGCAAGAAACAGCGCGGCTCCAAGCCTCATTGGGTGAGCGCCGCGACTTGCTGCCAGTCACTATGCATCGTTTTCAGCCTTTCCAAGCCCTCATCTGCTGTTATTATACCCGTCAGGGCGCGAGGAAAGGCAGGATAAAAAAGCGTTACGACCGCAGCTTCGCTTTGACGCAAAGAGCAATTGCGTCGGCGATGGCACCCATTTCCACTTCTGTTAGAACGCCGATTTGAGTCACGAATCTGCCGAGCGAAAGTGAGCGCAGTTGAAAGGCGTCTGCCGAAGAAGCCTTAGACAAGCCGTTTGTCGCTGACGCTTCCAAGCGCGTCATCCAGGCATAACGCGCGTAAATTGTGTCCCATTCCGTAATGGGAACGACGATCTTGAGCGGCAGCCGCCCCACGGAATTAAGGTTTTATTGGGGTGTCGCTGATGACGACCGCCGGGCGTATCTTACGCATTTCAGAACCCTGCGTCGGATCAAAATTTACCCGCCAGACCTCGCCACGAACCGGATCAACCATGAGCGGGTTCCTCTTGATACTCGTAAAAATCGTCCTGAATGGCAGTAATCGCCGTCAATTGGCGCTGCTCAGGAGGCAGCGCCAAATCCGCCTCGTAAAGCGGCGCGGCGTGCGCGGCGGCTTCAGACAGATACCGATCTCGCTGAGCTTCCGGCATCGCAAGAAGCTGCCGGGCGGTTGGGTAAGCATCCGGCAGGGCAAAACTGGCCTGCAGCGTTTCCGCCGCAAGCTGCTCCGGTGTTTTGCCCTGAAGATGTGCCGCTTCGAGCAGCACACGCTCGGTTTCCCAGGAAATCTCTAAAGTGAGTGTCATAAGTTAGGCTTCCAGATGCGAGGCGACAAGCCGGGCCAGCTCGCCGACGGTTTCGCGGTCAAAGGTCAGCCGCGCTCCGGCGGCGGCGTACAGCTCCGGCAGAGGGCGCGTGTTGCCTAAAGCGAGCGCGGAACGGTAACGCTTCACGGCGTCGGCCTGGTCTTGGAGAGCGTTGCGCCAGACCTGCAAAGCGCCTAATTGGGCCAGGCCGTACTCCACATAGTAGAACGGCACGGTGAAAATGTGCAGCTTGCGGTGCCATCCGCTGACACGCTCGGCGTCGAGGCCCGACCAGTCTACGCCGCCCATGAAGCGGGTCCAAAGCGCGTCCCATTTCGCGTCTAAGTCGGCCGCCGTGACTTGGGCGGGCGCTTCGGCGTAAACCCAGTGCTGGAAGCCGTCTACGACCGCCATGTACGGCAGGAATAAGACGATCTTTTCCATCTGCTCCTGCTTGGCGCGAACGGCATCTTCCGGCGTGTAGAACCCGCCGCGCTCTTTTTCTAAGTACGGCAAGGCCAGCAGCTCCATCGCCATAGACGCCACTTCGTTGAACTCCATCGGTGCGCCCCGGTTCCACAAAAGCGGCTGGGCGGCGCTCGACGCCAGGCCGTGAAAGGCATGGCCGCCTTCGTGGAGCAGGGTGCGGATGTCGCTTTCGGTGCCGACGGCGTTCATAAAGATATACGGCAGGCCGGTTTTCGGGAAGAACGCGCAGTAGCCGCCGGGCGCTTTGCCCTTGCGCGAACCGAGGTCCAAGAACCCGTGCCGGAGGCGCTCGAAGTCTTGGCCCAGTTCAGGGTCTACCTGGGCAAATATCTGCGCCGTTCCTGCCTCAAGTTCCGCGACATCGGCGAACGGACGCAGCGGTGTTCGGCCTTCCGGGTCTACGTTCAGGTCCCACGGGCGCAGCGTTTCGACGCCCAGCGTTTCACGCCGCCGCTCCAAAATCTTCGACGCCAGCGGCACGACTTCGGCTTCAATCGCCGCGCCAAACGCCAGGCTGTCTTCGGGCGTATAGTCAAAGCGCCGCAGCGCCCGCCACATATAGTCCCGGTAGTTGGGCAGCCCGGCGTTCTCCGCCAGCTTGCGGCGCAGGGGCAGCATTTCCAAGTAGAGCGCATCGAGCGCCTCCCGCGACTGAAGCCAGCGGTTCTGCACGATCCGCCAGGCGTCCTCGCGCACGGTCCGGTCTGCGTCCAGCCCGCGCTGCTCGGTCTGCGGCAGCGTCATTTCTTCGCCATCCAGCGTGACTGTCATCGCCCCGGTCAGCTTGTCGTATTCGTTGGTAAGCGTTTGAAGCTCGGCTTGAATTGGGACATTGGCCTCACGAAATAAATCGGCATCGTTTCGCAGGCGGCGCAGAAACTGCTCTTGATCGGGCGGCGGCGTGTAGTCCGGGACGGCCAGCAGCTTGGTTTTGAGCGCCTGCGCGGCGACACTCCACTGCGGGACGATCTTCTGAACAAAGTTGAGATAGTTTGCTTCGGCGCTCGTGTCGGTCGTGTCTTCGGACTTTGCGCGTCCGGCGGCGGCTCCGGCTTCCCCCAGCGCTTTTTCCAGCTCGCTCCAGCGTGTCAGCCAGTCGCCGACGCTCTCCGCCGTCACGTTTTCGTCAGCCAGCGCCGCGAAATAGGGCGCAGCCGTGTTCCAATCCTGCGGGTCAATCGTGTCTAATTTCTGCTCCATATCTTGTTCTTTCTCACGTCTGTTTTCGTTATTTTTCGGTCTATTTCCGTGCCGGTCTCGTTCCCGAATACGGCAGCCCGTCGTTCGGGTTCAATAGGACAGTCTGCCCCGGCAGATGCACAATCACAGCTTCTAGTGAGCCTTCCGGGTCCGCTTCGGGAGACGCATCACCCCATGTCCCAGCCTTCCACGCAATGCCTTCACGTACCGCGTCGCCGTAGGTGACAAAGTGCTTGCCGGCGGGTGAAGAATAAGCCGGGTTTCCGGTGACAGCATACTCCTCGCCAAGAAAATGGATGCTTGGGTCAGCGGCGAAATGCGGTATCCGGTAATCCGAATACTGGCCCCCGAAGTCCTCGCCCAAACCGCCTGTGGACAAGCCTTTTGCCGTCTTGAACTTTGGGGCGCTGACTTCAATCTGCACGGCATGGCCGCCGCGAAAGAAGACCGTTAAGTAGTCGTGCTTCAACGCACCTTTACTGCCTTCATAGGACTTGAGCCGTTGATGACTGAGCCAGGTCTCTAAAATTAAGCCGTGCGCCTGATGTGTCGTGCTGGGCGCGTGCAGCAGAGTATGAACCGAGGCGCGGTCCATGCCAAGCGTGACCGTGCCAATGCGCTGGCCGGGAACGATGACGAAATCGCCGGCAAAAGCGGCAGAGGCCAAAAGCGATAAAGCAAGTAGCAGCGGCCAAAAAAGTTTGTTCATGGATTGGATTGCGGCGGCAAAGGCCGGGCGGGGACGCCTCCGGTAGTGAGTATGACCGGCTGAATGTCGTCGTTTTCGTCAAAATACAAGCGGTCAATACAGACGACCCGGTGGTGCGGGTTCGTCTCCGTCAGCGGGCGGCGGTGGTAGGCAATATACCAGTCGTCGGTTCCGGGAAGGTTCAAAGCCGAGTGATGGCCCGCGCCGTTGCCGACGGCGGGGTTGCTCTGCATCACTGTTCCAGCGCGGACGAACGGGCCGAGCGGCGACGATGCTTTGGCATACGCGACGCGATAAGACGAATCGGTCCAGCCGCCTTCGGACCACATGAAGTAGTAGACGCCCCGGCGCTTCAGCATGAACGGGCCTTCGACATAGTGGTCGGGGGTGATTTCCAGAAAGTCGCCGTCCAGGCTAATCATGTCTTCTTTTAGCTTGGCCACCACTGCGTGGCTCCAGCCGCCAAAGTAGAGATACGCCTGCCCGTCGTCATCCAAAAACGCATGGGCGTCAATCGGCTGTGCGCCGTGCGGGTAAGTCGCCACTAATGGTTTTCCAAGCGCGTCGGTAAACGGCCCGGCGGGATGGTCGGCAATAGCGACGCCGAGACCCGCTCCGTCGCCTGCTGAGAAGTAAAAGTAATACTTGCCGCCGCGTTCAGCGACCGATGGTGCCCAGGCGCACCGGTTCGTACTCCACGGCACATCGGCGAAGTCCAAAATACGGCCTTCAGTGCGCCATTGCACCAAATCGGCGGATGACCAGACCTCAAAGAACGTCTGCTCCTCATAGGGCGCGGAGTAGGTAGGATACAAGTAGTAGCGGCCTGCGAACAGGTGCAGCTCCGGGTCGGCATACCAGCCGGGGAAAATCGGGTTCATGGGCGGATATTTCTGAGTTTAGAAGCTTCTAAAAGCGATGAGCATTGTCGTAGGCGACGCGGGCGACTTGAATTGCGCCCCGGCAACTTTCCGCCCACTGAGCGAGTGCCGCCAATGGTTCATTGAGTGTTAAACCCAGCGCGGTCAGCTCATACTCGACGCGCACGGGAACTGAGGGATAAACTGTTCGCTCGATCAACCCATCGCGCTCTAGCTGACG